>OIYX01000585.1_pt1 | contig 12711 bp, 13 predicted proteins | sample 1588431 | NCBI WGS metagenome assembly OIYX01 (sample SAMN03283241) | human gut metagenome | biome: human-associated habitat; material: feces | host: Homo sapiens | place: Peru | collected 2012
TCAATTGCTCAAGGTGTTTGTTCATGTTTCTCGTTGTTTAATTTACAAGGTACATCCACCGTTCGCTTTCGCTTTGGTGTCGCTGTTCTCGCGGACAGCTCGTATATAATATCACCTGTCCGCCGAGTTGTCAAGCGCTTTTTTTGGATTTTTTTCGGATTTCTTTGATTTTCCTCGCAATGTTTCAAAATCTCCGTAAATTATCCGACCGAAGCGCAAATTATGACACCTGACGCAGGATCTCTCTGCGCAGGCGCTGCATGATGCGCTTTTCGAGCCTCGAAATGTACGACTGCGAGATGCCCATGCTGTCTGCGACCTCCTTCTGCGTGCGCTCCTGCTGGCCGGACAGCCCGAAGCGCAGCGCGATGATGCGCTGCTCCCGCTCCGGCAGGCGCGCGAGCGCCTCGCGCAGGAGCCGGCGCTCCGCGTCCTCCTCCATGGGCCGCATCACAACGTCCTCGTCTGTGCCGAGAATGTCCGAAAGCAGCAGCTCGTTGCCGTCCCAGTCGGTGTTGATCGGCTCGTCGAGCGAGATCTCCGTCTTCTGCCCCGCAGTTTTGCGGATGTGCATCAGGATCTCGTTTTCGATGCAGCGCGAGCAATAAGTCGCGAGCTTGATGTTCCGGTCGGATCGAAAGGTCGAGATCCCCTTGATCAGGCCGATCGTTCCAATGGAGATCAGATCCTCCAGACAGATCCCGGTGTTCTCGAATCGGCGCGAGATGAACACGACCAGCCGCAGGTTTCGCTCGATCAGGCGCTGACGTGCCTGCTCCTCCCCGGCCTCGGCGCGCTCGAGCAGCGCGCGCTCCTCCTCCGTCGGCAGCGGCGGCGGGAGAATGTCGCTTCCGCAGATATAAAAAACCTTCGTCGGTCGTCTCAGAAGCGCAAAAAGCCAGTCATACAGTTGCTTCCACATCCACATTTCCTCCAATCAATGCATCATAGGCGCCGCCGTCGCTGAGCGGGACGGCGGAAAAGGCGGCCAGAGCCTTCCGCGTCCGGCCGTCCGGCATCCGGATCCGGCAGCGAAGCGCCAGCAGCAGCCCCTCGCGCGTGCCAACGGCGCGGAACGGGATCAGTCTGGGCGCATATGTCCGCAGGCGCACGGCCAGCGCCGCCGGGTCCTCAAAATCGGCCTGCTTCAGCCCGCAGTCAGGCAGCAGCCGCCGTGCGGCCGTCCACTCCGCCACGAGCACCGGCTCGCCGCTGAGCGGGTCGCGCAGCGTGTTTCCGGTGTCGCGCAGCGCCGACAGCTCTGCCGTGCGGCCGTTGAGCCGCAGCGTGAGCGGCACGACGCTGTCTGCCGCATGAGTCAGCCTCGGAAGCAGCAGCCGCGACGCGGCGCCGACGGCGACGGCCGTGAGCAGGAGCGTGGCGAACGAGACGGGGTAAAGCAGGCTGCTGCGAAACGCCCGCGGGCTTTCCCCGCGCAGAAGCATGACGCCGTAGACCGCGCCGCAGAGCGAGAGCGACAGCGCCGCAAAGACCGCCGCGAGGCGCAGCGTCGAGCGCCTCACGCCAAAGCCGGCGGCAAGCATTCCCCCGGCGACGGCGAGCCTGCACGGGACGGCCGTCAGCCAGCCGCAGTGCGGCAGAAAGACCGCGACGGCATAGGCCGCCCCCAGTGCGGCCGCCGGGAGCAGCCGCCGCATCCGCAGCGCCGCGCCGCCGAGCCGAGCCGTCGCGCGCAGGAGCAGACCGTTCACGGCAAGATTCAGAACGAACACGGCGTCCAGATAGACGATCAGACGACCACCCCCAACAGACTGATGGACAAAGCATACCGCCTCCGGACGAAAAAACAGGTCGCAATCGCCGAGGGCGATCGCGGCCTGTTTGTTGCTTTTTTGCGCCGATTCGGTGCATTCCGAGGAAATCACGCGGATTTTTTCGCGGTAATCGCGCCGGATGCCCCGCACCGCGTCGAAGGATTTTTAGGAACCTCCGAATCAATCGGCTGCGGCGCCCAGCGGGTCTTTTGCCCCAACTTGTCGGTTTGAAACAAGGGAACCTCTGAATAAATAGGCTGCGGCGTTCAGCGGGTCTTTTGCCCCAACTTATTGGTTTGAAAATCTTGAAATACACAAAGTATTCCTGCGATTTCCAAACCTCAATTTGGAAACAAAACCCCTCGCTGACCGCTCTTGCGATTTAATCAGAGGTTCCCAAGATCCCTCGCTGACCGCTCTTGCGATTGAATCAGAGCTTCCCTTATTCTCCCGGCCGCTCGACGGCGCGGATGTTTTTCTCCGCCTTGCTTCTCGGAAGCATCAGCTCATGCCCGCAGCCGAGGCACTTCAGGCGGAAATCCGCGCCGGTGCGCAGCACCCGCCATGTTTTCGAGCCGCACGGATGCGCCTTTTTCATGGTCAAAATATCGTTGAGTCGAATGTCCATTGCCCTCACCCCTTGATCTCGTCCCAATAGTGCTTCGCAGCCTGCTCAAGCTTGTTCTCGCCGTAGCGGTAGTAGGTCGTTCCGAGCAGATTATCCGGCAGATACTGCTGCTTGACCCAGTGATGCGGGAAATCGTGCGGATAGAGATAGCCCTGCTCGCGCTCCTGCCCGGCGGAATCGGCGTGGACGTTTTGCAGCTCGCGCGGGAAGGGGCCGACCTTGCCCCGGCGCACGTCGCGCAGCGCCGCGTCGATCGCCAAATAGCCGGAGTTCGACTTCGGGCACGTGGCAAGGAGGATCACCGCGTCGGCCAGCGGCAGCCGCGCCTCGGGCATACCGAGCTGGAGCGCCGCATCGACGCACGCCTTGACGATCGGGATCGCCTGCGGATAGGCAAGGCCGATGTCCTCGCACGCCGAGCACAGGATCCTTCGGCAGCAGGCCGGCAGCTCGCCGACCTCCAGAAAACGCGCCAGATAGTGGATCGCGGCGTCCGGGTCGGAGCCGCGGATGGATTTCATCAGCGCCGAGAGGCAGTCGAAATGGTTGTCGCCGTCGCGGTCATAGCGCATGGACGAGCGCTGGGTCACGGCCACGGCGTCGGCGCAGGTCAGCCGCAGAGTCGTGTCGCCCGGGCGCGCCGCCAGAAAGAGCGCCTCGACGGCGTTGATGGCCTTGCGCACGTCGCCGCCGCAGGCCGAGGCAATGTGCTCCAGCGCCCCCGGCTCGGCCTCGGCCGTCACGCCGGCCTTTTCGGCGGCATAACGCACCGCGCGGCGCACCGCCTTGAGCACGTCCTCGGGCGTCAGCGGCTTGAACTCAAAGATCGTGCTGCGGCTGAGGATCGCGTTGAATACATAAAAATACGGATTCTCCGTCGTGGACGCGATGAGCGTGATCTTGCCGTTTTCGATGTGCTCGAGCAGAGACTGCTGCTGTTTTTTGTTAAAGGACTGGATCTCGTCGAGATAGAGCAGCACGCCGTTCGGCGCGAGCAGCGTGTCAAGCTGGGCGACGATCTCGCGGATGTCGGCAGTGGAGGCCGTCGTGGCGTTGAGCTTGCACAGCTTGCGCTTGGTCGCCTCGGCAATGATGTTGGCGACGGTCGTCTTGCCTGTGCCGCTCGGGCCGTAAAAAATCAGGTTCGGAACCTTGCCGGATTCGATCATGCGGCGCAGAACGGTTCCCGTCCCGAGGATCTCCTCCTGCCCGACCACGTCCTCGAGCGTCCTCGGGCGCAGCTCGTCGGCAAGCGGTTGATACATGGCGCTCGCCTCCTCTCTTTTGTCTGCCCCTATTATATTCCCGCCGCTCGAAATTTGCAAGCGTATAAGCGGCGTATGCGGCGGGTATGATGGAAGAAACGGAAAAAATCGACGCCTCGGGGCAAATACGAGACAAATTGCGATCATTTTCTCCAAATTTTTTCGCTGAAGCCCTTGCATTGGCCGATAATTCACGCTATAATAAGTCGAATGCGCTCATAATGAAAAGTTACAAGGAAGTGCTCTATGGCTACCTTAAATAAACACGAAAAAAGCAGCGACGACCTGATGGCCTCGCTCACGGCTCTGATCGACAAGGGGCGCCGCGAAGGCATGATCACCAACGCCGAGCTGATGGCCGCGCTGGAAAAGCTGGATCTCTCGGTCGACAAGATCGAGCGGGTCTATGACACCTTCGATTCCATCGGCATCCAAGTCGTCAGCGGCGAGGCGGACGGCGAAAGCGCCATTCCCGAGCTGCTCGAGGACGTGGACAGCGCCGCCATTGCCGAGGTCGAGGAGGAGCCGCTGGTCGACCCGGTGGAGCTGGCCGCGGAATACAATCTGGACGACCCGGTTCGGATGTACCTGAAGGAGATCGGCCAGATCCCGCTGCTCTCCCCGGAGGAGGAGCAGGAGCTGGCGCAGCGTGTCTCCGAGGGCGACCAGCAGGCGAAGAATAAGCTCACCGAGGCCAACCTGCGTCTGGTCGTCTCCATCGCGAAGAAGTATTCCGGCCGCGGTCTGCACATTCTCGACCTCATCCAAGAGGGGAACACCGGTCTGATCCGCGCAGTCGACAAGTTTGACTATACAAAGGGAAACAAATTCTCTACATATGCGACCTGGTGGATCCGGCAGGCGATCACCCGCGCCATTGCCGACCAAGCGCGGACGATCCGCGTTCCGGTGCATATGGTAGAGGTCATCAACAAGGCCACCCGCTGCAACCGCAAGCTGGTGCAGGAGCTGGGCAGAGAGCCGACGCTCGAGGAGATCGCCGACGAGCTGAACCTGCCGATTGAGAAGATCATCGAGGCCAACCGCACCGCTGCCGACACGCTGTCGCTCGACACGCCGGTCGGCGACGAGGAGGACACGACGATCGGCTCCTTTGTTGAGGACGACAACACCCCCGGTCCGGCCGACGCGACCAGCAACGCCCTGCTCTCCGAGGCGCTCAGCGAGATCCTCAACACGCTGACCGAGCGCGAGGCAGATGTCCTGCGCCTGCGCTTCGGCATGTACGACGGGAAGACCCACACGCTTGAGGAGGTCGGCCAGATCTTTGGCGTCACACGTGAGCGCATCCGCCAGATCGAGAACAAGGCCATCCGCAAGCTCCGCCACCCGAGCAGAGCCAAAAAGATCCGCGATTTTTATTGCTGACTATGAATTGCAAAAGCGACCGCTGCAAATGCCGCAGCGGTCGCTTTTTCGCTTCGCCGGGCGGCTTCCGCGCACGCCTCCGGGGTCGCTCCGGCAGGGTCTGCGGCGCGTTCTCATACTGAATCAGAGGGTCCCTAGGGAACCTCTGATTCATCCGGCAGACTTTTTTCCGCTCTTTTTCTTAAAAAACAGCTCGTTTGCCGCGACGAGGAGCAGAAAGCCGCCGAAGCATTTGCGCAGCAGGCTGCCGTCGAGCCACGTTGCCAGCAGCGCGCCACCCGCGGCGGTCACGCAGCCGGTCAGCGCAGCCGGAATGGCTGTCTTCCAGTCGACGAGCCGGTTTTTCGCGTGCAGCAGCACCGCGCAAAGCGCCGTCGGCAGAAAATAGAGCAGATTGATGCCCTGCGCCTCGGCCTGCGCGACCTCTCCGACGGCCGTCAGCCAGACCATAAGCAGCGTTCCGCCGCCGACGCCGATGCCGGAGAGGGCGCCGCAAGCCAGCCCGACCAAGGCGTTCCACCAGCTCATCGCAGCAGCAGGCGCAGACCGCCCCAGACGAGAAAGAGCGCGAATACGAGACGCAGCAGCTTGGTGGGCAGCCGCTTGAGCACCAGTCCGGCAAGAAGCCCACCCGCTGCGCCGCCGACCAGATACGGCACGGCCTCGGCCGCGAACGAGCCGCCGCGCAGAAGATACACGCCCGCCGAAACGGCCGAAAGCGGCAGCATGACCGTCACCGAGGTCGCAAAGCGCCTTTGCGCGTCCAGCTCCGTCGTGCGCTCGAGCAGCGGCAAAACGACCATGCCGCCTCCCGCGCCGAAAAATCCGTTGACCAGTCCTGCCGCCGCGCCGGTCAGCGCGGGCGCGAGCCGCTTTTTCATACCTCGGCCACCTCTCCATTGGTAAGCTGTTTCCCTCAGAAAGCAGTATTAGTCATGCCCCGCCCGCGTCCGTCTATGCGTTCATATTTCCCGGCACGCGCGAATATGCTGTTGCAACGATACTGAAAAACGGGGTGGAGAAATGGAGCAATCCGCAAATCAAATCACACTGGTGGGCTGTCCGGTCGGCGCGCCGCAATATTCCCACAGCAATCACGGCCGTCGCTTCTATTCCTTTTGGCTGGAGGTCACGCGCCTGTCCGGGGCGGTCGACCGTCTGCCGATCCTTGCGCCGGAGGCGCTGCTCGAGCAAACGGAGCTGGACGACGGCGCGGCCATGCGCGTCACGGGGCAGCTCCGCTCGTTCAACAACCGGCGGCCGAACGAGCGTCGGCTGGTGATCTCCGTTCTTGCCGAGCGCATGGCGCTCACGGACGAGCCGCCGGAGAACCGCGTGACGCTGCTGGGCACGATCTGCCGCCCGCCGGTCTATCGGCGCACGCCGCTCGGGCGCGAGATCTGCGACGTGATGCTGGCGGTCAACCGCGCCTACCGCCGCTCGGATTATCTGCCCTGCATTCTCTGGGGGCAGACCGCGCAGGCGGGACGGGGCTATCCCGTCGGCACGACGCTGCTGCTGACCGGCCGAATGCAGAGCCGGGACTATCTCAAGCGGCTGCCCGACCGCACGGAGCAGCGCACCGCCTTCGAGATCTCGGCAATCAGCGCCGAGCCGGCGGAATAAAATCGTCGAAAACGGCAAAAACGGTTGCGAAAGCAACAAATCTGTGCTATACTGGCAAATATCTCACCAAAACGATACATAAGAAAGAAGAGAGACCATGGAAAAACCTACGCTTGTCGTCATGGCGGCCGGAATGGGCAGCCGCTTCGGCGGACTGAAGCAGATGACGCCCGTCGACGACGAAGGCAACAGCCTGCTGCACTATTCCATCTATGACGCGATGACCGCCGGCTTCGGCAAGGTCGTTTTCATCATCAAGCACGCCATCGACGCGGATTTCCGCGCCATGACCCGCCGCGTCGAGCGGCATATCGACACGGCCTACGTCTATCAGGAGACGGACGCCCTGCCGCAGGGCTTCTCCGTGCCGGAGGGGCGCGCAAAGCCGTGGGGCACCGGCCACGCCGTGCTCTGCGCCAAAAACGAGCTGACCGGTCCGTTCGCCGTCATCAACGCCGACGATTTCTACGGCCGCGGCGCCTTCACGGCGCTGGCCGATTTCTGGAAGCAGCCGCGCACGGAGCACGAGTTCTGCATGGTCGGCTACCGGCTGCGCAACGCCATGACCGACAGCGGCTATGTCGCGCGCGGCGTATGCGACGTGCAGGACGGCTTCCTCGCCGGGATCACCGAGCGCACCCACATCGAAAAGCGCGGCGACGACGCGGAATTCACGCTCGACGGCAAATCATGGCAGCCCCTCTCGGGCGACACCGTCGTCTCGATGAACTGCTGGGGCTTCAGCGCGCTGCTGCCGAGGGAGCTTGAGGCGCGCTTCCCGGTCTTTTTGCGCACGATGCCCGACCCGCTCAAGAGCGAGTTCTTCCTTCCGACCGTGGCCGACGCAGCCATTCACGAGGGGCTGGCGAGCGTGCAGATGCTGCACACCGACGAGCGCTGGTACGGCGTGACCTACCGCGAGGATCTTTCGTCCGTGCGCGAGGCGCTGGCCGCGAAGCACGCCGCCGGGCTTTACCCGGAGCGTCTGTTCGACTGACCCCGTTTTCAAAGAAACCGCCTGCGCCGCGCCCGGCACAGGCGACCGCACAGGAGGCAGCCCACATGATCGAAAACCTGAACAAGCAGGCCTTTGCGCCCTTCGGGCGGATCCTGCGCGACAGTCAGCCCGGCCGCGGCTTCCCGCAGGACGACGGCTGGCGCGTCTTCGTGCGCTCCTGCTCCGCCGGGAGCGCCGTCTACCAGCGCTGCGCGCAGTCGGTCTTTCTCGACTTTGAATCCGGCATGACGGTGCTGGCCGTGCGCACGCCGCAGGAGCGTCACTGCTTCTATCTGGACAAGCCGGTCTGCCTTCTGCCGGGCGTGGAGTTTGCCATCTTCCCCTATCAGGAGCACTGCGCCGTGCGTCTGGCGCTCCCGGAGGGCGCCGCCTTGCTCGACAGCGAGCCGTTTCAGGACACGGGCGACCTGCGCCTGACCGACCGCGTAAAGCTCGGCGAGGTCTACACGCTGTTTTACCGCGAGGAGGAAAGCGGCTTTTTGTTCAAGGGCGAGACGCATCCGATGTACGAGCTGACCTACGTCGACCGCGGGCATCTGCATTGCGTCGTTGAGGGCAACGGCTACGAGCTGCATCAGGGGCAGCTTATGCTCTTCGCGCCGAATCAGTTCCACATGCAGTACACCGATCTGGACGTCACGGCGCGGTTTTTGACCATTGCCTTCGACCTGTGCGCCGATCTGGAGCTGCGGCTGGCCGACCGCGTCTTCGAGCTGAGCACGCGCGAGGCGGATTTTCTGCGGGCGCTGCTGCGTGAGCTGGAGATCAACGACCCGCTCAGCGGAGACATGATCCGCTGCCAGCTCCGCCTGCTGCTGCTCTGCCTGCTGCGCGACAACGGCCGCCGCAAAAAGAAGCTCAAAACGCCCGTCGCCCAGCGCAACGAAAACCTCATCGTCAGCCGCACCCTGCAATACATCGCCACCCACGTCTACGAAAAAATGAGCGTCGAGACCGTCGCGCAGGAGACCGGGGTCAGCACCTCGCACCTGACGGCGCTGTTTCGCCGCCAGATGGACATCTCTCCGGGCGAATACATTCGCCGCGTCAAGCTCGAGGAGAGCAAAAACCTCATCCGCGAGGGGCGGCTGAACTTTTCTCAGATCGCCGCTGCGCTCAATTATTCCACGATCCACCATTTTTCGCGGCAGTTCAAGGATAACTTCGGCGTTTCCCCCTCGGAATACGCCAAAAGCATCCGCACCGAATAACCCCGAACGCCCGACGGCCTGCATCAGCCGTCGGGCGTTCGGGGTTTTCGTCTCTCATATTGGTTCCGGCGTCAGGAATCGAGGATGCCGTATTTTTCGGCGTAGTGGGTGTAATCCTCGGCAAATTCGCCGCTGCCGGCCTTTTTCACCGAGTTGAGGTAGCGGTGCGTGCCGAAGCTGCCCGCGCTCGTCTCAATGAGCGCAACGGCGATGTTGGAGCAGTGGTCGCCGACGCGCTCAAAGTTCGTCAGCAGATCAGACCAAACAAAGCCGGAGCGGATCGTGCATTTCCCCTGCTGCAGGCGATCAACGTGATCGCTCTTGGCGTTGGAGGTCATGACGTCGATGACCTGCTCGAGCGGCTCGACATGGCGCGCCATCTCGCAGTTGCCGGTCGTGAAGGAGTCGACCGTCAGCGTCAGGATCTCCTTGAGCGCGTCGCACAGCTCATAGAGCTGCGCATCGGCCGGCTCGGAGAAAACGACGTGCTTCTCGCGGATCTCCTGCGCCGTGCGCAGCAGATTGACCGCGTGGTCGCCCAGACGCTCGAAGTCGCCGATGGAGTGCAGCATCTTCGAGACCTCGCGCGAGTCGCGCTCGGACATGGAGTGCGACGAGAGCCGCACTAAGAAGGTGCCGAGCTGATCCTCGTAATGATCCAGCTCGTCCTCCAAATTGAGCACATCCGCCGCCTTTTTCTCGGAATAATCGCGCACCAGCTCCAGCGAGGTCAGGATCGTCTCGCGCGCCATAAGCGCCATCTTATTGGTCATGGTGTTGGCCTCGTTGACGGCGATGGACGGCGTGGAGAGCAGGCGTTCATCCAGGAAGACGAACAGGCTGTCTTGCTTTTTCTTTGCCGGGCGCACGATCAGGTTGGCAACCGCGCAGAGCTGCTTATGGAACGGGGCGAGAATGCCGGTGTTGACGACGTTGAAGATCGTGTGGATGAGCGCCACGCCGACCATTGTCACCGGCGTTTCCATAAAGGCGAAGTCGAAAATGGCCGACGCGCCATAGAACAGGCTCATGCAGACGACCGTGCCGACGATCTTGATCATCACATGCACGACCGCGACCTTTTTGGCCTCCTTCGTCACGCCGATGGAGGAGATCAGCGCGGTCATGCAGGTGCCGATGTTCGCGCCGAGCACCAACGGAATGGCCATGGTATAGGAGATGCGGCCGGTCAGAGCGAGGTTCTGCACGATGCTGATCGTTGCGGCGGAGCTTTGGATCACGCCGGTGAAGACCGTCGAGGCGATCAGCGCGACGAACGGATTTTCAAACGCGGTCAGCAGCGAGCGGAAGCCCTCGGAGTCCTTGAGCGACTCGACGGAGCTGCCCATCAGGGTCATGCCGTACATCAGAATGGCAAAGCCCACGAGCACCTTGCCGATATCCTGCCTCCGGGTGCGCTTGGACATGATGATGAACACGACGCCGATCATGGCGACCACGGGGGCAAAATTTTCCGGCTTGAGCAGGTCGAGCACGCCGCCGCCCTCCACGCCGGAGAGGCTCAGGATCCAGTTGGTCACCGTTGTGCCGAGGTTCGAACCCATGATAAAATTCACGGTCTGCGGGAATTGCATCAGGCCGGAGTTGACCAGACCCACGAGCATGACCGTCATGGCCGAGGACGACTGGATCGCGATCGTGATCCCCGCGCCGAGCAGTGTGCTCGAGAAGGGATTGGACGAGACCTTTTTCAGGGAACTTTCCAGCGAGCCGCCGGCAACCTTTCCGAGGCCGCCGGACATCACGTTCATGCCGTAAAGAAAAAACGCAAGGCCGCCAACGAGCATGAGTAGGCTGAACACAACCGTCATAGCAATTCTCCGTCTCGGAAGGCCCGTCCGCGCTCACTGCGCGCAGAGCCTTCCTTGTTTTCTTTTTTCTATATTCGGGAAGACTGTTTTCAGAGCCTCGGAGAGCCTCTGATGCGGGTCGGATGCGCCGCGCTCATAATTGGAAGCAGAGCTTGCTTGCGCTTCGCACGCTGCGCCGCCTCATGCAAAATTTATGGAATCGGCACGTTCCCAATCTTCCCTTTTTATACTATATTTCAGTTTTCCCGAAAAGTCAAGGAGAACCCGCATTTTCCCTGCCTCTTTTGCGTTTTTCGGCAAAAACTGCAAGACCCCCGGCCTTGCGCGGCGCGCGCCGCCTCCCGCCGGGGGTCCCGCCGCGCCGGGGTGCTATTGCAGCATGTCCGAAACGGCCTGCTTGGCCGAGTCGACCGCTTCCTGCGCGGTGCGCCGCACGGCGCATTGCTCCGGCAGCAGCATCGTCACGGCCGCGCCGCCGAGCATCCCCGCCCCGAGCGTGAGCAAAAAGGCTTTGACCTGCATTGTCTTCCCCCTCCTTTCCGTTCGGTAGCTTGCGCAGATTTCGCCCGACTATGGGTGAAAAATCATGGTTTTGTCCCGTTGCGCGGCAGTTTTTTGCCCTTGCGCCGGTGTAAAAATATGATATAATAAAAGCAGAGGAGGGCTCTGCCCGGCCGGCGTGTCCTGCCCCGCAGCGCAGCCCCTCCGCACCGCGCATCCATTCGGAACAAAGGAGGCCAACGGTATGTCGATCGACATGTTACAAGAAAAAATCCGCAGTTTGAAAAATCCGGTCATGGTCGGGCTGGATCCTTATCTTCCCATTCTGCCGAAGCACATCGTGCTCGATGCCTTCGAGGAGCACGGCCAGACGCCGCGTGGCGCGGCGGCGGCCTATTCCCGCTTCTGCACCGAGCTGCTCGACGCGCTCGAGGGCGTCGTCCCGGCCGTCAAGCTGCAAAGCGCGTGCTTCGAGGCGCTGGGCGCCGACGGCATTGCGGCGATGCAGTCGCTCAGCCGCTACGCCAAGAAAAAGGGCTACTACGTCCTGCTCGACTCGATGCGCGGCGACGTCGGCAACGTGGCCGAGATCTACGCGCAGGCGATGTTCGGCACGGTCCCCATCGGGGAGACGGCGCACCGGCTTTACGAATGCGACGCGCTGACCGTCAACGGCTATCTCGGCAGCGACGGCGTGAAGCCCTTCCTGCCCTACTGCGAGCATGACGGCAAGAGCATCTTTCTGCTGCTCAAGACCTCAAACAAATCCTCGCGCGAGGTGCAGGATCTGATCTCCGGCGACCGCGTGCTCTATGCGGCCATGGCCGATCTGGCCATGCGCTGGGGCTCCGGGCTGTTCGGCCGCTCGGGCTACAGCCAGATCGGCGCGGTCGTGGGCGCGACCTATCCGCAGACGCTTCGCCTTCTGCGCGAAAAATACGACCGCCTGTTCTTCCTCGTGCCCGGCTACGGCGCGCAGGGCGGCACGGCGCGGAACGTGCAGGGCGCATTCGACCGCTTCGGCCACGGCGCGGTCATCACGGCCTCGCGCAGCATCATCTGCGCATGGCAGAGCGTCGGCTCCGACGGGCGGGATTTCTGTGCACGCGCCGTCGCCGCCGCAGAAAAAATGAAGAAGGACATTGCACAGCTTGTGACGATACTATGACAGAACTTTACCTGATCCGACATGCGGAGGCCGAAGGGAATATTTTTCGCCGTTTGCAGGGGCAGTACGACTCCATGATCACGCCGAACGGCCTGCGCCAGATCCGGGCGCTTTCCGAGCGCTTCCGCGATATCCCGGTCGACGCGGTCTACGCCAGCGACCTGACGCGCACCTGCACGACTGCAGGAGCGCTCTGCCGGCCGAAGGCGCTGCCGCTGCACAAGGACCGGCGTCTGCGCGAGATCGGCTGCGGCGTCTGGGAGAACACGCCCTTTGCCGAGTTCGAGCGGCTCGACCC
>OIYX01000587.1_pt1 | contig 12698 bp, 5 predicted proteins | sample 1588431 | NCBI WGS metagenome assembly OIYX01 (sample SAMN03283241) | human gut metagenome | biome: human-associated habitat; material: feces | host: Homo sapiens | place: Peru | collected 2012
GATGGAGCCGTTGGCGGGCGGCCGCGCCGCCGGCCTGCGGGGCGAGGCGCGCGAGATCCTGCGCGCGGTCCGCCCCGACGACTCGCCCGCGCGGTGGGGCCTCCGCTTCGCCGCCTCGCTGCCCGGCGTCGTGTGCGTCTTCAGCGGCATGGGGAAGATCGAGTACCTGCGCGAGAACGCCGCGACGCTCTCCGAGGGCTTCACGCCGCTCTCCGAGGCGGAGCGCGCGGCCTACGCCTCCGCCATCGCCGCGTACATGAAGCACAAGTCGATCCCCTGCACGGGCTGCAGCTACTGCGTGCCCTGCCCCTACGGCGTGCGCATCCCCGAGATCTTCGCCTGGTACAACGACTGGGCGCAGAACGGACGCCTCCCGGCGGACGAGGGCGCGAACGCCACGCAGGACCTTCGCCGCCGCTTCCTCGCCTCCTACTACAACACCTTCCGCGCGCGCGAACGGGCGGACCGCTGCCTCGCCTGCCGGAAGTGCCTCGTGCCGTGTCCCCAGTGGACCTTCCGCATCCCCACGGAAATGGAGAAGGTCGCCGCGCTTGTCGCGCACGTGGAGGAGGTCTACGTGCAGAAGGGCGGGGTGGTGCGATGAAGCGGTCTCTCAAATGGGTGCGCGTCGGCGTGGCGGCGGTCGTCTTCGCGCTCGTCACGCTCTTCTTCCTCGGCCTCGGCGGAGGCTTCGGCCTCCTTGAGAAGATCCAGCTCGGCCCCGCCCTCCTGGGGTGCGCGGGCGTGCCGCTCGCGGTCTGGCTCGTCGTCACGCTCGTCTTCGGGCGCGTGTACTGCTCGGCGGCGTGTCCGCTCGGCATTTTGCAGGATGTCCTCGGCCGTCTCGCGCATCCGCGCGGGCGGCGGCGTTTCGCGTTCAGGCCCGACCGCCCGTGGATTCGGGCGGGCGCGCTCCTCGTCTGCGCCGCGCTCGTCGCGGTGGGGGGCGTCTCGCTCGCGGGGCTGTTCGATCCCTACAGCGTCTTCGGGCGCATCGCCTCCACGCTCTTCCAGCCCGTCGCCGAGGGGGCGAACAACCTGCTCGCGGATCTTCTCGGGACGGATGGCCCGGTCGTCCTCTTCAGGCGCGAGATTGTCCTACGCGGCCTCACGGGGCTTGCGGTGGCGGCGAGCGCGCTCGCGCTCCTCTTCCTGCTCGTTGCGTGGAGGGGGCGCCTCCTCTGCAACACGGTCTGTCCCGTGGGCGCGCTCCTCGCGCTGGCCGCGCGGAAGACGGCCTTCCGCCTTGCGTTCGATCCGGCGAAGTGCGTGGGCTGCGGGCTCTGCACGGGCGTCTGCAAGGCGCAGTGCCTCGACGGGCGCGCGCGCGTCGTCGACAACGCGCGCTGCGTCAGGTGCTTCAACTGCCTCGCGGTCTGCCCGAAGGACGCGCTGGCGTTCCGTCCGCTGCGTGCCTCGGCGGCGCAGACGGCGGAGCCGGCGGGGGCGCGCCGCGCGTTCCTCGCGACGGCGGGCGCGGGCCTGGCCGCCGTCGGTGCGGCGGCGTGCGGACGGCGGATGGGGCTGCCCGCCGTGTCCGGCGAGGCCCTGCCGCCGCCGGGGGCGGACGTGCGGCGCCTCCGCACGCGCTGCACGGCGTGCGGGCTCTGCGTGGCGCGGTGTCCGCGAAAGGTCCTGGTTCCGGCGGGATTCTCGGACTACGGTCCGCTCGGGTTCATGCTGCCGAAGATGGATTTTGCGCACGGCTTCTGCGATCCCTCCTGCACGGCGTGCGGCGAAGCCTGCCCGACGGGGGCGATTCCGCGCCTGGACGCCGCCGCGAAGAAGGCGGTGAAGATTGGGCGCGCGGTCTTCGACCGTTCGGCGTGCCTTGCCTGTACGGAGAAGATCCCGTGCGGACTCTGCGCCCGGCGCTGCCCGCAGAAGGCGATCACGCTGAAGGACGAAGACGTCCCGGACGGCGGCAAGACGAAGACGGTTTCCGTCCCCGTCGTCTCATCGGCGGCCTGCACGGGCTGCGGTGCGTGCGAGAACTACTGTCCCACCCACGCCCTGAAGGTGCGCGGCGCCGCGCTGGTCTGTGCGTGCGCGGCCCTGCTGTCGTGTACGCTTCTGGCGGAGGCCGTCGATCCGGCGGCGTTCATCGACGCCGCGCTTGCGCGCGGCGAAAAGACGATCCGCGTGCCGAAGGGCGTCTACGAGGTCGCTCCGGGCGAGGTCGCGAGCGTCTACCTGAAGGGCGTGCAGGGCGTGACGGTTGATTTCCAGGGAAGCGAACTGAGGGGACGCACGCGGAGCGCGCTCGTCACCCTGCGCGACTGCACGGGCGTGACGGTCAGGAACGCGACGCTCGACTATCCGTTCAACCTCCCCTTCACGCAGGGGTTCGTCGAGGCGGTCGGCCCGGACGGCGAATGGGACGTGCGCATCGCGCAGGGGTATCCCGACCCGGTGGACGGCCGGTGGGGCTGGCCGGTGCAGGCCTACGACGCGAAGACGGGCGACCTCGTGAACCCGATGCGCTACCTCGGCGGCATCAAGGTGGTGCGCACGGCGCCCGGGCGCTGGCGCGTGACGGGCGGGACGAACCGGCGCGGCAAGGTCGGCGACATCGCGGTGTGGTCGCTCCCCTGCGAGACGCGCGGCGACGCGCAGTCGGCCGAGACGCGCGCCCATGCCGTCTATCTCCTGAACTGCGGCGGCTGCCGCATGGAGAACGTGACGGTCTACGCGACGCCCGGCTCGAACGGCTTCCGCGAGCTGCTGGGCGCGGGCGGCAATGCCTACGTGGCGTGCCACGTCGTGCCGCGCCCGCCCGAGACGGATCCCGTCCGTCGCGAGATCCGCCGCTTCCGCAGCGGCAACCACGACGCCTTCAACAGCCGGGCCGTCCGGAAGGGGCCCGCGCTCAGGGACTGCACGGCGCGCAACCACTGCGACGACGACCTCAACATCCACGGCCCCTACCAGTTCATCGCCTCGGCGGCGGGCGCGACGGTGCGCGCGTTCGTGCGGGACATGTACGTGGATGCGCTGCGCGTGGGCGATCCCGTGCAGCTCGTCACGGCGGAGGGGTATTCGCCCGCCGCCCTCCTGCGCATCGTCGCGCTGAAGCCGGCGACGCCGACGGCGGAGGAGCTGGAGAGGGTCAAGAAGGGGCTCGTCGACCAGATCGCCCGCGCGTGCAACACGATGCGGGAGGTCACGTTCGAGCGCGCCGACCCGGTGTTGAAGCCGGGGACGCTCTTCGTCTCGATGAACGCGGCCGGAAGCGGGTTCCGGGTGGAGAACTGCCGGTTCGGGCCGAACCGCGCGCGCGGGTTCATTTCCAACGCCTCCTTCGGGGAGGTGGTCGGCTGCACGTTCGACCGAACGGAGTCGTACGGCGTCCTGTCGCGGCCGAGCTACCAGTGGCTGGAGGGCGGCGCGTCGCGCAACGTGCGCTTCAAGGACTGCACCTTCATCGACTGCGGCGTCTTCTACGGCGTCCACCGCGAGATGCTGACGACGAACGAGTGCCACCGCAACATCGTCTTCGCGGGCTGCCGCTTCAAGGGGCCGCGCGCCAGGCTGGAGGTGCAGGGCTGCACGGGGCTTGAACTTTCCGGCAACACGTTCGATGTGCCGGAGGAGAAGGCCGTCGCGCTCACGAAGGTCGTGAGGGAGGCCGCGACGGAGAAGTAGGAGAAAGAAGAAGCAGGGACGCTGTTCCCGGAAGGAGGAGGATATGACGGCAACGCACATGGTCTTCGGGACGCTCTGCGCCTTGGGATGCGCCGTGCGCGCGGCGGACGGGCGCACGTGGTTCGGATCGGCGAACTACAACGTGGACAACGCCGCCTACGTCTGGAGCAACGCGCTCCTGTGGGACCGGAGCGCCGTCGCGGGCGAGGGCGGCGTGGCGACGTTTGGCGGCGTGTGCTTCAAGGGCTTCCGCCAGGACGTGGAAGGGCTCGTCCTCGGGGGGCTCGACTTCGCGGGCTGCGGGGCTTCCTACTTCAGAGGCTGGGGCGACTACCTCGTCGGGCACGACATCACGATGACGAACGCGGCGTTCATCGCCTCCGACGACGTGCGCCCGCAGGCGACGGAGGCGCTGGACTTCGAGGGGCGCCAGCCGCAGAAGCTCGCGCTGACGCTGCGGGGAACGGGCGGCAACACGCTCGCCAAGCGCGGGGCGGGAACCATCGACGTGGCGCGTCCCGTCGAGGATTTTACGGCGTTCAGAGCTGCGGACGGCCTTCTCCTTGCGCAGACGGCGGTGGACGGACGGGTCTTGACGGGCGCGGGCGTGACGCTGGAGCTGGCGGGCGGCGCCGTCGAGCCGCGCGTGGAAGGGGACCTGACGCTGGGCGGCCGTTTGCACGTGGGGCCGGGCGCCGGGGAGCTTGCGCTGCCGGACGGCGTGAACCTGACCGTCCCGGCGCTCACGTTCGCGGCGGACGGTGCGGCCGTCGTCTCAAACGGGGCCTTCGCGGCGACGGACGGCCGCGCCGGAAAGCTGTTCTTCGGGACGAAGCCGGCGGACGCGAAGGGGCGCGTCGACCCGCGCCTCGTGATGCGCGACTGGACGGCCTACGGCGCGCCGTTCCGCTTCGCGAAGTATGACGCGCAGACGGGCCTGCAGCCCATCCGCACGACCGACGCGCTCGTGAAGCCGTTCGCGGAGGCGGGGGCGGACGACATCGCCTACGTGACGGCCGAGGCCTCCGCCGGAACCTATGCCGTGGAGGCGGACCGGCAGGTGAAGGCGCTCCTCGTCGACAACCGTGCCAACCTGTCGATCGCGGAAGGCGTGACGCTGACCGTCGGCGACGGCGTCCACCCTGCCGGCGTGATCTTCAGCGAACAGGAGACGGGGGACGCCTACACGGTGTTTTCGGGCGAGGGCGCGCTCGCGTTCGGCAACGCGCCGGGCGTCATCTGGAAGAGTACCCCCACGGACGCGCAGGGGCGGGGCCTCGACGTCGAGACGCGCATCACGGGCACGAAGGGCGTGACGTTCGCCTCGCGCGCGACGGGCGCGAAGAACGTCTACGCGCTTTTCCGTTTGAAAGACGGCATCGCGGGCTGGACGGGCCCCACGTACTGCTACAACGCCCGTCTGTGGGCGTCGGGCGCGTCGGGATTCCTGCCCGCCGGCGGCGAGGTGTACATCCGGGGCGGCCGCCAGCCCTACAGTGCGCAGCTTCTCGCGTCCGGGCAGACGTTCGACCAGCACTTCCATCTTTCCGGCTATGGCGCGCAGGGCTATCGGGGCGACGGCGGCGACGATGGCCTTGGCGCGCTGTACGCTGGGGAGAAGAGTACGAGCGTCTTCAATGGCGTGACGACGCTGGAAGACGAGACGCTCGTCAATGTGTGGAAAGCCGATGCGCAGGTCGTGCTGAACGGCGTCGTGGAGGGAACGGGCCTTCTGGCGCTGACGGGGCAGGGGCGCGTGGCGCTGAACGCGGCCAACACCTTCTCGGGCGGCCTGCGCATCGCGAACCACGCGGGCCGGGCGGGCGGGGCGCCGACGGTGACGGCGGCGGGCCCCGTGACGGTCGCGGCGGGCGGGCAGCTCGTCTTCGCGCCGGGGCTGGTGCAGGAGACGGTCACGAACGCGATCACGAGCACGTCCGCCCGGCCCGTCTCCTTCGAGCGCAGCACGCTCGACCTCGCGGGCCCCTTTGCGAGCGCGAAGACGCAGGTGGACGCCTTCACGGCGACGAACGCCTGCTCGTCCATCGGCGTCGGCGCGTGCGTGGACTTCGGCGAGGTCAGCTGGGTCAATTCCGCCGCGAAGGGCGAACTGCGCGCGACGACCGCCGCGTCCACGTTCAAGGCCGGCGGCGCGGCCGACTTCACGCTGAACGTCGCCCTGCGCGACGGCGCGGGGCGCCTGGGCTTCACGAAGACGGGCACGAACACGGTCACGCTCGTGGGCGCAAAGGCGTACACGGGGCCGACGGTGGTCGAGGGCGGCACGCTGCGCCTGGAGGGCGACATCCTCGCCTCGCCGTCGATCGCCTACTGGCTGGACGCCTCGCGGCCCGAGACGGTCGACGTGGACGCGGCGGGGCGCGTGATGGCCTGGCGCTCCGTCGTGGGCGGCTACACCTTCGCCGCCGGGACCTACAGCGGGCCGAAGGGGGCGGAGGTCTACCCCACGCCCACCTACACGCGCGAGACGAAGATCAACGGGCTCGACGTCGTCACCTTCAACAACCTGGCGGCGGACGACCACGAGGCGCTGGCCGGGACGACGGACGCGACCCAGCGCAGCGTCTTCATCGCCGTGCGCATGAACGGCTGCCCGTTCACCTTCGGCGGCCTCTTCGGGAGGCTGAACGCCGACAACGGCCTGCGCGTCGACGGGCCGTCGGGCACGGGCGGCAAATGGGCTCACACGGTCTCGCCGTACAAGTACAACACGGACGGCATCCTCTACAAGAACGGCGTGCAGGGGAAGGACTATACCGCCTTCACGTATGGCGAGGTGCAGGTGCTCACGCAGTTCCATGCCTACGACATGGAGGCGTCCCCGCGTTCCTACGCGACGTTCCGCCCCTCCCTCGGCGTCTACTCCGGCTATGCGGGCGGCGACGGTTCCTACTACCGGGCCGTGGCGGCCGACGTCTGCGAGGTCATCGCCTTCGACCGCGTGCTGACGGCGGCCGAGCGCCAGCGGGTCGAGAACTACCTCGCGGAGAAGTGGCAGGGCGCGCCGTGCCACGACGCGCCCGAGGCCGTGCCGCCCACGCTCGCGGCGGGGACGGACCTGACGCTGCGCGCCGGCGCGACGCTCGACCTGCACGGCGGCGACCTGACGGTCGCCTCGCTGGCGGGCGAAGGCGCGATCACGAACTCCGGCGCGCGGGCGGCGACGCTGCGCGTGACGGGCGAGACGGCGTTCAGCGGCACGGTCGGCGGCGCGGTGACGCTCGCCGCAGGTGGCGCGGCGCAGCTGAAGGTCGCTGTGCAGGACGGGGCGGACGTGCGGCTGGAGGGCGGCACGGCCCAGATCGCCGCCTATGCGGAGACGGTTCCGACGGACCATCTCGCCTACTGGCTCGACGCCGGGCGGCCCGAGACGGTCCGCACGAACGCGGCGGGCGAAGTGACGAACTGGCTCTCGCGCGCGGCGTCCTCGGTGGCGGGGTTTGAGTACACGTCCACAACGAAACTCGATTCCTATGCCTCCGCCGCGCCCCGCGCCTGGGAGCCGGCGGGGCTCAACGGCAAGCCGGCCGTCCACTTCGCCGATCCGACGCAGATCATGAAGTCCACGGCGAAGGTGCGCACGCGCACGTTCTTCCTCGTCGCGAAGCTGGCCGGCGCGCAGAAGAACATGGGCGCGCCCTGGGGCATCTGGGGCCAGGACGTGGAGTACCGCTTCGCCTGGGACACGACGGACGGGGCCATCACGTCGCTCTCCCTCATCACGCCCGCCGTGCCCGGCGACACGCTCCACATCAACGGCGCGGACATCCCGCTTGTGGCGATGACCACCACGCACCGGCTGGGGAGCGACGTCTTCCTGCTCTCCTTCCGCCTCGGCGACGCCCATCGCGACCTGGAGAGCGATCGGCACTTCAACTTCCACGGCCTCAACCGCAATTTCCAGGACCGCGGCGCGAAGCAGCGGGTGGGCGAGGTGATCTGCTACGAGCGGGCGCTGACGGACGAGGAATACGCGGCGGTGGAGGGGTATCTCACGCGCAAGTGGATCGCCTCGGGGACGGGCCCCCTCCCGGCGACGCCCGCCGTCTTCGCGGACGGGGCGGGGCTGTCCCTCTCCGGCGGCGGCGGCACGGTCGCGGGCGACGTGCGGCTGAACGGGCCGCTCGTCGTGGACGCCCGCAACCGCACGGCGCTTGCGCCGCTTTTGGTGACGGGGAACCTCGTCATCGGCGACGCGGCGACCGTCCTGGTGCGCAACTACCTCAACCTGGCGGGGTCCGCGCGCCATCCGGCCCTCGTCGTGCAGGGCGCGGTGACGGGCGACTTCGCGGACGTCCAGGGCCTCGCGGGTGCCTGGCGCTTCGTCCGCGCGGGCAACACGTGGTCGGTCCTCCACGCCCTTGGCACATGGCTGATCTTCCGCTAACCCCCACAAAAAAACACCCTCCAGCCCCGATTCCCGCGCCGGGAGGTTGCGTTCCGCCGCCGATTGCTGTACAATAGCCGTCTACCGATTTCAACTGAAAGGACAGGCGAAATGGCTCTCGTCAACATGAAGGACATGCTCTCCGAGGCGCGGAAGGAGAAGCGCGCCGTGGGGGCGTTCAACACCGCGAACTACGAACTCTCCCGGGCGATTCTCAAGGCCGCCGAGGCCGAGAACCAGCCGGTCATCATCCAGCTCTACATGCGCCTCTTCGACAGCGAGAAGGCCTACGACCTCTGCGGCATGCTCCAGCGGCTCGCGACGCGCGCGAAGGTGCCCGTGGCGCTGCACCTCGACCACGGTGCCACGATCAAGCAGGCGAAGGACGCCCTTGCCTGGGGCTACACCTCCGTGATGTACGACGGCAGCCGCGACCCGTTCGCGAAGAACGTGCAGGATACGGCGTTCGTCGCGCAGTACGCGCACGCGGTGGGCGCGACGTGCGAGGGCGAGATCGGCCACGTCGCGCAGGGCGACGAGACGGCCCTGACGGACGTGAAGGAGGCGGTCGACTTCGCGCGGGCGACGGGCGTCGACGCCCTCGCCGTCTCGATCGGTACGGCGCACGGCTACTACAAGGCCGAGCCGAAGCTCGACATCGCGCGTTGCCAGGCGATCGCGGATGCGCTGCCGGACGTGCCGCTCGTGCTGCACGGCGGCTCCGGCACGCCCCTCGCGGACGTCCGCCGCGCCGTGGAGGCCGGCATCGCGAAGATCAACATCGCGACGGAGTTCATGGACACCTACCTCAAGGCGACGCGCGCCGAGCTGAACCGCCTCGACGGAACGTTCATTCCCGTGGACAAGTTCTACGACCCCGTCGTGGATGCCTGCGCCGCGCACGTCCAGAAGCTGATCCGCTTCTTCAGCGGGAAATGAGGACGGCGGACATAATGAATTGCGTCCCTCCCGCCGAAGAGACCGTGAAAGACGACTTAACTACTTAACCACTTAAAGCGAAGCGACTTAAAGAAAAGGAAACGACGAAATGAGACCTGTTGTCTTGATCATCCGCGACGGCTGGGGCGTGAACGCGCGTCCCGACGGGAACTCGGTGGTGGCGGCGAAGACGCCCGTCATCGACCAGATCCGGGCGCGCTATCCGCACTGCCTCCTGAACTGCTGCGGCGAGGCCGTGGGCCTCCCCGACGGCTACCAGGGCTCCTCCGAAGTCGGCCATCTCAACATGGGCGCCGGGCGCATCGTCGTGCAGGAGCTGAAGCGCATCGACGACGGACTCTCCTCGGGCGAGCTCTTCAAGAGCCCGAAGTGGCAGAACCTCATCGCGAACTGGAAGAAGAACAACTCGCAGTTCCACTTCCTCGGCCTTCTGCAGGACGAGGGCGTTCACGCCCACCAGGAACACCTCTTCAAGCTCATGAGGCGCGCGCGCGCCGAGTTCCCGGAGGGCCGCATCGTCGTCCATCCGTTCCTCGACGGCCGCGACACGCCGCCGCGCTCGACGCTCGAATACATCGCCCGCCTGAAGCAGGAACTCGCCGCCGTCGGCAACGCCGTGATCGGCACCGCGATGGGCCGCTACTACGGCATGGACCGCGTGAAGAACTGGACGCTCACGAGCGAAGCCTACAACTGCATCGTCAGCTGCGAGGGCAGGCGGACGCCGACCATCGAGGCGTGCGTCAAGGACGAGTACGCCACGGGCAAGACGCCCGACGGCACGCCGATGACCGACGAGTACATCCCCTGCTACGTCGTGGGCGACTACGCGGGCGTGAAGGACGGCGACGTCGTGATGCACACGAACTACCGCCAGGACCGTGCGATCCAGCTCACCCAGGCGTTCGTGTGCGACGACTACCCCGGCGTGCGCCGTGCGCGCCCGAAGGTCACCTTCCTCGGCTTCACGCGCTACTGGGACGAGTTCGAGGACTACCTGCTCGGCGCGATGGGCGCGGGCGGCGGCATGGCGAACCTCCTCGGCGAGGTCGTCTCGAAGGCCGGCATCCGCCAGCTGCGCCTCGCCGAGACGCAGAAGTTCCGCCATGTCACGAGCTTCTTCAACGGCAAGTCGACGACGCCCTCCGAAGGCGAGGACCAGGTGGAGGTGAAGAGCCGCTTCGATCCCGCCACGTTCGCCTCCCATCCGGAGATGGACGCCTACAACGTGACGGACGAACTGCTGAAGCGCCTGGAGAACAACCCCTACGGCCTCATCGTCGTCAACTACGCGAACTGCGACATGGTGGGCCACACGGGCGACGAGGCCGCCGCCACGAAGGCCGTCGAGGTGACGGACGCATGCATCGGCAGGATCCTGCCGCGCCTCCTGGAGCTGGACGCGCACGTGCTCATCTACGCGGACCACGGCAACGCCGAGCAGATGATCGACTACAAGAGCGGCCTCACGAAGACGAGCCATACGCTCAACCTCGTGGACTGCTTCTACGTGGCGAAGGATGCCCCGGGCGTGCAGCTCACGCCGCTCGCGAAGCTCTCCGCGATCGCCCCGACGGCCCTCCAACTGCTCGGCCTCCCGGTGCCGCCGGAGATGACGACCCCTTCGCTCCTCGCGGGCAAGGAGCCGTGGAGCAGGACGGCGCTTAACGTTTAGGTTTTAGGTTTTAGGTTTTAGGTTTTAGGTTTTAGGTGTTGGCGTTTTAGCTGAGAAGGTTGAAGATTGTTGTGCGGGGATTGGAAAATGGACGGGGGAGGCCTGGATCGTGCGTTCCGTGCGACCGCCCCCCGTCTCCATCCCCGTGGTCATCCCTGAAGAGGATGCCGGGCGTCTTCGGCCTTCTGGCCTTCGGCCTTTGGGCATTCTCGTGCGCGGCCGCGCCGCTGGTGTTGAAAGACGACTACCGTTCGCCGCGCAACAAGGAGCGTCCGCTCCGCAAGGCGACGCGGCTTATCGTGCTCCACACGACCGAGGCGCATGCGAAGAGCGCGCTCAACAAGCTCAGCGAGCGCGGCGAGGCGCACTACTGCGTGACCGAGACGGGCGAAGCCTACCGCATCATCGACCGGGACCGCCAGGCGTTCCACGCGGGGCGCTCGATGTGGAACGGAAAGGACGAGTGCGACGAATACTCCATCGGCATCGAGGTGGTGGGGCACCACGACCGGTCGATGCCCCTCCGCCAGCTGGAGGCGCTGAAGGAACTCGTCGCCCGCCTCAAGCGCACGTACGGCATCGCGGACGCGCAGGTGGTCTGCCATTCGCACGTCGCCTACGGCGCGCCGAACACCTGGCACCCGAAGAAGCACCGCGGACGCAAGCGCTGCGGGATGCTCTTCGCGATGCCGAGCGTGCGCACGAAGCTGGGTCTGCGCGCGCGCCCGGCCTACGATCCCGACGTGCGTGCGAAACGCCTCGTGCAGGCCGACGCCTACCTGAACAGCATCCTCTACGGCAGCGTGGACACGATGGCCGCCGTCTACGGGAAGGGGCGCATACAGGTCGCCGCCGCCCCGTCCGCCGCGCCGAAGAAAAAGCCTGCCGCCGCAAAGGCCGGTCCGAAAAAGCCCAAGCCCAAGCCCGCCGCCCCGCCCGCGAAGCCCGCCGCCGTTGCGACGAAGCCCGCCGCCGTTGCGGCGAAACCCGCTGAGGCGGCCAAGCCCGAGGAGGGTGGGACCGACTGGCTGCGCACGATGGGGCTCAAGGGTGGGTACTTCAAGAAGAAGGCGAAACTCGTTGTCGTCTCCCCGCCGCCGGATGCCGCAGGGGAGAAGCCTCCCGAATCGCAGGTGCTCCCCCTGCCCGCGAACCTGTACATCCGGAAGATGGGCGACGACGTCAAGGACCTCGCCGCGCTCGCGAAGCTGCCGGGCTACACGCGGGGCGGTCCCGTGAGCGCGACGTGTTCGCCGTTCAAGATCGCGGGGACGGCGTGGAACGCCGCGACGACCTACTACTACAGCCCCCGAGGGGGCATCACGACCGGCGACAAGGTGGACGAGAAGGCCATCGAGGCCGGCACCTTCATCTTCTACAAAAAGAAATGAGAACGGACATGACGTTCACACCGCGAAATATGATCGTGATCACCGGAGCGGGCGCCTATCCCCGCCTGGTGGTGGAGGGGGCCCATGCGGCGGGCGTCGCGCGGGTGGACGTGCTGGCGGTGCGGGGCTCGACGGAGCGCGCGACGTGCCGGGCGGCGGACCATGTCCACACGATCGGCATCGGCGAAATCGCCTCGGGCCTCCGGTGGGTGGCGGCGCAGGGGTACGAGGGCGCCGTGTTCGCGGGGCAGATCAGTCCGCTCTCGCTTTTCCGCAGCCGCTTCGACGCCGAGACGAAGGCGTGGCTTGCGTCGCTCCCCTGCAAGACCGCGCACACGATCTACGGCAAACTCGCGTTCGAATTCGAGCGGGCGGGGGTGCCCGTCTTCCCGGCCTCCTCGTTCATGGAGCGCCACCTGCCGGGGGAAGGGACGCTGACCGCGCGCGCCTTCACGGACCGCGAGCGGCGCGACGCCGAACACGGCGCCGTCGTCATGCGCGACATGGGACGGCACGACGTGGGGCAGACCGTCCTCGTGAAGGACGGCATGGTGCTGGCGGTGGAGGCGTTCGAGGGGACGAACGCGGCGATCAAGCGCGGCGGCAAGCTCGGCGGGAA
>OIYX01000588.1_pt1 | contig 12682 bp, 10 predicted proteins | sample 1588431 | NCBI WGS metagenome assembly OIYX01 (sample SAMN03283241) | human gut metagenome | biome: human-associated habitat; material: feces | host: Homo sapiens | place: Peru | collected 2012
TCCGGAGGAGTTCCTGAAAGCCCACGCCGTGATATCCCGTTCATGGGTTATGGCTCAGCTCGCTCATCAAGGGAAAATTGCCTGTGATGCCGCCGAACGGGAAAGTTTTCTGAAGTGCCGGAATATAGAGGAAGTTGTCACTTGGCTCGCGATGCACCGCCATTCCGTAGGGAATGAATCGAATGTTCCGGAAGCTCCGTCAGGTGAAACGGAATATATCCGATGGTACGACCGAAGTGATCACCGTAACTTTGATGTCTGCGCCGATGACCACTGCCAACGCTATCAGGGACTCACCAGAGCCACCGAGACTTCTGTCCAAAAGGCCATTGACGCGACATGGGGGCAGGTCCTGACCTTCGGAGGTGAATTGTGCGACGCACGTTTCTCGAAATGCTGCGGCGGGACTACAGAACTCTTCTCAACCTGCTGGGCGTCAGATGACAAGGCCTATCTTCCGGCATTGCCCGACACACCAGGACATCTTCCTCTCGATACAGCGAATGCCGACGGCACCATCGTTGTCCCGTTCTGCTCGCTTGCGGACAGTCCGCTTCTCGCGAGGGTCTTCAATAGCTACGACCGTGAAACCACCGACTTCTATCGTTGGACGCAGGTGTATGAACTCCGTGAACTTTCGGCTCTTGTACGCGAAAAGAGCGGTGTCGACATCGGTGAACTCACTGCCCTCGAACCTTTGGCGAAAGGGGCTTCCGGGAGGATATTCAGGCTTCGCGTGGTCGGGACAAAGAACAGTTTCATTGTCGGAAAGGAACTGGAAATAAGACGTATACTCTCCCCGTCACATCTAAGAAGTTCGGCCTTTGACGCTGAGTTCACATCCGACGGCAGGGTAATCCTCCGTGGCCTTGGCTGGGGGCACGGTGTGGGGCTGTGCCAGATCGGTGCGGCTGTCATGGCAGACAGGGGATATGGCTACAGGGCCATTCTCGAACATTATTATCCCGGCACTCAGATTTCAGAATCGCTCTCGAAATGACGACAAACAGCAAGAACATATCCCCGTGGCTTTGGGTGCCAACGCTCTATTTTGCAGAGGGCATACCCTATTTCGCCGTTAACAGCATATCCGTCACGATGTTCACGAAAATGGGCGTCAGCAACGGCACGATGGCTCTCTTTACGAGCCTTCTCTATCTCCCGTGGGTGATAAAGCCGCTGTGGAGTCCCTTTGTAGACATCATTCGCACCAAACGATGGTGGGTCATGGCGATGCAGGTGGTGATGTCGCTCTGTTTCATTGCCCTCGCCCTGTCACTGCCTTCCAATGCCGGAACGCTTGCCGCGCACCGCGCTCCTGACGGTTCTGCCTCAATCTCGCTTTTCACTGTCACTCTGATAATATTCTGGATAATGGCATTCGCCAGCGCGACTCACGACATCGCAGCCGACGGATTCTACATGCTCGGTCTGACCCCGGGGGAGCAGTCCCTGTTTGTCGGCATACGCAGCACTTTCTACCGGCTGGCCTCTGTCTTTGGGCAGGGCGTCCTGGTTGTGATTGCCGGTGTCCTTGAGACCCGCCTCGGCGATGTTCCAAAGTCGTGGTTATGGACAATAGTCCTAACTGCCGCAATCTTCGCGCTTGTCACTCTGTGGCATAGTTTCGTGCTTCCGCGCCCGTTGTCAGACAGGTCAGCAACGGTTAGTTCTCGCGAGTTTTCATCCGGGCATTGCGGCAACTCGAATGGAAATGGAACAGGCTTTATATTCAGAGACTTCGGCAGAACATTCGTGACATTCTTCAAAAAGCCACGCGTCATTCCAGCTCTTGCGTTCCTGCTGCTCTACCGTCTTCCTGAGGCGTTCCTTATCAAGATGATGAACCCCTTCCTTCTCGCTCCGGCTGAGGATGGCGGCCTCGGGCTCACGACGACTCAGGTCGGTGCCGTCTATGGGACAGCCGGAGTCGTTGCCCTCACTGTGGGGGGCATACTCGGTGGAATGGCTGTAGCGAGGTGGGGACTCAAGCGCTGCCTCTGGCCGATGGCACTCTCTCTTGCGCTTCCGTGTCTTGCATTTGTCTGGCTCAGCATCGCGCTGCCCTCGTCGATTTGGACCGTCGGAATCTTCGTGTGTCTCGATCAGTTCGGATATGGGTTCGGATTCACGGCCTACATGCTCTACATGATATATTTCTCGCAGGGTGAATTCAAGACATCTCACTACTCTCTCTGCACAGCCTTCATGGCCCTGAGTATGATGCTGCCAGGAATGGTTGCGGGCTACCTCCAAGAGGCTCTTGGCTACACGGGCTTTTTCTGGGCAGTAGGCGTCTGCTGCCTTGTAACTGTTTTTGTGACAACATTCTTGAAAATAGAACCTGAATATGGTAAGAAATAAGAATATATACGTCGTCCTCATCGCCGCATTCACCGCGCTTTCATCACAGGTCCTTGTGGGACAGGAATATCCGGACTCGCTCACCGTTCCTGCGACGGATTCGCTGATTGCGGCTCCTGTTTGTACGAATGTTCATGCGCCATTGGTCCGGACAGGCATAGAGGTGCTCCGCGACCGTGGATTTGACGTTCTTCAGGGAAAACGCATAGGGCTCGTGACCAATCCGAGCGGCGTTGACAGCAAGCTCAATTCCACGATAGACATTCTCTACGGCGCAGAAGGTGTGAAACTGGTCGCTCTCTACGGTCCGGAGCACGGCGTCCGTGGAGACAAGTATGCAGGAGACAAGGTGGGGGACGAGACGGACCTCACCACTGGGCTTCCGGTCCATTCTCTCTATGGAGCTTCACGCAAACCGACTGCCAAGATGCTGGAGGGACTTGATGCTGTAGTCTATGACATACAAGACATCGGTGTGCGCTCCTACACTTTCATCAGCACGCTTGGCCTTGTCATGGAGGCCTGCGGCGAACTCGGCATAGAGGTCATCGTGCTTGACCGTCCCAATCCTCTTGGCGGTCTCAAGGTTGAGGGTCCGCTCGTTCGTGACGGCTACCACTCGTTCATCAGCCAGTACAAGATACCTTATGTATATGGGCTCACCGTTGGAGAACTGGCCTTGATGCTCAATAGCGAGGGACTCAATTGCGGACAGCGCGGCACGCAGAAACCTGCTCGCTGCAACCTCACCGTCATTCCCATGGAGGGTTGGACACGGGATATGCTCTACATCGAGACGCGCCTCCCGTGGGTGCTTCCGTCCCCGAACATTCCTTTCTGTGACACTCCGCAGTACTATGCCTCAGCAGGAATCGCGGGCGAACTCTCTAACTTCCTGCAGATTGGCATAGGCTATACCCTTCCGTTTCAGGTCTTTGCCGCGCAGTGGATTGACCCGGCGGCGCTCAAGGCCGAACTTGATAGTTATGACCTTCCCGGCGTTGCGTTCCGTACTATAGTCTACAAGCCGTTCTCCGGCTCTCAGGCGGGGAAACTTGTCAAGGGCGTACAATATTTTTTCACTGACTATGAGAAGGCCTCCATCACCGAGGTGCAATTCCGCGTCCTTCAGGCTATTGCAAGGCTCTATCCGGACCGCCGTGCATTCGAGGCTGCGACTGCTGTCGGCGCATTCGATAAGGTCTGTGGCACAAATTATGTCAGAGAGGCTTTTGGCCGTCGCTATGAGTTTGATGACATTTCGCAGTATTGGCATTCTGACGCGGAAAGATTCAGGGAAATGTCAAAGAAATATTGGCTCTACTGACAGCCGGTGGACACTATGTATAACCATGGAACATAATGCTTCGGGCATATATGTTTCCGCAAAAACTATTTTTATGAGAACATATCGTGCAGCAGTGGCGGCGATGCTCATCGCGCTGGCGGCATTCCAGACAGACGGATATGCCCAGAGCCGCCGTACATCGACATCTTCATCAACCGAAAGACAGTCTTCCTCGTCGACAAGGCAGTCTTCATCGTCCGCGAGGCGCTCGTCCTCTTCTGAAAGACAGTCTTCGACAACGGCAAAACAATCTTCGTCAACGTCAAGACAGTCATCGTCATCTGTAAGACAGTCATCGTCATCTGTAAGACAGTCCTCGTCAACGCCAAGGCAGTCTTCGTCGTCTGTAAGACAGTCCTCGTCAACGCCAAGGCAGTCTTCGTCGTCTGCGAGACAGTCCTCGTCAACGTCAAGGCAGTCTTCGTCGTCTGTAAGACAGTCCTCGTCAACGCCAAGGCAGTCCTCATCGTCTGCGAGGAGTAGTTCTTCGACTTCGCGGAAAACTTCATCATCAACAAGGCAGAGCGCATCTTCATCATCAACAAGGCAGAGCGCGTCTTCATCAGCGCGACAGACTCCGTCATCGGACAGGACGACTACCGTCGGACGCCAGACCACAACGCGCCAGCCTGCAGCTTCTGCGTCTGTAAGGAAGGCAAAATCCCTTGACGGGAACAACGGAACATCTTCTGTCCGTAACGCTACTACGTCAGAAAGATCCTCTTCCGTGAGGAACCTGCCTCCGACAAGTGCGGCTGCTCGTGCAGACGGCGACCGCCCTGGAGGCAACGTTGGCAACAATCCGCGTCCTGATGACCACCACGGCAGGCCGCAGCCTCCGCGCGACGACTTCCGCCCACAACATCCGCGTGACCGTGGCTACATAGATTTCGACCGCAGGCCGCCTCACCGCTTCTATGACCCGCATCACGACCACTGCTTCGGCTACAGGGTTCACGCCCTCCCGGCCGGCTATTGGTATCGCGACTGGTACGGCGTCCGCTACTACTGCTACAATGACATCTACTACCGCTACATTGACGGGTGCTACGTCGTTTGCCGTCCGCCTTTCGGCACTTCTCTGGCTGCCGCAATCGTGGCCGACGCGACATGGACTGCCGTTCGTATCAGCTACTACAACACGCTGAACAATACCTACGACAAGATTAACTCCAACAATGCCTACATCGCTGAGCAGAACGAACAGATTGCTCGCAACAACGCGCTTCTGGCGCAGCAGAATTCGACTCTTGCGGCCCAGGCGCAGTACATGCAGGTCCGTTCGAGCAACGCCTACCAGCTCGCGCTTGCAATGGGGCTTGTCCAGAGTTACGCGGCTGCCGGCACTGACTACTTCTGTCAGGACGGGGTGTTCTATCAGAATGTGAATGGCCAGTACTATGTCATTGTTCCGCCTGCCGGAGCCCTCGTGGATGCCCTGCCAGAAGACTACGATGTGTTCACCTTCAACGGTCGTGAATACTATCAGGTCGACAACACTGTCTACCGTGTGACTGTAGTCTCCGGCAAAGCCTATTTTGAGGTTTTGGGACAGAAATATTGATCTAAACAGCTTCTGATTATTCCCCGCCTACTGTCAATGCCTTGACAAGTATGGTGGGGATGCCTACTGACACCGGCACGGACTGCTCCTTTCCGCAGGTCCAGGTGCCGTTGCTTATCTTGAGATCGTTTCCGACCATCGTGATGTCCGCGAGAGCTTCGGGACCATTTCCGATGACATTGATGTCCTTGACCGGTGCAGTCAGGCGGCCGTCCTCGATGAGGAATCCGCTGTTCACATAGAAAGTGAAGTCACCCTCACCGATCTGCACTTGACCATTCGAGAACTCATCGACATATATTCCCTTTTTTACGGAGGCTATGATGTCCGAAGCATCACCGTCTCCGTTTTCCATGTATGTGGCCCTCATACGCGGAATCGGATTGAAGCGGAAATTCTCCCTGCGTCCGTTCCCGGTGGGGGAGACCCCGTACCAGGCGGCGCTTATGCGGTCATGAAGATAGCTTGTCAGAACACCGTCCTCGACCATGTATGTCTTCTGCCCCGGAATGCCCTCATCGTCGAATGCGCACGCCCCGCGGTTGCCGGGTATTGTCCCGTCGTCCACAATGCTGATCCCCGTGGCGCAAATTCTCTGACCCATCCTGTCCGAAAAGATTGACTGCCCCTTTCGGTTGAAGTCTGCCTCAAAGGCATGTCCCATGGCTTCGTGCAGCAAAATTCCGGATGCTCCGGCGCCCATCACCACAGGCATCCTACCGCCCTTTGGACGTATGGCCTCAAAACGCGCGTCAAGATTGCGCAGCACGCCGTCCGTGAGTTCCTTCACCAAGTTATCGGACAGCATCTCCGCACCTGCCCTGAAACTGCGCGACTCCGATTTCGTGATGTTGGTCATCTTTCCGTCAAGCCCATGTCCCGAGAACACGGCGGATACCGAAACGCTCCCCATCGGACGGGTCTCGAATGTCAGTTCCCCAAGCGAGTTGTACATCATCACCCGGCTCACGCTGTCAGAAATCTGTGCTATGACCTTCACCGTCCTCGGCTCGCGCCTGCGTAGTTCCTCCTCAATTCTCTTTAGCATATCTGCCATCTTCCGGCGGCTACAACTTTCCCAGCTCTCTGTCATTTCGTAGAGTCCGCTTTGGCTCTTTCTGCCAACCGCTGCTTTTTCCATCGTGTTCCCATACATGTCTGCACAAATGCGGCGCCCATTCTGCCTTCCGGCTCTGACGGCTTGAGAACCGCCTCCGGCCGCGCAAATTGCAGATGCCGCCCGCACTGCCGCCTCCATGTCCCGGCGTTCTGTCGTCTCGCAGTAGGAATAGCCCGTCCGCTCACCGCAGAGCACGCGAATCCCGGCTCCGAAATCTTCATGGTAGCCTCCGGAAGTTACTTGCGAATCCTTCAGCAGCAGATTTGTATAGCTGGTGCATTCAAAATAGATGTCGGCGAAATCCGCCCCGGAAGACAATGCTCCCGCCATGAGACTTTCAAGATTTGCCCTGCTCACCCCGAAAAGCTCAAGGTAATGATTTTCTTCTTTCTCCATAATATTTATCCGGCAATGGTGCCTCCGTCCCCCTCTTCCTCCGAGAGCCTTGTTTGGCCCTCCTCGCACACTTTCTTTATCCGCTCGAATGTCGCGGCATCCCTCACGATCACTTCTCCGGTCTCCCGGAATCCCTCGGCCACGACCTTGAACGGTGGCTTGGAATTGTCAGCGAGAATCCAGCGATCGCAGATTTTCATATAATCATTAAAAAGATAGTCAATGCCGACGTAGTAGCGCCTTATTATTGTCTCCACAGGAATGTTGTGCCCGCCTTTCTCGACCCTTGCCTTGACCCTCTCCATTGCCCTTTCCGGAGAGTCGAGCCAAAAATAGATGACTGTTACGAAATAGCCCTCCGCCTGCGCCTTGCGCACCATCTTCAGCAGTGTGCGTGTTGCCAATGTGGTCTCTATTCCGAAATCCTTCTTTTTGCGGAACAGATACTGAATCTTCATCAGCATGTACCTGCTGGCCTGAAGCGGCACTTTCTCCGGTTCGTAAGGCGACAGCCCTTTTGCGAACTCGTCTGAATTCACGAACTGTGCGCATTCGAGCATCTCAGGCAACAGCGTGTACGACGCCGTCGTCTTCCCTGAGCCGTTGCAGCCCGATACGATGTAAAGTTTTGGCATGGACATCCTGTTAATCCTCCAATAGATGCGTTTCTTCCTTCAAATGTCTCAATAAAAATATGTATCAATGAGTTACGCCATATCCGAAAAGAGCGAAGTCCCCCAGGCATGGGTCGTCCGGGAATATTTCCCGAAAGCTGTCCGTAATCTCCGTTGCCGTCACGATGTCTTTCTGCCGCCGCTTCGTGAGGCCGAGCTCCGTTGCCTCGTCATAGACATGCACGTCAAGCGGAATTATCAGGTTGCGCCTGTCCGTATGTTTCCATACTCCGAGGTCCACCTTCCCGTCGTCGCGCACCAACCATCTGCGCATCATGTTTATCTTCTTGTTCGGAGCCCTGCGATCTGGTTTTTGTCCATATACCCTCACTCTGAACCCTTCGTCGTCCAGCCCCTCCAGACTCGGCGAAGCCGCCTCCCCGCATTCTGAGTACAGTTCGCGCAGACGGGCGCATATTTGAGCAAATTCGCTCCATTTTACCGTTCTGTGCAGGCTCACCTCATCATTCCGGTATTCCCCGTTCATTACATAATCGTATGGCCTCCAGTTCATTTCATCGAATGCACGTCCGCAGTCACGCACAATCATCGCCCTTCGTCCCCAGGCAAGGTGCGCCGCAATCACGGCTGCAATCTCCACGTCCGCAAGCACGCAGTTTCCCGCCGCATAGTTTTCGGCAAAATGCCTCGGAAACGCAATCGGGTCTTCGGTGAAATATTTTCTGTCATTGTATGTCACGGCCCATTCGATGAGCATGTCCCTTGTTCTTTCGTCCATATATCCGCATTTCGTTTCGGAACGCAAATTTATTAAAAGACGCCCAAACTTGCCATCGGTTTTGCGTAATTATGCAAGTTTTTTGATATATTTGCAGAATATGAAGAATTTTAAGCTGACATTATTGACTGCAGCAGTGCGCTTTCTCGCTATGTTCCCGTTGAAGGTGCACTACTTTTGGGCAGATGTCATCGCATGGGTGCTCCGCAGCGTCGTCGGCTATAGGCGGGACGTTGTAGCGATAAATATGGGACGCTCGTTCCCTTCCACAGCATGCTATTATGATGATATAGAACGCTTTTCAAAACTCTACTACCGTCACATGGCGGAAATCATCGTTGAGGCTATATGGTTCTTTGGGGCGAATCCGAAGAAAATGATGCGCTCCTCTCTCGTCACGGTCACGAACTCGAAAGTGCTCGAAGAGGCGTGGAACTCGGCTCCTTCGGTTGTGATTCTCTACTCCCATTGCGGGAATTGGGAACTGATGGGTGGCATACCGCATTCCGCGTGCGCCGATTCTCCGGCCTTTCCGCTTCCGGAGTCAAGCCTGCGTTGTGTCTACAAGAGGCTGAACAACGCTCTCTGGGACGACTTCTTCAAGGCCAGTCGCACATCTATGAGCGCCAGCGAGGATATGATGCTGGAATCAAGGCAGTTGCTGCGCTACATGCTCACGAACAGGAAGGAGCGTCTTGCCTATTTCCTGAACATTGACCAAAGTCCGTATGTCTCTGCCGTTGAGATAGGAAACTTTATGAACCAGCCGACAAAGGCTTTCCTCGGACCGGCGGAGATTGCACACAAGCTCGGTTTCTACATGAACTTCGAGCGCATGAGTCGTGGACATTACGACGTTTCCTTCACTCCGATTTGCATGGACGCTTCGGAAATGGAGCCGAAGGAAATCATCCGGAAGTATTATGACTGTCTCGAAGACGAGATCTGCCGCCATCCGGACAACTGGCTGTGGTCTCACAAGAGGTGGAAGGACTTTTCATATTCGGACCCGCGCCTGAACCTTGAAAAGTGACTTAAGTGATTTATTAAATGCGAAACGAAAACAAAATAGTTTTGGATATGAAACGTATATTGCTCTTTATGTTTGCGGGCCTCCTCGGGCTTTCCGCCGCGGCACAGTCTCCGGTTGCCCTGAAAATCAAGGTGAACGCAGTTCAGGAACGGTTCTATGCCGGTCCGTATGCTAAATATTCAGTCAAATATCTCGGAGTTGAGGCCGAACAGGCTTCTTCCACATCGACTGTGATGACCGCAGTTAAGGTGGTTTCGGTGCCCTCCGCATCGGATGAGCTGGGATTCACTTCCGGGAAGCCGTTCAAGAAGACGGCCGATTTCTCGGCAATCCCTCTGCTCAAGGCAAATGTTGGACAGCGCAGCATCGAGCTCTCAGCGGCACGTGCTGCCGACCAGATTATGGATATACGACAGAAGCGTTACCAGATTCTCACAGGTGACACGGACATGTCCCTTTCCGGTGAGAGCCTTAAACTCACGCTTGACGAGTTTGCCCGTCAGGAGAATGAACTGCTCAAGCTGTTTCTCGGTTACACGGTCACTAACAGTATAGAAGGCGAGTTCACAGTGCTTCCAAAAGCCGGTGAGGACAGCCATCTCTATGTGGCGTTCCGCATTTCCGAGAATGGTCTCCTCCCGGCAGAGCATATTGAGGGAAGGATGGTCACCCTTGAACTGATTCCGACAAATCTTCCGGAGCCGTCGGACGAGACTGCCGCTCCTGCAAAGAAGAGGAAGAAGGCTCCGAAAGGCTTCCAATGGGAGTCCAAGACTGAATTTATCCCGGCGGAATGCGTGCTCAAGATGCGTGACGGGGCGAATGTGCTCCTTCAAGGCAATGTCGTCATTCCTCAGCTCGGCTACGAGAGTGTATATGACGATCTCGTACCGGTGGAAAAGAAATAATTAATATATTATAGCTATGACAATAAAGGATTTGGATCCGCAGATTGTGTGGAAGAACTTTTATGAAATCACCCGTGTCCCGAGACCATCGAAGCACGAGGAAAAAATCGCAAAATATCTCTATGACTGGGGAGTAAACCATGGTTTCGAGACCATTATCGACGGCAATCCTATCGGTAACGTCATCATCCGCAAGGCAGCGACTCCGGGCTGCGAGAATATGAAGGGCGTGATTCTTCAGGGACATATGGATATGGTGCCGCAGAAGAACGCCGACACCGTGCATGATTTTGAAAAAGACCCGATTGAAACGGTAATCGACGGGGACTGGGTTCGCGCGAAGGGTACGACTCTCGGTGCAGACAACGGACTCGGCGTGGCAATGGCGCTCTCTGTGCTTGAATCCGACGACATCAAGCACGGACCTCTCGAAGTTCTCGTGACGTTTGACGAGGAGACAGGGATGACCGGTGCGCAGGCTCTCAAGCCAGGTGTGCTCAAAGGCGAGATCCTCATCAACCTCGACTCTGAGACGGAGGGTGAGCTCTATGTCGGTTGTGCCGGAGGACTTGACGCTTCAGCGTTTGCGAAATATGCACCGGAAGAGCCTGCAAGGGACTGGAAGTGCTGGTCATTGGCCGTAAAGGGCTTCAAGGGCGGACATTCGGGGATGGACATCATCCTTTACCGCGCCAATGCTAACAAGGTTATGGCGCGGATGCTCTATGCGCTCATCACCAAGGCAGACGTAAAGCTCCTTGACCTTGAAGGGGGTACGCTCCGAAACGCGATTCCGCGTGAGGCCTTTGCGACTGTATATATTCCTGAGAATAAGGTGGCTGAGGCGAAGCGTGTTGCAGAAGAGGCTTTCGCGGCAATCAAGGTCGAGTATGCAACGACCGACCCTGACGCGCAGATGGTCTTTGAGCCGTACAAATGTGAGGAAGGGGAGTGCTGTGACCACAGCGAGTGTCTTTATGTTCCTGAGGAGGACGCGCTCCGTTTTATTCGTGCAGTCCTTGCCTGCCCTGATGGCGTGGAGAGGATGAGCAGCGACATTCCGGGACTTGTGGAGACTTCCAACAACCTGGCTGTCGTTAAGATAGAGAAGGGTGAGTTCGCGCTCAAGACTCTCATGAGGAGCTCCGTCGATTCTGCGAAGGAGGCTCTTGCCGAAAAGTTCGACGCGGTGTTCAAGCTCGCCGGGATTTCTACGGAATTCACCGGCGGCTATTCAGGATGGGCTCCGAACCCTTCATCTGCGATTCTCGCCACGATGAAGAAGGTCTATCATGAACTCTACGGCAAGGAACCGGCAGTAATGGCAATTCATGCCGGACTTGAGTGTGGCATTCTCAGCGGTGCCTATCCGCATTGGGATATGGTCTCATTCGGACCGACTCTCCTCAGTCCGCACTCTCCTGACGAGCGGGCGAACATCCCGTCGGTGGTCAAGGCCTGGGATTTCCTCAAGGCTGTGCTTGCAGCGATACCTGAAAAATAATAATAAACGAAATAAATATGTTTAAAGGACATCCAAAGGGGCTGCTGGCAGCAGCCCTGAGCAACATGGGTGAGCGTTTCGGCTACTACATCATGAACGCCGTTCTCGTTCTCTTCCTCTGCTCGAAGTTCGGCCTCGGTGAAAGCGCCGCCGGCAGCATCTATTCCGTGTTCTATGCCGGAATCTACATCTTGAGCCTTGTCGGAGGTATCATTGCCGACAAGACTCAGAACTACAAGGGTACAATCCGCACCGGACTCATCATCATGGCTTCCGGTTATGTGCTCCTATCCATTCCTGTGCTTGCCACTTCCGGCAACATAACCTGGCTTCTTCCTCTGACCTGCTTTGCGCTGTTTCTCATCGCGTTCGGCAACGGTCTCTTCAAAGGTAACCTTCAGGCTATCGTCGGACAGATGTACGACAACTTCGAGGCAGAAGCGGCAAAGAAAGGCCCGGAAGCGCTTGCCGAGGCCAAGTCGAAGCGTGATTCCGGCTTTCAGATCTTCTATGTGTTCATAAATGTCGGTGGTCTCATCGCCCCGTTCGTCGCTCCGCTTCTGCGCGAGTGGTGGTTGAACGCCAACGATCTTGTGTACAATGCGCAGCTTCCTGCCCTCTGCCATCAGTTCCTCAGTGACTCTTCGGCCATGAGTGCACAGGCTCTCGACAACCTCAATGCCCTCATGACCTCCGCCGGCGGAAGCGTATCCGATATGGCAGTTTCATGCGAGAAGTATCTGAAGGTATTCAACGAGGGCATCCACTACTCGTTCATAGCGTCAGTTGCCGCGATGCTCATCTCCCTTGTGATTTTCATCTGTTCGCAGAAGACTTTCCCTACTCCATCGAAGAAGGAAGCCGTGAAGGGCGTGGAATACACCGCAGAGGAAAAGGCTGCAATGGCGAAGGAAATCAAACAGAGGATGTACGCCCTCTTTGCCGTTCTCGGAATAGTCATTTTCTTCTGGTTCTCGTTCCATCAGAACGGAATGTCCCTATCTTTCTTTGCCCGTGACTTCGTGGACTCAT
>OIYX01000591.1_pt1 | contig 12635 bp, 10 predicted proteins | sample 1588431 | NCBI WGS metagenome assembly OIYX01 (sample SAMN03283241) | human gut metagenome | biome: human-associated habitat; material: feces | host: Homo sapiens | place: Peru | collected 2012
TTTCTGCATACCTGCCTACACACATCAAATTCCTAACGGAATTTCATCGCATCTTCTTCGGGACAACTTGTATATCATTTCCTTATTTTGTATCCAAAGCCACCTTACACGCAGTTATTTAAGCCACAACACCATCAAAAGAACCGTACCTTTGATAGTATTTTTTGGGGATAGGATTTGGATGGGGATTTGGTAAGGAATTTGTGGGGTGAATTTGGGGTGATGTGGTGGGGGAAAAATTTGTGGATTTTAGGGCTTTAAATTTGGTGATTGAGGGATTTTTTCGTAAATTTGTATGTTTTATGACGCAAGCATCAAAACGTGCGCTACGAACCCTCTAAAAAGGCTCAGAAACAGATGTTTTGACCCTTGCGAAAAGTGTGAAATATATGTCAGAAGAATTAATCGAACAGCAAGAAGAACAGTATTCAGCGTCTAACATTCAAGTGCTCGAGGGCCTTGAAGCTGTGCGCAAGCGTCCGTCAATGTATATTGGCGACACACACGTGAAAGGACTCCACCATCTGGTATCAGAAGTTGTAGATAACTCTATCGACGAAGCCCTTGCAGGTTTCTGCGACAAGGTCACTGTGACCATTGGCGAAGACAACTCTATCACCGTGAGCGACAACGGCCGTGGTATTCCTGTGGACGAGCATGAAAAACTCCACAAGTCGGCACTTGAGGTGGTGATGACTGTGCTGCACGCCGGCGGTAAGTTCGACAAAGGCTCCTATAAAGTGTCGGGCGGTCTGCACGGTGTGGGCGTAAGTTGTGTGAACGCACTTAGCGACTACCTTCGCGCCGAAGTGCGCCGTGAAGGCAAAGTATATATGCAAGAATACGCTTTTGGCAAGCCCACAAGCGAAGTGAAAATAATTGGAGAATGTGCGGAAGAAGATCACGGCACCACCGTTATCTTCCATCCCGATGCCACCATTTTCCAAACCACAGTATATCAGTTCAGCATTTTGAGCAACCGTCTCCGCGACCTTGCTTACCTTAACGCTGGCGTGACCCTCTCGCTCACCGACCTGCGCGACAAGGACGAGCACGGTGTGCCACGCACCGAGGTTTACCACTCCGAAACCGGTTTGGACGACTTCGTGCGCTACCTCGACGAAGGCAAGGAACCGCTCATCAGCGATGTGATTCATATCACCAACAACGAAGGCGAAATTCCTGTGGAAGTGGCAATGACCTACAACAAGACTTTCAAGGAAAACATCTATTCGTTTGTCAACAATATCAACACCATTGAGGGTGGTACCCACCTCCAGGGCTTCCGCATGGGCTTGGGCACTTCGCTCAAGAAATACGCCGAAAAGTCGAAAGCGCTTGAAAAGGCTAAGGTGGAACTCTCGAAGGAAGACTTCCTGCAAGGCTTGACCGCTGTGGTGTCGGTGAAGGTGCTCGAACCTCAGTTTGAGGGCCAGACCAAGACCAAGCTCGGCAACACCGAGGCTATCACCGCAGTAAACTCCGCCGTGAAGGCTGCGCTCGAAAGTTATTTGGAAGAGCACCCCGAACCTGCCAAAGCCATCATCGAAAAGGTGATTTTGGCTGCACAGGCACGTCATGCGGCACAAAACGCTCGCGCAAAAATCATTCGCAAGTCGCCATTGGCTGGCTCTGGCCTGCCAGGCAAACTTGCCGACTGCTCAAGCAAGGACCCAGCCAAGTCGGAGTTGTTCCTCGTCGAGGGTGACTCTGCAGGTGGTTCAGCAAAGCAAGGCCGCGACCGTCAGTTCCAAGCCATTCTTCCACTGCGTGGTAAGATTTTGAACGTGGAAAAGGTGCTTGAGCACAAAATCTACGAAAGCGAATCGGTAGTCACCATTTTCCGTGCGCTCGGTATCACCGACCCACGCAACTACGACCCCGAAAAGCTCCGCTACCACCGTGTGATTATCATGACCGATGCCGATGTGGACGGTGCCCACATCGCCACGCTGCTGATGACCTTCTTCTTCCGTTGCATTCGTCCAATCGTGGAGAACGGTCACCTCTATATCGCCACCCCACCACTCTACCGCGCTATCAAGGGCAATAATTCAGAATATTGCTGGACCGATATGCAGGTGCGTCAGTTTATCGACAAGTATGGCGCTGGCGAAGAAAAGAATGTGCGTGTTCAGCGATTCAAAGGTCTTGGTGAAATGAACCCAGAGCAACTTTGGGACACCACCATGAACCCAGAGAACCGTATGCTGAAGCGTGTCACCATCAGCGATGCGGCAGAAGCCGACCGCGTGTTCACCATGCTCATGGGCGAAGAGGTGCCACCACGCCGCCAGTTTATCGAGGACAACGCCACTTACGCTACCCTCGACACATAATCCCCCCGACATAGACAGCAGTACCGAAGCGCAAAACCGAACCTCGGCACCCTACACACTATATAATATATATGCAGCGACCTGATCACCATACCAAGTCGCTGCATATTTGCAAAAAAATACGAATGTTGAAAAAGGGAGGAAATCAAGCACCATCCATCGCAAACGTCTGTTAACAAGCGCATAGTTATTAACAAAAGTGACGAGTTATCAACATTTATTTCAATTTAACGCATTTTTTAACTTGTAATTGAACAAAAAGTAATTCCTTTGCAGAGTAAATAAAAACACCCGCAAGATTATGGGAAAAATCATAGCAATAGCCAATCAAAAGGGCGGTGTGGGTAAAACCACCACTGCCATCAACTTATCAGCTTCATTGGCTGTGAACAAGAAGAAAGTGCTCCTTATCGACGCCGACCCACAGGCAAACGCCACATCGGGCCTCGGCGTTGACCCTAAACAGATGTCGTCGTCGATTTACGAATGTCTGGTCGACGATTATCCAATTCTCGGCACACAGGTGAAAACCTGCGTGGAGGGGCTCGACTTGGTGGGTAGCCGCATCGACCTGGTGGGTGCGGAACTCGAACTTATCAACAAGCCCAACCGCGAGCGCGTGCTCGAAAAGGCTTTGGCAAGCGTAAAGGAAGAATACGACTTCATTCTCATCGACTGTAGCCCATCGCTCGGATTGATTACCGTGAACGCTCTCACAGCAGCCGATTCGGTGATTATTCCTGTGCAAGCCGAGTATTTCGCACTTGAGGGCATCAGCAAGTTGCTCAACACCGTGCGCATCATCAAGTCGAAACTCAACCCATCGCTCCAAATCGAGGGTTTCCTGCTCACCATGTACGACGCACGCCTTCGCCTTGCCAACCAAATCTACGAAGAGCTGAAAAGTCACTTCGGCGACATGGTGTTCAGCACCGTGATTCCACGCAACATTCGTTTGAGCGAGGCTCCAAGCCACGGTTTGCCAGCCATTCTCTACGACCCCACCAGCCGTGGTGCCACCAGCCACACCCAGTTGGCGAAAGAGTTGATCAGTAAAAACCGTAAGAAAAAGTAACCACATTAAATCAAAGTTTCCACTATGGCAATCAAGAGAAATGCACTCGGACGCGGACTCGACTCACTCATCTCAATGGACGATGTGCAGCCGAGCGGCAGTTCGGCTATCAATGAAATAGCAATCGACCTCATCAAGCCAAACCCCGACCAGCCTCGTATCAACTTCGACGAGGAGGCACTTGAGGAATTGGCTACCTCTATACGCGAGTTGGGCATTATCCAGCCCCTCACTCTGCGCAGCGCAGAAGCCGGCACCTATATGATTATTTCGGGTGAGCGACGCTACCGTGCTGCCAAACTCGCAGGCCTTGACACCGTGCCAGCATACGTGCGCACCGCCAACGACAGCGAACTCACCGAGATGGCGCTGATTGAGAACATTCAGCGCGAAGACCTCAACGCCATCGAAATTGCGCTCACTTTCCGCAAACTCATCGACCAATACAACCTCACCCAAGAGCGATTGAGCGAGCGTATTGGTAAGAAGCGCGCCACCATCGCCAACTTCCTCCGCCTGCTGAAACTGCCGGCCGAAGTGCAACTCGGCTTGCGCGACAAGGCTGTGGACATGGGCCACGCAAGAGCATTGCTCTCGGTGGAAAAGCCCACCATGCAACTCAAACTCTACAACGAGATTCTGAAAAAAGGACTCTCGGTGCGTCAGGTGGAGCAAAGGGCAAAGGAAATGAACGAAGAAGGCAGCACCGAGCCAAAAGCACCTGCAAAAAAGGTGAACAACGCCGACTACGATGTGCTGAAACAACACCTGAGCAAGTCGTTTGGCGTGGCGGTTTCGTTTGCCTGCAATAAGGACGGTAAAGGAAAAATCTCATTTCCTTTCAAAAACGAAGAGGAATTAGAGAGAATTATTCGTATCTTTGACACATTAAAACATTAATTATAGCATCCCCACCTGCTCAATAGTGGGCGGAGAGGCAACCAACTCCTTGTGAGAAAGGTATTTAACCCACATATTCGCACATTTGTAGGCACAGTGATTGCACTATGCCTGCTTGTGCTTTGCCCTGTGGGCAGCATGGCGCAGACCACTGGCGGCATCGAAAAGCCCACACGCACTCGCACCGGAGGGCATAAGGCTGTGGCAAGCACTCCCCCCGATTCGGCAGCCGTCACCGTAAAACCCAGCACCTACGAGCGCACCCCTGTGCTCGACGAGGCTGGCGACACCGTGAAATTCGAGCCCAACGATTCGCTGATTCTGGCGCAAGCCACCTTCGTGCCCGACACGGCAGCCGCCACCAACCTGGGCAAACTCCGTGTGTTCAACCCCGACCCCAAGCGCGCCATGTGGCTCTCGGCACTCTGCCCCGGCTTGGGACAAATCTACAACCGCCGCTATTGGAAAATCCCAATTGTGGTGGGTGCTTTCGTGGGGCTCGGCTACGGCACGGCGTGGAACAACCGTATGCTCGGCGACTACACCAAAGCCTACCGCGACATCACCGACAACGACCCCAACACGCGCAGCTACATGAACTTCTTCCCGAAAACCGTGAAGGAGAGCGACCTCGACAAGGAATGGCTCACGCGCGCTCTGAAAAACAAGCGAACATACTACCGCCGCTATCGCGACATTTGCATCATCAGCATGGTGGCTGTGTATTTCATCAATATTGTCGATGCTTACGTCGACGCCTCACTCGCACACTTCGACATTTCCTCCGACCTTACGATGGACGTGGCCCCTGCCGCTATCGACACGAAGCAGTCGCGAATACCGTCGTTCGGACTTCAGTGTGCCTTTACTTTTTGAATTAAAAACAAACGACGATAAAGTATGAAGAATTTCAGATTTAACGCATTAATCGTGTTGGCGATTGCGGCATTGACCATGTCGGCTGCGCCAAAGAAGAAATCGATTTTATCGCTGAAGGAATCGATCACCGACGAGGCCATCGTGTATCCTTACAGCTTTGAAATCAACACTCAGGAAATGCAGAAAAACTGGTATTTGCAAAACTATGCGGTGGTCGATGCCAGCGTGGAGAGCAAATCGCCAAACGAAGTGAGCGACGCTGAATACATTCAGCGCCTCAGAGCCATTCCTTCGGGAATTGAACTCCCCTACAATCAGGTGGTGAAATCCTACATCACCCGCTACATCACCAGAGAGCGCACCATGGTGTCGCAAATCCTGGGTATGTCGCCCTACTACATGCCTATTTTCGAACGCGCTCTGGAAAAAGAGGGACTTCCACACGAACTCAAGTTCATTCCTATCATCGAGTCGGCTCTCGACCCTAACGTGGTGTCGAGCGCAGGTGCCGCCGGTCTGTGGCAATTCATGGTAGATACCGGCAAGGGACTCGGACTGGAAGTGAACTCGCTGGTTGACGAGCGTCGCGACCCTTACCGCTCAAGTAATGCGGCAGCAAGTTATTTCAAGCAACTTTACGGCATCTACAACGACTGGTCGCTGGCTATCGCCGCCTACAACTGCGGCCCTGCCAATGTGAACAAGGCGCTCCGCCGTGCCAAGAGCAGAGACAACGAAAATCCCGACTTCTGGTCAATTTACGAATATCTGCCTCGCGAAACCCGTGGCTATGTGCCTGCCTTCATCGCTGCCACCTATGTGATGAACAACTATCAGAAGCATAACATCAGCCCTGCTTTGTCGAAAAAGCCGCTGATTATCGACACTGTGATGGTGCACCACCGCGTGAACTTCAACCAGATTTCCAGCGTGCTCAACATTCCTATCGAGGAAATCCGTATTCTCAACCCTCAATATCGCCACGACATCATTCCTGGCGACACTCACCCCTACTCGCTCGCGCTGCCATCACAGCAAATCTACAGTTACATCATGGTGGAAGACAGCATTATGAGTTATCGCAAAGACCTCTACGCCACTCGCGACGTGGTGGAGCCAGGCAACCGCGCATCTTCTGTGACACAACAGATGGTTGACCCTCAAGAGGCAGCCAAGAGCGTGGTGCAAACCAAACAGGAACGCCAAGTGGCACAGGCTAAGCCTACAGTGAGCGCCACCCCTGTGAGCAACAATGAGAGTGTGGAGGCTAAATACCACAAGGTGAAACGCGGCGAGACCATCGAAAGCATCGCCGACGAGTATAATATGAGTGTGGCAGAACTTATGGCACTCAACAATCTCAACCGCAAGCACGTGAGCCGTGGTCAGGTGCTGAAAATCACTGGCGAGCGAAAGCAGCAAGCCGAACAGCCAAAGACCACCACTTCCTACGCTGTGGCACAAGCGAAGCAAAGCACTGCCGCCAAGCAAGCCGCACCTAAGAAGGAAGCGCCAAAGCCTACAGCAAGCACTTCTACCACCACATCGCAACGCTCTAAGTCATACAGCGTGAACGATGAAATCGACGGCCGCGCAACTGCTTCAAAGAAGCAAAAGACCGAAACCCCTGCTCCAGCTCCAGCCACCGCCAAGAAGCAAAAGGCTGAAACAGCTCCTACCACTGCAAGCAACAGCAAGAAGCAAAAAGAAGCCATCGAGAAGGAAAAGGCCACAGCAAGCAAGCGCACCACTCGCCATGTGGCAGAAGAAGAATCGGCAAGATCAAAGGCTAAGGCGAAAACAAACAAGCGCAGCAAGAGAGACGACAGCGACGAGGTGAAATCGTCGAAGCGCAGAAAGGCTGACCGCGATAACGACCGCAGAAGCAAGAGAAAAGCGAAGAAGGAAGAAGCCCGTCCAACAAGCCACAGCGTGAGTGAAGGCGAATCGCTCGAACGCATCGCACACCGCTACGGTTTGGGCACCGACCAACTCCGCAAGGCTAATCCACAGTTGAAGAATGCCGACATGCTCCACCCTGGCGACAAACTCAACGTGCCAAAAGCCAACAAAAAGAAAAAATCCGCAAAAAAAGAGGAAACCACTTCAAAGAAAAAAAGAAGAAGATAACCTCAAATAAATCCTAAATCCCCAAGTAGGAAGGAAGCACTGCTTCCTTCCTACTTTTTTCTCCCCTCCCATCCCCAACTTCCATCGAAAAATCGAATCTTCGAAAACTCGAAATTTCGAATCTTCGAAATCCCCCCAACGAATTCGAAAACGCCCCATCGTGCAAAAAGACTTTACCAAATCGGAAGCTATCGTCTTAACTTCTTTAACTTCTTCAACTTCTTAACTCCTTAACTTTTAAAAGCACCACTGCTTTTAACTGCTTTTAAAAGTTCCTTATTCATTTAGGCGGCGAATTAGCACGGCGCATTGAGATATTTTTCGTAACTTTGTAAGAGGAATATACTAACTAATTAAAAAACAATCTTTCGATTATGAGACTTATCATCGAACCTGATTACGACAAAGTATCAGAATGGGCAGCGTGCTACGTTGCTTCTCGCATTAACGCTGCAAACCCAACCCCAGAAAAGCCTTTCGTGCTTGGTTGCCCTACTGGTAGCTCACCACTTGGCATGTACAAGAAGCTCATCGAGCTCAACAAGGCTGGCAAGGTTTCGTTCCAGAATGTTGTGACTTTCAACATGGACGAATATGTAGGACTTCCTGAAGATCACCCTGAAAGCTATCACTCTTTCATGTGGAACAACTTCTTCAACCACATCGACATCAAGAAGGAAAACGTGAACATCCTCAACGGCAACGCAGCCGACCTCGATAAGGAATGTGAAGAATACGAGGCACGCATCGCAGCTGCTGGTGGCATCGACCTCTTCATGGGTGGTGTAGGTCCTGACGGACACATCGCTTTCAACGAGCCAGGTAGTTCACTCGTTTCACTCACTCGTCAGAAAACTCTTACTCAAGACACTATCATCGCCAACAGCCGCTTCTTCGACAACGACGTGAACAAAGTGCCTAAAACCGCTCTCACCGTAGGCGTTGGCACCGTGATGGCTGCTAAGAGCGTGATGATTATTGCAAACGGCTACAAGAAGGCTCCTGCATTGCGCAACGCTGTGGAAGGTGCTGTTTCACAAATGTGCACTCTCAGCGTGCTCCAAATGCACCGCAAGGCTATCATCATTTGCGACGAAGACGCAACTATGGAATTGAAGGTGGGCACTTACCGCTACTTCAAGGACATCGAAGGCAAGAACCTCGACCCTGCCACTCTTCTCTAATCGATTAGCATACGCACGGAGCCGGCTTTGGCTCACGATAGCATAACAAAGCAAAGGCTGTGCCGCACACATTCATCGCGGCACAGCCTTTTTAAATGACGGACGATATGATAAAACTTTCCGACGATTTTATAGCGCAGATGCGTGGCATTCTCCCCGATGAGTGCGATGCTCTGCTGGAGGCAATCACCACCACCGAGCCTTCGGTGGCGATTCGTGTGAACGATGGCCGTGGCATCAGTTTGAGCGGCGATGCCGTGGAGCGTGTGCCATGGTGCACTACTGGCCGATACCTGAAGGAGCGTATGCCGTTCACTTTCGACGTCGATTTCCAGACGGGCCGATACTATGTGCAAGACGCTTCGTCGATGTTTATCCACCATGTGATTAAGCATGTGGTGAAGGAGCCTGTGCGCTACCTCGACCTATGCGCCGCACCGGGCGGAAAAACCACCACAGCCATTTCGGCACTGCCTGCCGATTCGATGGTAGTGGCCAACGAGATTATGCCGGCGCGTGCGCGTGTGCTGCATGAGAATATCGTGAAATGGGGAAGTCCGCGCTGCATCGTCACCAACAATGCTCCACACGACTTGGGCAAACTCCATCACTTTTTCGATGTGGTGGCTACCGATGTGCCATGCAGCGGCGAGGGCATGATGCGCAAAGACGAGGAAGCACGCAACCAGTGGACACCTGCCTTGGTGAAGCAGTGCGCCACGTTGCAGAAAAGCATCATTCACGACATTTGGAACGCTCTGCGCCCCGGCGGTGTGCTCATCTACAGCACCTGCACCTACAACCGTGAGGAAAACGAGGAAATGGTGGCACACATCGTGGAGCAGTACGGTGCCGAATCGGTGGAGATTCCGGTGGAGGCTGATTGGCACATTCACCCAGCCATCGACAGCCCCTACCACTGCTACCGCTTCATGCCTCACCGCACCAATGGCGAGGGGCTGTTTATGGCGGTGCTGCGTAAGCCCGACGACGAACGCCGTGCCGAGTTGCGCGCCAAAAAGAGCAAGGGCGCAAAGGCGAAAGCCATTCCTGTGCCACGAGGGGTTGACGCTTGGCTCGAAAATCCGAAGCACTATGCCCTGAGCGTGGCGAATGATGAGGTAATTGCCATTCCTGCCGACATCGCTCCGCTAATACCGCTGTTTGCCGACTTACGTGTGCTTCAGGCTGGCGTGACGGTGGGCAACGTGAAAGGGAAAAACTGCGTGCCCAGCCATGCTTTGGCACTCTCCACCGCCCTTTCCAGCGAGGCATTTGCCCAAAGCGAGGTGGATTACGCCACCGCCATGGCATATATGCGTGGCGAGGCGATAGTGCTGCCCGACGCACCACGAGGCTATGTGCTGCTCACCTACCGAGGCAAGTCCATCGGATTTGCCAACAACCTCGGCAACCGTGCTAACAACCTCTACCCCAAGCCATGGCGAGTGCTCAGCACCCATATCCCCACCACCCCACCAGAAATCCTATAAAGTCAACAAGCCAACGAGTCAACAGGTCAACAAGTTTTTTTTTAATTTGACGAAAGAAGGGTCCGATTGGGTCAGAAGGGTCTGTTATGGGTCTGAAAATTACCAAAGGCGAGAGTATCGTCTTAACTTCTTTAACTTCTTAACTCCTTAACTTCTTAAATATATATCTGCTCCTGCCCTTTTTGCACAAATTGGGGATGTTTTGTGCAATAATTAAAATATAATGAGTAACTTTGCAGTCGCAATTACATTTAAATTATTGACTATTATGATGAAAGAAAATACTGTCAAGATTTTTGAGCAGAGTTTCAAAGACAACTGGGACCGCCCATGCTTGACTGATTACAACACAAAAGAGACCATCACTTACGCTGATTTCGCACGCGACATTGCAAAAATTCATCTTTTCTACAAGGAAATTGGCATTCAAGAAGGCGACCACGTTGCCATTATCGGCAAGAACAACCCCACTTGGGTGACTCTCTTTTTGGCAACCATCACCTATGGTGCTGTAATTGTTCCTATTCTTCAAGACTTCAACCCTAACGATGCGCAACACATCGTTAATCATAGCGAGGCAAAACTGCTCTTCGCCAGCAAAAGCAACTGGGAGAGCCTCGACTTCGAGAATATGCGCATGGTGCGCGCCGCTCTCTCGCTCGACGACCGCACGCTCTACGAGCAAAAGGAAGAAGAAGTGGTGGCTGATGTGCTGGCTTCGCTCGAAGAGAAGTTCGCCGCCGCTTATCCCAACGGCTTCACTGTAGATGACATCAAGTACCCCGAAGTGCCTGGCGACCGTCTGATGGACATCAACTACACCTCTGGTACCACTGGTTTCAGTAAGGGTGTGATGATTACCGGCAACAACCTTTGCGGTAATATCGTGTATGGTATCAACTCCGGATTGTGCTACAACGGTTCACGCCACCTCTCGTTCCTGCCTCTCGCCCACGCCTACGGCTGCGCGTTCGATATGCTTGCGCCATTGGCTATCGGTGGGCACATCACATTGCTCGGCCGCATTCCTTCGCCAAAGGTGATTGTGAAGGCTATGGGCGAAGTGAAGCCAAATCTCGTGATTCTGGTGCCTCTCGTGCTTGAGAAGATTTATTCTAAGATGATTGTGCCAATGATCAGCAAGGGTATGCTCCGCTGGGCTTTGGCTGTGCCATACCTCAACGAAAAGATTTACGACCAGATTCGCAAGAAGCTGATTGATGCGTTTGGTGGCTGCTTCGAGGAAATCATCGTGGGCGGTGCCCCTTTCAACGCTGAAGTGGAGGATTTCCTTTACAAAATCCGTTTCCCATTCACCGTGGGCTACGGTATGACCGAGTGCGCTCCACTGGTGAGCCACACTCCATGGCGTGAATTTGTGCCTCATAGCGCAGGCCGCGTTCTCCCCGGCATCATGGAATGCCGCATCGACAGCGAAGACCCTGAAAACATTCCTGGCGAAATCTGCGTGCGTGGCGAAAACATGATGCAGGGCTACTACCACAACTATGAGGCCACCGACAAGGTGCTTCACGACGATGGCTGGCTACACACCGGCGACATGGGCACACTCAGTGCCGACGGCACCGTGTTTATCCGTGGCCGCTTGAAGACGATGTTGCTTGGCGCAAACGGTCAGAACATCTATCCTGAAGAAATCGAGGCTAAACTCAACAATATGATTTTCGTGAACGAAAGCCTGGTGGTGGACCGTGGCGGAAAACTCGTGGGCCTCGTTTACCCCGACTACGATACAATGAACGCTATGGGCGTGACGCGCGACCAACTTCCAGAGAAGATGGAAGAGATTCGCACCGAACTTAACAAGCTCGTAGCACCATACGAACGCATCACAAGAATTGAACTTATCGCAAACGAGTTTGAAAAAACTCCAAAACGTAGCATCAAACGATTCTTATATAGTCATTAATAGGTAAAACACGCGTTTTTCCTTATAAATTATAAGAAAACTATCCACCTTTTTACGTTTAACAAGGTTTAACATTTGGCGATTAAACCAAAAAATCTTTAATTATCTTACAGACTATTAGAGAGTTAGACAAATTAAAATGTAAATTTTTACAAAAATTAAATGCAACTGAGGCAATTTAAACAAAAAAAAACTTGAAAAATAGTTTGCATATGAGTTTTTTGTCTTAAATTTGCATCGATTTTAAACTGAACAACGAAAATTATTGTTTTATTATTTTAAATTTTTACGAAAATGAAAAAGTTAGTTTTATTACTTGCTGTTATCGCTAGTGTTTCTTTCTTCTCTTGCAACAAGGGTGCTGGTTCAGCATCTGCTGCTGATTCTGATTCTGTAGCTGCTGTTGCTGATAGCGCTGCTGATTCTGTAGCTGCTGATAGCGCTGCTGCTGATAGCGCTGCTGCTCCAGTTGCCGCTGACTCAGTTAAGGCATAATCTTAGCGATTAGCAAAAAAAGAGTTTGAAGCTGTTTTCCACAAGGTGGAAAGCAGCTTTCTTTTTGTATTTACCCCCCTCTCCCCCACCTTTTGGGATCAGTGGAAAATTTGGGGGGATAAATTATGCTTTGTTGCCGAATCGTCAATGGAATAAAAAACAAAAACATAAAAAACAGCCTTGGAGCAATGTGGAATGCTTCGCATTTGG
>OIYX01000597.1_pt1 | contig 12520 bp, 19 predicted proteins | sample 1588431 | NCBI WGS metagenome assembly OIYX01 (sample SAMN03283241) | human gut metagenome | biome: human-associated habitat; material: feces | host: Homo sapiens | place: Peru | collected 2012
CCCAAAAAAATCTCCGGGGGGATATTTTTCCGGGGATGGTTTTGGAAGAATGGCGTGCGATATTTGGTTTATGGGCTTGGATCCTATATAATAGGAAGAAAAATTTCGCAACATGAACTTTTCCTCTTCGTTTTTGTGTGGATGGAGGCGGCTATGGCTAATAACTATGACCAGATCATTACAAAGACGCTGACCAAGATTTCGGAGACCGGCGAAGTGAACGCCTCCGATATTTTGGTACTGAAGTTTTGCACGAAGGAAAAGAAACGAGAGGCTGCGGTATCGCCCCTGAAGAAGATTCTCGGGGGTATGACCGATACGATCGGCACCATTCGGACGCTCTTTGGAGGTGATGAATGATGAACATGGGCGGAGGATATTTTCAGAACCCTTATGGCCGGCCGATGAAGAGCCCGGAGCAATTGCAGGCCGAGCTCAATAATTCATTGGCAAACTATCAGAATCTCTTTCAGATGGCGCAGGGATATCAGCAGCCCTGCCAGCAGCAAGCACCGCCAGGCCGGAAAAGCGGCGAGTATGTGGAGGTGCTCAACGACAAAGAGATGGAAGATGCGCCGGTTCGCCTGGACGGTACGCCGACGCTTTTTATTAACTTTGGGAATGGGACGCTCTGGTCCAAGCGGTACGTGAATGGGAAGCCTGTTGTGAAGGGATTCTCTATTGCTCCGCTGTTCCCGGACAGCAAAGAAGAAGCACCAAAGATTAACTACGTGGACGAACTTTCAAAAGAAACTCCCTCTAAAGAGACGGATAGTATGGCCGAAGTTGTGGCCTTGCTGAAAGAACTGCTTAGAAAGGGTGACGAAGGTGGATCTAACCAAGCTAATCCAGATCGGAAACGCGATAACGAATCCGAAGGAAGCGCAGGGTCTGGCGCTCAATCTTCTTGCTAAGAAATCTCCCGAAACCGCCGAAATGCTATCCGGCATGATTCGGCGAGGAGAAAACCCGGCGGAAGCGATGAAAAGATTCGCCTCTGAAGGGAAAATCAACAAAGGACAGCTTGAAGAACTAAGATCCATCTATAAAATGGTGTGCAGGATGGGTCTGAAGAGCTTCAAGGTTCCTGATTCGGTATGGGAAGAAGCCGAGTCTGCCTTAACGGGCGGAATAAAGCAGGATAACCTCTCTGACTGGTTTTAAGCGATAGGGTGGCCAACTATCGCTTGGAATAAATAAATTTGTTGGGAGGACAAACATATGGCAATCGATGCGAGCGACCTGCTTATGACGAAGATGATGGAGGATGACCGTGACACCGGATGGGGTGGCAGCGGTTTCCTGTGGGTCATCCTGATTTTCCTGTTCTTCCTGGCGTTCTCTGGGAACGGCTTGTTCGGCAACCGCGGGGCTATGGCCGCGCAGCAGGTTGTGACGAATGATCTGTCTCAGGTGGAGCGCGACATTCTCACCGGCAACTGCGCGACGCAGAAAGAAGTACTTCAGAACCGTTACGATAACGCGCTGGCGTTCCAGCAGCTGAGTACCCAGATGGGCAACTGCTGCTGCGATCTCAAGACGACGATTATCGAACAAAATCAGCTTACTCGCGATCTGATTCAGGGTCAGTACATCGACGAACTGCGCACCTCTTTGAGCGACGCAAAGACCGCGCTGAACAACTACAACCAGAACCAGTATATTCTTGGCCAGCTCGGCAGCTGGTACAGCAATCCCTCTGTGAACCCTTACACCTGCTATAACCAGAACCGCTGCGGTACCTGCAATGGCAGCTACGGCAACACCTGCGGAAACTGATTGTGAGGAGGGATTCGTATGGCTTGCGGGAATTGTGGATGCGGAGGCTACTATGTAGCCGTAAACACCGCGTCTCAGCCCTTTGTGGCTGCCGGGACGAATCTGAATCCAGGCGCTCGCGCAAGTGCCGGCGGGTGCGGGCTTGCCCTTTTGGCGACAGGGATCCAGATTAACAATGCTGGTACCAGGCTTTACGAAGCGGAATCCACCGTGACCTTTACCCCGAGTGCTGCGGGCACTGTAACGCTTCAGATGTATCTGAACGGTGCAGCCCTTCCCTGCACGCTCCGTCAGATTACGGTTGCAGCAGACACTGAGTACACGCTTACGACCCATGCCGCCGCTTTTCTGAGCGGCAGCTGCGCTATGATTAAGCCGGTTGTAAGCGTTGTGATCGGCGGCGTCGCAGGCACGGTAAACTGGATGTCCGAGAGTGTAAAGACCTAAAAATTGACTGAAAGGAGGCGGTATAAATGCCGATTAGCAGAAAACAGGCATCGTGCGATGCAAATAAAAAGCTTGGTCGCCCGGCACTTACCCCGAAAACTCGGGAGGATCAATTGATCGCGCTGGCGACAGATGTAGCGGAACAGAAGCTGCGAGACGGCACCGCCTCCTCTCAGTTGATTACGCACTATTTGCGCATTGCAGCCGAAAGAGAGCGCAATGCGATTGAAAACGAGATGCTCAAAAAGAAGAAGGAGCTCATGGACGCCAAGATTGAGAGCCTAAAGTCTGAGCGTCGGATTGAGGAGCTATATTTGAATGCCGTGGAGGCGATGCGCACGTATACGGGGCATGGCGGCGGCGAGGAGATAGAGGACGATGATCCGGAGCTATACTGAGCTATCCCAAATCTCCGATTACGAGGCGCGGTATCGATATTTGAAGCTGCGCGGTCGGGTCGGAGATGAAACGTTTGGATTTGACCGGATATTTAACCAGATGTTTTACCGGTCCGGTGAGTGGCAGCGGGTTCGGAGAGACATCATTGTTCGGGACTGCGGCTGCGATATGGGCGTTTCCGGCCATGAGATTGGCGGGCGGATTGTGATTCATCACATGAACCCGATTGACATAAACGACATACGGAACAGCACGGAATATTTGCTGAATCCGGAATATTTGATCTGCGTGAGCGAAAACACGCACAAGGCGATTCACTATGGTGACGAAAGCCTGATTGATCACCCGCTGATAGAGCGGCGGCCAAACGACACTTGCCCTTGGAAGAGGGCCTGAAGGAGAGAATTCTATGGACGGTATCTTAGTGTCTATCAAGAAATTGCTTGGGATCGAAGAAGGATACACGCACTTTGATCCGGACATAATCATGCATATTAACACGTATATTGCGACGCTGACACAGATTGGCGTTGGGCCCAAGGAGGGCTTTAAGGTTACGGGCACAGGCGAGACGTGGCAGGACTTTATGGGGGATGACCCGCGGCTCGAATCGGTGAAGACTTATATTTACCTGAAAGCACGGCTGGTGTTTGACTGTCCGGCAAGCTCCACGATTGTGGAGGCGATGAAGGCCTCCGCTGCGGAGATTGAGTGGCGGCTGAACGTAACGGCAGAGACCAAGGAGGAATGATGTGATGAGCGAACAAGAGTACCTTGCCCATCATGGCATAAAGGGCATGAAGTGGGGTGTTCGCCGAACCCCAGAGCAGCTGGGGCATCCACGTTCAAAAAAGAAGGCTAAGAGCATTTGGAAGAAAAGCGCGGAGACGCTGAGCAGCGCCAGGAAATCCCGGAAGCAAAAAAAGCTTGAGGCGAAGCTGGCCAAGCAGCGCAAGAAGGAAGAAACCGGGTATGAAAAGTATTCCGACGAGCAGCTTAAGAAGATGACAGATCGGCTGAATCTGGAACGGAACTACAAAAGCGTATATGCCGAAATGCATCCGGACAAGCTGAAGCGGGTAAAACGGGTTCTTGGTGATCTTGCAGAAAATGCCGTTCGCACGGTTGGCCAGAAGGCTATCAGTGCGGCTGTGGATAAGGCGTTCTCCAAAAAAGTATCAGAAACTACAAACATGAAGTATGAAGACCTATCGAAACTAAGTGATGCAGAAATGGAGAAGGTCGCGAAGAGAGCCGAGTGGGAAAACAAATACTACTCTTACCAAGACTCAAGGAAGAAAAAGAAGGGCGGGAGCTAACAATGCCCCTCTCTAACACAGCAACGCCGAGGTACTACGGACAGTTTCGGGACGCGGTACTGCGCGGAGAGATCCCCATTTGCAAAGAGATTGAGATGGAGATGCACCGGATTGACGAGCTGATTGCCGATCCCGGCGTTTACTACGATCCTGATGCGATTAACGGGTTTGTGGCCTACTGCGAGAACGAGCTGACCTTAACGGACGGTGCGGACTTGAAGCTATTGGACTCGTTTAAGCTATGGGCTGAGGAGATCTTCGGCTGGTATTACTTTGTAGAACGGAAGGTGTTCGTTCCAGGAAGAGACGGAGAAGGCGGGCACTATGTAAAGCGCCGGTTCAAGAAACGGCTGGTTAACAAGCAGTATCTGATTGTTGCACGCGGCGCGGCGAAATCAATGTACGCTTCGTGCCTGCAAAGCTTTTTCCTGAATGCAGATACGAGCACGACGCACCAGATCACCACGGCACCGACAATGAAACAGGCAGAAGAGGTTCTTTCGCCCATGCGAACGTCTATCGTTCGGGCGAGGGGACCTCTTTTTAAGTTTCTGACAGATGGCTCGATCAACAATACGACTGGCTCCAAGGCCAAGCGCGCCAAGCTTCAGTCCACAAAGAAGGGCATCGAAAACTTCATGACCGGTTCGCTTCTTGAGGTGCGCCCGATGAGCATTAACAAGCTTCAGGGCCTGAATGTAAAGATGAGCACGGTGGACGAATGGCTGTCCGGCGACATCCGAGAGGATGTTGTGGGCTGCATTGAGCAGGGTGCAAGCAAGGTGGAGGATTACCTGATTGTGGCGATCAGCTCGGAGGGTACCGTGCGCAACGGAGCTGGGGACACCGTCAAAATGGAGCTGATGGACATCCTGAAGGGCGAGTACGAGAACAAGCACGTATCTATTTGGTACTACAAATTGGACAGTGTGGACGAGGTATCCGACCCGAACAAATGGATGAAGGCGAACCCGAACATCGGGAAGACAGTAAGCTACGAGACCTATCAATTAGACGTGGAACGCGCTGAAAAGGTGCCTGCTGTCCGAAACGATATTTTGGCCAAGCGCTTTGGGCTGCCGATGGAGGGCTTTACGTATTTCTTCACCTACGACGAAATTCAGCGCCATCACAAACGGGACTTTTGGGAGATGCCCTGTGCTGTTGGCGCGGACCTTTCGCAGGGGGATGACTTCTGCGCATTCACGTTCCTATTCCCGCTGGGCGATGAGAGATTCGGGGTTAAGACCCGGAATTACATCACCGAAAGGACCCTGAATAAGCTTCAGCTGGCGACACGTCTCAAGTACAACGATTTCATGGACGAAGGAAGCCTTACGGTGATGGACGGAACCGTGCTTGACATGATGCAGGTATATGAGGACGTGGACAACTACATTGCGGAGTGCAAGTACGACGTGCGATGCATTGGCTACGACCCATACAACGCCAAGGAGTTCATCGAGCGCTGGCAGACGGAGAACGGGCCATTCGGCATCGAAAAGGTGATTCAGGGAGTAAAGACCGAATCGGTTCCGCTGGGCGAGCTCAAGAAGCTTGCGGAGCAGCGGCTATTGCTGTTTGACCAGCAGCTGATGGAATTTGCGATGGGCAACTCCATTGTGCTGGAGGATACGAACGGAAACCGAAAGCTTTATAAGAAACGAAACGAGGAAAAGATTGACGCCGTGGCGGCCTTGATGGACGCGTATGTGGCGTACAAGCTGAACAGGGAGGCTTTTGACTAATGGGGGAATGGGTGCGATTGCCGGATGAAATGTACCATCATGGCATCAAGGGACAAAAGTGGGGGCAAAGGCACTTTCAGAATTTAGATGGAAGCCTCACCCCTGCCGGACGAGAACGGTACGGGCAGCTTCTCAAAAAATATTCATCCAAGAAGTCTGGACTGTCAGCTAAGAGAAAGAAGCTTAATTCCAACTTGGATGAACAGCTTAGCCGGAATCGACTGAATGTAAAAAAGATCAGCAAGCTCTCTAAAAAGCTTTCTAAAAACGCCAAGAAGCAGGCGAAGATCGACAAACGTATTGCTGATCTCGACGCGAAGAATAGCATCAAGAAGACTCGGAAAACCACGACGCAGACGCAGACCGGCTTTACCAAGGAGCAGCGCGCTCGGATTGAAAAGACTTATTCTCGTAAGCGCGCGGCCTTGATGGCCAAGATTGCCCTTCTACCGAAGGGGACATTAGATTCCGTATACAAGATTAAGCTGGCTCGGCTTGAGCGAAGCTATCGGAGATATTTAAGGAGCAGTAAATAATGAATAATTGGCTTATGCATTACGGCGTTCTTGGTATGCGCTGGGGTGTTCGGAGAGATAAGGATACGATTTTTACAAGAAAATCGACCAGAACAACCAGAGGCCTTCAGCGCAGATTTAACAAAGACGAAAAGCGCGCGGCCAAAGGCAAAAAGAGAAAGTATGATACCGGGAGGCTTCAGGAAGATCTGGAGAAGTCCAAGAAGCTTGATAAGGAGCTTCAGAAGCGTGTTTCCTCTATGTCTCGTGGAAAGACCGCTGTAGAAGTTATTACGATGGGCAGTCGAGGGGCTCTCCGATACAATCAGCTCAGAGTAAGAGGCTATGGCCGCGCCGTATCTGCCGTCGGTGTTGTTATTGGCAGGCGGTTCGTAGACAATCCGTGGGTCTATGTCGGTCGAGGTATCGCAACCAACTCCAAGTATAAGGTCCGGAAAAAGAAGAAATGACGGAAGGAGTTCTTATGTCATATTCACCAGAGCTATATCACCACGGCGTGAAAGGCATGAAGTGGGGCGTTCGGCGGTATGTGAATTACGACGGAACATTAACCCCGAAGGGCCAGGCTAAGCTCAATCGTTTCAAGGACAAGGAACGAGAAAAAGCTTTGGCCGATACGTTTAATGTTCTTCCCGATCGTCTTGCGAAGTATCAGGGAGCGTATGCTAAAAAGCAGAAAGCTGAAATTACTACATCTGATCAAGCAAAGCTGGACAAGCTTGACAAGCAGCTGCGTAAGAGCGCAGCGGACGTATATAAAGTCGCATCCCGTGGAGAAGCAATAATAAACGAAATCGACAAGGCCGACTTCAATAAGATGCAATCGATAAAAAAAGAACGGCGGGGAATGGCGCTTGTGACAGCTGCTCTCGGCCTTCCCGGCGGAATTGCTTATATGGCTATAAGCACGAAGCGCAAAGAACGCCTTCCCGGCGAGTGGCTGGATTACAGTACTACCCATAAGATCAATGTCGATAGCGAAAACGACGATTACGACTACCAGCCGGACGCCCCGTATCGTAAGAAGAAATCCTAAAGGAGCTTCCAAATGACAATTAAAGATCGTTTCAAGCATGCATGGAATGCTTTCCGGAACCGAGACCCCACCGTGTATACCTATCAGGATGTGGGCCTCGGTTCTTCGTATCAGCCAGGAAGAGCATCGTTCTCCGGAGGCAATGAGCGAAGTATCGTGACTGCCATTTACAACCGCATAGCCGTGGATGTGGCCGCTATCGATTTCAAGCACGTGAAGCTTGACGGTAGCGGCCGTTTTGTATCTGAGATTCAGGACCCGCTGAATGAATGCCTGACGCTTCAGGCTAACATCGACCAGACGGCCAGAGCATTCAAGCAGGACGTTGTGATCTCGATGCTGGACGAGGGGGTTGTGGCGGCGATGCCGACCGTAACGAATCAATCCCCTATGACTGGCGGCGAGGGCTGGAAGATCTACGAGATGCGCACGGCCAAGATTGTGCAGTGGTATCCGCGGCATGTGCGGCTGCGGCTGTACAACGATTTGAAGGGCAAGCAGGAGGAAATCGTCATGCCCAAAGAGGCTGTGGCGATCATCGAAAACCCGTTTTACTCGGTGATGAATGAACCGAACTCGACCATGCAGCGGTTGGTGCGGAAGCTGAACCTGCTGGACCTGCTGGACGAGCAGCTGGGCTCCGGAAAGCTGGACCTGATTATTCAGCTTCCCTATGTCATCAAGACCGACGTTCGCCGCAAGCAGGCGGAGGATCGCCGAAAGGACATTGAAAACCAGCTGAGCGGCAGCAAGTACGGCATTGCCTACACGGACGGCACGGAGAAGGTCACCCAGCTCAATCGGCCTGTTGATAACAACCTGATGAATCAGATTGAATACCTGACGAGTATGCTATACGGCCAGTTAGGTTTCAGTAAGACGCTTCTGGATGGATCGGCAGACGAGAAAACGATGCTGAACTACGACACACGCATCATTGAGCCGGTGGTTTCAGCGATTGTTGACGCCATGAAGGTGAAATTCCTGAGCCGCACCGCACGCGCACAAGGGCAGACGATTATGGCTTTCCGCGATCCGTTCCGGCTGGTGCCGGTGTCGCAGATTGCGGAGATTGCGGACAAGTTCACCCGCAACGAGATCATGACGGCGAACGAGATTCGCCAGGTGATCGGCTTGCTGCCTTCTGACGACCCGAACGCCGACATCCTGAAAAACAAGAACATATCTCATCCAGAGGATGAGGAAGACCCGATCGTCTATCCGACCGGAGAAGATGAAGGAGAGATTCAAAATGAGTAAATCTTATGACTTTGCCGGCTGGGTTACGCGGGCCAATCTGCGCTGCACGGACGGCAGAATCATCATGAACGATGCCTTTAAGGGCTGCGATGGCAAGCGGGTGCCGCTGGTCTGGGCGCATCAGCACAACAGTGTTGAGGACGTGCTGGGCCACATGGACCTGGAGAATCGCGGCGAAGGCGTATACGGCTACGGGTACTTTAACGAGACCGATAGCGGCCAGAACGCCAAGGAGCTGGTGCGCAATGGCGATGTGACGGCGATGTCCATTTACGCAAACCAGCTCAAGCAGGAGGGTTCTTCTGTGCGGCATGGCGTGATCCGAGAGGTATCGCTTGTGCTGGCCGGGGCAAACCCAGGCGCATTTATCGACAGCGTGATGATGCACGCAGACGGCACTACCTATACCTCGGAGGACGAGGCGCAGATCTATACAGGCAAAGTAATGGAGGTAATTGACATGGCGAACAAGCTCGAACACGCAGACCAGGCGGAAGAGAAGCAGGAAAAGCCCGCCGCCGAGAAGCCCGAAGAAGGCAACGAAACGATCGGCGAGATCTTTAATACCCTGAGCGACAAGCAGAAGAAGGCCGTTTATGCCATTGTTGGCAGCATCATGGACGATGAAGACGGCGACGACGACGACGAAGAAGACGACGAAGAAGACGACTCTGAGGAGGATGATGCTGATATGAAGCACAATGTATTCGACACCGAAACCAACCCCATGGACGTGATCTCCCATGACGAAATGACCTCCGTAATCACGGATGCGCGCAGCCGCGGCAGCATGAAGGACGCTACTCTGGCTCATGGTATCACCAACATCGGCAACCTGTTCCCCGAAGCGCAGACGATCGAAAAGACGCCTGAGTTCTACAAGCGCGATACTGACTGGGTATCCGTGGTGATGAACGGCGTGCACCGCAGCCCCTTCAGCCGTGTAAAGAGCACCTATGCGGACATTACCGCCGACGACGCCCGTGCCCGTGGTTATGTTAAGGGCAATCAGAAGGTAGAGGAAACCATCGCGGCGCTGAAGCGCGTGACTACCCCCACCACGATCTACAAGCTCCAGAAGCTGGACCGCGATGACGTGATTGACATCACGGACTTTGACGTGGTTGCCTGGATCAAGGGCGAAATGCGCATGATGCTGGACGAGGAAATTGCCCGCGCTATTCTGGTGGGCGATGGCCGCAGCGCTTCCAGCAATGACAAGATTAACGAGCAGAACATCCGTCCCATCTGGAAGGACGACGAGGCCTACACCATCCATCACATCGCGAAGCTGGCCAAGGATGCGACCCAGGATGACGTGGCGATTGCCTTTATCCGTGATTCCGTGAAGAGCCGCAAGGATTACAAGGGCGGCGGCAATCCCACCCTGTTCACCACTGAGGACCACCTGACCAACATGCTGCTGCTGGAGGATCGCGTAGGCCGCCGCCTGTACGATACGGTTGAGAAGCTGGCCACCGCTATGCGCGTAAGCCGCATCATCACCGTGCCTGTGATGGAGGGCCTGACCCGCACGACCACCTCTGCCGATGTCGACGTAACCGCCGGCACCACTGTGCAGCTGGCCGGCATCATTGTAAACCTGGGCGACTACAACGTTGGCGCGGATCGCGGCGGCGAGGTCAATCTGTTTGATGACTTTGATATCAATTTCAATAAACAAGAGTATTTGATTGAAACCCGCTGCTCCGGCGCTATGATCCGTCCCAAGGGCGCAATTGCTCTGGAATACTATCAGGAGACTGCCTAATAGCAAAGTGAGGTCAAAATGGCAAAGTTTTATGGAAAAGTAGGCTACATCGAAACCGCTGAAACACCGCCAGGATCGGAAATTTGGGAAGAAGTGAAGACCGAGCGGTGCTACTACGGGGATGTGCTGCGTAACACCAAACGCTGGGAGCGCGGGGAGGGCCTGAATGACGATCTGGATGTATCCAACAAGATCAGCATTGTGGCAGACCCATACGCTTACCAGCATTTCTTTGCCATCCGATATGTGGAATGGATGGGGTCTCTCTGGAAGGTGACGTCGGTCGAGGTGGAGAGGCCCCGTCTGATCCTGTCGATTGGGGGCGTCTATAATGGATGATAAACGATTGGAGCTGGGTGCGCTGCTGAAGCGGACGCTGGGCTCGGATAACGTATACTTCCAGCCCCCGGCGACATTAAAGATGAAGTATCCATGCATCCGGTACGAGCGCAGCGACATGGCCATCTTTCATGCAAACAACGGGGTATACCGGGTGCTTCCCCGGTATCAGCTGACGGTGATCTACAAGGACCCGGACAGCGACCTGCCGATGAAGGTGGCGCAGCTTCCCCGCTGCGCGTTCGACCGTCATTACACCGCCGACAACCTGAACCATGACATCTTTACGATCTATTGGGATTCAGACGCGCCGGCGTGAAAGGAGAAATTCATATGCTTGACATGAATCTGCAGAGATTTACAAACAAAGGACCGTCCATGATTCCTAATGAGTTGCCGGATAAGCCCGGCCCCAAGCTGGTGAGCGCAAAAGGAAAGGTGGAGCGCCTTGTGGTGGTGCTGGAGGCGGACAAGAACCTTAAAGCCGAGACACAGCGTGTGCTGGAGGACGGGAACGTGCCTGCCGTGAGGCTCACCAGCGGACTGATGACTTGGAGCAGGAACAGCTATATCGGCTTTGCTCTTAACTCGAACACTAAGCTTGGAGTCTATGTTGGGGTGTTCGACGATCAAGGGGCGCTTCGCATCGCCAACTATATCGCGACGATCGCCACGGAAACAAATAGTTAACTAACTATAAGAAAAGGAGATAAAACAATATGGCTAAACTTGAATGGGACAAGACTGGCGAGCGCCAGTATGAAGTAGGCGTAGATCATGGCGTAATTTACCCCTACGATTCCGACTCTTCCGCTTATGCGGCTGGCGAGGCCTGGAATGGCCTGATCAGCGTATCCGAGAGTCCCGAGGGCGCGGACCTGACGGACTTCTGGGCGGATAACATCAAGTATGCCTCGATGCGCGCGGCTGAAAACTATAAGTCCACCATCGAGTGCTACACCTACCCCGAGGGCTTTAAGGCCTGCAACGGCGAAGCGAGCCTGGGCGCTGGCGTGACCATCGGCCAGCAGGCGCGCAAGAGCTTCTGCTTCAGCTACCGCACCAAGATCGGCAACGACACGGACGGCTCTGACCACGGCTACAAGATTCACCTGGTGTATGGCTGCACGGCCGCGCCTTCCGAGCGCCAGTACGGCACTGTAAACGACAGCCCGGATGCGATCACCTTCTCCTACGAGATCGACGCGACCCCTGTGAACGTAACGGGTCACAAGCCCACCGCGCTGCTGACCATTGACAGCACCAAGACGAAGCCGGCAGCGCTGGCAGAGATCGAGAAGAAGCTATATGGCGACACGAACGCCGAGCCCACCATGCTGACCCCCGACGAAATCGCCGCGATCCTGGCCCAGAACAACACCTAAGCACCCGCTCCGCCCCCACGGATCGTCCCGTGGGGGCTTTATTTATTTTTATTGGAGGGATTTTATGTATAAATACACCGCTACCTATACTGACTATGACGGCGTTGAGCGCACGGAGGACTTTCTGTTCAACCTGAGCGAGGCAGAAATCGTTGAAATGGAATTCGGCGTGACCGGCGGCATGCAGAGGATGCTGGAACAGATCGTGGCCGCCAAGGACACCAAGCGCATCATGGATGTATTCAAGGATCTGATTAAGCGTGCCTATGGCGTAAAGAGCCCGGATGGCCGCCGCTTTCAGAAGAACGAAGAACTGAGCAAGGCTTTCACTGAAACCCCCGTATACAGCGACATGTTCATGAAGTTCGCGCGCGACGCGGACGCTGCCGCTGAGTTTGTAAACAAGATCATTCCGCAGTCCGTTGCGGCCGAGGTAGCCAAGCAGGGCTAATTGAGAGGACGATGAGAGATGCTCCAGATTGATGTGCCAGGCGGAGAGTT
>OIYX01000598.1_pt1 | contig 12516 bp, 5 predicted proteins | sample 1588431 | NCBI WGS metagenome assembly OIYX01 (sample SAMN03283241) | human gut metagenome | biome: human-associated habitat; material: feces | host: Homo sapiens | place: Peru | collected 2012
CGAGGCGGAAGACCCGCCAGCGGTCGGAGCCCTGCTTCATGTCCCAGAGGTTCATCCCCAATTGCTCGATCTTGTTGTAGTTCTCGGCCCCGAGGTCCAGGGCCCAGCGCACGCCCCGGGCCTCGAGGATGAACGAACCGCCGTCCATGTGCCCGTGGTTCGCCGAGGGGGAACCGCCCTTCAGGCCCACGAAAAACGCCGTCCGGTTGTCCCAGCTCGACCGCTGGACCGTGATCGGCACCGGGCCGCCCGCGTTCCAGACGAGCGGCAGGTCCGGCCGCAGGTCCGCCGGCGGCGTCCGAACGTAGAAGAGCCCGTACGCGAACATGCGGTTGCCGCCGTGCGCGGGGACGGAAACCCCCTTGCGCGTCTTCCGTTCCGTGCAGTACCGGCGGTAGGCATCCGCCTCGAAGTAGGGGAGGAGTTCGGGACGGTTGAAGCGCTGCGCGAACCACCACGTCGCGGGGCATGTGCCGCGCCCGTCCCCGCCGTCGGCATAGTTGAAGGTCCGGCCGCTCGGCCCCGTCACGAGGTCCGGGTACGCCCCCGTCTCGCGGAATCCCGGCAGGGCGGCGAGGCCGAAGTCGCTACCGAGCGCCGCCTCCAGAAGCGCGAGCGCGGCGAAGTTGAACTCGACGCCGTAGTTCCAGTAGCCGGGCCCCTCGGGATAGTTGCCGTTCGGCGCGAGGGCCTTCATCGAACAGGGGAGATAGTCCACGCAGCGCTGGACGAAACGGGCGGCGTCGCCGGGATCCTCCTCGGCGAGCGCGAGCGCGGCGGCGAGCATGCCCGCGTGGCAGACCTGGCCCCAGTTGTTGTTCGCGCGGATCCACCACTGCGCCCGCCGTCCCGCCTCCAGGCCGTGGCGGCGGAGGCCGGCGGCGATCTCCCGGCGCGTCGCCGCGTCGAGGTCGGCGTAGAGCCAGTCATAGCCCGTGGCGACGGCGAGGGACATTTCGGCGACGTCGAGGAAGTGCGACGGGTTCCAGTCCGAGAACGCGCAGACGGCGCGCAGCTCCGCCACGGCGCGGTCCAGATGCGCGCGGCGTCCGCCCAGACGGTAGGCGAGCGCGAGCGTGTTGATGCGCAGCAGCGCGCGGCGGCTGACGGCGAGCAGACGGCGCCCCTCCTTGATGCGTTCGACGGGAGGCGTCCCCAGAAGGCCGTCCGCGCATTCCCGCACGTGCTCCGCGCCCATCTTCACGTAGGCGTTGGACGCGGCGCGCGCCCTGAGCGCCGCGAATCCCGCCGCGTCCGCGAAGAGGCGGGGATGCGGCCGCTGCGCGGCCTGCGCGGTGGCCGCCGCGATGGCGGGGCGCGCCGTCTCGGGCAGTCCGTTGGACGCCCCCTTCCCGCCGCCCCAGGCCACCAGGGGCAGAACGAGCATGACACCAAGCAGCTTCTTCATAAAAGCACCCCCTTCGCGGCGGCCTCGTCGTCGTTCCACCAAGAACCCTTCGTGGCCGAGATGCGGGCGATGGGCTTCGTCGTGAGCTGGATGCCGCGCGCCGTCGCGCCGCGGATCTCGACGAGGGGCTTCTTCTCGCCCGCCCCCTTGTCCACGGGCTCCAGAGGCTGGAAGAGCATCTGGTGGATCTTCTGGTTCTTCGCGGGCTTGAACTTCACGTAGAGCTTTTCGGGGCAGCCCTCGTCGAAGAAGAGCACCTTGCTCTTCTCAGGCGCGAGGCGGTATTCCTTGTTGTTGATCATGCCGCCGAAGGTGAAGCGCTTGATGTACGCAAAGCCGTAGAGGGGTTCCTCGTAGACGCAGACGAACGCGCGGGCGCGGTCCTTCTCGGGGTTGAAGAGGAAGACTTCGAGCAGGTCCTTGTCGACGAAGATCTTGTCCGAAGGCGGCGTCATCTTGTAGCGCCCGTCCTTCCAGACGAAGACGAGCTTGTCGAGCGAGGAGCACTTGAAGAGCTCGTCGCCGCCCTTGAGGCCGGATCCCACGAAGTGGTTCTCCTTGTCGTAGCGGATCGTCAGCTCGCTCGCCGTGATCGCGCGCACGTCCACCTCCTTGAACGCGCCGGCGGCGATCTGCGTCATGCGGGGGTACTTCTTCCCATACTGCCGGATCAGGCCCTTGAGGTACTTGACCACGAAGGCGCGCAGGTGGAGGAGGTTGTCCCTGACTTCGGCCTCCTCCTTCTCGATGGCGGCGATCTCCTCGCGGTTCTTGTCGATGTCGAACTGCGAGATGCGGCGGATGGGGATCTTCAGCAGGCGCTCGATGTCGTCGTCCGTGATCTCCGGGTGGCGCAGGTGCGGGAGGAACGGCACGAAGCCCGTGCGGATGGTCGCCTTCACGCCCTCGTAGGTCTTCTCCTTCTCGATGCGCTTGTAGAGGCGCTCCTCGATGAAGATGCGGTCGAGCGTGCGGTCGTGGAAGAGTTTGTCGAGCTCGGCGAGGCGGATCTCCTGTTCGCGCTTCGTGAGGGACATGAGCCGGTCGACGTTCTTCTGGAGGATCTGCGTGACGCTCATCGCGCGCGGCCGTCCCGCGTCGAGGACGATCGGGCGCGAGGCGATGGACTTCTCGCACGTCGTGAACGCATAGAGCGCGCTCTTCACCTTCTCCTGCGTCGCGCCCGTCGCAAGCTCCAGTTCGATCTGGACCGTCTGCGAGGTCAGGTCGTGGATCTTGCGCACCGCGACCTTCTTCTTCTTGACCGCCTCCTCGATGGAGGCGGAGAGGGAGTCCGTCGTCTCGCCCCAGGGGAGCTGCGTGATGACGAGCTTGTTCTTGTCGCGCGCCTCGATGACGGCGCGCACCTTGACCTTTCCGAGGCCGTCCTGGTAGTCGGAGACGTCCATCACGCCGCCGAGCTGGAAGTCGGGGTAGAGCGTGAAGGGCTTCTTCTGGATGAGGTTGATCTCGGCCTCCAGCAGTTCCGTGAAGTTGTGCGGGAGGATCGCGGTGGAGAGGCCGACGGCGATGCCGTCCGCGCCGAGCATGAGGAGGAGGGGGATCTTCGCGGGCAGCAGGACGGGCTCCTTGTTGCGTCCGTCGTAGCTCGGCGTGTAGTCCGTCGTCTTGGGGTTGAACACCTCCTTGCGCGCAAGCTCCGAGAGGCGGCACTCGATGTAGCGCGACGCGGCGGCGGGCATGCCCGTGAAGAGGTCGCCGAAGTTGCCCTGTCCGTCGATGAGGTAGCCCTTGCCCTTCCCCCAGAGCTTGTTCGCGAGCACGACGAGCGCGTCGCCGATGGAGGCGTCGCCGTGGGGGTGGTACTGCATCGTGTGGCCGACGATGTTGGCGACCTTCGTGAAGCGGCCGTCGTCCTTCTCCCAGAGGGCGTGGAGGATGCGGCGCTGCACGGGCTTGAGGCCGTCCTCGACGGCGGGGATCGCGCGGTTGCAGATGACGTAGGCGGAGTATTCGCGGAAGTTGAAGTCGTAGAGGTCGCGGAGGGGGCCGCGCCCGGTGAGCCTGCCGCCCGGCGGCGGCGCGGGCGGAACCCCGCCCGTCGTTTCCCCGCCCGTCGCGGACGGCGCCGGGGCCGCCGGTTCCGCATGGTCCGTCTCCGCCGCCTCGTCCTTCGCGGCCGTCTTCCCGTCCGTCGCGCCGACCGCCGTCCCGAACAGGCTCAGATCGTCGAAGAGGCTCGGCGGTTCATTCGCGTTCTTGTTGTCTTTCTTGCTCATCTCGTCTTCAGGATCCTTCGTCTCAAGTCATTCGTCTCAGACCGCTTGCATGCGTTGCCGCGCCCTAGTTCGTCTTCTGCATGTCGCAGAGTTTGCGGTAGACGCCGTTGGCGGCGAACAGTTCGGCGTGCGTGCCGCGCTCGACGATGCGGCCGCCCTGCATGACGAGGATGAGGTCCGCGTTGCGGATCGTCGAGAGGCGGTGCGCGATCGCGAACGTCGTGCGGTCCTTCATGAGGTTGTCGATGGCGTCCTGCACGAGGCGTTCGGTCACGGTGTCCAGGGCGCTCGTCGCCTCGTCGAGGATGAGGATCGGCGGATTGCGCAGGATTGCGCGCGCGATCGCGATGCGCTGGCGTTCGCCGCCGGAGAGCGCGAAGCCCTTCTCGCCGACGTTGCGCGCGTAGCCCTCGGGCTGCGCCATGATGAAGTCGTGCGCGTTCGCCATCTTCGCGGCGGCGACGATCTGCTCGTGCGTCGCGTCGGGCGAACCGTACTTGATGTTCTCCTCGATCGTGTCGTTGAAGAGCAGCGTCTCCTGCATGACACTGCCGACGAGGGCGCGCAGGTCCGCGACGTGCAGGTCGCGCAGGTCCACGCCGTCCATCGTGATGCGCCCCTCGCGCGGATCGTAGAAGCGGGCGAGGAGGCCGCTCATCGTGGACTTCCCGCTGCCGGTGCCGCCCACCACCGCGACGACCCGGCCGCGCGCGATCTCGAAGGAGGCGTGCGAGACGGCATCCCGGTCCGCCGTCTCGTAGCGGAACGAGACGTCGTCGAAGACGATGCGGTCGTCGAAGGAGGGCTTGCGCACGGCGTCGGCCCTCTCGGGCAGCTCCATGTGGACGTCGAGGATCGAGAAGATGCGCGCGAGCGCGGCGCGTCCCTGCTCGATCTGCACCTGGATCTTCGAGAGCTGCTTGAGCGGCTTGTAGATGATGAGCAGCGGCGCGAGCATCGGCAGCACGGAGGAGAGCGTGACGTGCGCGAAGAAGCACCACACGACGAAGCCGCAGATGAGGAGGATGCCGACCGTTTCGACGGCGGGCCCCACGAGAAGCCCCAGGCGCACGGTCCGCAGCGTCGCCTTCAGGAGGTCGTGGACGACGCGGCGGTACTTCGCGTTCTCGTATTCGGCCGTGTCGTAGGCCTTCACCACGCGGATGCACGTGAGGATCTCGTGGATGCGGCTGCCCACGACGCTGAAGCGCTTCAGCGCCTTCTTCGCCCACTTGCGGATGCGCCTGGAAAGCCCCACGACGGGCACGATGAAGAGCGGGAACCCCACGCAGATGACGACAAGCGTCGGGAGCATCCGGTTCGCGACGGCGAACCAGACGATGTAGCCGACCGAGACGGCGATCTCGAACGGCGCCTGGGCGAGTTCCTGCAGCACGTGCTGGAGGATCTGCCGCATCTGCTGGGGGTCGGACGTCGCGCGGCTCATCAGCTGCCCCACGTCGATGCGCCCGAAGAACGGCAGCGCCTGTTTCTGCAGGTGCTCCAGGATGTCCACGCGCAGGTCCGCGACGACCCGCATCGCCGCCCACGCGAGGCAGTAGTTGTTCAGGAAGACGAGCCCCAGGCGCATGAACGCGATGAGCGGCACCACGAAGACGACGAGCAGCACGAGCGCGCCCCCCATCTCCCCCGCCTCGGTCTGGAGTCTGATGCCGCACTTCGCCGCATACTTCTCCACCGTCGGGTACCAGCCCGGCAGCGCGCTCGCCTTCGCCATCTCGCGCTCCAGTTTCCCCGCACGGTGCGCGGGCTTCTGCGTCCGCTCGGCGGGCGGGGCCTGTTCGGCGCGTTCGGTCTTCTCAATCTTCCCCTCGTTCGCGAGCACGCCCTTGAGCGACGGCTGGATCACCTGGTAGAGCGGCAGGAGGGTGCCGGCGGTCAGGATGCCGCAGACGATCCCCAGGAGGATCCGCAGACGGTAACGCCGCGCATAGCGCCACAGCCGGCCATACACCTCACGGGCCGAATACTCCCGGTCGAAGAATTCCCGCCGGTACTGGACGGGCGTGGCCTTGTTCTTTCTGGACATCGCGCGCCGGCCTCCTCACAGTCCCATGTCGGCGAGGACGCCTGCCAGCTGGGTCTTGATCACCCTCATGCTGAGGTGCCTCTCGAAGAAATCGCGCGCGGCGGCGAAGTAGGCGTCCCGGTTCGCCCAGTCGTCGCGGTAGGCGCGCACGGCGTCCGCAATCGCCCGCGCGTCGCCCGGCGGAACGAACTTGATGGCCCGGCACGACTTCGCCTCGGGCGGGTAGCCCGTGCAGAACTCGTTGACGGTCGGCCGCGCGCAGGCCATGCACTCGTAGACCTTGTTGCCGATCACGCGCGACGCCTTCTCCGTCGTCCCGAAGACGCCCAGCACGACGTCGTGCGCGCAGATGACCTTCGGCACGTCCACGTACGGCACCTTGTCGAGGAAGCGGATGTTCGAGATGCCCGCCGCCTTCGCCTCGGTCGCGGCCTTGTAGGCGCCCCAGCCGAGGAAATCCCACTGGATGCCCTCGCCCTCGGTCAGACGCGCCGCCTCCACGATGTACTCCGTGCCGTGGAGCGGCAGGTACGCCCCGTGGTAGAGGACGCGGAACGGACCCGTGGAGGGCGCCGCGTCATCCGCCTGGGGCCTGAACACCGTCTCGTCCGTGCCGGTCAGGAGCACGCGCAGCCGTTCGCGCGGCACGTTGAACGTGCGCGCGCAGAACTCCAGGTGGCACGACGTATCCCACGTCACCATGTCGGGCGCGTTCATCAACACGGTCTCATGGGCGTGGAGCCGCTGCGCGCGGGGCTCGTCGGCCCGCCACTTCCGCTGCTCGAGCACCTTCTTGTCCCACGCCGAGATCATCGGGTCGAACAGCACCTTCACGCCCCGCCGGTGCGCCCAGCGGCACGCCGCGAGGATGTCGCGCTGGCGGCAGACGGGCACCCACACGAGGTCGGGGAGGGGACGCCGCCCGAGCCCGCGCACGGCGGCCTCCCAGTCACCGAACTTCGGAAACCACTTGACGAAGAAATAGTCCACATCCCAGCCCAGCTCGCGGAAGAGGGCCGCGTAGACCCGGTTGCGCGAGTAGCCGGGATCGAACCGTCCCCAGAACAGCACCTTCTTTGCCATAAGAATGGTAGTATAGCATATCTTGGTGCAGGCCGCTCGGCGCGGGGCACCCGAACGTGCCTCACCGCAGGAAGATGTGCGTGCCGCCGCCGCCGATGGAGAGGGTGAGCGTGCCATCCTCCGAGGCCTTGAACGTCCAGCCGACGGGCGGCTCGGGCGAGACGGTCCAGCCGGAGAGGTCGTCCGGCAGCGTGACGGAGGCGCCCTTCGCGAGCGTCCAGCGCTTGCCCGCGAGCGCGCCGGGGCCCGCCGCGTCGGGGAACGTGACCCGCCCCGTCGCGGGCACAAGGACGCGGCCCGCCGTCGTGACGAAGGGGTCGGCCCGCCCCGCGTCCGCCACGGCGAGGCGCAGCGCCTCCATGCGCACGTCCGCCGCCACGGTCGCCGCAGACGGCATGCGCGCCGCGCCGTCGAAGTCAAGGCAACCCGCCCCCGAGACGGTTCCGGCGAAGGCCGCGTAGTCAGCCGCGCGCAGCGTGGAGCCGCCGCCGATGTCGACGCGCCCCGCCCCCGAAAGCGTCCCCAGCACGCAGTCCACCACGCCCCGCGCCGAGAAGGTCGCCCCGGCGGCGACCTCCACCCGCACCTCGGGCGGCAGGACGGTCGTCTCGATGGGTGCCGCGCCCTGGCGGACGGCGCGCGCGAGTTCCGCGACCTGCGCGCCCGTCAGCGCCGTGTCGTAGAGGCGCAGGTCGTCGAGGCGCAGGTTCGCAAAGGATTTCTCCCCCACGCGCCCCCACTGCAGCTGGGTGGGCTTCAACTCAAAGTCAAAGTCGGCCGCGCGCGTCTGCAGGACGGCATCGCGGTAGACAAGCAGGACCTTCTTCTGCGCATCGTAGACGAGCGTATTCACGCCGTAGGCGGACGGCGTCGCCTTCCCGTTCTGTCCGTAGGTGCCGGAATCCGCATACTTGAACTTCCTGCTCGCTCCCGCGTCACCGACCATCCAGTACTGCATGCGCGGACAATTCTCGTCGCCCAGGTAGACGCTGTTGGCCGCCGCGCCGTTCCCCAGCATGAAGAACGTTCCGTTGGCCGGGTAGGTCGTGCGCAGGGAAATCGTGAAGGAGCCCGTCAGGCGCGTGCCGAGATCCACGCCCTCCTTCAGCCGCAGATAGCTCGTCTTCGCCTTGACGACGGCCGCGCCGCCCGTGAAGGACGGGTCGTCGGCATAGGCGACCGCCTCCTGTTCCACGTAGGCGGTCCCGTTGGAGGCGACGTTTTCGAGGTCGAAGCCGTTCCCCGTCACGTCGGCATAGCCCCTGTCGGCCTTCTGCTCGTCGAACGTCCAGTGCGCAACGGGCGCGGGCAGCAGGGGCGCACGGCGGGCGCGCGGATCGCGCGCCGCGTACTCGGTCCAGGCGCCGACGAGCCACTGGATTTCGTCCAGGTCGCCCTGGTACGTGTGGTTCGTGTCTCCATCGTAGTTGCCGATCTGGATGTAGGGATTCGCGGTGACGTTCAGGTCGGCGCTGCGGACCTTCTCGCCCATCTTCCTTCCGTCCACGAAGATGCGCATCACGCGGTTCGAGTAGGTCCCCACGATGTGGTGCCAGTTTCCGTCGAAAAGGTAGTTTGCGTCGTCGAAGGCGGCAATCACGGCCTTCGAGGCGTAGAGGCTATTGTCGCCGGCGTCATTCCACACGCCGCCGCGCGTCCAGCCGGTGCCGCAGTAGAAGGCGAGGTTCTTGAACGCCGGCTGCAAGCCGCCCGACGCCCCCTTCGCCTCATCCCACTTCACAGAACCGAAGTAGAAGCCGTTGCCCCAGTTGACGCCCATCGTCGCCTCGTCCCGTTCGGTCGTCGCCGTGCCGTTGCCGGAATCGACGTGGAGGAAGTTCGTGCCGTTGCCGCACTTGCCTTTCGTGGGCCGCATCCAGAAGCTGAACGTGAACGGCTGGGATCCGCTCGGCAGGCACGCCTTCGCGGACAGGTCCGCCTTGCGCGCGCGGAGAAACAGTCCGCCCTTCTTCATGTCCTGCCCGTCGCCGAAGTGGACGGCGCGCCCCACGACGCCGTCGGCAATCTGGTAGGGGCGGAACGTCGGATCCTTGCGGACGGCGACCGACATCAGGCCGTCGGCGGAAGCGTCCGCGCCGAGGTCGTCCGCATCCTCGAAGTTCCAGTAGGCGCGCAGCCCCGGGCGCGAAAGCCCGCGCCGGACGGCGAGCGTGCCCGCCTCCACCCGGATCGCGCCCGAATGCCGCGTCTCGCCCGTCAGGACGAGCGTGTGGTCCGCGCCCTTCTTGACGAACGCGCCGCCCGCGAGGCGCCCCGCGTAGACGTTCGTCTCCCCGGCGGCGCCGTCGAGCGTGAGCGTCGCGTCGGCCGGCCACGAGACACCGCCGTCCGCGCCCGCCCCCGTCAGGGCGCGCACCGTGGCGTCCCGGTAGAGGAACGCCCAGCCGGAGCCCGCCACGTCGAGGGCCGCCGCCGGCGCGAGGCCGAGCGGCTTGTCGGCCGCCCCGAAGACGAGATCGCCCAGATACGGCTGGTAGCACCCCGTGAACGAGAGCGCCGACACCTTGTCGCGGACAAAGTAATGCCGCCCGCCGCCCGCCACGCGCAGCGTCCCCTCGCCCGTCACGTCGCCGTAGAACTTGACCCAGCTGCCGTAGTTGTTGAAGCCCGTGCAGAGGTCGAGCGTCGCGCCGGGCAGGATCGAGAGGCGCGTCGCCGCCGAGACGCCGGCCGCCGAACCGATCTGCGCGATCGACGACATCCCGCCCGCGATCTCCAGCACCGCGCCGTCGTAGAGCTGCCAGCGGTAGGTGGACGTGCCGACGCCGTTCGTGAAGGCGAGCGTGCCCTCGTGGACGTAGCCCACGCTTTCCCAGAACTGCGATTCCCTCTTGAAGCGGAACGTGCCCGAACCGTACTTGTGCGGGACCTTGTAGGGATACATGTCGCCCGCCGCATCGTCCCACACGAGCGTACCGCCCTCGACCGTGAGCGAACAGGGCGAGCAGAAGTAAAGACCCGTGCCGCCCTTCTGGAACACCGTCCAGGTATCGCCCGGCTCACCGGCGGCAAGAACGCCCGCGACGAGCGTGAAGCGCTTCGTGTCGTAACCCGCCTTCTCGTTCGGATAGGAGCTGCCCGCCGTCAGGTCGTTCGTGACGACCGCGCCGTCCGCGAGGCCGCGCAGGTCGTAGACGCAGTGCAGCCGGAACAGCTCCTCAACCGTGTAGCCCTTCGGCGACTCGGCCCGCCAGTTCGCCGCGTTGGACATGCTGCCGCCCGACGCCGCGCCGATCCATACGTTCGTGCCGTCTGGGACGATGCTGCCGAACTTGCCGGAGGCCAGCGCCGTTCCCGCCGCCAACGCCACGCCCAGAAGCCAACACCCCGCACGCACCGCTCTCATTCCGCTCATGACCGACCCTCCTTTTTATGACGCACCATAAAATCCGATTAGCCGTAGCGGTAACACTATACCCCCCACCGTCGAGGATGTCAACGGCAAAAAGCGGGAAAAGCGCCTCAGCGCCTCAGCCACCTTCGGGCGCGCGCGCGTCGTCCCCGAACACGTAGAACGTGCCGATGCGCGCGCCGAGCGCCTCCACGGCGGGCGCGAGATCCGCGACGGGCGTCGTCTCGGGCGCGAAGAGGAAGAGCACCGACACCTTCGCGCCTTGTTCGCCCGTCTTCGCGATGAGCGCGGGCAGTTCGCTCCAGTCCCGGAACGGCGTCGTGCGCGGCTTCAGGACGGGATCCAGCCCTTCGCCGCTCCAGTCCTCCTCGCAGAACACGAACGTGCGCGCGCCATCGGCGGCGACATGGACCTCGAAGGGCTGGAAGATGCGCCCTTCCCGCTTCCGCCACGCCGGGTCGGGCAGGAAGGCGCGGGCGAAGAACTGCCCGTCGGCCCGCCCGTTCAGTTTGATCCCGTGTCCGTCCAGTTCCGCGAAGGCCCGGGCGAGTCCGGCCGCCTGCGCCACCGTCACGCCGGACGCGAAGGCGAGGCGCACATGGACGTCGCGCGTCCGCGCCCGCTCCCTGAGCGCGGCCAGCCGCTGCGCGGCGTTCGTCGCCGCGAGCGTCACCACCACGTCCTCCACATGGGGCCGTCCGTCCCATGTCGCCGTCACCTCGAAGAGGTCGCCCGGCGCGCACGTCCGCGCCGCGCCGAAGCGCCCGTAGGTGGCGGACTGGTCGAAGAGGCCGTCGAGCTGCAGGAGCGACGGCGCGTGGTTGTAGAGCGCGAAGACGGCGCAGGGCGTGTTCGTCGCGGCGACGGGCGCACCCGCCGCGTCCCGCGCGCCGGCCGTCCAGACGACGGGCCGGTCGAGGACCGCGCCCTCCTCCTGCGCGCGCGTATCCTTCACGAGCACGGCGAGTCCGCCGCCCGCCGCCGTTCCGTCCAGCGGCTTCACCGTCACCGCGACCTTCTCGCCATACGGCCAGAGCCGCGCCTGGAACGGATCGGCGGCAATGCCGCGCGGCACGCCCGCCCGGTCGAAGGCGGCGGCGATCGCCCCCGGCGACGCCACCGTCACGAGCAGCGATTCGTAGGCGCGGTCGGAAAGCGGGCCGATTGCGAGGAACTCGACCGGCTCGCCCGTCCCGATCCCCGTCGCCTCCGCGAGGAAGCGCACGGCGTGCGCCGCCCTGTCCCACACGACGCCGTCCGGCGCCCTGTTCGCGGCCTTCCAGCGCGCAATCGCGTTCGTCTGCACGGGCGCCCAGTCCGTCGGCACCTTCGTGGCGGCGAACAGGGGCAGGGCAAGAAAGGCGGCGAGAAGGGATTTCAAGGCTCAAGCCCCTTCACGGCGCGCTTGAAGCCCTCGGCGGAACGGGCGATGATCGCCTCGTCCACGCTGCACGAGAGGCGGATGTAGCCGGCCATGCCGAAGCCGCGCCCCGGCACCGCGAGGATGAGCTCCCGCTGGAGCGCGTCCACGAACGCGAGATCGTCGCCGCCCGGCGCCTTCGGGAAGAAGTAGAACGCCCCCTTCGGCATCGTGAAGGCGATGCCCGCGTCCGTCAGGACCTGCGCCATCAGCCGGCGGCGGCGGTCGTAGACGCCGAGGTCCACCGTCTGGTCGAGGAGCTGCGCGGCGAGGCGCTGGCCGATCACCGGCGCGTTCACGAAGCCGAGCGTGCGGTTCGTGAGCGTGATCGCGTTCACGAGCGTCGCGCCGTCCGGCATCGCGGGGTTCACCGCCACGTAGCCGATGCGCTCGCCCGCGAGGGAGAGCGTCTTCGAGAACGAGCCGAGCACGACCGCGTAGGGCGTGAGCGGCATCACCGGCGGCACCACCGCGCCGTCGTAGGCGAACGCGCGGTAGGGCTCGTCGCTCAGGAGGTAGAGCGGACGCGCCGCGTCGCCGAGTTCGGCCGCGCGCCGGGCGTTCACCTCGTTCACGATCGCCGCGAGGCGCTTCAGGTCCTCCTCCGCGTAGATGCACCCCGTCGGGTTGTTCGGCGAGTTGATGAGGAACGCGCGCGTCTTCGGCGTCACCGCCGCCGCCATCGCCTCGAAGTCGGGGCGGAAGCCCTCGTCCGGTTTCGCGTCGATGGCCTTCAGCACGCCGCCGAAGTGTCCGCAGTAGCTGCCGTATTCGACGAAGTACGGGGCGGGGCAGACCACCTCGTCGCCCGGCTCGATCACCGCGCGGAAGAAGCTCACGAGCGCCCCGGCCGCGCCCACCGTCATCACGATGTGGTCCGCCGGCACCGCCGTCGCCTGCTGGCCCGAAAGGTAGCCCGCGATCGCCTCGCGCACGGCGGGG
>OIYX01000600.1_pt1 | contig 12476 bp, 7 predicted proteins | sample 1588431 | NCBI WGS metagenome assembly OIYX01 (sample SAMN03283241) | human gut metagenome | biome: human-associated habitat; material: feces | host: Homo sapiens | place: Peru | collected 2012
AACGGTAGAATTCGAAAAAGAACCCACCGGCGAATTACTGAGATTCTTGCAGCTAAACGCCACGCCGCTATGAGAAAGGAGCACGCTATGAACCTTAGAAACGCCCTCAGATATATATATATATATATATCGGCTGAACCTTGCGAAAGCGGGGTGGGAGCATGATCTTCAACCCCAGACGCGGCGGAAGCGAAAAGGAGTATACGATCAGCGTGCAAAGCGGCGTCACCACGAGCGCAACAAAATTAAAACCGGGGCACGTATTTAGAGCGAATACGAACAGGCAAGACAGAAAACCTCAAATAACATTCGTCAATCCGAATACTGAGAATACGGTCACCATACAAGGGATAAGCAGGGTCTCTTATTTCGTGATGCCCTGCGCCGATGTGACACTTTCTTACTATTAAAGGAGAAGAGTATGAGCACTATTTTGAAAGCAAACAACACCGAAACGCCGTGCGAGGCGGCGGAACACTACCGCGACAGCGCGTGGGGACGCCCCACCTGCACGGTGACGATCAAGGCAAGCGCGGCGGAGATCGCCGCCCTGCTGCCGAGCAATGCGCCGTGGTCGCTCATTGAACGCGAGGACGTGCTGGACGAGCTCGGCACGCCGACGGGGCAGACCGTCGACCACGAGCGCGACATGAGCGAGTACAGTCTCAGCGGTGACATCACCGACCACCGCGACGGGACGGTGAGTATCAAGATGGGCAAGCCCACGGAGGAGGAGAGCGCCGTCGGCGCGGTGGTCGCCCTCACGGGCGAGGTCGTGACCGTGGAGCGCGCCGCAAAGCTGCGACCGATGATTGAGGCGGCGGCAATGAGCCTGCCGGACAGCGACGCAGCAAAGGCCGTTGAGCTGTTTCCCGCGTGGGCATATCCCGTCAGCTACGCTGTGGGCGACCGCCGCGCCGACGGCGGCAAGCTCTACAAGTGCCGGAAGGCGCACACCTCGCAGAAGAGCTGGAATCCTGCCGCAACGCCCGATCTTTGGGTCGTGATCGACGTTGCCCACGCGGGAACGCAAGATGACCCGATTCCGGCCGCTCGCGGCATGGAGTACGAATATGGCAAATACTACCTTGACAGCGAGGACGGCAAGACGTACCTCTGCGAGCGCACGGGCGAGGCCGCGGGCGGGAAGATCGTCTTGCAGTATCTGCCGCATGAGCTCATCGGCAACTATTTCAAGGCGGTGAGCGCATGAAACTGCTGAAAGCGATCCGTGACGCAGACGCGCTGCGCCCGAACAAGCTGAGCACCCCGCGAAAGGCGGAAATGCTCATGGAGCTGGAAACGCGCTTTGCCGAGATGATGGGGGTAGACGCCCCCACCCTCTCGGTGAACACCGAGGACGACACGGCGAGTGTGGAGGACTTCGAGCTGCTGATGCCGGACGGGCACTGTGAGTGCTACTGCCTGTATCTGGCGGCAGCGCTTGACGCTTACAATCAGGACAGCACGCTCTACGCAAACGACTATGCCATCGCAAACCGGGCAGTTGAGAACGCCATGGCATGGTGGAGAAGAAACAACCGGAAAGCGAGCCTCGGCAACTGGAAGGTGTGATTTGAATGCCAACGACATTTCAGCTGGTGGAGACCACCTTTCCGAACGGGGAAGGGAAGAACACGCAGGAGCAGATCGAGGGGATCTATGACTACCTCTTCGTACTGCTGGAACAACTGCGCTACACGCTTTTCAATCTGGACGACAGCAACGTCAACCCCAATGCGATGAGCGACTTTATAAAGAATATCCGCGAACCGATCTATGCCAAGATCGAGGACACGGACAAGAACGTGAATGAGCTGAGCATCACGGCGCAAGGGCTGAGCGCGCGCATCAGCAACGCAGAGGGTGACATTACCCAGCTCGGAGCGCGGGCAGACGGACTTGCGGCAGAGATCAAAAATGCCAAGGGTGACATTACCCAGCTCGGAGCGAGAGCGGACGGCCTTGCCGCGCGGATCAGCAGTGCCGAGGGAAACATCACGCAGCTGGGCGCGACGGCGCAAGGGCTGAGCGCGCGCATCAGCAGCAACGAGGGCAGCATCACGAATCTGACGGCGGACGTAAACGGCATACGCACGCAGGTGAGCGGGAAGATCGGAACATCGGAGGCGCAGACGCTCATCGACCAGAGCCTTAACGGGATCACGCTCTCGGCGTCCAGCGATACGGATGGGACGATCTTCAAGCTCATGTACGACGGCGCGGTGCTGGCAAGCACCGGCTCGGTCGACCTCTATGTAGACGCGGTGAACGTGTACGGCACGCTGACAGCGGAACGCCTGCAAGGCGGCTCAATCAGCATTCTGGACGATGAAGGGAACAGATGCGGTTACATCTATTCAAGCTATGCAAGCTCGGCGGACACAAAGATCGAGCTGGACTCGGACGCCATCGAGATCGGCGGCGACGAGGGCAGTGTGTTCATCGGCTCGGTATGGGATCGGAGCACAAGGTCGTACTACGCCTCTATCGAGGTGGACGGCAATTCCAACGAGGTGCAGATCAAGGGCGACGTCATTCCGAACGCGGACGCGACCTACAGCCTTGGCAGCCGGAATTTCGTGTGGGACGCGATCTATTGCAGCACGGACACGCTCAACGGCTCGGACAGGAACATCAAGAACAGCATCGAGGCGCTGCCGGAGAAGTATGTGAGCATGTTTGAGCGCATCGAACCGAAACGCTACAAGCTCAACAGCGGCACGAGCGGGCGCTTTCACACCGGATTTATCGCGCAGGAGGTAGAAGCGGCGATGCAGGAATGCGGGATCACGTCGCAGGAATTCGCGGGCTGGGCCGCTGCCAAACGCGAGGACGGCAGCGAAACGTATTTTCTGCGATACAGCGAATTCATTCCGATCCTGTGGGCGAAGGTACGCGAGCAGGAGAAGAGGCTAAAACGATTGGAGGGAACGACATGAACGAGAAGATCAAGCAGGAAGCGGCGCACGCGATGCAGCTCATCAGCATGCTGAACGTGAACGGTGAGGCGGCGGCGCGGCAGGCGCTGCGCAACATCGTGACGATCTGCGACGCGACGGAAAGCGAGGACGAAAATGAAACTGCCTGAGATCGCAGCCTACGCCAACCGGCGCATGCAGCAGGAGAAATTCGGAGGCATCAACCACACGTTCGGCGCTTCGGGCGGCGAGCTGTACGACATGAGCAACCTGTCGGCGCGGTTCTTCCCGCTTCTCGCGCCGCGCGCGAGACGCTACACCGTACGTTCCAGCATGGGCAAGGCAAACGGCATTTTTAGCGCAGGCAAGCTCTATGAGGTATACGGGACAAAGCTCTACATCGACGGCGTGCAGAAGGGCAGCGTCCAAGACAGCGAAAAAACCTTCTGCGCGCTCGGGGAGCGCGTGCTTATCTTCCCGGACAAGATCGTATGCGAAAAGGACGGGACGATCAAGCCGATGGAGGCAAGCTACAGCGCGGCTTGGCTTACCTTTGGGGACGGGACGTATGCAGACGAAAAGGCGGCGGCGAACAGCATTACGACGACCGGCGCGGCGTTCCCGTTCAATGTGGGCGACGCGGTGACGATCTCCGGCTGCACGAAGATGCCGTACAACAACCGCACGCCCGTTATTCAGGAGATCAGCGCGAACAAAAAGACGCTGCGCTTTTATGAGAACACATTCCGCCTGCCGGACGGACAGACGAGTATCACGGAAACGGGCACGGTGACGATCAAGCGGGCGGTTCCCGACATGGATTTTGTCTGCACGAACGAGAACCGCGTATGGGGCTGCAAGGGCGACAGCATCTATGCAAGCAAGCTCGGAGACCCCTACAACTGGAACGTTTTCGAGAATCTGGCTACAAGCTCGTTCAACGTGGAAAGCGGTACGGCGGGGGCATTCACGGCCTGCGTCAGCTATCTCGGCTACCCGTGCTTTTTCAAAGAGGACAAGATCTTCAAGATGTATGGCACGATTCCGACCAACTTCCAGCTCATGTCAAGCGCGGTGCTCGGCGTGCAGAAGGGCAGCGCAAAGAGCCTTGCCATCGCAGGAGAAACGCTCTACTACCTCTCCAAAGTGGGCGTGATGGCGTACGGCGGCGGCATGCCGCGCTGCATTTCGCGCGTGCTGGGGGACGAGGTGCGATTCACACAAGGTGTGGGCGGCAGCGACGGGCTCAACTACTACGCAAGCCTCAAGACCGGTACAGGGGCGGCGCTCTACTGCTACAACACGGAAAACGGGACGTGGCATAAGGAAGATGCGCTCCCCGTGGTGCAAATGGCCTACCACGGCGGTATTATGGCCTTAGTAGACGGCGGGTGCGTGCTGCTTGGAAGCCCCGCAGACATTCCCACAGGGGCGACGCGCGAGGGCGCGGTTGCAAGCGTGGCTGAATTTGCCGACTATGACGGCGGATCGTTCGACGCGAAGCACGTGCAGCGCGTGCGGGCGAGGCTGGAATGCGAGAAGGGCACAACGGTCGTGTTCCTTGTCAAGTTCGACTGCGGCGCGTGGGAAGAGGTCGACCGCTGCGGGGCGCAGGAGAAAGACGTTTTCACGCTCAACTGCCCGATCCGCCGCTGCGATCACTTCAAGCTCAAGATCAAAGCAGAGGGAGAATACCGGCTCTATGCGCTCGAATACGAATATGTGACGGGCGGGAGAAAGTGAGGGGAAGCAATGGCAGATTTTAAGCATAAAAACACCGACCTGAGCCTGATTACCGATCAGAACGACCTCGATCTCATCAGGCAGTATACCGAAAACTACGACAGGGCGTACGCTGCGGGTGACAAGGCGGGGCAGCAGGCCGCGCACGACGCGGCAGAAAGGATCCGCTCGAAATACCAGTACAGCGGCGGCGTTGACGGCAGCGATTACATCAAGCTTGGCAGCGGCGAAACGCTGCGGCAGCCGAGTGCGCCGAAAGCCGACACGAGCTGGCTCGACAAGCTGGGCGAGAGCAGCTACCAGTACGATGCCGACGGCAAGATCAGCGCGGCGCTGGACGCGATGCTTAACCGCAAGCCGTTCTCTTACGACGCGGTGAGCGATCCGCTCTATCAGCAGTATCGCAAGCAGTATACGCGCGAGGCAGACCGCAGCGCGGAGGACGTGCTCGGCAAGGCGGCTGTGATGACCGGCGGCATGCCGTCCACGGCGGCGGTCACGGCAAGCCAGCAGGCGAGCGACTACCAGATGAGCCAGATGACCGACAAGATCCCCGAGCTGCAGCAGCTTGCCTACGGCATGTATATGGACGGCATCAACCTCGACCGGCAGAACCTCAACACGCTCATCGGCCTTGAGGACAACAACTACAGCCGTTGGCTCAGCAACCGGGACTATCTCTATCAGCTCGCGCGCGATCAGGTAGGCGATCAGCAGTACGCCGACAGCCTTGCCTATCAGAAGGAGCAGGACAAGCTCAAGTACGACTATCAGAAGGAACGAGACGCCATCGAGGACGCGCGCTACGACGCGGAATGGCAGTATAAATTGCAGCAGGCCGCGCTGCAGGCGGCACAAAAAGCAAGCGGCGGCACAAGACGCTCCGGCGGGTCGAGAGGCTATTCCGGCGGCACGATGGACTACGAAGGCCTGTTTGCTGCGGCGCAGGCGAGCGGGAACCCCAAGAGCTGGCTTGCGCAGAAGGCGAACTACCAGAAGTACGGCTTTACATCGTCGAGCGGGCTCTATTCCGACTATGAAAACTGGTTGGAAGGTCAGAACGGCGGAAGTTCAAGCGAAGGCTATAATTCGAGCAATTTCAATGCGGCTATGAGCAGCCTGCGCACGATGCTTGCGCAGGGGCGTACCGATTATGCTGTCGGAGGTATTGATTCCTTCTGGGACAAGCTGAGCGACGAGCAGAAGGCACGCGTGCAGAAGATGCTGAACGAATACGGGCTGACTTACACGGAGGGCTGATATGGGAAAGCTGGTAGCACTGAACACCAATAACGAAGAGAAGAAATTAAAAACCGAGCAGCCAACTGCGGCCATTGTTGCGCAGGGGCAGCGCGGAAAATTGATGCAGACCGGGAGCGCGAGCACCCCGGTCTCTTCTCCACCTACAGTATATCGCACGAGCCCGGTGAAGACGAAGCCGGTGACGCAGCAGAATGTCGTGACGCCAAAGATGCCCGCGCAGGGCACCACAAGCCCGATGTTCCGGCAGCAGAACGTTGTCACGCCGAAGTGGCAGAGCCCCATCATGCAGGGGCTCAACAGCGGTGCTTTACAGCAGCAGAACGCAAAGCCTTACCAGAGCAAGGAAGCCCTTGAGCAGCATGTGAAGGACGTGAAGCCGCAGACGGTCGCGCAGCGTGTCGGGAATACGCTCAAGGGCGCGTCGAAGACCTACGGCTCGGGATTTGTCAACGCTGTGGGCATGAAGCAGGTAGGCGTCGGATTGCAGCAGCGCGAGGAAGCCGAGAAAGAAATTGCGCTGTGGGATCAGGACATCAAGGCGCAGCGCGACGTGCTGGCAGACCCGAGCAGCACGGCGTCTGAACGCGACACGGCGCGCAACGTCATCACGGCGCTGGAAGCGAAAAAAGCCGCATACCTGCAGGCATATGGCGAGGGCGGCGAGGTCGAGCGCGCCGCTGGCAACATCTACAAAACCGCCGACCGTCTTGCCGACAGCGGCGCAAAGGACATCAGCAAGGCAAAGCGCGATCTTGGCGGCGCGGGGCGGCTTGCAGTCGACGTCGGCGTTGCGGGCGCGCAGATGGGCATGGACGCGGCTCTTGGCCTTCTGACGGGCGGCAGCGCACTCCCTGCGATGTTTGTCCGCAGCACGGGAGGAAGCGCACAGGAAGCGCGCAGACAGGGCGCAACGCACGAGCAGCAGGTCAACTATGGCTTTGCCAGCGGAGCGCTGAGCGTGGCAACCGAGAAGATCGGCAACGCGGCTGGCCCGTTCCGCAAGATGTTCGGTAAGGGCTTCTTAGATGACGTTATTGAGCGCACGATGGGCAACCTTACGAAAAGCACTGCGGGAAAGCTCGTGCTCTCGTTTCTTGAAGAGGGCGGCGAGGAAGTGCTTGAGGATCTTGTTCAGCCTGCGCTGCAAATGATCTACAACGGCAAGACGCTCGGCGGGAGCTACAGCGAGCTGGAAGCGGCGGAAGTGCTGAATGACTTCCTTGTCGGCGGCATTCTCGGCGGACTTGGCGGCGGCGTGGAAGCGCTCACAAACCGCGGCTATTACGACAGCCGCACGGAGCTGCCGCAGGGGCCGCGCAGCAGCGATGCAGATGTTGTGAATGGCATTTCCGACCGGCTGTTTGCCCGCTATAACGATATGATCGGTGAGAGCGGGCGCAAGGCGATCCGCGGAACGTATCAGGAGGGCAAAGACACGGCGGAGCACGTGAAGGACTTTATCCCTGCCTACAATGCGGGCGTGGAGGGCAAGGCGAACCCGAACCCGACGAACGAGACGTCCTATGCGGGGTATGTCGCAGGGCAGAACGACGCGAAGAAAGCGGCAGGAACGGGCGAGCACATTGACAGCCGCACGAAGGAAAACGTATCGGGCAAAAACGTGAACGCTTTCCAGTTCGACCACCCAGAGCTGCACAGTTATTACAGCGCGGCGGCAGAGCAGATCGCCGGTATCGCTGATATAAGCCTTTCGCGCGGACAGCAGAAGGGCGCGCGGCAGCGGACGGCAAACGGATACCAGAGAAACAATCAGATATTCGAGACCCCCGCCATGCGCAAGGCGATGAACGAGGGCCTGACGCGCACGCAGATCATTGATGCAGCGCAGCGCATCATCAACGATAATGGGCAGGAGAACGTCAAAGCGGCAAAAACACTCGAGATCGTGCTTGACGACATGCTAACGAATGGGTACACTGCTGTTGATGGAACGGCGGTCGCCCCAAACACGGATTATATTGCAGCAAAGCAGCAGATCGCAGGCGCAGAGATGCAGGCGACCGGCTTTGACAAGTATGTAACTGACAACCGCCTTGCCCTCGAGACAGGAGAGGTAACAATGGACGAGTTGCGCGCAGAATACGCGCAGCAGGAAGGAGCCGAACATGGAGAAGCAGTACATTTACGCGACGGCAGCGAACGGGATAACGGTGCGAATCCCCGCGGAGAAGTACGAGGCGTGGAAGAAAGCACAGGACGAGATCAGAGCCGGAAGAAAGGGAGACACTTCGCAGACAGCGAAGCAGCTGCGCTCGATTATGGAGAAAAAGTAAGCACTGCGAGCTTCGGCATCGGCAGAGGCGCGGTCAACGACAGCGTCTATCTTGTGAAGAACGAGACGGCGGAAATGCGCAAGGCGAAGGACCTCGCCAAAGAGCGCGGCCTGCGCGTGACGTTTTTTGCCGGAAACAATCTGACGTTCCGCAGCAATAACGGGAAAACGTTCCAGGCGCGCGGCTACGTTTCGGGCGACCGCGTATTTATCCGTGCGGATCACCCGGAATTTACGTCGTACCAGATCATGCGGCATGAGGCCGGACATGATATGATCGCAAAGGGCGAAGTCGATTTGGACGAGGTGCGCACGCGCATCGATAAGACCTTTACCAGCGGAGAAGTTGGATCCCTCTGTACGGCATACGCAGATGCTTATGCCGGCACCGAAATGACGGCGCAGGAGATTTGGGAAGAGGTGGTTTGCGACAGCCTCGGCGATATGAACATTTTCGCCGACAGCGAGATCAGCGATGCGGCAGCATTCCTTCTTGCACATATCAAGGTGGAGAGTGAAACCGTTGCGCATGAAAGCTCGCGCGCGCCGCCAAGCGGAACAAATGGCATGGCGAGCATTGAAGAGGCTGCCGATGGCAAAAAATATGTCCGCGCCGACCGGCAGGTCATTTTTGGGAATGACCCACAAAGTTGGAGCGAACAGCTGGAAGACTATATTAACGGGAAAATCCGCCGTGGCCAAGACGTTAAGCTTATCGGTGCGGATGGTGATGAATTGGTTCTGACCGCTACCTCTGCGGGGGAACTGAGCGATAACCACACCAGCGATGGGCGTACTATGAGCGAGACGGCATTTGAGCGAAAAGTAAATGCAGCATCGCATATTGACGAATTGGCGCAGATTTCTGTCAAGGGGGATAGAAACGTTGTAGATCATAACGGCCGCCATGGGGGCATGGCAAGTGGCGGTTGGAATTATCGCACGGCGTTTTTCGAAGATTTTGATGGGAAGTATTACAAGATCACAATCTCAACAGCGCAGAGCGCAGACGGCAGAATGATCTACAATATTGGGCAGATGCAAGAAAGAAGCACCCCCCAAATTGACGGCTCTTCCACTGCGAACAGCGGCGCTCTGCGGGGGGATGCTTCTGTAGATAGTCTATCTCGTGGTGTACAAAATGTCAAGCTGAAGTTCAGCATGGAAACGCCGGTCGAAGAGACAAAAACCCTCGTCGCCATGCACAATATGACCGAGGAAAAGCTACGACGCACGCTCGACATCGGCGCGTGGCCGTCGCCTTCCATCGCCGTCGTGAAGGCAAAAGAGGGGCACGCCAACTACGGCGAATACTCCGCCATCTTCCCGCGCGGGGCCATTGATCCGCAAGCGGACAGCAGGAACAAGGTCTACGGCGGCGACGCATGGACGCCGACGCACGATAACGCCCTGGTGGAGCGCGGCGTAAACTACGAGGCGCGGCGGGCGTTCGACGACCGGATCAAGGATCTTTCCAGCCGGTTTGCGGGCGGCATCTTCCGCGGCGGCAGCACGCTCGGGAAAATCGGTCTGGAAAATGAGACCAGAATGGAGCCGGAGGAAATCGCCGACAAGTTGGCGAACCATCCCGAGGTGCAGGCAGCCTTCCTTCAGAGCGAAGGAAAGCAGCTTGAGCCGGTGCGTCGCGACAAGCAGTTTGACCGATTCTTCAGCAACGCGACCATCCGGCGATACATCGACACGGTAGGCGAACAGGAAGTGGCGCGGCTGGCGGTGAAGCTGATGACCGGCGAGCGCCCGACGGCGGAAGAGATGAAACCGGCAGAACAGGCCATCCGGGAGGTCTATGCAGAGGAACACGCCAACTTCCTGAACCGCAGACCGGAATCCAAGGAGAAGCGCATCGACTACTACATGAAGAACAACGTGTTCCCTAACCGGGTGGAGGACTTCATCCGGAGCACGCAGGAGTTCTATGAGAGCGGCGGAAGCGCGGGCGAGATCGACAAGGAAGCCACGGCGGCCAAGATGATGGAGATGATCGCACCGGGCGGAAGCTGGAACGATGCGCTGCGGACGGTGAAAGACTGGGTGCAGCCACAGCTGGAGGGGCTGCTGGGCGAGCGGGGCATCTACAACGGCGAGGATGCAGTGACCGACAGCGGCAGACGCAGTTTTGCACAGACGCACTGGGACTACACGGCGGAGAACATCGTGAAGGCCATGAACATGGCGGCAGCCAAGGGCGCGAACATGTACGGTGTGACACCGGAGACACTGGCGGCAACGGCCACACGGGAATACAAAACCGTGGACGAGATGCACGCGGACGAGGCGAGACTGCGCACGGTGAGCGAAGAGGAACACGAGAAGGCGCTGCGAGACCTCGGCATCTACCTTGACCGGGTGACGGATGATCTGCTGCGTACCACAAAACACCGGTTCGACAACACCTTCGAGGAAGAGCAGAACCTGAGCCGCATCATTGCAGAGGCGGCCAAAGGCAAGAAGACTGCGGCGGCGGCGTTCCGCAAGGAAGGCTATGCCATATCCGACGGGCACGCCAAGAGCATCCTTGCGCTCATTGACCGCGCAGCCAATATCCCGACGGGGTACTACGAGGCGAAGCCCCAGCGCGTCGTCGGCTTTGATGAGGCACTTGCCGTTATCGCGCCGGACGATGCACCCGTCGACCTGTTAAGCGAGATGCGCAATGCGGGCATGAATGTTGTGGAGTACAAGGCAGGCGACGATGCAGACCGCCTCGCCAAGGTCAACGGCGTGAATGACGCGCAATTCTCCCGCGAGATCCCTGAGGCAAACTACGAAACGTTGAAAAAGAAGTACGGATATATCCCGGCGGGTGCATACCGCGAAGTGCAGGTGCCGAAGAAGACGGCGGATGACAAATACGTCAGCCGCACAATCCGCACGGTGCTGGAAGCAAAGGCCACACCGGACGCAATGGTGCCGACGTTGGAACGAATGGTGGCAAAAGGAGAGTTCTCCTACGACCGCTATACGGACAAGCAGGCCATTAGTGACGCAGAAAGCCGCATCAAAACCGAAGGCTGGCAAAAGACCCTGAACAAGTGGAAAAGTTCCACCAAAGAGGGAATCAGCAAGGAGAATACGGCGATTGGCTGGGCGCTCTACAACAATGCGGCAAACAGCGGTGATGTGGAGACAGCTATCGATGTGCTCGACACCATCGTAAAGCGCCAGAGAAATGCGGCGCAGGCGTTGCAGGCAACGCGGCTACTCAAGCAGCAGGACCCCAGTACGCAGCTTTATGCGGCGCAGCGCAGCGTGGAGAACTTGACAGAAGATCTCAAAAAGCAGTACGGGGAAAAGGCCCCTGATCTGAAGATTGACCGCGACCTCGCTGAGAAGTTCCTAAACGCAAAGGACGACGATGCGCGCACCGAGGCGATGAGGGAAATCTATCGCGATATCGGCAGACAGATGCCGAGCCGATTCATTGACAAATGGAACGCTTGGCGCTACTTTTCGATGCTTGGTAATACACGCACGCATGTGCGCAACATCGTTGGCAACGTAGGATTTGTTCCCGCTGTCACGGTAAAGAACGTCATCGGCGCAGGCATTGAGAGCGCTGCGAACGCGGTGAGCGGCGGCAAAGTCGGACGCACGAAGGCAATCCTGACGACGAAGGACGCAGGGCTTATCAAGGCGGCATGGAGTGACTATGCCAACATTCGCGAGCAGGCTCTCGGCAGCGGCAAGTACAATGATAATGTCAATGTGCGGCAGGAAATCGAGGAAGGGCGCACGATCTTCAAACCGAAGCTGCTGGAAGCGATGCGCAAATTCAACAGCACGGCGCTGGATGCGGAAGACGCATGGTTCTCCAAGCCGCATTACGCGGCGGCGCTGGCGCAATTCTGCAAAGCAAATGGCATTACCGCGGAGCAGGTCGCTGGCGGGAAAGGCATTGAAGCGGCACGCGAATACGCGATCAGAGAGGCGCAGAAAGCGACCTATCGAGACACTAATGCGTTTTCACAGATGATATCCGATCTTGGCAGATACCGTGGGGATAACAAGATGAAACGCCTCGGAAGCACCCTCGCCGAAGGAATCCTGCCGTTCCGCAAGACACCAGCCAACATTCTGGTGCGCGGCGTGGAATACAGCCCTATTGGTTTCCTCAAAAGCATAAGCTATGACCTTGTGCAGGTGCAGAAGGGTAATATGCAGGCGACCGAAATGATCGACCGGGCCGCCGCCGGACTGACCGGCACGGGGCTGATGATGCTCGGTCTTTATATGGC
>OIYX01000601.1_pt1 | contig 12468 bp, 8 predicted proteins | sample 1588431 | NCBI WGS metagenome assembly OIYX01 (sample SAMN03283241) | human gut metagenome | biome: human-associated habitat; material: feces | host: Homo sapiens | place: Peru | collected 2012
AAAAAACAACAAAGTTTGAAGCGGGGGAGGAGTGGGGGGGGGCACTTAAAAATTCCATAAAAAATAAAGAGACTAATTTCCCCGAATAAAGTAACTATATTTCAAAATTTAGTTACTTTATTTTAAAATATAGTTACTATATTTACCCAACAGACTGGGTATGTTTATCGGTAAGTTCTCTGTTTGTAGCTGCATAAAAATTATTCAGCTTGCTTTGTTTTACAGGCTAAAATCATGCTATACTATAATAGAAAAATCTAAGCATATAAAAAGAAAACAAACATTCTGGAGTAAAATTTTGACAAGCGATCAGATGATAAATAAAGTCGGCGGCAATATTCAGGAAAAAGCGGCCTTGATTTGGAACGTTGCTAATACACTGGTCGGACTTTACAAGCCTCATGAGTACGGACTGGTTATTCTGCCTATGTGCATCATAAAAAGATTCCATGACTGCCTTTTGCCGACCCATGAAAAAGTTCTTGAGACTTACGAAAAGATAAAGACTCTTGAGGTAAAGGACGGATTCCTTTCAAAAGCTTCCGGTTACCAATTTTATAACACAAGCAAGTTTACTTTTGAAACTCTTGTAGCTGATCCGGACAACATTGCGGACAATTTTGAGGATTATATCAACGGATTTTCGGACAATGTAAAGGATATTCTGCACAGAATGAAGTTTGAAGACCAGATAAAAACCATGAAGGAAGGCAAGGTTCTTTATCAGGTTATAAGCGATTTTAATTCTGCAAAAGCAGACATGAATCCTGAAAAAATCAGCGCGATTGACATGGGCTATATCTTTGAAAATCTTGTCCAGCGGTTTTCAGAAAGCTATGACGAGGAAGCCGGAGCACATTTTACCAGCCGTGACATTATTTACACTATGTGCGACCTTCTTGTAAGTGGCGACAAGAATGCTTTTAGCTCTGACGGAATAAACAAGACAGTTTACGACATGACCATGGGAACAAGCCAGATGCTTACCTGCATGGAAGAGCGGCTCAGGCAGTTTGACAAGGATGCTGTGGTAACGAGCTTCGGGCAGGAATTCAATCCGTTCACATTCGGCATTGCAAAGGCAGACATGCTCATCCGCGGCGGAGACCCGGACAATATGCAGTTCGGAGACACCTTGAACGACGACAAATTTTCCGGTTACACATTCGACTATATTATAAGCAATCCTCCTTTTGGAATTGACTGGAAAAAAGAAGCGTCTGACATTGAAAAAGAAAGCAAGCTTGGCGCGAAAGGCCGCTTTGGCGCGGGGCTTCCTCCAAAAAGCGACGGGCAGCTTCTATTCATGCTAAACGGTGTTGCAAAACTAAAGGAAACCGGACGCATGGCAATAATACAGAACGGCTCAAGCCTTTTCAGCGGAGACGCCGGAAGCGGACAAAGCGAAATCCGCCGGTATTTAATAGAAAACGACTGGCTTGATGCGATTATTCAGCTTCCTAACGATTCTTTTTATAACACAGGGATTGCAACATACATCTGGATTGTAACAAAAAACAAGGATGAAAAAAGGCTCGGAAGACTTCAGCTGATTGACGCTTCAAACTGCTACGAAAGCCGCCGCAAGAATATTGGCAATAAGCGCGTGGATTTGACAACAGACTGCCGCAATCTTATTTTAAGGGCCTATGATGAATATTCAGACAAAGACTATGAAGAAAAAACAGAAAACGGAAATTCAATCATCTGTAAGTCAAAAATCTTGGACAGCGTTGACTTGGGCTATAACAAAATCACCGTTGAAAGTCCGCTTTTAGATGAGAACGGAGAGACCGTAAAGGACAAAAAAGGCAAGACTCAGGCAGACAGCAACAGGCGCGACTATGAAAATGTTCCGCTGGATGAAGACATAGACAAATATTTTGAGCGTGAAGTTCTTCCATATAATAAAGCCTCCTGGATAGACAAATCAAAAACAAAAGTCGGCTATGAGATTCCATTTACAAGAACATTCTATGTTTACAAGCAGCTTGAAAAAGCGGACGAAATTGCCAGCCGCATAGAGTGGCACGAAAAGTCGTTGATGGAAAAACTTCGCAAGTTGTTCGGGGAGGAGTAAATGCTGAACATAATATTCGGAAAAATTGACAATGTGATTTTTAACACGAGTGTTTTCTTTAAGAATTCTTATGAGGAAAGTTGGCTTTTGGAAGAAGAAACTCAGCAGATGATTCTTGATATTGATAAGTCAAAGGTTCTTGGAAACGGTGCGATTGAAAGCCCCGTGATGGGAATAATTCCGCCGACATCACTTTCTGGGGGTGTAAAAACTCTGATTTTGATTTCTCATATTTCAGATAAAATTTTTAATGCTTCAAACTGCGGCAACAACTGCGCCTCATGGCTTTTGAAAATCGGAAAGGAAAAAAATGTTACTGTAAATCTGCGGCATCTGATGGATTTTGGCGACGGCAGTTTTGAGCTCAACGTTGTTAATAAAAATAAAATTGTCCGTTCAATGGATGAACTTTTGGAAATTGCAGGAGATTTGTTATGAAAGGCAAATATTTTATTTCAATTTCCAACAGCAAAGTAAAATACGAGTTTTCAATAAAACGAAACATCACGGTCATTCAGGGAGACAGCGCGACAGGAAAGACAACGCTTGTGGATATGATCCGTGAATTTGAGCAGAACGGATCTGATTCCGGAATTAACCTTTCATCTAAAAAAAAGTGCCGCGTTCTTGAAGGAAACAACTGGCAGGAAAATCTTTCATTGATGAATGACAGCATTGTCTTTATTGATGAGGGAAACAGATTTGTTGAAAGCTCGGATTTTGCAAAAGCCGTAAAAAACAGCGGCAATTATTATGTAATCGTTACGAGGGAAGGCCTTGATAATCTTCCTTATAGTATTGAAGAAATTTATGGAATCCATACATCAGGAAAATATGCGGATTTGAAACAGGTTTATCACGAGTTTTATAGAATCTATGGAAATAATAATTTTAATGATTGCAGAATTGAAAAAATCATAACAGAAGATTCAAATTCTGGCTTTGAGTTTTTTAATGCAGTCTGTGGCGAAAAAATTATTTGCGAATCTGCAAACGGAAAATCCAACATATTCAAAAAACTTTTGCAGTCAAAGAATGAAGCAGTTTTGGCAATAGCGGACGGAGCTGCAGTTGGCTCCCAAATGAATCTTGTAGGCGAACTTTTAGAAAGACAAAAAAATTTTTTTCTTTTTGCACCGGAATCTTTTGAATGGCTCATTCTTCAGTCTGAAATAATAAATGACAAAGAAATAAAAAATATTTTAGAAAATCCTGAAGAATATATTGAAAGCAAAGATTATTTCAGCTGGGAGCAATTTTTCACAAAACTTCTTGTGGAAAAGACAAACAACAGTTATTTGAATTATTCAAAGAAAAAGATAAATCCAAATTACCTGACAGAAAATGTAAAAAGAAAGATTTTAACGTCTGATGCTTTGAAAATTATTTGGAAATCAATAACTGGAAAAAATAAGAATTAAGAAATAAAAGAAAAGTAGATATTTATGGAAAAAGAGATTGCGATTTTTAAGACCGACAAAGAAACGATAAATGTGGAAGTTATTTTTGAGGATGAAACCGTCTGGCTTACACAGGAGCAGATGTCCAAGATGTTTGAAAAGGCGAAGTCCACAATAAACGAGCATATAAAGCACATTTTTGAAGAAGGCGAACTTGATAGAACTGTGGCTGTTCGGAATTTCCGAATGACCACAAAACACGGAGCGATTGAGGGGAAAACACAAACTCATGATGTTCTTTATTACAACCTCGATGTGATAATTTCCGTTGGCTACCGTGTAAAATCCCTGCGCGGCACGCAGTTCCGCCAGTGGGCAACCACGCGACTGAACGAGTATATCCGAAAGAGGCAGATTGAAAACGCGGGAAAAAAGTAAATGGAAATACATTGGTGATAAACTGGGGGATAAAAGTGAAAAATGCTTTGCACGGATTACTTGATGAGCTTCGCTCTTATGATACAGAACGCGAATGGTTTGAATTTAAGGAAAGCTGGTTTGACCAAACGCAGTTGGGACAATATATTTCTGCTCTTTCAAATAGTGCCGCTATAGAAGGGCGAAAAAACGCCTATTTTGTCTGGGGAATTCATAATGATACACATTCTGTTACAGGAACAACATTTAACAGTAATATGGATATAAAAAATGAGCCATTGAAACATTTTTTAGCCCGTCAGATTACTCCTGATTTAAATTTCACTTTTAACGAAACTGTTTATGAAGAAAAGAAATTTGTTGTGCTTACTATTCCGGCGGCAAAAACTGTTCCTACAAGCTTTGATAATGAAAGATACATAAGAATTGGTTCTAGCAAGGAAAGCCTTAGAAAATATCCGGAAAAAGAATCCTATTTATTCGAAGTGCTCCGGCATGGATTCCCGACAATAGAGAATACACCATCCAAATATCAGGACTTAACTTTTGAAAAACTTTTCATTTATTATGGAGCAAAAGGAATAAAACTTAATGCCGAAACTTTTAAGAAAAATCTGAATCTTCTGACAGAAGATGGAAAATACAATGTTTTGGCACAATTGCTTTCCGATAACTCGCAGATTCCTTTTAGGGTCGCAATTTTTTCTGGAAAAACAAAGGCAGATAAAATGTATTCCATAAGGGAATTTGGGTATCAGTGCATTCTGTATACTTTGGAAGAAGTGCTTCGCTATGGAGATGTTCTTAATATTATTCAGGCTGATGAAAAAGATCGGATTGTAGAAAGAAAAGAAGTTCCGCTTTTTGAAAATGATGCGTTCAGGGAAGCTGTTATAAATGCTTTTGTTCATAATAAATGGGTAACAGAAAATGAACCGATGATTACAGTTTTTTCTGACAGAATTGAAATTCTTTCAAGAGGTGTTTTGCCTCCGGAGCAGACAGTCGAAGGCTTTTTCAGAGGGGAATCAATTCCTGTAAATAGAAAATTGTCAGAAATCTTTTTGCAGCTGCATATCAGTGAAAAAACAGGCCGTGGAGTTCCAAAAATTATCAGCATATATGGCAAAGATGTTTATGAATTCCATGAAAATTCTATTCTTGCAAAAATTCCTTTTAATTTGATTAATGATATGGGTGATAAAGTGGGTGATAAACTGGGTGATAAACTGGGTGATAAACTGGGTGATAAACTGAATAATACACAGCTGAAGGTTTTGTCAGAAATCAGGAATAATCCAAGTGTTACAAAGCCTGAACTTGAAAAAATAGTAGGAGTTGGAAAAACTTCTATAGACAATGCAATTTCTGCCTTAAAAAAGAAAGGCATGATAACCCGGACAGGTTCAAACAAGAGTGGATATTGGAACGTAATGGCGGAAAACTGATTTTCAATGATATTGTATTGAACTCAGTCAAAACAGGATAAAACAATGAAAGACAGCGGAATAGATTGGATTGGAAAAATCCCGGATGAGTGGAAAATTGAAAAAGGAAAGCGTATTTTTGCTCAAAGAAATGAACGAGGAAACAAGATAAACTTAGAATTATTGTCTCCAACTCAAAAATATGGCGTAATTCCACAAACTCTTTATGAAGAATTAACAACATATTCTGCTGTGAAATTGAAAGAAGGAACAGATTTATCTCAATTAAAAACTGTACATAAAGGTGATTATTGTATCAGTCTAAGAAGTTTTCAAGGTGGTTTTGAATATTCAAAGTATGAAGGTGTTGTGTCTCCTGCTTATCAAATTTTTTATGCAATAAAGAATATAGATGAATGTTATTATAAATATCTTTTTAAAGACCAGACTTTTATTGCAAAAATGAATTCATTTACTATGAGTTTGCGAGACGGAAAAAATATCGCATTTTCTGATTTTGGAAATACATATATTCCTCTTCCTCCGCTTTCTGAGCAGACAAAAATCGCAAACTTTCTTGACAAAAAATGCGCCCAGATTGATTCGATAATTGAGGAGTCAAAAAAGTCGATAGAAGAGTACAAGGCCTGGAAGCAGTCAATGATTTTTGAGGCTGTTACTGGGAAAAACTTAAGCTGCAAAAAGAAAGACAGCGGAATAGATTGGATTGGAAAAATCCCAGAAGAATGGATTGTATCTAAAGCAAAAACGATATTACATAATAAAACTGTAAAAAATCATCCAAATGCAGAAGTGCTTTCTTTATATAGAGATTTGGGTGTAGTTCCAAAAAACTCTCGTGATGATAATCACAATGTTACATCAGAAGATACATCATCTTATAAATTTATTCAAAAAGGAGAGTTTGTTCTTAATAAAATGAAAACTTGGCAAGGTTCTCTTGCTGTTTCAAATTATGAGGGTATTGTTAGTCCTGCATATTATGTCTGTGAATTTACAAATAATGAAATTGATAAAAATTATATCCATTATCTTCTTCGAAATAAGATGTATGCTCAAGAATTTGAGAGGCTGTCAACAGGTCTTCGTGTAGGGCAGTGGGATTTAAGTATTGATGACTTTTTAAATACATTGATAATATATCCTCCGACAAAATCCGAGCAGAAATCCATCGCAAAATTCCTGGACGCAAAATGTGCCCAAATCGATTCACTGATTTCAGAAAAACAGTCGCTTATAAAAGACCTTGCCGAATACAAGAAGTCCCTGATTTTTGAAGCCGTAACCGGAAAAAGGAGAGTGTAAAATAGAATCTCTGGCTTTATTATGGTAGAATAAGAATATGTTAAAAACTGAAAATGTAAAAGCGTATTACTTTTTTGACGAGGCAGGCGACCCGCAGGTTCTTGGAAGAAAAGGCAAAAAAGATAGACCCTGTATAAGGCTAGGTTTCTTCCGAAACGCATGGCATGCGGCCCACTTTCACCTTAATAGGCTCTACCAATAATATACCTTATAAACGAAAAAAAAAAGCAACGGAATTAATTATGCCAGACACAGAAAAACAGTTTGAAGCAGACATTGAAAGATACTTAATCTCAAAGGAAGGCGGTTGGACAAAATGTATTGATGCCGGATACAGAGCTGGAAACGCCGACGGCTACGCACTTGATATTGCGACCTTAACAGGATTCGTTAAGGACACTCAGCCCAAGTCCTGGGCTCGTTTTAAGAAGATGAATCCTGACAACACGGAGCATAAGTTTTACCATAGCTTTGAGGACGCCGTTAACAATGACGGAATGGTGTCTGTTCTTCGGCACGGATTCAAGCATTTGGGAATTGAATTCAAGGTCTGCTACTTTAAGCCGGAAAGCGCATTGAACCAGACTGCCCTTGAGCATTACAAGCAGAATGTTTGCCATTGTATCCGCCAGTGGCATTATTCTACAGAAAACAATAATTCTGTTGACCTTATGCTTGCCGTGAACGGAATTCCGCTCGTTGCAGTTGAGCTTAAGAATCAGCTTACAGGGCAGAGCACGGACAATGCGAAAATCCAATGGATTAACGACCGTGACGCAAAAGAAAGCTGCTTCAAGTTCAATCACCGCGTTCTGGTTTTCTTCTGTGTTGATTTGTACAATGCCTTTATGGCGACAAAAAAGCCTGCAAAAGAAGAAGATTTTCTGCCGTTCAATCAGGGCTCAAACGGAGCAGGAGTTGATGGAGGCGCGGGAAATCCGCAGACTTCTGACGGCGACTATGTAACTTCATATATCTGGAAAGAAGTTTTTCAAAAAGACAAGCTCCTTGATATTTTCCAGAAGTTTATTCATTTTGACAGGCACGAGGAAACTTTTATAAATGGCAAGGGCAAAGAGGAAACTAAGCTTGTAAAGAAAATTATATTTCCGCGCTATCATCAGCTGGATGTTGTGCGTAAACTTATCGCCGATGTAAAGGAATGCGGCAGTGGAAAAAACTATCTGATTGAGCACAGCGCAGGATCGGGAAAGAGCAACAGCATTGCCTGGATTGCCTATCGGCTTGCCTCTCTTTTTGATGACAATGACAGGCCTATGTTCAATTCTGTAATAATCATTACAGACCGCAAGATTTTGGATCAGCAGCTGCAGGAAACTGTTTCCGGCTTTGACCACACGCTTGGAAGTGTAATTGCTATTGATGACAAGACCGAAGTGGACGGCGAGCGAAAATCCAAAGCGCTTAGAAATGCAATCAATGACGGAAAGCGCATAATCATTACAACATTGCAGAAGTTTCCTGTAATTTACGAGCAGGTGGAAGGAGCAGAAGGCAAAAAGTTTGCCGTTATTGTTGACGAGGCTCATTCAAGCCAGACAGGCGACAGCGCAAAGAAGCTGAAAATTGCGCTTGCAGACAAAACCGATGCCCTGAAAGAATGGGAGGCAATAGAAGCTGAGGCAGAGGAAAAGTCGGATGACAGCGAGGACGCGCTTATAAGGGAAATGGCTTCCCATGGAAACCATAAGAATTTAAGTTTCTTTGCCTTTACCGCAACTCCTAAAAACAAGACGCTTGAAATGTTCGGGCAGAAGCAGACAGACGGAAGCTACAAGCCGTTCCATGTCTATTCAATGAGGCAGGCCATTGAAGAAGGCTTTATCATGAATGTCCTTGAAAACTATACGACATATAAAAACTGCTACAAGATTCTTCAGGAATCCCCGGATGATCCGCAGGTTTTTGCCTCAAAGAGCGTAAAACTTATCAAACGTTATGAAGAGCTTCATCCGCATAACTTGCAGCAGAAAGCGCAGATTATTGTTGAAACATATATGGACAGAACCCGAAACGCAATAAACGGACGCGGAAAAATGATGGTTGTTACCGCAAGCCGCCTTGCTGCCGTCCGCTATTTTCATGAGATAAAACGGTACATTGAAAACGAGGCTAAAAAAGATGATGCGTATAGAAATCTTGAAATCTTCATTGCGTTTTCAGGAAGCCTAAAAGACCCGGAAGATCCAGCTGAAACGGAATACAAAGAAAGCTTGATGAACAAAGACCATAACGGAAATTCCGTTTCAGAAGCGCAGACAAAGCATGTGTTCCATAACGAAGGAAACATTCTTATTGTCGCGGAAAAATATCAGACAGGATTCAGCGAAAGTTATCTTCATACGATGATTGTTGACAAGAAGCTCCGCGACGTAAAGGCAGTGCAGACTCTTAGCCGCCTGAACAGAATTTGCGACGGGAAAGAAGACACTTTTGTTCTGGACTTTGTTAATACAAAAGAGCAGATTCTTGAGGCGTTCCAGCCGTATTATCAGACAACGGAATTAAAAGAGGAGCTTAACAAAAACCTGATTTATCAGACGCAGAAACTGCTCCGCAATTATAAGATTTACACTGATGAAGATATAAAAAACGTTACGGATATTTATCTGAAAGAAAAAAAGAATCCTTCCCGGCAGGCAATGATTACAAACGCATTGAAGCCAGTTGTTGACGGTTATAACAGCCTTAATCAGGAGCAGCGTTACCAGTTCAGAAAACTGCTGCGTTCATTTGTAAAATGGTACAATTTTATAACTCAGATTATAAGAATGTTTTCAAAAGATTTGCACCGCGAGTATTTGTTCTGCAAGTATCTTGAAAAACTTGTTCCGCAGGACAAAGAGACAATGATTGATATTACAAGCAAGATTAAGCTTGAATATTATAAGCTTGAAAAAACATTTGAAGGCTCTGTTGAGCTGAATAAAGAAAATGGCGTTATTGAGCCGCAGCGGATAAAAAATAATGTGGGCGAAAAGGAAAAGAAAACTCCGCTTTCCGAGGTCATAAAAAGGATAAACGAGGAATTCGGAGCAAAGTTTACAGAACGCGACCGCGTGATTTTTGAAGATGTTTACAACACAATGAAGCAGGACAAAAAGCTGATGCAGTCGGCACGCTCAAATGGCCGGCAGATGTTTGAGAACAATATCATGCCAAAATCATTTGATGACACTCTCCAAAGCTCATACATGGAAAATATGGAAGCATATCAGTCTTGGTTTGAAGACAAGCAGAAATACGAGTTCATGAAGAAAATGATGGCGGAAGCATTGTACAAGGCGTTTATACATAACCAGTAAAGTACCTAATCCCCCCCCCTGCAAATCCGCTAAAAATATGTTATAATTTTCTTATAAAACAAAAACATTCGGGGGAGCCTGCGGATTTGTGTATAGATGAAAGTCAGCTTTATTTTGATTTTGACGATTATTCTGACGGTGAGAGCGTCTGTCAGGAAGATTTAAATTTTTGCGCGGTTCAGGCAATTAAAAATGCGGATTCTATTCTTGACCGCTTTGAAAACCTTGAGCTTTTGAATGTGCTTGAGCAGGAAAACAAGATTCAAAAGCTGGACGGTCATTCCTCTTTGGTGTTCCGCGCGGTGGACAGCGTTACAGACAAAAAGGTTGTCCTAAAATGTCTTGATCCGCTTTTTTCCCAGCGGATTGCAGGAATTCCTGACATAGACACCGATATAGACTACGAAAAGCTTTTTGAATGGGAAGATAAGATTCTTTCGGAGCTCAAAAACAACCGCCACACGTCGGCTGTTATAAACCGTCTTTCGCGTGTTCCTGTTCTGATTGAAACCGGCGGAAAAACTTTTTCACACACCTTAAGCTATCTTGCAATTGAAAATCTTAATATCGAGCTTAAAAAGGCTTTTTTTGACAACAATAATCCTTCGCTTTTAAAATATTGTAAGCGGCTGAGGCTGTTCTGCCAGATTCTTAATGCAGTCTGTTCTGTGCAGGGGAATGGAGTTTTTCACCGTGACCTAAAGCCTTCAAATCTTATGGCAAAATCCGGCAGGCAAAGCGACGGTGTTGTTCTGATTGACTTTGCCTCAAGCTACGCAAGAAAGGATATCCGTGAGAAAATCCGCCTCTATCCTGAAAAATGGCACGGAACAGAGGGCTATGCCTCGCCTGAAATTCTCTGCGGTCTTTCTCCTGAAAAAGACCTTGCTCCTGCCCAGGATATGTATTCTTTGGGCTGCATGCTTTACGAGCTTTTCGGCTGCCACACATTCAATCAGAAATTATATGAGACAAACCCCGGCTATATAGAAACTATTGAAAACTGCCGCATTTATCCAAATGACGGAAACTGCTTTGAAGAACGGCTTGAAGTGTTCAATTCTTATCTTGATGAATTTTCGCGCTCTGTGCGTTCTGTTGCTTTGGGAGAAGAGGCGGATATTCCGTCTTTTATAAAGCAGGAAATTGAACTGATTATTCAGCGGTTCACTTCGTTTGACAGGAGAAAACGCCCTTGCAAAGAAGATTTTCCTGAAATCCGCAGAAAGCTTTTTTATCTTTCAAAGATTATGGAAAATACGCATCTGCGCTCAGAGTTTAAAAGGCGGAAGGCTGTGCACAAAAAACGCCTTATGGAAAAGTCAGCGGCACGGCTTGGTTCTGCAATGCCAAAATCGGAGGCTTGTAAATGACAACGACCGAAAACAACACAGAACTTTCTCTTGCCCAAAAAACCGTTTCCAACATAAAAATTGAAACCCTTCTTCCTGAAATTACACTTACGCTTAGTCTTGAGGATTTTACTGATTTTTCAAAGGCCGCAAAACTTGAGGTAAGAAAATCTACTGCCGTAATCTTCAAGGAAAAAATTGAAAACCAGATTGCGGAATTTGAAAAAGACAATTCTTCCCTTGCCAAAAACGAGCGCTATTCTGACACATATTATTACCGCCTTTCTGCCTACTATAAGCTGCTTGGTGACTTTGAGAATGAAAGAAAATGTCTTGAAAAAATCCAATCTAATGCAAACGTTTTTTTTGAGGAGCAGAAGGCTAAAAACCGGCTTGCTACGGAATCTATAAAAAATCTGTATGGATCAAAAAACGCTCCGTCTGACATTCTTAAACCTAAAACTGCGGAAACAGTTCGTACCCTTTCCTGCGTTCAGCTTGCCGCCGGGGACTACATTGGCGCAAACAAGATGATAGAATCATTTCTTGATGGTCAGGATGACGAATCAGAAGAAAACTATGAGCTTTTGTGCCAGTACGGCCTTACATTTGTTCTTTTGAATGACTTGCGCAAGGCTGTCCACACATTCCGGTATGTTTTTTACAATATTGAAAACACAAGCGATGTTGCCCTTATGCTCGCTTATCTTTACCGCGCCTTGATGGATCAGGAAAAATCTAAAAAAAGAAAATGCGCGCTTTATAAAAAGACTGTTTTCTGGCTTAAAAACGCCACTTGCCTTAATCCTGCCTCTAAGCAGGTTGCGGATTTTTTCTATAAGACTGCTTTCAAGACAGAAACAGAATATTTTACCTGCTTTATGGAAAGGTTTGTAAAATTTGCTTCCACAAAAAAAGATAAGGAATATTTTGTTGATTCAATGAATATTCTCGGCAACTGCTATTTTGAGCAGAACCGATTTGCCGACTGCATTGAAGTGCTGCAGGAAATCTGTACTCAGAATTATTTTTCCGCAGGGATATGGAGCAACATTGCGCTGTGCAATATCAGAATGAACAAGAGCGACCGCGCCTTAAAGAATGCCGAAAAGTCGGAGC
>OIYX01000604.1_pt1 | contig 12424 bp, 10 predicted proteins | sample 1588431 | NCBI WGS metagenome assembly OIYX01 (sample SAMN03283241) | human gut metagenome | biome: human-associated habitat; material: feces | host: Homo sapiens | place: Peru | collected 2012
AGACAGATTGCGGCGGACATTATGAATCTTCCTGTAAAAGTTCCAGTTTCATCAGAAGCTGCGGCATTTGGAGCTGCACTGCAAGCTTTGTGGTGTCTAAAAAAATTGCAGGGAACTCCAGTTTCAATGGAAAGCCTCGCGGAAATACATGTTGCGCTAGATGAATCCAAGACAACTTTGCCAAACGAGAAAAATGCTTTGGAATACAGCAAGGCATTTGAAGAATATAAAATTTTGGTGAATCAGCTTTCGCCATTATACAAATAAAAAAAAGTTTGCGTTGCAGACTTCAATATAAAGAGCCGGTTAAAAAATAAAAACTGGCTTTAGGAGGATTTATGTCATTTTTCAAAGGTTCAAAGGAATATTTTCCAGGAATTGGTCAGATCAAGTACGAAGGTCCGGAATCAAAAAATCCGCTCGCATTCAAATACTATGATGCTGAAAAAGTTGTAATGGGCAAAAAAATGAAAGACTGGCTCAAATTCACAGTAGCCTACTGGCATTCTTTCTGCGCAGACTACGGTGTCTTCGCATCCCTGCGTCTGAATTTTCTTCTCTCCTCGGCCAGAGGAGCGCAGCTCGTGACAGGCGGTCTTTCTTCTATAGAAACAGTCTTCTACTATGCGCTTCTTGCCGCGGTGTATTTCAGAAAGCGGCTTTCTATCCGCTCCCGCATGGCAGCCGGAGGCATGCTGTCGCTTCTTTTTCTTGCCATAGCGGCGGCACAGCTCCTGGCGCCTTCGACCCGCGTCATCTGCCCGGATCTTGGCGGTGACCGCGGAATCCTTCTTGTCAATGACGGGCGAAACATCTTATACTATAAGGCAAGCCGCATCTCCTCACGCACCGCTGTCTGGGAGTGGAATTCCATTCTCGCCTATGAAGGGGTAGAGGAGGCAGATGTACTCATTCTGGATCTGGAGGATGTCGATAAGCCGCTCCCTCTCGTGATGGGGATACCTGTCAGGGAGATCTGGGTGACAGGCGGCGATCCACGAAAATGGGCGGCGCAGCTTCTAGCGGGACAGACAGCGCGCGTGCGATGCCTGGGAAGGGCTGAACTTTCTTTGGATGAGCTGCACTTTATCACCAATGGCAGCAGCTGGCAAATGGTGATGGGGGAGAAGGACATCTTTCTTTCCGGACGAAGACCCATGCCAAAAGCGTCTCCTCATACCCTGTGGATTACCGGCAGCCATGGCTTTCAAGAATATACGGAAAAAGACGCGGAGACCATGGCGCCCGAGCTGGTCATCTACGGCGGGACTCGTCTCGTCCATGCCTATGAAGATATGGAGCTTTTCGACTTCAAAGACATCCCGTCCGTGAACCTGTATCAGAAAGGGATGCAGGAGGTCGTATATGAGAAGGGATGGAAGCTAGGGAAACGCTGATTAAATCACAGAATCAGATTCCATATGGATTTTTATACATAGCGTCGTCGATATTCTCCTTAAATAGCTCGCTATTCGCGCCCCCTGACTCCTCGCTCTGTTATATAAAACTCCGCGGCGCTTCCTCATTTTATGCGCCGTACCTTCACTCCTCACTCCTCACTCCTCACTCCTCACTCCTAACTTGATTCGGAAGTTGACTTAAATGACAGTGATTTAGAAAATGCGATACTTGGCACCAGTCACTCCCGATTTCTGTTTACATTTACATAAGGATGATCACTTATGCCTGCCAAAAAGTTAAATAAAAAGAACTGCTGCTTTCTCTATGGTGAAGATCTGGTATCCCTTGCCCTTCGTCGGGAGGGACTGCTCAAGGCCTATTTTGAAGGAAATTCGCCCGATCCTGTCTTGTTCGATGGAGAGGGAAGTCTGGAAGAATATGAGAATGCCCTCGCAGGGCAGTCACTTTTTTCCAGTGCGACGGCGGTCGTGCTGCACAATCCCCCTTTCCTGAAGCGCATTTCGAAAGCAGAGAAAGAAGAAAAGGCGGCCCTTCACTTTGTGGAGAGGCTCGAAGGCCTGCCTCCTGATATTTTCTGCCTGATCCAGCTCGATGGAAAGCCGGACAAGCGAACGAAGATCGTGAAAGGGCTGCTGTCTGTCTGCTACAGTGAAGAGCTTTCGCTCCTTTTGCCGCGTGATGCGGCAGGTGCGATGATACGTCTCCTGTCAGCAGCGGGCAAGCGTGTCGATTTCTCCGCACGGACTTATTTGGAGGATGTACTCTCCTCGTGGGATACGATTTCCCTTCCCCTTTTGCAGACGGAATGTGATAAGATGGTACTGATGTGCGGGGAAAAGTCCGTCGTGACGAAGGAGCTTTTGGAGCTTGCACTTCCCGACTACATGAATCAGGGGATCTTCAAATTCGTCGATGCTCTTCTGGATAAAAAGTCACAGCTGGTCTTAGAGAGTGCGGACCGCGTCTTCACGGATATGACCACCACGATCAAAAATCTCGGACTCCTTTCTTCCAAATTCAGAAAGATCAAGATCTTGAAGGAAATGGAAAGGAATCACGTGCCGCCCACCCGTATCCAGCAGGCGCTGGGGGTGAGATCCTCCTGGCAGTGGCGGGCCGTGCAGGCCGAGGCAAGGAAGGTCACGGAAGAAGAGGCGGAGTGGTTTCTGCTGGAGATCATGAAGTACCAACTCGCTTCCCGTCAAGGTGCCTCGGAGCTTGAACTCAAAGATTTGCTGCTGAAGTATTGTTTGAGGAAATAAGTGACTGGTGATTGGCGGCTGGTGACTGGTGGCTGGTGACTAGTGACTAGTGGCTAGGGATGAGACTAAAAGACGGGGAGACATCAGACTCTCGTATTGTCATTTAGAGCGTCAGCGAGAAATCTTTGTCACTCGCGGCGAAGCCGCCACCTTCATTTCTCCTTCTTCATTCAAGCGGGGCTTTCATCCCTAATCAAAGGGCTAATCCTGAACCCATACACCTTACACCCAAATGTCATATACGAAACGAAGGGACTATTATTGAGTAAAAGACGATACCGCTGGAAGCGGATATTCGGACTGGTTTTTACACTGGCTGTTATCGGCATCGGAAGCGCGCCGTTTCTCTGGATAAGTGACGACAGGGTCATCCCCGGCGTCACCATCCATGGGACAAAGGCAGGCGGCGCGACGGAGGAAGAGCTCAAGGAGCTTTTTTCCGTGAAAAATGCGGATCTTTTGCATGGAAAATTAGTACTTACAAAGGAGGATGCTCACGAAGAGATCTCCTTCCGCTCGCTCTCTGTCCGCTATGACGAGAAGGCCATAGAGAAAGCCATGGCTCTTGGACGGACGGGCGGGCTCTTCCAGCGCTGGTACGATCGCTGGCGGATCCTCCTCACTGGGCATAGTGCGGCCATCGATGCTTCCTTTGATGAGAAGCACCTCACCGAGGATATCGCCCAGCTGGCCACCAAGTATGCGAAGCCTCCTGTCAATGCGAAGCCCCGGTTTGGGAAAGACGGATCCGTTTCCTTTGATGAAGGCCGGCCTTCCATGAAAATCGACAAGGCGGTACTGGAAGAAGCCGCCGCGCTCCAACTCAAAAAGGGCGAAAGCGGAGAGGTGGAGATCCCGGCCACAGACATCCAGAAGCCGAATATGACAAAGGAGGCTGCCAAGGAAATCAATGCAGTCCTTGCCGAATACACGACCACCTTTTATCCCGGGGGCAACCGCAGCAGAAATATCGAGATCGCTGCAAACAGTATCAGCGGCAGGTACATCGCACCGGGAGTCTCTTTTTCCTATAACCAGGCGACAGGCTCCCGTTCCAGCGCGAATGGCTATCTCGAAGCCCCTGTCATTATCAATGGCAAGGTCGAGCCGGGAACAGGCGGCGGCGTCTGTCAGGTGAGCACGACGCTCTTTAATGCCGTCATCCTGTCAGGGCTTGCCGTGACAGAGCGTACCTGTCACTATTCGCCGGCATCCTATGCGCCGATCGGGCGTGATGCGACCGTCGCGGAAGGTTCTCTGGATTTCTGCTTCCTGAACCATTTGAAGCATGGCGTCTACATTTATGCGGTCTACGAACCGGGTGCTGTGACCGTGCGCATCTTAGGAAATCAGGAAGACAAGCCCTCTTTCGTAGAGATCGCAAGGAAGAGCGATGAAATCCTGCCTTTTAAGACTGTGATCCGTGTCGACCCTTCGCAGGAAGAGGATAAAAAGGTCGAGGAAGGCCATGAAGGACACAATGTTCTCGTCACGCAGTCTGTCAAGTGGGCTGACGGCCGCATCTACCATGACAGCTTCTTCTCTGACTATGAACCTGTCGATACTGTCATCACCTATAAGGTGAAACCGGATGATCCTCCCCAGCCATCCGAGCCGCCCTCCCCTGAGGCAGTGAAGAAGGGAGCATGAAGTGATGAGAAATTAGAAATTAGAAATGAGAAATGGTGGAGCGGCGCATCAAAATCTAGGGAAACGCTGATTAAATCGCAGAGTCAGATTTCATATGGATTTTTATACATAGCTTCGTCATCATCTTCCTTAAATAGCTCGCTATTCGCGTCAGATGATTCCTTGCTCTGTATAAAAATCCAAGAATGAAATCGGACAACGATTTAATCAGTGTTTCCCTAGAAGCGCCGCGGAGCGTAAATCATGGTAATGCCTGACAGTGGCATTTAGTGACTAGTCACTAGTCACCAAAGTCGAAATGTCACCACCTGTGTTATCTATACCTCGAAAGGAGATCCTATGGGAAAGTATCGTCTGAAGTCCCGACAGGCGGGATCCGTCATCACTTTGATGGAGATCGACACCGAGAGCCGCGCATGGTACATCAAGGCCGACCATAAAGAAGCCGCATTGAAGGCACTCAAAGATATGGGGCCGGCTTTGGCATGCGTGGAAACGATCTATATCAATGGAGATGATGTGTCGAGTGTGTTTTTTGCGCCTGCACCCATGATGGATCCGGATATGCCGCCGGTGGATTTCCCGCTGCCGGAAGAGCCCATGGAGAGCTACAGCCTTGCGCCGGATATCCCTGTCTTCCCGACCGCGGATGACATCGCCGCGGCGCAGGAAGCGGAAATGGCAGCACCGTCTATGACGGATGAGACACCGATGCCGGGGATCTCCATGCCGAGCAGTCTGCCATCTCTTTCGAGCGTCCTGCCGAAGAGCGCTTTCATAGCGCCTTCGCCCGCTGCCAAAAAAAGCGGCGCAGTGAATGGCATTTACCTTGGCAGGAAGCATATCACGGGAGAGGCCATCGAGATCCGCACCGTGAATGAAGAGAAGGATGGTGTCATTTTTGTCGGCACGGTGATCTCTATCGAGGTCCGCGAGCTTCGCAGCAAAAAGAAGCTTCTTCTCATGAATCTGGCCGATGAAACGAATGGCATCCCGTGCAAGAAATTTTTCGACCGCCCCGAGGAGGCAGAAGCTGTCGAGTCTTTGAAGCCGGGGACGACGGTCAAGGTGCGCGGCAATGTGCGCCTCGACAAGTACTCCGGCGGGCTTGTGCTGGAGCTGTCTCAGATGGAAAAGGGAGAGACCGTCAAGATCGACCACGAGGACAATTACGAGACGCCGCGCGTCGAGCTCCATCTGCATACGAAAATGAGCCTCGATGGTCTTATCGACAATGAAGAGATCATCAAGACGGCAGCAAAGTGGCATCATCCGGCGGTCGCGATCACAGACCATGGTGTCATTCAGGCATTCCCGAAGATCCAGGACCTCGCAGACAAGTATCACCAGAAGGTCATCTATGGCATGGAGGGGTACATGATCGATGAGATCCCGGCTGATCCGGATGCCGACCGCCAGCAGTACGGGCATATCATCATCCTTGCGAAGAACATCACCGGCCTGCGCAACCTGTACCGCATGGTGACACTGTCGCACCTCAAATTTTACAGAAAACGTCCACTCATCCCTAAGCCCATTCTAGAAGAGCTTCACGAAGGCTTGATCTATGGCTCCGCCTGCGTCATGGGAGAATTCTTCCGTGCGGTTCTTGCGGGGGAGAGTGATGAAGAACTCATCCAAAAAGCCAAGTTCTACGATTACCTCGAAGTCCAGCCGCTCGGGAACAATGAATTCCTCATCAATGACGACAAGTATGGCAAGATCAATACGAAGAAGGACCTAGAGGATCTGAACCGCAAGGTCATCGAGATCGCCGACAAGGCAGGGATGCCCTGCTGCGCGACATCCGACGCCCACTACATGTTTGCGGAAGACCAGAGAAATCGTGACATTCTCCTCTCAAACTGGGAGAAACCGGGGAAGATCGAGTCCCATCCGCCCGTTTACATCCGTACCACACAGGAAATGCTGGATGAATTCAGTTACCTTCCCAAAGAGAAGGCCATCGAGATCGTCGTCACGAATACAAGAAGGATCGCCGAGCAGTGCGAAGTCTTAAAGCCACTCGCCGAAGAGTGGAAATCCTACAACCCGAAAATCGCAGGCGCGGATGAGAAGCTGGTCAAGATGTGCTACGACAATGCGAAGGCCATCTACGGCGACCCGCTCCCAAAGGTCGTACAGGACCGCCTGACGCTCGAACTCACGCCGATCATCAATCACGGCTACGGCGTCCTTTACTACATCGCGCACAAGCTCGTCAAGCACTCGAATGATCGCGGCTACCTTGTCGGCTCGCGAGGCTCTGTCGGCTCCTCCTTTGTCGCGACGATGTCAGGCATCACAGAGGTGAATCCCCTCCCGCCGCACTACGTCTGCCCGAAGTGCCACTGGACCCATTTCTTCGAAGATGGCTCTGTCGGCGGCGGTTTCGACCTGCCGGATAAGAAATGCCCGAAGTGCGGGAGCGACCTCGCAAAGAACGGGCATGACATCCCGTTCGCCGTTTTCCTCGGATTCGACGGAGACAAGGTACCGGATATCGACCTGAATTTCTCCTCGGGAGACGATCAGGGCGTCGCGCACAAATATACCGAAGAGCTTTTCGGCCGCGACAATGTCTTCCGTGCCGGCACCATCGCAGGCATTCAGGATAAAACAGCGTATGGCTTCGTCAAGAAATACGCGGAGAATCGCGGGCTGACATTCAATGATATTTTCATCGAAAAACTTTCCGCCGGTGTAGCCGGGGTGAAGCGCACGACCGGCCAGCATCCGGCAGGCATCATGGTCTGCCCGCGTGATATGGATATTCACAATTTCACGCCGCTCCAGTACGCCGCGAATAAAAAATACCTGAAGGATGAGAATGGCCGGCAGATCCCCGGGACCATCACCACACACTTCGATTACCACTCCATCTCCGGCCGTATGCTGAAGCTGGATATTCTGGGCCACGATGATCCGAAGGTCATCCGTATGCTGCAGGACATCACCGGTATTGACCCGCTGAAGATCCCCTTCGACGACCAGAAGACACTGTCACTCTTCAGCTCGCCCGAGGCACTGGGCCTGACGCCGGATGAGCTTGCGAGTGCGATCGGAAATAAAGGCGTCACCGTCGGAGCCCTCGGCCTGCCGGAATACGGGACGCCCTTCGTCCGCGGCATGCTCGAAGACACGCGTCCGAAGAATTTCTCGGAGCTGGTCCGTATTTCCGGCTTCTCCCACGGCACTGACGTGTGGCTGAACAATGCCCAGGACCTCATCAAGAACGGCGTCGTCAAACTGGAGGATGCGATCTCTACCCGAGACGACGTCATGAACTACCTCATCCAGCATGGCGTGAAGCCCCTGACATCCTTCAAAGTCATGGAAAATGTCCGTAAAGGCAAGGGCCTCGAAAAAGGCGGCTCGAATAACCGCGCCGAGCTTGATGCCGCACACGTGCCGCAGTGGTTCATCGACTCCTGCCTCAAGATCGGCTACCTCTTCCCGAGAGCCCATGCCGTTGCCTATGTCATGATGGCCTTCCGCATTGCATGGTTCAAGGTCTATCAGCCGCTGGCCTACTATGCAGCCTACTTCACCATCCGTGCCGAAGGCTCCTTCAATGCACCCGTCATCCTGCGCGGTCTTGCGTCCATGAAGCAGGAGCTGGCCCGCATCGCAGCGCTCGACAAGCCGACAGCCGTGGAAAAAGGAAATGCGACCGTCATCGAAGTCGCTGCTGAAATGTACCTGCGCGGACTCTCCTTCCTGCCGATTGATTTGGAAAAATCTGACGCTTCGCAATTCCTCATGGTCGATGGAAAGCTCCTGCCGCCATTCAACTGCATCCCTGCTCTTGGCGATGCGGTGGCTAAGGAGATCGTCCTTGCCAGACAGGATCATCCCTTCACCTCGAAGGAGGACCTCAAGAAGCGAGGCAAGGTCAGCCAGTCCATCATAGATACCTTAGACTCCATGGGCGTCCTCAAAGGATTGCCGGAAGAGGAGCAGATGAGTCTCTTTGCGTTCTAGTCTAGTCGCTGGCGCGACGGGTTCAGGGTTCAGGTTGACAGGTTCAAGGTTGCGGAGCGGCGCAAATAAAAATGCCAACCCCTTCCTCTGCGCGGTTTTTCCTCTTTTAGAGGAAGCGGATCGCGATAGTACTACTCCCTCCTTTCAGAGGAAGGAGGGAGAATTTGGAATGCGGGCATTGCCTCATATATACTCGCGGCGTTTTTGATTTTTATGCGCCGCACCAACCCTGTTGAACCCTCTGAACCTGTAGAACCCGCTGAACCTCTTTCGCACGCAATCAAAGGATGGCAACGCCCCGAGGGGCTAACCCTGAACACTATTTCCCTTAGCCAATACGATAAAGGAGAACACCCCATGTCCCAAGACTCTCTATTTCACGCCACCACCATCCTCGCGGTCAAGAAGGATGGACACACCGCCGTCGCCGGTGACGGACAGGTGACCATGGGCAATGCGGTCATCATGAAGAATACCGCCCGCAAAGTGCGCCGCCTCTACCACGGCCGCGTCATTGCCGGATTTGCAGGCTCTGTCGCTGATGCCTTTGCGCTCTTTGATAAATTCGAGGCGCGCCTCTCCGACTGCAATGGCAATCTCGTCCGCGCAGCCGTCGAATTTGCCAAGGAGTGGCGACGCGACCGCGTGCTGCAGAAGCTCGAAGCCCTTCTCATCATGACTGATGGGGAGCACCTCTTCCTGGTTTCCGGAAACGGCGAAGTCATCGAGCCGGACGACGGCATCCTCGCCATCGGCAGCGGCGGAAACTACGCCCTTGCCGCCGCGCGTGCTCTGGTCTCCGCGACCGATCTCTCTGCCCGCGACATCGCGGAGAGATCCCTGCACATCGCCGCTGATATCTGCGTCTATACGAATCACAATGTCATCGTGGAGGAAATCTGATGAACGAAAATACAAACCTGACCCCGCGAAAAATCGTGGAATACTTGGACCAATACATCATCGGGCAGACCGATGCGAAGAGATCCGTAGCCGTCGCCCTCCGAAACCGCTGGCGTGCCAGCCGCCTCACGCCGGAAATGGCGAAAGAGGTGAGCCCGAAGAACATTCTCCTCATCGGGCCGACCGGTGTCGGCAAGACAGAGATCGCCCGCCGCATTGCGACCCTCACCCGCGCCCCCTTCGTCAAGGTCGAAGCGACCAAGTACACCGAAGTCGGCTACGTCGGTCGCGACGTCGAGTCCATGATCCGCGACCTTGCCGAAGAAGCCGTCCGCCTTGTGAAGAAAGAAGAGAGCGCCCGACATGGTAAAGATGCCGACGAAGAAGCCATTCACCGCATCGCGGAAGCCATGTGGCCTTCCAAGAAAGTCGAGACACGAAGCCCCATGGACATCATCTTCGGCGAAGCAAAGAAAGAGACGCCGATGGATGAAGGCGAGAAGGAGCGAAGAAAGGACTTCGAGACGCGCATCCGAAACGGCGATCTTGACGACCGTGTGATCGAGATCGAGGTGGAAGAGAAAGGAAATTCGGGGAACACCGATAACGAACAGGCGAACCAGATTTCCATGATGCTCTCCTCCATGATGCCGAAGAAAATGAAAAAGAAGAAAGTCACCGTCCGCGACGCGAAGAGAATCCTCGCAGAAGCCGCTGCCGATGAGATGGTCGATATGGAAGTCGTCAAAGACAAAGCCATCCACTACGCCGAAGAACGCGGCATCATCTTCATCGATGAGATCGACAAGATCGCAGGCGGACGCTCCTCCGGCGGCCCCGACGTTTCCCGAGAAGGCGTGCAGCGCGACATCCTCCCGATCGTCGAAGGCGCGACCGTCAAGACCAAGTACGGCCAGATGAAGACCGACCACATCCTCTTCATGGCCGCCGGCGCCTTCCACGTCTCCAAGCCCAGCGACCTCATCCCCGAGCTCCAGGGACGCTTCCCGATCCGCGTCGAGCTTTCAAGCCTCACCAAGGATAATCTCCGCAGCATCCTGACCGAGCCGCGGCAGGCCCTCATCCGCCAGTACACCGCGCTCCTCGAGACCGAAGGCGTCGACATCACCTTCAACGAAGACGCCCTCTCCGCCATCGCCGACATCGCCTCCCGCGTGAATACCGAGACCGAAGACATCGGCGCCCGCCGCCTCTATACGATTTTGGAGCGCGTCTTGGAAGACCTCTCCTTCGATGCGCCGGACCTCGAAGACAAGCACGTCACCATCGACGAGAGCTATGTGAGAAATAAGCTCGGTGACGTCACGGAGAATATAGATATTTCGAATTACATCCTGTAGCCCTTTGCGCACAGGATAAAACCGCCGGAAGGGGAGCCATTGTGGATCATCTTCCGGTGGTTTTTTGATGGCGATTTTGTGCGCAGTGGGGAAAAATAAGGCTTCGGGTAACGGTCTAATTTTTTGTATGCTTTAAGGAGAAAACAATGAAAAAGAAAATAACGAGGAAAGGAAATAGCTATTATGAGAACCATAGAGATTTTAAATTGGCATTCGTTTTATAATTTAGTGGTCATCCTATTGCTCTCGTTCTTTTTTGTTTTCTATAGCTTTTTCTCAATATGCAAGAAATCAATTCCATCATACCGCTTACTAATTTGGATAATTGCTTGCTTGATGATAATAGTTGACGTGGGGATGAATTTACTCTTTTCAGCAACGAATGTTTTTGAGAGTTGGCGTTTCCCTTTATTCAGCTGTTCACCTATCTTTTTCCGAATTGCCGCTATGATGATTGGGGGAATAGCATATTTTGCTTACTTTCAATGGAACCTTGTTTGTGAATATAGGCTCAATGATAAACCTGTCCCCAAGGGAAAACAAATTATATTGCAAAAAGTATCATCAATCGCAATGCATGTTATACTTCTATTGCATTTCCTATTGTATGGAATATTCATCATTCATTAAGGTGGGCGGAAATCTGGCCATTGAAAGTGTACAGGATAAGGACAGCTATACATCTCATAATGAAAGCAAAGGCATGGGATTGAGCATTGGCAGTATGAAGAAGACAACCGATAATAACAAAATGAAATCCAGTCTAAAAGGTGGCCTGGCTGTTGGTACGTCCAAGAGCAACATAGATTCCACCCATGAAAGCGTGACAAACCAAGCTGGCATTACTGCCGGTAGCCAGGGTTATGATATCTCTGTCAAAGATACTACATATAAAATGGAGTCAATTCAACAGGGAGAGTATTATGAATAAAAAAGTAAAAGAACTATTTAAATCATTATCTGGTTCAGAAATTTGCGGTATATTAAGTATTCTATTTTTCTTGTTGTCATATTTGTATAACTATAATAAGGGGTGGGGATTTTTAGCTTTCATATTTTTATTAATATCAAATGTTACTCATGGGAAATAGTGTGATAACAAAAGTAAAAGGTGTTCATTGTATGAAAATATCTAACGATACTCAAACAACAATATGCTCTATTGCGATTACTATTAGTCTGCTATTATTTTTTTTAGGTATACATTTTGGCTGTCAATATCTAGATGAACACTATATAAAATATGATGTCAAACAAATGCTTAATATCTATTATGAGATTTCGGACCCTGTAGAAAAAGAAGGTGAGGACATTATTATTGACAAGAGGTGGATTGTAAAATCTGTCATTGGAAAGCGTATATACTCACAACTTTCAACGCAAGATGGCGTAAATTTCTTTTCTGATTATGCACGAAAACAGGATTGGGTAATTTGTACAAATAGATGGGATCTAGATAACAGAACTGGAAAGCGCACGTACTATTTAACCCTAAAAAAGAAAGAAATTACATGTTATATTGAACACGAGGAGGGATCTGAAATATGGAGATTTTGGATACAAAAAGATGATATTTTTAGAAAATTGGGATTATAAAAAGATGGTGTACTACTCATGCAAGTAATCCTGACATCGTACAATAACATTAAAGCAAGACAAACCACAGCCGCTATTGAAAGCAGGACTATCACAACAAAAGTTGGTAATGGTGTAATTATCGAAAAATGGTTACAACGAAGCCGCGGATGACTACGGCCTGAAATACAAGGAACGTAGTCTCCTCTCCTGCAAGACCACAACGATCAAGAGCCGTGACGAAAGCAAGACCGTGACAGCCTCGAC
>OIYX01000605.1_pt1 | contig 12415 bp, 9 predicted proteins | sample 1588431 | NCBI WGS metagenome assembly OIYX01 (sample SAMN03283241) | human gut metagenome | biome: human-associated habitat; material: feces | host: Homo sapiens | place: Peru | collected 2012
CACATTGCTCCAAGGCTGTTTTTTATGTTTTTGTTTTTTATTCCATTGACGATTCGGCAACAAAGCATAATTTATCCCCACAAATTTTCCACTGATCTGTACTCGGAGCACTCAGACATTTTCTTTGGTGACTTTTTTGGGGTGGGGGTGGTTAGTCGTCGAGGTCGAGGGTGGTGTATTCGTGGCCGGTTAGGAGGGTCATGTAGTGGTTGTAGGTGATGAATTTGCCGCCCATTGATGCGAGGTGGGGTGTTTCGAACTGGCAGTCGATGATTGCCACGCCCTCGGCTTGCATTTTTCGTGCAAGGAAGATGAGTGCCAGTTTTGATGCGCTGGGCACGAGTGAGAACATGCTCTCGCCACAGAAGGCGTTGCCTATTCTTTCGCCATACAGTCCGCCCACCAGTCTGTCGCCGTCCCACACTTCCACGCTGTGGGTGATGCCCTCGCGGTGCAAGCGTGTGTAAGCCTCAATCATATCATCGCCGAGCCATGCGCCTTCGGTCACGTTGCGTTGCGAAACGGTGGCACAGCCATGAATCACGCCATCAAAATCCTTATCCCACGTCACATGGTAGGTGTGCTTGTTTAAGAGCGTGCGCATCGAGTGCGAAATGTGAATCTCGTCGGGGAAAATCACAAATCGCTTCAGTGGGCAATACCACATGATAGGGCAGTCGGCATCGTAGGGATACCAGGGGAAAATGCCGTTGGAATAAGCCATGATGAGCCGCTCTGTGCTCAAATCACCGCCCACAGCCAGCAATCCATCGTCTTCACCGAATATGGGCTCTGGAAACCAAATATCGTCGTCGTCGAGTTGAAAAACCATAGTTAGAATTATGATTGCTTGATAGTTAATGTGCCGTTCTGCAAATCCACAGTGGCTTCGCCGCCTTTTTTCAGTTTGCCGAACAGGATTTCACGCATGAGCATGGTTTTGAGTTGCTGTTGTATCACACGGTCCATTTCGCGCGCACCGTACTCCTTCGAGTAGCCACTCTTGAGCAGATGCTGGTGTGCCTCGTCGGTGAGCGTGATGCTTACCGATTTCGCAGCCAGTTTGGCGTTGAGTTCACGCAATTTCTTGCCGAGAATGAGTTTCGCCATCTGCTCGTCCATATCGTTGAACACCACAATCTCGTTGAGGCGGTTGATAAATTCGGGTTTGAATGTGTGCTTCACCTGCTTGAGCATGGCGCTGCCGGCAGAGGCTGTGGAAGCGAATCCCACGCTTGCCTGTGAAGCGTATTGTGCGCCGGCGTTGCTGGTCATAATCAGAATCACATTCTTGAAATGCGCCTTGCGGCCCTTGCTGTCGGTGAGCACACCATAGTCCATCACCTGTAGCAGAATGTTGAAGATGTCGGAGTGCGCTTTCTCAATTTCGTCGAGCAGGAGTACACAGTCGGGTGATTTACGCACGGCATCGGTGAGCAAGCCACCGTCGTCGTAACCCACATAGCCGGCAGGTGCGCCAATCAGTTTTGCCACGGTGTGCTTCTCCACATATTCGCTCATGTCGAAGCGCACGAGTTTCACGCCCAATTCCTGCGCCAGCATTTTCGCCACTTCGGTTTTGCCCACGCCTGTGGGACCCACGAACAGCAGACTTGCCAGTGGTTTGTTTTCGTCGGTAAGTCCAGCCTTGGAGAGTTGCACGGCTTCCACCACGGTTTGGATAGCGCGGTCTTGACCGTAAATCACGTCTTTCATGCGCCTTTCGAGCGATGCGAGGTTTTTGTTGTCGTCTTGCTTGATGGCAAGCGCGTCGATTTTCGCCACTTTCGCCAGCACCTCGGCAATTTGCTTTTTACCGATTTTTTTGTGTGTTTTCTCCTCCATCTCGGCTTGCGCTCCGGCTTCATCGATAATGTCGATGGCCTTGTCGGGCAAGAAGCGGTCGGTGATAAACTTTGCGCTCGATGTCACTGCATATTCAATGGCGGCGGCATCGTATTTCACATGATGATACTTCTCGTAGATGGGCTTCAGACTCTTTAAGATGTGGATAGCCTCGTCGATGCTTGGTTCTTCCACATCGATGGTCTGGAAGCGGCGAATCATACCCACGCTGCGGCTGAAATTCTTATTATATTCGGTGTAGGTGGTGGCACCTATCACCCTGATTCGGTCGTCGTCGAGGTAAGGTTTCAGCAAGTCCGACACATCGCTACCGCCCTCTGCACCTTTGCCTGCCCCTACGATGTTGTGAATCTCGTCGAGATAGATGATGCAGTGCGCCTCACTTGTCACACCCTCCATAATTTGCTTCAATCGCTGCTCCATGTCGCCACGGTAGCGAGTGCCAGCCAGCAGCGTGCCCATGTCGAGCTGGTAGATGTTGCACCCTTTCAGTCGGTCGGGTACTTTACCTTCCTCAATACGGCGCGCCACGCCATATACCAGCGCAGTTTTACCCACGCCCGGCTCGCCGATGTGTAGAGGGTTGTTCTTGTCTTTTCGGCACAGCACCTGTATGGTGCGGTCGAGTTCGCGCTCTCTGCCAATGAGCGGATTTTTCTCAGCGAGGTGCTCATTGATGCATGTCACATATTTTTTCCACTTGTCGTTTTTGTGGGAGGGGCTTGAGAAGTCGTCCTCATCGCCAAACAGCAGATCCTCGTCGTCATCGTCGAAAAGTCCAAATGGATTATCACCTTCACCGTTTGAATATTGGTCGTCGTCTTCTTCTACACCTGTGGAGCGTTCGTGAAAATGAATTTCGGTCTCAGTCATAATCTCAAAGTCTTCCACATTGGCGTGCTTGCGAAGCAGATATGCCGCCCATGAATTCTCAAGGCAGAGAATGGCGTTGATTGCCATTGGCATATCTATGGCTTTGCGCTCAGCCATGATGGCCTGGCGCACGGCATCGGTGAAAACCTGCTGCAACTGGAAGGAAGGCTCGCAAATGTCGTTGGGTTTCGCGCCTTGCGAGTCGTCTTTCGTCGATTCCTCAATGTGCTCGTCGAGCTCATCCAAAAAATCGTCGAGGTCGAAGGCTTCGTTGCACGACCACATCAAGTCTTGCATCTGTGGCAGCGTCATCATGCCGTAGAGCAAATGCTCCGGAGTGATAAAATCGCTATTTTCCACCAGCGCTTTTTGAGAGGCGAATTTCATCGCCTTGTTTAAATCGCGGTTGAATGTGATTTTCTTTTGTTCCATTTGAGTGTTATGAGTGTGTGTTTAGTTTGCTTCTTCCATTGTTATTTTCAGTGGATAACCTGCATTTTTCGCCATATTCAAGGCTTTGGACTTTCTTGTGTAAGCCACATCGTAGGTGTAAGTGCCCACAGTGGCGCAGCCTTTGCGGTGCACCGTGAGCATGATTTCCTGTGCAGCGGGCTGCGACTTGCGAAACACGGTGGTGAGCAAATGCACCACAAATTCCATAGTGGTCACATCGTCGTTGTGCAGTATCACATGAAACATTTTTGGCTCGTCAAGACTGATTCTTATCACTTCTTTCAGCGCTGAGCCGCCTTTAGTTTTTGGAGTTGGCATAGACTGTGGATTTATAGTGTCTTGTTTAGTTTTCGATATACCATTTGAAGAGTGCTTTCACACCGTCTTCAATTTCCATTTTATGGGTCCAGCCGAGGCTGTGGAGTTTCGACACATCGCAGAGTTTTCGTGGAGTGCCGTCGGGTTTGGTGGCATCAAAAGCAATAGTGCCAGTGAAGCCCACGGCTTTCGCCACGAGTTCGGCAAGTTGCTTGATGGTCACCTCCTTGCCAGTGCCCACATTGATGTGGCAGTTGCGGATTTCTCCCAGCGATGGAATGGCACCACCACGGCCTTCGCTGCTGTTGCGGTCCACCTTACCATCGGTGCTGTTGCCGAAATGCACCGACGAGTATTTGTCGATGCCGATGATGTCGCTGAAGTTCACGTTCAGCAGCACATGCACGCTGGCATCAGCCATGTCCTCGCTCCAGAGAAATTCGCGCAATGGAGAGCCGGTGCCCCAAAGGTTCACCTTGTTGTTCTCGATGCCGTAGTGGCTCAGCACATCAAGAATGGCTTCTTCCGATGCCTTTCCGTCGATGCCGTTCACTGGGCGTTTGTCCATGTCTTTGCGGATATCGTCCCAGTTGCCTTCGCCAATCATGCGAGCGAGATACACCTTGCGCATCATCGCAGGCATCACATGGCTATTTTCGAGGTGGAAATTGTCGTTGGGGCCGTAGAGGTTAGTAGGCATCACGGCTATGTAGTTGGTGCCATATTGCAGATTGTAACTTTCGCACATCTTCAAGCCCGAAATTTTAGCCAAGGCGTATTCCTCGTTGGTGTATTCCAGTGGCGAGGTGAGCAATGCGTCTTCCTTGATAGGCTGTGGCGCATTCTTGGGGTAGATGCAGGTGGAACCGAGGAAAAGCAGTTTTTTCACGCCGTGGGCATAACTCTCGCTAATCACGTTGCACTGCATCATCATGTTTTGCATGATGAAGTCGGCGCGGTAGAGCGAATTAGCCATAATGCCGCCAACGTAAGCCGCCGCCAGCACTACTGCGTCGGGGCGTTCGTCGTCGAAGAATTTTCTGACAGCCAGTTGGTCGGTCAGATCGAGTTCGGCATGTGTGCGGCCCACCAGATTGTGGTAGCCACGTTGTTCGAGGTTCTTCCAAATGGCAGAGCCCACCAGTCCACGGTGCCCAGCCACATATATTTTCGCATTTTTATCCATTGTTTTTATTTTTTTGGTCAACGAGTCAACGAGTCAACAGGTCAACGAGTTTTTTTTTGAGTCAACGTGTCAATGAGTTTTTTTTGAGTCAACGAGTTTTTTTAGGGGTCAATGAGTTTATTTGGTCAATGGGGTGGGTGAGTGGCTTTTGAGGAAATTTATGAGGTTCATAATTCCAGAGGAGATTTTTTTTAGTTGCGATTGGAGTTCGGTTCGTTGTTCTGTGGTGCAGATGTTGAAATCTTCACAGAGGTAAAGCATACTTTTTACTTCGCCACAACTCCCTTTGGCAATATGGAGGAAATGAATAAATTTTGCATCATAACCCGATTCAGAGCCTTCAGCGATATTATTCATGATACTCACTGCTGCCCTCTGCATCTGGTCACGGAATCCATAGTCATTGCATTTCGCCATCATGGCATAGACGTTGTTAACAAACGCCCTGGCCTCTTGCCAAATATACAATGTTTCAATTCCTCTCTCCATCACTCAGAAAAACTTGTTAAATTTTAAACCACTCATAGTCTTAAAATCTCTTGTGGTCTCGTAGACCTTTAAAAAACATGTAGTCTCAAAAAACTTGTTGACCTGTAGACTCGTTGACTTGTTGACTTTATTTTACTATACCTTTTTCGAGGTATTCTGCGAGGTTGACGCGGATTTGGTCGCCGGCGTTTTCGATAGCCACCTTTGCCACGTCGTGGTCAACCATGATTTTCACGAGTTCCTCGAATGAGGTGCGCTGTGGGTCCCAACCGAGTTCGGCTCTTGCCTTGGTGGGGTCGCCCCAGAGGTTCACCACATCGGTAGGGCGGTAGAAGTCGGGGCTCACCTCCACAAGCACCTTGCCTGTGGCCTTGTCGATACCCTTCTCGTCTTCGCCCTCGCCTTGCCATTCGAGTTCGATGCCCACATGGTGGAACGCCAAGGTGCAAAATTCGCGCACGCTGTGCTGAACGCCGGTGGCGATCACGAAGTCTTCAGGCGTGTCGTGCTGGAGAATGAGCCACATACACTCCACATAGTCGCGAGCGTAGCCCCAGTCGCGCAGGCTCGACAGATTGCCCAAATACAGTTTTTCCTGCTTGCCAGCCTTGATGCGAGCTGCCGCAAGGGTGATTTTGCGAGTGACGAAAGTCTCGCCACGGCGTTCGCTCTCGTGGTTGAACAAGATGCCAGAGCAGCAGAACATATCGTAAGCCTCGCGGTATTCTTTCACAATCCAGTAGCCGTAGAGCTTAGCCACAGCGTAGGGGCTGTAGGGGTGGAAAGGGGTGTTCTCGTTTTGCGGCACTTCTTCCACTTTGCCGTAAAGTTCGCTGGTGCTGGCTTGGTAGATGCGACATTCCTTAGTGAGCCCACATTGGCGCACAGCCTCCAGCACACGCAGCACGCCGGTGGCATCTACGTCGGCGGTAAATTCGGGAGAGTCGAAACTCACCTGCACATGGCTTTGCGCCGCCAAGTTGTAGATTTCGGTAGGTCGCACCTGGCCGATTACCTTGATCAAACTCATTGAGTCGCTCATGTCGGCATAGTGGAGGTGGAAATGTGGTTTGCCCTCGAGGTGGGCAATGCGTTCGCGGAAATCTACCGACGAGCGGCGAATGGTGCCGTGCACGTCGTAACCCTTTTCAAGCAGAAATTCAGCCAAGAAAGAGCCGTCTTGACCAGTGATGCCCGTGATTAGGGCCACTTTGCGATTGTTTTCGTTCATATATTGATAATATCTTGTAATCCTTATAACCCACAAAGATACCAAAAAATCTGTATCCTCACAAATCCACCCTTTAATAGTGTGGAAGATGGCGGCGAAAAGTGCGGGGTGGGGGAGCGATGGCAGAAGTAAGGAGTGTTTGCCGAAATGAAATAAAATAGTTATCTTTGTAGGACTGTAACAGTAATATATGGGACAAAAAGATACATACGACGAGGCACTGATTGTTGAGCAACTCCATCATCAGGAGACGGTGAACGCCGCATTCGGTAAAGTGATTGAGCACTATTCGCAACCGCTTTACTGGCAAATTCGCCGCATGGTTATCGATCACGACGATGCCAACGATGTGCTGCAAAACACTTTCATCAAGGCGTGGAGCAACATTGGCAGTTTCCGTGGCGATGCCAAGTTTTCGACATGGCTCTATAAGATTGCCGTGAACGAAAGCATCACCTTCATCAACAAGAAAAAGGTGCAAAACAACATCTCGCTCGACGACGATTCGTCGTTCTTGACCAGCAACCTTGAAGCCGACAGGTATTTCGATGGCGATGAGGCTCAACTCAAACTTCAGAAGGCTATTGCCACACTCCCCGACAAACAGCGACTGGTGTTTAACATGCGCTACTACGATGAGATGAAATACGAGGATATGAGTGAAATTCTCGGCACATCGGTAGGGGCATTGAAAGCATCGTATCACCACGCTGTTAAAAAAATTGAAAGTTTTTTTGGTGAGGAGGATTAAACCTTTTCTATTTACACAAGTCAAACAAGCGCTATGAGACAAGAAGAAGATTCCAAAATATTGAGCAAGTTGGGTAAAAAATCCGGGTTTACCACCCCGGAAAACTACTTCAACGATTTTGCCAAAAACCTCGCAGAGAAGTTGCCAGAAGCAGCCGCTCCTGAAGAGAAAGAAAAACCAAACCTATGGGTGCGATTCCGTCCCTATGTGTATATGGCAGCCATGTTTGCCGGTGTTTTCTGTATGATTCAGGTGTTTAATTTGTTCAATGGCAGTTCAAGTAGCCAAAATCCAATGGCTAATGGTCAGCTTGGTGGCACAGAAATCGTGGTAGGCGCCGATTCCGACACCACTGCACGCAGTTACCGCGACAGTGTGGAAAACAGCAACGCCACATTTGAAACCATCACCGACGACCTCAACCCCAATCAGATAAACTAACTTACACAAATACACATCTCGAATTTCCGTAGTATATGTCATTTTTTCCTGAAATGAAATATATTACGGAAATTTGTTTTTATCTTACGGTATAATGTCTAATTTCTAACATCTAATTTCTGATTTTTAGAAAGTTGTCGTTATATTTGCATTTAAATATCAGTCCATTTTATTCACCCTCATAACCAAAGAGGAAAAAACGCGTGACCTATGAAAGTAACCAAGTTGTCAAATATTATTATTGCTTTAGTTATGGCTATTTTCCCATTCAGTCTGCTGTTTGCCAATCAGAAAGTGGAAACCCCTGATTTCGATTTCCCGAAAGAGGTGTCGAAAAAGGCAACTGCCGACCTTGCCGCCGCATTGAAAGCCAACAATGGCGAACAGATGATTGACGCGCTGGTGCGCTATGGTATAGCAGAAGGCAATGTGTCGCAAGAAAACATGCCTGCCATTATCGATAAAATTGAGTCGGTGCTGAAAAAGGAAAATCGCCCTGATTTCAAGGCGCTGTTGCTCACCCTCGAAGCCAAGGTTTTCCACTCTTATTCAAGTGCGTATGCTGGTTGGCGAAAAACGTCGGAAGCCGCCCGCCCTGCCGATTACTCGGAATGGGGGATAAACGACTTCAACGAAAAGATTAAAGAACTGATGACCGAAGCAGTAAGCGATAAGGAAGCATTGCGCAAATGTGCCATCACCGACTATGCCAACATTTTAAAATATAACGAATTGGGTGCGCTCTACCAGCCCACGCTCTACGATTTCGTGTTGGCGCAAAAGGGTGAATTTGCATCAGAATCTACTGATGAGCAAACTGACCAATGCGAGTATTTGCTCCGGGCAGGATATGTGCCAGCCTACCTCTTCAGCAAAAGTCAAGGCCTCAATACGGCGGAAAAACTCAAACTTTACGACCAATATAAGGACAACGAACATTCGGGCTGTCTGCTCACTGATTTGCTCGCCTCCGCCGAGAGCTATAAGCAGCTGAAGGATTATTTGCAGAGATACCCTAATGGGGTATATGCCTATCAGGTGAGCGAGCGGTTGGCAGAAATTGAATGCAAGAAGGTGGACATCATACGCGCCAACAGCGTCAGTTCTCGCGACTCCATTCGTGTGGAATGCCGAGTGAGGAATGTGAACGATTTATCAATAAGCGTCTATCAGGTGCCCGACAGTTATGTGGAAGCACTGGAAAAGCGTGGAGAAACCAAAATCGACACAAAAAAATGCAAATTTATCGCCACCTACGATAAGCATGTAGATGGTGCGATGCCATCTTTCACCGACACCGCAACCACAGCGGTGCTGAATCCGCTCCCTTATGGGCAGTATGCGTTTGTGGTGGCGTTTAAGAACGGAAGCAAAACGATTGAATCCACCTCGCGGACCAACGATTTGCTCCTCGTTTACGACATTGCCTCATTCACTGTGGCTCGCGAAAAGAAGGAAACCAGAATATTTGCGGTGGACCGCACCACAGGCGCACCCATGAAGGGCGTGAGCGTGAAGGGTGAGAACATCGATGGCGTGACTGCTGCCGATGGCTCGTGTGCGCTGCCTGTGGAATTTGATTACGACCGTGAAGTGAGCCTCACCAAAGGCATCGACAAATACGCTCCGAAGGTGTCGGTTTACCAATTCGACGATACCGACAACATTCAGAAATCAATCAGTGTTTACACCGACTTGGCGATTTACCGTCCTGGCGAAACCATCAAGTTTGCCGCTGTGCTCTATCGTGTAGGCACCACTTCAAAAACGGTGGCTTCGGGTGAGGTGATTGAAGTGGAATTGAAAGACGCCAACTACAAATCGGTGAAAAAACTCAAACTCACCTCCGACGCTTTCGGGCGCATTGAAGGCGAATTTACCATTCCCACTGACCGCATGAATGGCAGATGGCTGGTAAAATGCTCTGGCAGCGGATTCTACGGCAGGCAAGATGTGGATGTGAGCGAATACAAAACGCCCACTTTCGCCGTAGAGTTTCCCGACGCAAGCCATAATTTCGTGAGCAGCCTGTGAAGATTACAGGCACAGCCACCACCTATTCGGGTATGCCTATCGCCAACACCGAGGTGAAACTGACGCTCTCAAAGAGGGCGTGGAGTTGGTATTGGCGTTATGAGAGCGAAGGTGGCACCACGCTCAACGATACCACCGTCATCACCGATGCCGACGGCCGCTTCACCATCGAATACCCTGCCAATCTGTTTGGCAATGGCGAAGTTAAATATGCTTGGGATTGGCGCAGTTACACGCTCAGTGCCAAGGTCACTACCGCTGCTGGCGAAAGCCGTGAGGGCTACCACTCGTTTGTGGTAGGCAGAATCCGCAGTATCGAAATTCATGATTTCACCCACGAAAACAGCAAAAAGGCAAAACTGCCTGTGATTTTCAACTCCACCGACGATGCCGATAAGAGTTTGGTGTGCACCTACACGCTGAAAGATGAGAGTGGCAATGTGGTGAAGTCAAGCTCTTTCAGAACCGATGCCCTCGAAGCCGATTTCTCTGAGGTGCCATCGGGAGTATATAGCATTGAGGTGCAAGTGGCAGATGAACCCGACATCACCTCAAAAGCAGAAGTAGTAGTTTACCGTAGCACCGACAAGTGTGCGCCAGTAAAAGACTGCCCTATCTGGATTCCTACCGAGGCCTACCGTGTTGACGGAAAGAATGTGGCACACACCACCATCGGCGTTTCGACACCGGAATCTCACATCTACTATGTGGCAACAAGCCGAGCAGGCATCGTGAAGGAGGGTTGGTTGCACTATAAGCGAGGTATGCACGATTTCGCGCTGCAAATTCCTAATGCCCCCGACGAATATATATCGGTGGAATTTATTAATGTGTATAAAGGGGAAGTCTGCCGATATTACCACAAATTCATCTCCACCATCAATGAGCAGAAACTGAACATCAAACTCAACTCTTTCCGCGATAAACTCGTGCCAGGCGAAAAGGAAAAGTGGACCATGCAATTTGTTGATAAAAACGGCAATCCTGTGCAGACGGCGATGATGCTTGAAATGTACGACAAGGCACTCGAAAGCCTTAGCAGCAACAAGTGGAATATTTATGCGTCATACCAATTTGCACGCCGCTACACTATCGACACAGGTTTTTTCGTATATAGCCGTTACCTTTCCGCATCATATCAAGATGAGGTGAAAGTGAAAGGTTATTCGCCAGAGTGGCCGGTATTTAATATGTATGGTAAGCATTTTTTCCCACAATTCTCACAATTCTTGGTGATGGACGGTGCTCCCGTCATAGCCTATGGCAGTGCGATGAAGATGAGCGCGAAATCACAAGGTGTGTTGGAAGAAAGTAAGGTTGAGACTTTTGATAGGGCAAATGCTGAACTTTCGAAAGAGAGCAAAGCTGAGAAGAAACCGCAGCTCAACGATATTAAGCTCCGTGAGGCCGACATCAAGACCGCGCTTTGGAAACCAATGCTCACTTCCGACACTGGTGGCAATCTGATCGTGGAATTTGAGGCACCGGAGTTCAGCACCACTTGGGTGATGCAAGCCATTGCCTACACTGGCAATATGGTGAGCAGCAGTATCAGTCGTGAGGTGCTCACTCAAAAGCCCATTATGGTGAAGTCGAGCCTGCCACGCTTTGTGCGCGGTGGCGACAAGGTGGCACTGAAGGCAAGCGTGATGAACGCCACCGATGAGGCTACCACATTCTCTGCCGTGGTCGAACTGTTTAACCCTCGCACCCAAGAAGTGGTGGCGACCAAGACTTTTGATGGAAATCTTGCTACGAAAGGCACCGAGGTGGTGGGTATTGAATTTGCCGTGCCCGACACCATTCCATTTGTAGGCTTCCGTGTGAAAGCCGCCAATGCCACTTTCGGCGATGGTGAGCAGGTGATGCTTCCTGTGCTGAGTGATATTGCTCCTGTGATTGAAACCGAACCATTTTTCGTGGATGCCGCCAAGCCTCATTTCGAGGTGAAAATGCCATCGTTCCCACTCGATAGCCGCGTGACGCTCGAATATTGCGACAATCCTGTGTGGTATTGCGTTACGGCTCTGCCCACCATCTATGAACCCAACTATCACATTGCCACCAGCCTTGCGCACAATCTTTTTGCCGAAGTGCTGGCGCAGGGCGTGGCAAGGTCGAATCCGCTGATTAAAACTGCCATTCAGCAATGGACAGCCGACGGTGCCGACAGCACGCTCACATCAATGCTTGAAAAGAACAAGGATTTGAAAATTACAGACTTGTTGGCATCGCCATGGGTGAACGAGGCCGACCGCCAGTCGTTGCGCATGTCGAAACTCATTGATCTGTTCGACGAGAAGAAGATGAGCGCCGAGCACAAGAAGATTGTGGGTGCTTTGCAGAAGTTGCAGCGTGCCGATGGCGGATTCCCATGGTATGAGTACAACGGTTGCCGAAGCAGCCTATGGACCACCGAAGTGGTGCTTCAACTGATTGGCGAATTGCAGCACTTGGGCTACACCTTAGATGATGCCGACATCAATCAGATGACGAAAAAGGCGCTTGCCTATTACGATAGCGAAATGCTCAAACTGTGGAACCAGCAGCAGAAAGTGAGCAAGAAGAATTACAGCGGATTTAGTTCGTATGTGTATGTGCGCTCGCTGTTCCCTGGCGTGAAACTTCCTTCGGGTAACGATAAGATGATGAAAAAGGCACTCTCTGCCATGACCAAGGATTGGAAGGGGCAGCCAATGGGCGAAAAGGCTTACTTTGCCATGGCACTCAACCGTGGCGGCTACAAGAAAGTGGCAAGTCGCATCGTGGAATC
>OIYX01000606.1_pt1 | contig 12412 bp, 8 predicted proteins | sample 1588431 | NCBI WGS metagenome assembly OIYX01 (sample SAMN03283241) | human gut metagenome | biome: human-associated habitat; material: feces | host: Homo sapiens | place: Peru | collected 2012
GAACTCGTTGCCCATGAAGTTGAGGTAGGCCCCGCCCGACAGGGCCGCCGTCGCGAGCCGCGCCATCTTGTGGAGCGCGACCGCGCGGTCGACCGTGAGGCCGTGCTGGTCCTTGCCCATGCCCCAGTAGATCGCCGCGTCCGCCATCGTGAAGAAGAACGTCTTGCCGCCGACGAGCGCCTGGTCATGGCTCTCGACGTAGGAGACGACCTTCTCCTCCGCGCGCCGGTTCGTGAGCTCGAAGTAGAGCCCGCCCATCGACCAGTCCTCGTCGCGCACCCGCTCCGCGAGGCGGAACCAGTAGTCCGGCTCGCCCATCGCCATGCGGTAGTCGAAGCCGATGCCGCAGTCCGCCGCCGGCGCGGCGACGCCCGGCATGCCGGAGACGTCCTCCGCGACCGTGATGGCGCGCGGGTTCGTCTCGTGGATGACGCGGTTCGCGAGCGCGAGGTAGCACCAGGCGTCGTCGTCCATCGAGCCGTTGAAGTACATTCCGTAGTCCGTGAACGCCGCGCCGAGGCCGTGGTCCCAGAAGAGCATCGACGTCACGCCGTCGAACCGGTAGCCGTCGAAGCCGTACTCCTCCAGCCAGAACTTGCAGTTCGAGAGGAGGAAGTGCAGCACCTCCGTCTTGCCGTAGTCGAAGCAGCGGCTGCCCCACGCCGAGTGCCAGCCCTTCGCGCCCGCGTGGAAGTACTGGCAGTCCGTCCCGTCAAAGCGCGAGAGGCCGTCCCGCTCGTTCGCGACGGCGTGGGAATGGACGAGGTCCATGATGACGCGAAGCCCCATTCCGTGCGCCGCGTCGACGAGGCTCTTGAGGTCGTCGGGCGTGCCGAACCGCGACGAGGCGGCGAAGAAGCTCGAGACGTGGTAGCCGAAGCTGCCGTAGTACGGATGCTCCATGACGGCCATGAGCTGGACGGTGTCGTAGCCGGCGGCCTTGATGCGCGGCAGCATCTCGTCGCGGAACTCGGCGTAGGTGTGGACGCGCGGCTCTTCGCCCGCCATGCCGACATGAGCCTCGTAGATGAAAGGCCGCTTGTCCCTCCCGCCACTCTTGTCTCCCCCCAAGACCGGTTCAAAGTTCTTCCACCGATACGGCCGGGGCGGGTGCCAGACGCAGGCGGCGAAGAGCTTCGTCTCCGCGTCCTGCACGACGTAGCGCGCATAGGCGGGGATGCGCTCGCCGCCGCCGCCCGGCCACGCCATCTCCAGGTGGTACTTGTCGAGGTGCCGGATCTTCGCCGCCGGGATGTGCCGCTCCCAGACGTCCGTCCCCGGCTTGCGGTGGACTTCGAAGGCCGGGTTCTTCTTCCAGCCGCTGAAGTCGCCGACGAGCCACATCTCCGTCGCGTGCGGCGCCCATTCGCGGAAGACCCAGCCGCGCCGGTCGCGGTGAAGCCCGAAGTAGTTGTGCGCGTTCGCCCAGTCCGCCAGCGACGTCTGCCCCTGCGTGAGCGCGTCCGCCCGCATCCGGGCGTGCGCGGCGCGGCCGCGGATCGCGGCCTCAAAGGGCTTCAGGTACGGGTCGTCGAGAAGATGTGCCATCGTGTCCTCCGTTCGTTCGGAGTGGATTATACCAAACCGCTAGGGCTTTCGCCACAGCGTGACGAAGCTCTCCTGCTCCTTCTTGCCGCGCCCCTGTCCACGCGCGCCCCACGTGACGGTGACGCGCACGCGATAGAGATTGTTCAGCCGCTTGAGGTCGTCGTCGGACGGATTCCTGTCGAGGTTCTCGCGCTCCCACGTGAAGCCCCTGAACTTGTCCTGCTGCTCGCGCGTCAGGCGCTCGTCGGAGACGAGATCCCACAGCTCCGTCGCGCGCGTCTCCCGGACGTCGAGGTCGCCCTCCTCCACGACCTCCTCAAGCGGATAGGCCATCTCGCCGAGATCCATCACCTCCTGCGCCGTCTCGAGCTCCGTCTGCGACAGCATCATCTTCTGCGACTGCGACATCGACATGAGGATTCCCGTGAGGCCAAACCCAAGGAGAATGGCCGCGAGCAGAACCTCCAGCAACGTGAAGCCCGCCCTCATTCGTCGTCCTCCCGTCCGTCGCCCGACAGCACCTTCGCCGCGCCGAAGCGGTCGATGCGGATCGAAAGCCCGTCCTCCGGCCGCTGGCCGTCGGCGTAGACCCAGACCTGGTGCGGATCGACGCGCCCGTTCGTCTCCCAGACGACGGAGACGGGCTCCTGCCGCTCGGCGGCCGCCCCCTTCGCCTTCTCGTCGAACGCCGACGTCTCCGTCTTCTCCTCGGCCTTCGCCGCCGTCTTCGACTCCTTGAACTTGCCGAGCAGATAGTCGACGTTCGAGAAGACCGAAAGGCGCGGCCTGCGGCCCTCCGCCGTCTCCCCCAGTCCCTCGTCGCCCAGGACGACTTTCAGCCGCATGCCCTTGACGACGTCCTCCTTGATGGGCGCGAAGAGGACGTCCTGCACGAGCGAACCGCCGTCCTCCTTCTTCGGGCCCGTCGCCGCGTCGCCGTCCGCGTCCGACTCGGCCCGAACGGAGACGAGCTCCCGCTTCGGCGCCGCGAGCGGCTCGCCCGTCAGCGTCCGGATCTTCGCCCGGTCGATTTCGTCCGCAAACAGCTTGGCGGACGTCATCTCGATCTTCGCCATCGGCTCGCCGTCGATCTCTTCGGTCGAGTAGGTGATGATGACGGGCTTCTGCGAGACGAGCGCCTGCGACCGCGCATGGCGGATCGCCGCGAAGATGTCGCGCGTCGCGCCCTTGACGCGCGCCGCGCCCTGTCCCGCACGGACGCTGACGACGCCGACGCCCGCCATCGCGCAGATGATCGCGACGATCACCAGCAGCTCAATGAGCGTAAAGCCCCCGCGCCTCTTCGCGCCGCCCGTCATGGCGCCTCCGTCTGCCCGGCGTTCCCGTCGGCCGCGCACCAGTCGGCGATGCCGTCGGCAATGGCCGAGGCGACCTTCTGCCGACGCGCGCGATTCCAGCAGTCGAGTTCGCCCTCCGGCGTCGTGAGGAAGTCCGTCTCGATCAGGCAGGACGGAATCTCCGGATTGCGCGTGACGGCAAAGTTCGCGTGGATGACGCCCCTGTTCGGCAGCGACGCGCCGAACGCCGCCGCGAGACGGGCGTTCAGCGCCCGCGCCAGCTCCTCGCCGATCGCGTTCCAGGCGTAGACGGCGTGGAAGCGGACAGTGCGCGGATCGCGGTCGGCCGCCGGCGCGTTGTGGTGGATCGAGACGAACGCATCCGCCCCCTGCGCGTGCGCGACCTTCGGACGGTCGTAGAGCGCAACCGCCACGTCCGCCTCGCGCGTCATCACGACGCGGTAGCCGCGCGCCACGAGCGCATCGCGGACGTTCCGCGCGAGCGCGAGGTTCAAGTCCGACTCCTTGAGGTTGTGCGGGCTCATCGCCCCCGTCTCGGCGCCGCCGTGCCCCGCGTCGAGAACGACCGTGATCTCGGACGGCGGCTTCCCGCACGGCCGGGGCTTCGGCGCGTCGCCGGCATACGGGAGCTTCGCGTAGACTTTCGCGGGGGGCTTGGGCGCGACGCCGGACGTCGCGGTCGGCGCGGGACGCTTCCCGACGACGAACGTGCGCCTCACGCCCGCGACGTCAAGGACATTCGTGCCCGCGACGACGTCCGCCATCGTGACCCACCCGCCAAGCGGATGCACCGCGACGTAACGCCCCTGGACAAGGACATTCGTCGTCCCCGGCGCGACCGCACCCGACACGTAGCACCGTTCGAGGAACGGCAACCGCTGACCTTCCTTCGGAAAGGCGATGACAGCCGCGACAAGAAAGGAGAGGACCATCGGACGCCGAGGAGTTCAGGCCGACGTCTCAGTCCGCGAAGAAGCGGTATTCGGTGCGGCTCCGGAACGTCTCGCCCGGACGGAGGACCGTCGTCGGGAAGTCGGGCCGGTTCGGCGAATCCGGCGCGTGCTGCGTCTCAAGCGCGACGCCCGCGAACGTCGGCAGCGTCCGCCCCGCCGCCTTCGCCGGGAGCGTGCCGTCCATGTTCTGCGCGCCGTACATCTGCAGGCACGGCTCGGTCGTCCAGACCTCCAGGCGACGGCCCGACGCGGGATCGCGCATCGTCGCGGCCGGGTGCAGCTCGCCGGGCGCGCCGCGCAGCACGAAGTTGTGGTCGTACCAGCCGTCCATCGGCCAGTTCGCCGGCTGGGCGGCCATCCACGCGGCCCGCGAACCGATCGGACGCGGCGACGTGAAGTCAAAGCCCGTCCCCGTAACGGGCGCATGCTGCGTCGGGATGAGGCCGGCGTCCGTCTGCGTGTAGAGGTCGGCGAAGATCTGGAGTTCCTGCTTCAGGACGTCGCCGCTCGCCTCGCCCGCGAGATTCCAATAGCTGTGGTGCGTCAGGTTGAGGACGGTCGGCTTGTCCGTCGTCGCCTCGTAGTCGATCGTCCAGACGTTCGTCGGCAGGACGCGGTACGTCACCTTGCAGACGACCGTGCCGGGGAAGCCCATGTCGCCGTCCGGCGAGACGAGCGACAGCACGAGGCCGACCGTCTCGCCCTCGACGAAGGGCCGCGCCTGCCAGACCTTCGTGTCCCATCCGTCCGGCCCGCCGTGGAGGTTGTTGTGGCGCGGCGGCTTGTCCTCGCTGATCGGCAGCTGGTACGACTTGCCGTCCAGCGTGAACCGGCCGTCGCGGATGCGGTTGCCGAAGCGGCCGATGAGCGTGCCCATCGAGAAGCCGTTCTTCTCGTACTCCGCCGCCGTGTTCCAGCCCAGCGTGACGTCCGCCAAGTTGCCGAAGCGGTCGGGCGCGTAACAGCGCACGAGCCGCCCGCCGTAGTCGCTGACGTCCAACGCCAGCCCGCCCGCGCCGCGCAAGGTGTAGAGCGCGGTCTCCGTGCCGTCCGAGAGCCGCCCGAAGCTCCGTTTCGCCGGCGGCTCGACCGCCGCCACCAGGGTTCCGGCCGCCAGCGCGGCCACCGTCGTCATCAGCATCTGTTTCTTCATTGCTTTCTTCCGTTCAATCAGCGCCCTCTCGGAGCCCCGCGCCGACCACGCGGAACAAGCCCCGATTCTTCGGCGTATTATACCACAATTCGCCCCCGCCGCACGCGGACACGCGACAGGCCCGGATTTGCTGACTGCACCGCAGGCAATCGCAGTCCCGCCTGTCCGCTACAGCGTCTCGGACATCAAGGCGAGCAGACGGCCCTGTCCCGCGTACGCCTTGAGGCGGTCGCCCGTCCGATTGGTCAGCACGTGGGCGGGATCGACCGCAACCGTGTTGCCCGTGAAGCCGCCGTGCGCGACCGTCGCCGCGCTCCAGCCCGGCGGACGGTGGAGGCCCGCGCCCATGTCCCAGCCGAAGCTGCGCCGCACGCCGCCCTTCTCGTAGCACGGCGTGAGCAGAAGGTCGTAGTACGCCTTCGGGAACGTCCGCCGCGACAGCAGGTCGCCGGCGAACTTCAGCATGTCCCCTGCCGTCGAGAACGCCGACCCGTTCCCCGTCGCGCGCGGATAGGCGCGCGCGGACTCGTCGCCGTGCGTGCCGGGCGGAAGGCGCCCGTTCGTGAACGTCTCGACGGCACGGGGATTGCCGACGACTTCGTGCCAGCACGTGTCGTCCATGCCGAGCGGCCGCCAGAGGAGCGTCCGCGCCGCCGACTCGAGGTCCGTCCCCGTCACGCGCTCGACGATCCGCCCGAGGTAGATGAAGTTCGAGCAGGCGTATTCGTACCGCTCGCCGCGCGGACGCACGGGACGCTTCGCGTAGAGCGCGCGGTCGAACGCCTCCGGGTCCGGCAGGATGTAGGGCTTCGAGTTGTCGAACCCGCCCGTGTGCGTCGCCAGGTCGCGCACGGTGATCGAACAATTCTCCTTCGCGAGCACGTGCTCCGGCAGGTAGTCCGTGAACGGCGCGTCGGGGTCGAGGCGCCCGTCCGCCACGAGCCGGGCGCACAGGCTGGCCGTGAACGTCTTGCCGACGCTGGCCAGGTCGAAGATGCAGTCCGCCGTCATCGGCGACGAAGACGGATGCCGCGTCCGCTCGCCGGCCGCGAAGAGCGCCCCGCCGACGATCCCGCATACGCAGCCCGCCATGAGGCCCCCGTCGATCTGGCGGCGCAGCTCCGCGCGGACGGCGTCCTCCCGCCGGACGCGCCGCGCCGAACGGCACCCCGCCGCCGCGAACGCGGCGCAGCCCCCAATAAACTCACGTCTGTCAATCATCGTTCTCGTTCCGTGAAGGATTTTCGCGATTCTCTGATTCTGGTGTTGGTCCCGGCCTCACCGAATGCTCAGGTAGCCCCCAAGCGGATCGCCGACCTGGATCTTCCCGTCGCCGTCAAGGTAGCCGGCCAAGCCCATCCGCGACAGCTTTCCGGCCGAGTAGCGTCCGCGTGCGACGGACGTGCCGCCCAGCACCAGCGACTCGCCGCGCAGACGCGCTCCCTTCGGGATCTCGACCGACGTGTTCTTCGCGAACGCCAGCGCGCCCCAGCCCTGCGACGACGGGCACGCCACCATGCCCGCGCTCACCGTCAGTCCGCAGTCGCAGCGGTCAGCCATCCCCGACAGGCGAACGACCTTCTTCACCGGCGAATTGACCACGAGATTGGCGTTGACGTCCGCAAACTCGGCGTCAAACGGCGTCCAGTCCGGCTTGTTCCAGTCATCCGTCAGGTACGTGACCGTCTTGCCGGGCGCGACGATCGCGCCCTTGAAGCACGGCCATTCCCAGTCGCTGTAGATCGTGAAGTCCGCGTCGGACGTTACCGTCCCCAGATTGACGAACGACCCTTTCGTGCGAATCGCGTAGGGTGCATCGTGTTCGAAGATGACGACGGGCTGCGTGTTCGTCGCGCAGTAGGCCTGCGGATACCAGCAGCCGCTGCCCGTGATCTCGATTGTCCCCGTGCCGAGGCCGTCGCTCATGCCGTTGAAGCCTTCGCCGATCATCTTCTCCACAAGCTGCCCCGCTTCAATGCGTACGCCGCCCGTGAGCCGGTACTTGCCGCCGGTCGTCCAGGCCTTCGCGCCCCGCTTCACGAACCTGCCCGAGCCCGAAAGGACGAGCGGCCCCGTCACGGCGCCGTAGCAGTCGACCGTCAGGCCCTGCGCGCCGACATCAACCGTCTCGGCGGCGAAGGCGACGTCGTTCGGAATGATCACGGTGTCGCCGCTTGCCGGGGCTTCCGCCGTTTCCCAGTTCGCCGCCGCGCGCCACGAGCCGGATGCCCCGCCCGTCCACATCTTGGTCGAGGAATCGACCGTCAGCGCCTTCTCGCCCGAAATCACTGCACCAATCGTCGCCGCGCTCACGGTGCCCGAAGTCTGCACCTCGCCGTTGTAGGCAAAGCCACGAACCGTGTAGTCAAATTTGCCGAGGTTCAGCCGCGCCGCGCCGCCCGTTCCGCCGTCATCGATGCGGACAAACGACGTCGGCAACAGGTTGCCGCTCCCCTGCAGATCAACCATCGCCCCCGTGTTCTCGATGACGAGCCGTCCACCCCACACGGCATCACCCGCCATTTCGAGAAGGCGCTGGCTCCGCACCGTCAGCGTGTGGCACGGATTGCGCGAGGCCGCCCGCAGCTGGACACACACCTTGGCCGTGTCCACAATCAGATTGGCGTCCACCTCGCCATCCAGAAAGACCGTGTTCCGACTCTTATTTGCCTCCGTCAACGAAACGGTCTTGTTCGGCGCGGCAATTTTGCCGAGCGAAATTGTTCCATCAAACCATTCAATGTCCCACGTGAAGTCGCTGTCGCTCACGACATCCCCCGTCCACTTGACGGTCTTTCCACCAACCGAAAGCACCTTGCCCGCGCCGTGGTTGGCGACGACGACAGGATTGTCAAAGGTCGCCGACTCGCCGTAGACGCGCAGGACGCCCGAATCGGAAACCGTAAGCTTTGTTCCCGTCCCCAACAACGACGTTGACTTCGTGCCGCTCAGTGTCGTGTTCCAACTCGTCTTCCCAGACATCAAGACCGTAAACTGCCCTTCTTTCACCTGAATGTTGCCCTTGAACTCCCCATAGGTCGTTGCCGCGAAATTCAGCGTGCCCGCCCCCGTCTTGACGAGATCGCCCGTGCCCTTCATGGCCACGCCAATCTTCACGGTTGCCGCATTCTGAATCGTCAGCCCGCCGCCAAGGTTGACTTTGTCCGTCAGCGTCACCTTGTGGTTGAACACCACCGTGTCGCCCGTTGTCGGCACGGTCCCCGTGTCCCAGTTCGACGCGGTCGTCCAGCTCCCGGTTTCCGTCGCACCGCCGATCCATGTCACGGTCTTCGCGCCAACGGACAGGCTGACGAGAGAAGCCGCCGCAAACAAGCCAATGGTCAGTCGTTTCATGTCATTTTCCTTTCGGGTGTTGCAGACGCGAACATCACGTAGGCCGTCGCCCTCGCCACGCCGCGTGACGATTGGTATGATACCAAATGTCCGCACGAAAGCAAACCCTCTTTTCAGCAAAAATAACACATCATTTCGGCAATCCGCGCCAGAGCAACGCCGGGCTCAACCGAGGCCCAGCGCGGCGCGCCAGCGGGCGCGGTCGGCGGCGGTCGGCTCGGACGTGCGGTCGAGGCGCACAGGGATGCCGAACTTCGCGTACTTCTCAAGGCCCAGCGCATGGTAGGGACAGACCTCCACCCGCTCGACGCCGCGCAGGCCCGCGACGAAGTCCCGCAGCGCGGCCAGGTCGGCGTCCGCGTCATTGAGCCCCGGCACGAGCGGACAGCGAATCCAGAGGCGCGCGCCCGCCGCGTCGAGGCGGCGCAGGTTGTCGAGGATCCGCGCGTTGCCGACGCCCGTCAGCGCGCGATGCCGCGCGTCGTCGAGGCACTTGAGGTCATAGAGGAAGAGGTCGACGTGCGGCAAGAGGCGCGCGAACGTCGCCCACGGCGCCTCGCCGCACGTGTCGAGCGCGACGGAGACGCCCTGCGCCCGCGCCGCCGCCGCCAGGTCGGCGGCGAAGTCCGGCTGCATCGTCGGCTCGCCGCCCGTGAGCGTGAGGCCGCCGTCCGCGCCGTAGAACGGCCGGTCGGCAAGGACTTCGTCCAGGACCTCCCCGACGGACATCTCGCGCCCGCAAACTTCGCCCGTCGCCACGGCCCGCTGGGACGCGGCGGCCTGCGACTCGGGATTGTGGCACCAGACGCAGCGCAGGGGACAGCCCTTCAGGAAGACGCTCGTCCGAAGGCCGGGCCCGTCCTTCACGCTGCCGCGCTTGATGTCGAAGACGAGACCCATCAGCGCGCGCGGATTCCCCGCCAGACGAACGCCGACGCGCCGAGCGCGAGAACCGTCGCGACCGCCGCCTTCGCGTACCAGCCGTAGATCCACGCGCCCACCATGTACATCAGGTCGAAGATCGCGAACGACGCGACGGCCATGAGGAGAAGGCCCTTGCCGACGTCGCGTCCGTCCGCCCGCACCGCCGCCTTGAAGCGCGCCGCCGTCGCCGCATCCGTCGGCTTCGTCAGCAGCGTGACGGCGAGCCAGCTCACGGACGTCACCGCGATCGTGACGAGCATCTTCCGCCACGACGGCCAGTCGGCAAACCCGAACTGGAGGACGAGCGCGACGGCGAAGGAGACGAACATGCCCGTCAGCTCCGTCCAGGCGTTGATGCGCATCCAGAACCAGCGCAGAAGGAAGATCGCGCCCGAGCCCGCGCCGATGAGGAGCATGAGGTCGAAGGCGGCCTTCGCGCTCTTGAGATGCGGCGCGAGCGCACAGCCGAGCAGGAGAAGCGCGCACATCGCGACGCGACCGACCCAGATGAGCTCGCGGTCGCCCGCCGCCGGCCGGACGAACCGCTTCCAGAAGTCGTTCACCACGTAGGCGCTGCCGAGGTTGAGGTGCGCCGCGACCGTCGAGAAGAGCGCACCCATCATCGACGCGGCGACGAGGCCGAGCCAGCCATTCGGGACCTTCGTCAGCATCGCCGGATAGGCCATGTCGCCGTGGATCAGCGCAGGATCGACCTTCGGGAACGCCGCCTGGATCGAGGCGAGGTCGGGATAGACGATCACCGAGCAGAGCCCGACGACATACCACGGCCACGGGCGAATCACCCAGTTGAGGACGTTGAAGAAGAGCGTGCCGCCGAGCGCGTGCGTCTCCGACTTCGCCGTCAGCATGCGCTGGACGATGTAGCCGCCGCCGCCCGGCTCGCTGCCCGCCTTCCAGACGTTCCACCACTGCACGGCGAGCGGAATGACGAACGCGACGAGCAGCGTGTCCCACGACGAGAAGTCGGGCAGGATCGAGAGCCGCTTCGCCGTCTCGGGGTTCGCGACGATACCCGCCATGCCGCCGACTTCCGGGAGACGCAGGCCATAGACCATCGCCGCGACCGCGCCGGCCATGATGACGAGGAAGAGGAAGAAGTCCGTCCAGATGACGCCCCGGATGCCGCCGAAGAACGTGTAGACAACGGAGGCGACGACCGTGACCCAGTAGATGGTCGAGGGCTCGATGCCGAAGAGAACGACGCCGATCTTGACCGCCGCGAGGATCACGTTGCCGAGGACGAGCACGTTGAAGACGATGCCGAGGTAGAGCGTGCGGAACGCGCGCAGGAACGCCGCCGGACGCCCCGAATAGCGCAGCTCGTAGAACTCGATGTCCGTCGTCACGCCCGACTTGACCCAGAGCTTCGCGTAGACGAAGACGGTGAGCAGCCCCGTCAGAATGAACGCCCACATGACCCAGTTGCCGCTCATGCCGTCGCGGCGGATCACCTCGGTGAAGAAGTTCGCGCTGTCCGTCGCCGTCGTCGCCGCGACCATCGAGAAGCCGATGAGCCACCAGGGCATGGAGCGGCCGGACGTGAAGAAGTCGTTCGCCGTCCGCTTCGCGCGGCGCGCGGCGACGGACGGGATGAGCGCCAGCACAGCGAAGAACGCGGCGATGACGGCCCAGTCGATTCCGTTCAAGAGCATTTAGATCGTCTCCTTGACGAGGCGCTTCACCACGAGTTCGCGGAACGCGGGCGAGAGCGAGTTGAAGTAGGCGGTGAATCCCGTCACGCGCACGACGAGGTCGGGGTATTTCGACGGGTCCTTGTGGGCGGCGCGGATCTTCTCGGCGTCCACGACGTTGATGTTGACGAGCGTGCCGCCCAGCGCGAAGTGTCCGTCCAGGAGCGCCATGACCTTGTCGACGGCGCCCGGATCGTCCGCAAGCCCGAGGTCGACCTCCAGCTGCCACGGCGCGGTGTTGCCCCAGCCGGGCTGCACCGAGGCGACGGCGCGCGCCATCGCGGTCAGCGCGCCGTCCTTGCGGAAGCCGGGCAGCGGATTCGCGCCGTGCGAGATCGGCTCGCCCGCCTTGCGCCCGTTCGGCGTCGCGCCGACGGCCTTTCCGAAGCGGATCGTGTCCGCCCACGTGAACCAGCCGGGAATCAGCTTGAAGCCGTGCGGCGTCGTGTGGCCGGCGATCTCGTCGTCCAGGATCCCGGTGAGGCGCACCGCCCAGCGGTCGGCCGCCGTGCCGCCGTGGCCGTAGCGGCCGGAGGCGTCGAGCAGGCGGCGGATGCGCTCGCCCTCGTCGCCCGCGAAGTTCGACGCGACGGCCGCCTTGACCTGCGCGAACGTGAGGGCCTTCTCCGTCTCGACGCGCTCCTCAAGCGCGCCGAAGCTGTCCGCGACGACGGCGAGGCCCGCCCCGTCGATCGCCATGTTGTAGTACGTCGCGCCGCCGTGCGAGACGTCCTTGCCCTTCTCGATCGGCCCGTGCGAGAGGAGGTTCAGGAGAAGCTCCGGCTCGTTCAGGTACTGGTGGTCGAGATGGAAGTCGATGCCCTGCGCCGTCACGGCGACGGCCGCCCGGAAGTGCTTGCGGTAGTTCGCCTCCAGTTCCGCGAGCGAATCCGATTCGGCGAACGCGACCTCGAAGACCTTGGCGACGTTGATCTTCACGACGTCGTTGAGCGTGTACTCAAGCCCCGGCAGCGACATCCAGTTGCAGCCGACGGCGATGCGGCTGCGGGCAAGTTCCGCCGAATAGCCGTTCTTCATGAAGCCTGCGACAAGGGCCTTGTCGCCCGAAAAGCGCGGATAGCCGAGGCGGTTCGCGAGGAGGATCTCGACGCCGCGCCGATAGAGGCGGCGATCCATGCCGTCCCAGACGCGGATCGTCAGGTTGCAGCTCGACTTGAGCTTCGCGGCGGCCTCCAGGATGATGAAGCTCATGCGGCTCGTCTGGTCGCGCCCGTCCGGGGCCGGCCCGCCGAGCTGGTAGTAGTGGGGATCGTTAAGCAGAAGGCAGAAGCAGAGGAACTCGGCCTCGTCGTCGGTGAGGCGCCCCGCCGCCGTGTCGGCCTCGTAGTAGGGCCGCAGGAGCTCGTCGAGCTGCCCGCCCGCGCCGTCGCGGTTGTAGGTGCGCGAGGCCATGTTGAAGACGGCGATCCACTGCACGGCCTCGCGGAA
>OIYX01000608.1_pt1 | contig 12378 bp, 9 predicted proteins | sample 1588431 | NCBI WGS metagenome assembly OIYX01 (sample SAMN03283241) | human gut metagenome | biome: human-associated habitat; material: feces | host: Homo sapiens | place: Peru | collected 2012
TTAGTCACTAGTCACTAGTCACCAGCCACTCCCCTCCTTAATAATTTTTCGACAGACGATACATGGCAGCGTAGATGTCATCTGCTTCGTCCGCCGGTTCATCGTGGACGCCTGTATAGGCAGCCGGTTTGCCATCGGGCGTGTAGACACCCTGCAGCTTATTCAAGATGCGGTACCGGATCTCTCGGCCATACTGATCGGCGCCCACGGCCGTCTCATACTGGAAAATGTACTCGACCATGCGGTCATTGCCATAATCAGGATAGGTGAGCGGGTCTTTATAGACCTCCGCGTACAGCGTCCCACGGATGACGGGGAGCTCTCCCGCATTGGCCGGATCGCGCTCGATCGTCTCGGTATCCACATAGACACGCTCTTCATCGCTGGTATAGACCACGGCATAGCGGCTGTAATCATTCAGCATTTTTTCCGAGGAAGGCAGCTGGGCTGCTCCCATGGCAGCGCCCGGCAGAGCCAGTGCAGAGATCAGTGCCATAGCGATCATTTTTTTCATTTTCGAAATCCTCCTTTGAAATATGATTGATAAAGGGTTCAAGGTCAGCCCATGAGGCTTGCCGTCCTTTGATTGCGTGCGAAAGAGGGGGGCGGGTTCTATGGGTTCAAAAGGTTCAAAGGGGGCGGTTCCCGAAAGTCTCTTGATAGCAGGTTTCCCGTTTTGAACTTTTCAATCATTGCCCACCTGACCGCAAATGACAAAGATTTCTCGCTTCGCTCGAAATGACGATACGGGAGTCTAATGTCTCCTAGTCTCCTAGTCTCTTAGTCACCAGTCACTAGCCACTAGTCACTAGTCACTAGTCCTCCGCCATCACTCTGACAAACCCGCCGCCGAACCTGGTATTTTTGAGCCAGCCTTCCAGGCAGAATCGATGGGCCTTCCCCTCATCCCAAAGGGTGCAGAAGGTCCCCTCTTCGGTTTCTTCCATCGCTACGATGGGCATCCAGTGCCAATGATAGGGAATGGGCTCATCCCCGCTGTGAAGATTCAAAAATCCCACCGGGCAGTCAGCCGAAAGGCCCGCCTTGATGAAGGAAATGACCCTTTCCGGCTTTGGCGCAAGGAGGCGGATAGACGGTATAGAGAGCGACTCTACGTCGCCGGACAGGCCTTTCTCCGAAAGGTAAGCCGCAAGGCCTTCCTTCAGCCAGCGTGTCTTGTAGAGGCCGTGCATCCTGGGTGTCGCGTACTGCCACATAGAAAGCATCACGGAAAGCGCGAGCTCCCGGTCTTTCACAGGCGTCTTCCACTCTTTCTTTTCCATATAGGCTGCCATCATGGCAGCGACCGTAGGCCCGCAGCCTGCCAAGCGCTGCCTCTCCTGCGGATACCATTCCTGGTTATAGCCAAGAACAGTCTGACCGCCCACATCCAGCGTGAGCCATTCCGGATGATGGATTTCGGTGATCATATAGGGCCTCCTTGTGGGGAAAATAGAGATCAGGGACTAAGGAAACGCTGATTAAATAGCAGAGCCAGATTTCATATGGATTTTTATACATAGCTTCGTCATCATCTTCCTTAAATAGCTCGCTATTCGCGTCAGATGATTCCTTGCTCTGTATAAAAATCCAAGAATGAAATCAGACAACGATTTAATCAGTGTTTCCTTAAGGATGAGGCTCCAATAGTGCAAAGGGAGTGGCGCGGCGCGAAAGCTTTGGCAAGCGCCAGATATGTCCCGATCTCAAAGAATACAGATCCATGGCAAGAGGAAGCCTATGCCCCTTTATCCGATCCCGTTTTCCTTCAGCAGGGCGCGGACGACGTAGCCTGCCATCATCATGCCGGAAACGGGCGGGACGAAGGAAATGGAGCCGGGGGCATGGCCTTCGCCGACTGGCTTGTGCGGGAGCTCTTTCGAGTAGACGACCGTGAGCTTTCTCACACGGCGTTCCTTCAGCTCCTTTCTCATTTTGCGGGCAAGATGGCAGACGGAGGTCTTATTGATGTCAGCGATCTGTAGCATCTCCGGCCGCAGGCGATTGCCCGTTCCCATGGAAGAGATCACCGGTATCTTCAGCTTCCAGCAGACTTCCGCGATGGAGATCTTCGCCGGTACATCATCAATGGCATCGATGATGTAGTCGGCGTGGAGATCTCTGATGAAGTCCTCGTCACCGGGGCGATAGAAAATGGGCATGGCCTTCGCATCACAGGCCGGATTCACGAGGTGCGCACGTGATACCATGACTTCTGCCTTATTTTTTCCGATGGTCGTGAGGTCAGCGACCAGCTGGCGGTTCAGATTTGTGATATCGACTTCATCCTTATCGATGAAAATGAGGTGTCCCACGCCCGCTCTCACGAGTGCTTCTGCCGCATAAGAACCGACGCCTCCGATGCCAAAGACCGCGACTGTCTTGGCCTGGAGGCACTCGATGCCCTTCTCATCTATGATGCGGGCAGTTCTGCTAAATATCGGATCCATCAATGTCCTCCCGGGATGATCTCGATCCAGTATCCGTCCGGATCATTGATGAAGTAGATGCCCATATCCTTGTTCTCATAGCACACGCAGCCCATGGCTTTGTGCTTCTTGTACGCTTCCTGCATATTGTCCACCTCGAAAGCCAGATGGAATTCATTGTCCCCCAGATTGTACGCTTCCTTGCGGTCGCGCAGCCATGTGAGTTCGAGCTGGAAGCCCGTCACCATGTCCCCCATGTACGTCAGGATAAAGGAGCCGTCAGAAGCTTTATAAGTACGGTTCACCGTAAGTCCCAGCGCTTCTTCATAAAAGGCAATGCTTTTTTCGAGATCAAGCACGTTGAAATTTTGATGGTTAAACAGAAATTTCATAGTTACTCTCCTTTTCAAAACTTTGTGATATTTGTAGTATAACAGGCTGACAAGGAAGCGACAATAGTGGGAAAAGGTTCAGGGGGGGCGTCCTTTAATCGGGGGTGAAAGTTTCGCTTAAATGAGAAATTAGAAATGAGAAATGCGAAATGATGGTGCGGCGCATAAAAAAGCAGAAGCGCCGCGGAGTATAAATGAGGCGATGCCCGAAAGTATCTTGGAGAGCAGGTTTCCCGTTTGAGGTTTCCAAACATCGACCGATGAGCCGAGAATGACAAAAATTTCTCGCTTCGCTCGAAATGACGATACGAGAGAGCCTGATGTTTTCTAGTCACTTGAGGCTCCTAATCCCTAATCCCTAGTCACTAGCTACCAGTCACTAGTCCCCACTTACTTCTTCCCCTTCACCAGTCCCCCATGGACTTCCTGTACATCGAAGACAGAGAGGAAGGAGGAAGCATCGATGGCGTGAACGACCTGCTTCAGCTTTGTGATCTCCAGACGGCTCACCACGCAGTAGAGGACATCCTTATCATCCTTCAGGAAGCCTCCCTGTCCGTGCAGGCGGGTGACGGCGCGATGCATATCGTGAACGATCGCATCGGACACCGCATCGTAAGAGGTCGTCACGATGAAGACCCCCTTCGACGAGTCGAGACCCGTCGAGACCGCATCGATCATGCGCGAGCAGATAAAGTATGCGATGAGGGAATACATCGTACTGTTCCAGCTGAAGACGAATCCGGCCGCACCAAGGATGAAAAAATTAAAAAACATGATGATCTCGCCCACGGAGAAAGGAAATTTATTATCCATCCAGATCGCCATGATCTCCGTGCCATCTGTCGATCCGCCGCTCTTGATGACGATGCCGACACCCATGCCGATGATGATGCCGCCAAAGATCGTCGAGAGGAAAGGATCCGACGTCGCGGGCTTCATCGTCTCGAAATAGGACGAGCAGAGCGAGAGGATGACGATCGCAAAGGTCGAAGACAGTGCGAGCCGCGCCCCGAGCCGCCGATAGCCAATGTAGAAAAAGGGCAGGTTCAGAAGGACGATGAGCACGCTGAAGGGGATCCCCGTCAGCGCCTGCACGAGGAGCGAAATGCCTGTGATGCCTCCGTCGATGATGTCATTCGGGATCAGGAAGAGATTGAGCCCCGCCGAGTAGATGGCTGCGCCCACGGCCAGCCCGACGGCTTTCTTGAGCTCACTCGCAAGGTCGATATGCCGATGGAATAGGTACATGAAAGACTCCTTTTGTGGAAATAGAGACTAGTGGCTAGTGACTGGGGACTAGGGATTAGGAGTGACTGGTGACTAGTGACTGGTGACTGGTAACTAAATGCCAGTTGCAGACATCACCTTATTTGCGCTCCGCAGCACATCTCGTCATCCTTAGCAGCAGGAAACGTCGTATGTAAGAAAGCCACTTACAGAAAAGCGAGGACTGAGCCGAAAAATCTTGCCGCACAGCCATCCCCCATTCCTAATTAAAAAGCACTGCCGACGAGCATGCCGCTCATCGATCAGTGCTTTCTGAAACCGCGGCTTCCCGCGAATATAATTCTGGCAGAAGGGATGGGATTCGAACCCATGAACCTCTTGCAAGGTTAACGGTTTTCAAGACCGCCTCCTTCAACCACTCGGACACCCTTCCATAATGATAGTATTATAGGAGAAATGGAGGGAAATGTCAAATGGCAGTGCGAAGCATAGCCATATTTCCAAGTCGCCGAGGACGATCCTATGACTTATGGACCGGCGATGGGGAACGCCGATCCATAAGTCATAGGGCGCGTACAACCCGACGGCCAACTTACTTTCGTAAAGCCGCAGATCTTTAGTTTTACTCAATATCAAGTGCTCTGCTTTGCCGCCAGCTTCTCGACCATAGCCTCAAGTCTTGCAATCTTTTCATTTTGCTCAGCCACAATTTCCTTTTGCTCAGCCACAGTCTCCTTCAGAGCTGCAATCTGCTCATTCTGCGCTGCCACAGTCTTCACCAAAGCAGCCTTCGTGGTCGGCGTTTTGCTCGGACGGTCGAGCGCAAAGCTTACGCCTGCGTTCACCATGTTCTCGCCGTTGCCCATGTTGCCGGAAATGCTGAACATAACCTGCTCACTCGGACGATAGAATGCGCCGATAGCCACAGCGCTTGCGCCGTGATAGCTGCCCACGCCTGCTGCGAAGGACAGCTTGTTGTCAGGGTCGAAGTCCATCGGATGCAAAGCCGCCAGAGCTGCCGCACCAGCGCCCACCTTGTTCACCTTCGTGTCCAGCTTGCTCACTGCGCCGCCAAGGGTATCCACTCTGCCGCCCAGCTCGTCTACACGGCCGTTGACGGTCTTAATATCCGCTGCGTTTTTATCTGCCTTTTTGTTCACAGCAGCAGTTGCCTGTGCAAGGTTATCGCCCAAGCCTGCGTCCTTCAACGCCTTCAGCTCGTCAGCAGTGCCAACCTTGTTGTTCACATTCACTACAGCGTCAGACAGGTTAGAGCCTAAGCCTTCGGCAGTCAGCTTGCTGGTATCGCCGATGTTGTCGGCATTTGCCTTCATCTGCTTATCCAAAGCAGAAATATTAGCGTTTACAGTATCAGCTTTCTTTACATAGTTTTCAGATGTAATATCTCCTAACTTAGCATCAACAACCTCGCCTGCTTTATTTCCTGCAAGATCCTTAATCACCTTCTTGCCTGCGTCGGTAATGTTGGACAGGTCTTTATCAGCCTTAGTGTTGATGGCATCTGCGTTTGTCTTCACCTGCTTATCCAAAGCAGAAATATTAGCATTTACAGTATCAGCTTTCTTTACATAGTTTTCAGATGTAATATCTCCTAACTTAGCATCAACAACCTCGCCTGCTTTATTTCCTGCAAGATCCTTAATCACCTTCTTGCCTGCGTCGGTAATGTTAGACAGGTCTTTGTCAGCCTTAGTATTGATGGCTTCAGCATTTACCTTCAGCTGGTTATCCAAAGCAGAAAGGTTGTCTGCTACGGTATTGCCTGCACTAATGTAGTTGCCACCAGTCATCGTGCCAATTTTGTTGTCAACCTTGTTCAACTGGGTATCCAAAGCAGAGATGTTAGCGTTTACAGTATCAGCTTTCTTTACATAGTTTTCAGATGTAATATTTCCCAGCTTTACATCAACAATTTCGCCTGCTTTATTTCCTGCAAGGTTGATGATTACGTCCTTGCCTGCAGTGGAAATGTTGCTCAGGTCTAAGTTTGCTTTGTTTGTGATAGCAGTTGCGTTAGCATTCACCTGATTGTCTAATTCAACAAGATTAGCAGATACATTATTCGCTTTCTTGATGTAATTGCCGTCTGCACTCAAGCTGCCAATTTTGTTATCTACAGCAGTAATTTTAGTGTTAGCTGCGATAATATCATCTGCGTTTGCCTTTACTTGCGTATCCAATGCCGAAATATTAGCGTTTACAGTATCAGCTTTCTTTACATAGTTTTCAGATGTAATATTTCCCAGCTTAGTATCAACAATTTCGCCTGCTTTATTTCCTGCAAGATTCTTAATTACATCCTCGCCTGCTGCGTTAATGTTGGACAGGTCTAAGTTTGCTTTGTTTGTGATAGCAGTTGCGTTGGTGTTTACCTGCTTATCCAGTTCCACAAGGTTAGCAGATACATTATTAGCTTTCTTGATGTACGTGCCATCGGTGCTAAGGCTGCCGATTTTATTATCTACAGCAGTAATTAAATTCGTATTTTTCGTTATTTTTTTATTCAACGCAGAAGCATCTATTTGAATTGTCGGACCATTTTGGTTTGCATTTGTTTTTAGTGTAGTGGATCCACTCCCATTATCATCCATTTTAATGGAATACGCGTAGTTGTTTAAGATTTGACCATATGTCGCAGCATCATGATCCGCTGTTCCATATGCAACATTTATAATTTGTCTGTATTCCGGACCTCGAGATCCGCTTCCCGCTCCTACAGAAACACTATTGTCTCGTTTTGCCTCAGATCCTGTACCGATAGCAACAGAATTTACCCCGGTTACCTTAGAATTTGAGCCAAATGCAAATGACCCCTTAGACTCTGCAGAAGAATAATATCCAATCGCAATTGATTCTTCAACAGCTGCCTTAGCCATATACCCTAATGCAACTGAATTCTTAGCCAGAGCTTTAGCACTATATGCGATAGCTAAACTATCCTGACCTTCCGCCGCAGCATCTTTACCTATTGCAGTGCTATATCTACCTGACGCTTTAGTCCGATATCCAATTGCAACAGCATCATAAGTACCTGATGCGTTAGCCAGGGATCCTATTGCCACACCGCCGTGGTCTGCTTTAGCATCGCCACCAATTGCTGTAGTACGGTCGCCTGTAGCCACGGCATTAGTACCAAGGGCAATAGAATCAAGTCCTGTAGCTGCTGCACTATTACCTATGACAATCATACCGGTTCCTTCTTCAGTTGAATTGGGATTCTTTTTTGCCGTTGCCCCATCACCGCAGATAATATTTTTATCCTGATCAATGGTCACGTTTTCTGCAAACGCACGTTCCCCCCCGCGAAACTCATACCGCACACCGCCATCACCGCTAAGGCAATACGCGCCTTTTTCGCTGCACTCATAAAAGCATTTTTTCCATACGTACACTCCTCCTAGCCTTTAATTTTGGCCACAACACTTAACAAATCTTCGATTGTATAACCCCTCTTTGAGGGTTGATCAGCTGATTTTTCTACATCCACAAAGAAATCATTCATACAACAGACAAATATGTCTCGCAGAATCATGAAAAGGTCAATGGTCACTCCGCAACGGCCTGACTCGATATTCGACATATTCGCTTGACTGATTTCCAGCTGCTCCGCAAGATATTTTTGCTGGAAGCCTTTAAGTTAGCCACGTCATTTGAATGCGATTGCCAACCAGCATCGCATTTTCGCTCATCATCTCATTCCACCAACACTCAGGCTCAACAGCTCTCAAAGCTTTATTTTTAATAAAACGTTACAAATTTGTGGCATAACTTTTTTTATAAATTGTAGCATAAATGCCCTCCCCCCGCAAGACATCGCGGGAGGCAGCCCTGCTTTTTATACGGATATGCCGCAAAGCCATTTCGTTTCGCCTCCCGCATAGGCTCTTCCCAATCGTTGTATAATAGTAGGGTATAAATAAAGGAGGCCCTCATGAATACCAAAGAAACTATAGACGCCATTCTCGCTGAGACAGGCAAAGCCGTCCTGGGCAAGGACGATGTACTCCGCCGTATACTGACCGCCATCTTGGCAGGCGGCCATATCCTGATCGATGACATCCCCGGCGTGGGCAAGACGACCATGGCCGTCGCCTTCACCCGCACACTCGGGCTTGACTACAAGCGTATGCAGTTCACCCCCGATGTCCTGCCCTCGGATATCACGGGATTTTCCATGTATGACAAAGCCTCCGGCAGCTTTCGCTACGTGGCAGGCAGCGCGATGACGAATTTCTTCCTCGCCGATGAGATCAACCGTGCCTCTCCGAAGACACAGTCCGCGCTCCTTGAGGTCATGCAGGAAGGGCGCCTCTCGGTCGACGGCAAGACCTACGCCGTCCCGCAGCCCTTCATCGTCATGGCGACGCAGAATCCTTTCGGCTCCTCCGGCACACAGGAGCTCCCCGAGTCACAGACCGACCGCTTCATGATCCGCATCACCGTCGGCTATCCGTCCCGTGAGAACGAGATCGAGATCCTGAAGGGCAGCCGCCGGAGCGCCGCTCTGTCCCTTAGCGCCGTCATCACGCCCGATGACCTTCTTACCCTTAGAAAACAAGCCGCGGAGGTCCACGTCGAAGACAGCCTCTTCGCCTACATGGTGGATATCGCTGCTGCTACCAGAGAAAGCCATGACATCTCGCTCGGTATCTCTCCGCGCGGCACGATGGCGCTTTCCGCCATGACCCGCGCCCATGCCCTCATGGAGGGCAGAGCTTACGCGACCCCGGATGACGTCCTCGCCGTCGCCCCCTACACCCTCTCCCACCGTATCACCCTTTCCGGCGATGCCCGCTTTGCCGGAAAGACTGCAGCGAGCGTGCTCGATGATATTTTGAAATCCGTCCCCATGCCAGAGCTGGTGTAATAGCGGGTGACTGGGGACTAGTGACTAGTAGCTAGGGATTAGGGATTGGGGATTAGGAGTGACTGGTGACTGGTGACTAGTGACTAGTGACTAGGGACTAGGGACTAGGAAACTCTCTCGTATCGTCATTTCGAGCGTAAGCGAGAAATCTTTGCCATTCGAGGCCTGAGACTCACGCTTCCCCACATGTGCCGCGCATTTCTCCGCCTTCCTCATCTGTCTTTCATACCGCCTGTGCCCTATCCGCCCCCTACGCGGCACTTTCCCCTCAAGGGGAAGGCTGGCGATACGATGAAACCTGCCATCGCAAACTTTCGGGCATCGCCCCGTTTCGTCATCCTGAGCGGTTGAAAACGTCGCTTGTTTGTCAAGCGGTGCGCAAAAAAGCTGAGGCCTGAGTCGAAGGATCTCGGCGAAGCCGCCACCTTCATTCCTCATTTCTAATTCCTCATTCCTAATTTCCCTGAACCCTGAACCCTGAACCCTTTAACACAGTGTACATCTTATGAACTATCTATCTTATCTCTTTCTTGTAATCATCGCGCTTCTCTTGATGATCCTCTACGACTTATACGCAGCCTTTCTGCTCGCTGCCACGCTCCTTCTGGTGCCGCTCCTTGCACTTTCTCTGGGATATGCGGCGCGCCGATCGGTATCGGTGACGTTTTCTGCCCCGCACCGCGCACATAGAGGAGCGGCCGCTGAAGTATGCCTCACCGCCAAAGGACGCTTCCTCCCCCTTGTCTCTTCGCTCACGGCAACGATGGCAGGGAAGGAATACGACAGCTATGAAACAGAGAAGGACGAGACACGCTTCTATTTTCGGATAGACACCGCGCATGCGGGACGCATCACCCTCCCCGCTCCCCGCCTTTTCTGGAAAGACCCGTTCGGACTTTTCCATTTCCAAAAAGACACGAAAGCCGCTACGCTCCTCGTCCTGCCCCGTCCGATGGGCGACTACGCGCATACGCTGAAGAGTCTCCTTCGCCTCTCCGGCAGTGAAGAGGTGGAATACTTCGGCGCGACGCCCTACCAGCCGGGGGATAATCCCCGCCTCATCAACTGGAAGGTGACGGCCCGCACAGAGGATGTCTATGTCCGTGACCGCATGCCCGCAGACGATGCGCGCCTTATCCTCGCGGCAGACTATGAAGAGGATGATGCCCTGCGGGATCTTCTCGCCGATGCACTCCTTTCCTGCGGCCTCGCTCTCACGGCAGCGCGTATGCCTTTCCGTTTCGCGTGGATGACGATCCATGGCGAGGAGATTATCACCTCCGTCAAAGACAAGGTCGGCTGGGAAGAGGCTGTCGCCACCTTCCTGAGAGAGGGCGGCGGCGACGCGCTGAAGACGAGCCATCTCTCTCCGTATATTCCGATCTGCTACCTGACAGGAAATCCTACGCCTGCCATTTCGCCCGTTCTGCACCCCTCCATCTGGTGCGTGCGTGATGCCAAGGGCGCTGCCCTTTCCGGAAAAGCCGCCATTGCCCGCGCGCTGGGAGGTGAAGCATGATGACACGCCTCCTCTCTTCTCTCGGTGCCTTCGGTGCTTCTTATGCACTCTTTTCCTACTTCGGCGGCGGTGCGCTTCCCTATGCGATCTGCGCTGCGCTCCTTGCGCCTCTTCTTTCCTTCGCTCTTGCCAGACTGCCCGGCAGGCACCGGCTGCCGCTTCTTGCGCTCCTTGCCCTCCTCCTTCTCTCGCTCCCACTCCTTATGAGAGATACCTTCCTTTCGAGCCTCCTCTCCGCGCTCATTCCTCTCGTCGATACGCTCAAAGAGCCATATGACATTGACATGACTGCACCGCTTGCGAAAGCCATCGCAAGCCCGGCTCTTGCCAAAGGGTGGCTCGCCTGCCTTCTCTCCCTCTTCTTTACGGCCGGTACATGGTCGAAAGCGGCCCGCGCGATGGCAGCGCTTCTTTCCTTTTCCCTCATTCTCTTCGGCTTCTACTTCGGCGTGAACCCGCCCGCTCTCGCCATTCTTTGCTGCGCCTCCTACGGCCTTTCCGTCTTTGCCTCTCTCAAAAATCACGGACTCGGCATGCCGGAGATCCCCACCCTCGCTCTGACCCTGCTTCTGGGCGCAGGGCTTCTCCTTGCATTCCCGGAAAGCCGGTATGAGCAGCCGGCGATCTTCTCCCATATGCAGGAGAAGATCATCGGCTGGACGGATCCCTATGACCCGATCTTCCACGCCGGCAACGCCTACACGGGCATGATGAAAGGCGCCGCCGGACACCAGCGCCTCGGCAGCAGTGCCAGCATCCGCTATACCGGCCGCGTCATCGCAGACATCGAAGCAGCAAGCGATAAGCACCTCTACATTCGAAGCTGGACCGGCGGCCTCTACGAGGACAGCCGCTGGAAGGACTTCCCGGACAGCACCTACGATGGGACAGAAGCCCTCTTCTCCAAGAACCAGGGCGAATGGTACGACCAGGGAGCCTGGCTCATGGAGGTCGCTGCCAGAAATCCATCGATCTCCCAAAAACTCTTGAACTACACCAAAGAGAATGACCTTTCCGCCTTCAAGAAGCCCTTCACCCTCACTGCCCTCTACGAAAAGAGCCGCTTCCTGCTCCTTCCCTATGATGCCGACTTCGGCGGTCCCTACTTCCGCTACGACCGCTCGCCGATCTCCCGCGAGGGCAAGGCCTACAGCACCGACGTATGGGAGTTCCCTGCCGGTGCGCTCCTCTCGATGATGGCCCGCGAATCCATCCAAGACCCCTACTACACGACCTATCTTGAAGCGGAAAAGCGTTACCGCCGCTTCGTCTACGCGCACTACCTCACCATTCCGGAAGAAACGCGCGACGCCATCGCCTCGCTGGGCAAGGCCGAGCCCGCACAAAGCCTTTCCGAGAAACGCGCACGCATCGACGCTATCCGCCATTTCTTAGAAACAAACTACACCTATACGAAGAATCCGGGCAGAACGCCTGCGGATAAAGACTTTATCTCCTACTTCCTGACCGAAAGCAGGAAGGGCTACTGCACCTCCTTTGCCTCTGCCGCCGTCATGCTGCTCCGCGCCTCAGGGATCCCGGCCCGCTACGCAGTCGGCCTTTCCGTAGACAGGGAAGATCTCCAAAACGCCCCCCTGACGAAGGAAGGGCTTCACGCCCTCTCTGTCAATGATCACCACGCCCACGCTTGGGTCGAAGTCTATGTCGACGGCCTCGGCTGGCGTCCCTGCGAAATGACCCCGGGCAAAGAAGGCGCGGAAAACCCCTTCCCCATCCCGCCGGACAAACAGAAAAATGAGCAGGGCGCACCGGATAAACCGGCTGACGAGAAAAACACACGTGAGGAAGCGCCGAAAGAGCAGCCGCCTGCGCCACAGCGACCGCAGCAGCAGCAGAATCCAGAGCAGCAGCCGCAGGGACAGCCCCCGCTCTCCCAGCCGAGGACGCCGGACGCCCCCG
>OIYX01000609.1_pt1 | contig 12358 bp, 11 predicted proteins | sample 1588431 | NCBI WGS metagenome assembly OIYX01 (sample SAMN03283241) | human gut metagenome | biome: human-associated habitat; material: feces | host: Homo sapiens | place: Peru | collected 2012
TTTGATTCTTTGTTTCCATTTGCCTTGAAATTTGATTTCGGCAAAGGTGAATCCTTTTTTTCAAAAGACAAGGCGGAGAAGTGAACGCTTACTCTATACTGTGAATGATCAACTATTGATTTCTCTAATTCTATCAATAATTGCATTAGGCTGATCTGTCAAGAAGTTTGCTTCGACTGTCAACTCATTCCAAGATATAGCAACTATATCTTTATAATTCAGATTATCTATAAAGTCCTCAATAGCTTTATCATCGTAGGCATTTATTGCGTATCCACACCTATATCTTTCAACTTGTTGTGCCAAAAATGTGTTAGTGGACACAACTATTGGCTTACAAAAAAACATTGCCTCGTACATCTTATTCGGCTCAGCTATCTGCTCATTGAGATTTGAGTTTTCGTAACAAGCAACAACAATATCTGTATGAGAGTATATCTCCTCCAGATCTTCCGGATTTTTAAATGCGCCATGAAATATGACATTGTTATAATTCTTACATTGTTCCTTAAAATTCATAGCGACATTACTGTCACCATAAAAATGGAAGCGATGCTGAGGGTAACGCTCACCTATTATTTTGGCGAATCTCAAAACTGTATTATAATAACGAATTGCTCCTACAAAAGAGAAATTGAGAGATTGAATATCTGGATTTAAAAGCCCCCGTTCAGAGTGCAGCTTAAGTTTGCCACTTACCTTATTAGGGTGAACTATTATATTGTCTATCTTTTGGTCACCAAAGAAATATCGTTTGAACCCTTCTGAAGTCATTACTGTCAAGACTGATGATTTAATCACCTTTCTATCTATCCATTTCATTAAAGGCTGAATCATCTTCATTCTCTGATAACCGTATAAAATATCAGAGATTTCATAAATGTACTTTACTTTACGAAGATAGAACCAAATAGCGGTTAAAAATGAAAATGAATAGAAGACCGTTTCTTCATTTTTATACTTTCCTATTAGTTCTGCGACATCCTTATAACCGTTCGTTATTTTTGAAAGATATCCTTCGCCATCTTTCTGAGTTCCTTTATTTATAAATGGCACTCCATCTGGCAACTTGTTATTTTTATAAACACCTCTATCATAACCAACAACTACAACATCGAACCCTGCCTCAACCAAACCACTGACGCGTTTTACAAATCTCGGTTGAGAGACAGCTCCTGTAATACAAACTATTCGTTTAATCATATTTCTTACTTTAGAAACGTATTCACAATCCTATCTATCACATCATTTTGTTTATCCCACAATGCGTTATCAACTTTAAAGCTCTTATAGTCATTCGGGCTATTCAAAACGATCTTTATCCCTTCCACGATCTTTTCGACATCCGACCCATCCGTATCGACACTCACACCATAATGATTTGTTTCTACGAACTCTTTCATAGGAGGATTGTTCCCTACGACAACTGGGTTACCGTTTATCACATTTTGGAATAAACGGTTCGGTTCACAATACCAATTGTTGGGAGAAGTTTTTTTATAAAAGACCAATGCAATACAGCATTTTCGTATATATTGAGGCGTTTTAAGTTGTTTGATTTTTCCTGTAAAATAAATTCTTTCCGCCAATACATTCTCACCAAAACGCTGTTTTAACTCATCCATGCGTTCCGGCTGAATTCCCCCTACGACCACCGCTTTCAAGTTTGGAATTGCCAACACAGCTTGAATTGATTCCATGTCGGCGCGGGAGGCACTTACAATGCCTTGTAAATAAGCGCATTTGTCTTCTCCAAGCCACTTTACGAAATCTTTGTATTTCTCATCATACTCTTCGTCAATTTCATTGAATTGAGGGTAGTTTCGTAACACGAACTGCTTTTCAGGGTGTTTCACCATTCCTATTCTTTCAAGATATCTCAGACGTGGCTCATTCGCATGCACCATGACTTTGCATTTGCGTTCAAGCCATTTGAATAGGATCCTCATCACAGGATTACCCATAAACGCCAACGGCAATTCATGAAGATCCCAAGCGATAGGCTTGCCGTGAAGCATCAACACGAATATAAATGTCTCTGGATCAGCGCACCAAACCGCATCGAAAGACTCAATGTCTTTCTTGATAGTTTTGTAGAAATCCCAAGCCTTCTGAACAGTATGAGTGCCAGAAACATACTTGTCTCTTGACTTGAGATATGGTATACGATATGGTACCCCGTATGATGTCACACCCTCTTCTTCCCGATTTTTAGGCTCTACAGCAAATATCTTGAAGTCAATATTCGAATACAGCCCCTTAACAGAAAGTATTTCCTTGCGAATACGATCATCGTAATCAATACCGGAAGTATAGAGCACCAAGGCAATATTGTAATGTTTGTTCTTATTCATTACCAATCACTTTTCTAATTTCTTCTTTAACCCAAGGAGAGAAGTACTTACCCACTTCGCCATGGTCGGTAAAATGCTCCACCTTGTCAATGTGTTTAATCTTGTTTGCATCCAGATCCTTAATCAGATACTGAATGTCATCATGATATGTATGTTCTTCTTTTGAATATAGGAGGTGGACTATTGATGTAGAGTTTCCGCAACTATTAATGAGTTCTGGCATTTTAGCATCAAGAATAGCTTGCTCTTTTTCACCCGCGTCTGTTCCCATCATTGCCAAGAATACGGGCACTCTATCATCAGCATTGAGGTAAGCTCCCACACGATACTGACATGCCCCCGAAAAGATGTCAGAAGCACCGAACTTCAGCCCAAAGTAAATTGCGCACGTCCCTCCCTTGCTACTTCCCAATGTTATCAAGCGCTTATACCCCCCCCTATTAATTTACACATAATCAATGAATTAGCCAAAGTCATTGGATAATCATGTCCATTCTCATACCAATAGTAACTTCCTTTGTAACCGAAATCATCAAGAATGAACATCTTGTCTGCCTTGACATTATTCAGTGTTCTGATATAATTGTATACAGGCTTGTCAGCGAAGCCGGAAAAAACAACGATTAATGTGTCGGAAGAATGCTTTTCATATAAATATTTCAAACGTCCGGCATACTTTTTTTCTTTAATCACAAGATACACCTTAGTAGCAATATGTCTAATCAAGTTCTTTACATTCATTATCATAAGTTATTATTGTCTTTATACTTAACCTTTCATCAAACTGTGCTTGAACTACCAATGTCTTAGAACTTTTTAATACTCCGAATGACGGTGAAATAGTATCCTCTTTCAATGATAAGGCAAGTGGATTTTGGCTTTCCATCTGTATTTTATATCGCATATTGCAAACTTTCAAACTCATGGATTTGTCCGCCAAATGCACGTCAATATCATTTGCAAAATGAAAAGACATATACATAGAATGACTTTTTCCGAACTTTTTTAACGTATCTATTATTTCAAGTCTTTCTTCATACAAGTTATACGTTCTTTGATGAAGCAACTTTCCGGCAATCGTCTCATATTCTCCTTTGCATGAAACACAATCAGCATTCTCTAAAAGGACCAATGGTTCTGCACAACTATTATACTTCATGCCAAACGCAGATTTCTTGTCTAAAAAATTTTGTTCCTCATCGTCCACCATTATAGTATTATGCTTCATTGTTGAGCGAAATTCATTTCTTTTTTCCATATCAGAAGTATAACAGAATGCCCCGGCATCTATAATGATTTCTTTTCCTGCATAACAATAAACGAATGACAAAAGATCATTGTGCAAATGAGTTCCAGTAAACTTGTCTGTCGCTTTATCAAACTTCCACCTCGGACTGCAACTTACAAATACATATCCTTTGCCTCTTTTCAAAACAGCCACATTCGCATCTGTAAATACTTGACTTTTGGGGGACTCTGTTGATATGCTCAATGGCTCTATACCATTTTTTATAATATTCCATTCAAGACTATTGCTATCAATCAGATATGTATGGTTCTTGAAGTCTCTTGGCACAAAAGGAAGCAAACGCCCATTATCGTTATCACAGATTAAGGGTGAACTATTATTAACGGAATAACACCTTATGTATTCTAACATTCCACGCAGTCGTTCATCAACTTCCTTGGGTATTTTTTCGCCAATACGTTTGAGCATACAGCGCGAGTACACCAAGAGTTCTGCCATCAATCTGTGATACGAGACACTCTTCTCATAGTTTATGCCAGATGGTAACACCTCAATCAATGTTTCCTTGATATATTCCCTCTTGGCGAACTTCAATGCCTTGCGTCCTCTGCTAGTCGTTGAAAAGAATGAGCCCAAGTACAACAAACCAACCAAATCTGATACATAGTGATTGTTGCTGTACGGAATGCACTTCTCCAAGTTATTTTTTATAAAGAACAAATGTTGATACAAGGATTTATATACTTTCTCGGCAAAGCCATCCGTAAAAGCTTCTGACGCACCTATCATAACGAGAGCATACATCCAATTGACAGCACGTATTGAAACATCCATGGCACAACTCCAATTGACAGAATACATCAAAGGATTATTCTTTACCCAATGACGAATCTGACCTACCACCTCTTCGGCATAACTTTCATCGCCAATCAAGCAATAGGCTTCTGCCATCCACAGTAGATGGTGACAACGTGAAATTTCCCAAGGAACCTTGATGTCAGATCCCTTTGGCGTAAGCACCCGTTGTTTAAGATAATATGTCCCTACCGGCCATTCAAAGCCAGTCTTTATTTCTCTACTCCAGTTTATAGATGCCATCTTTACTGGCCCAGAGCCAAGCACATTGAATATGCGTTGCTTAGACTCATTTGCCCTACCAAGGATGAGTTCGACATCCTCAACTTTAGCATTGCGGATTGTATCCGGAATAGCGCCCCCCAACATTCTTTCCAATCGATCCATCAAATCGGCCTTTCCACAGACATGGTCAATACCACAAAGCGAAATTTTCTCAACTGGAAGATGTTCGCTTAACTTTGCGATGTAGCTCTGGATACGATTTTTGACCTTAGGAATGATGTATTTTAACTTTACGTTCATTGAAAAACTTAAAAATTACTAAGGGTTTCCCTAAATCGCTCTCTCACCACATGAATGTCATGTTCTGCGGCAAGGGAAAGAGAATTCTTCACCAAATGTTCATATAGATTTTCGTCCTGAAGCTTTGTTATAGACTCTTTCAGTACCATTGGTTTACTTGTCGCACACATAATAGCACAGTCCTTGTCAGCAAGGTACTTTGCCAAAGCGATTTCCTCTGGGCAATATAGGATAATTGGTTTACCAGAAGCAAGGTACTCTGTAAGTTTTGTAGGCATAGAGAGACGCACGTATGCACGTGATTGCTTGGAGAATCCCAGTGGCAGGAAGAGCGACGAATAACTCTTCATAAGTTTTGGAATATCCTCATGCGCAACAGGAGGATATGCATGAACATACTTTTGTTTCTCAAAAAGACATGCTTTGTCGGCGTAGTCAGGAGAATAGATATCAAAAACGAACGATTCACCTTCCGCATTCAATTCTTCAACAGCCTTTGCCAAATCCTGCAAACAAGGCAAAGTATCATTGTTAATTTTGCCAACATAAAGAATTGATACAATACCAGTTGCATATTTAGGCTCTACATGCAGAGACTGCCACTCTTCAAGATCGACCGGATTATGGAATGGATAGTAAGTCTTTTCATACATTCGCTTGTACTCGTCAGTCATATACTGGCATATAGACAGGAGACCACTGGCTCTCTCCATTATATGACGGAAGTCCTTATTATACTTTCGCCTCCAAACAGAGGCAAAATATCTAGTATTGATCTTTGAGTTTACCCAATCATCAACAATATAAAGTACAAGCTTTGCATTTACCAATCTGTCCATCAAGTTTTCACAACGTTTCATAGCTTGATCACTCCCAAGAGCACAGAACACAATCTCAGGGTTGAAATCTTTTGCCTTTGCAAGTTCTCTCTCATCAATTGTCGTCTTGGCTATCAACTCAGGAATACCAGTTTTATGATACAGAACTCGAAGTATTTCACGACACTTATCCTTGATGGTAAACCTCTTCTTAGTGGAATCCTTATTTGAGGGCTGCTTCATGCATCCTAGGTATAAAGCACAAGGACGAATGTCATCACACAATGCCGGATCAATGCCATCTGCCCATACTGCGACTTTATCCTTTGGCCAATCAGCAAACAAGTTTGTAAGGGTAATCCCCATACCAGTATAATTATTGAAAGAATGTCCGAAAAGAAGAACACGAGGGTATCGTTTCATTATGAATTAGATATTATTGATTCTTTAGTATATCTTACAGAGTAACCAATGCAAAATAGATTAACAAAAACAAACGCCGGATTTGTAATCATACAGTTCATCATTGACAACAATAAAAAATTACATACAGCAAACAATAAATACACATTAGACCTATTTATTATAAAGGCTTTTATTCCTCTATATACTAAACCAATCAAGAATAGCACATACAGAAGCAATGCTACAACTCCATAATCATAAAGGATTTCCAATAAATCATTATGAGTTGGCCTACCATATAAATCTTTCTCTATGGCCTTATAACCATGTCCAAACAATTGCTCAAATAATGATGAAGAATCATATGCGTTTAAGGTACCCTGATACATATCAATTCTTTCATTATTACTTTCATTTTCTTCTGGGTTATCAAATCTTTCAAGAACAATATCCACGTGAGAAGCAAACTCTGGATATTTATTGTAAGAGATAAAACCGGCTCCGATTAGTAATATTGATAGAGCCATGAATTTGTAAGTCTTTCTTACATTGACGTTTAGTATTTCTGATAGCAAGAAAAAAAGCAATGCCAAAGCAGCACATAAGACTGCTGTTCTCTTGGCGGAAATAACACTCCAATATAGTACCATGATCAACAATATCAATTTCGTGTATTTTCCCTTAAGCATCAGCACTAAAGGCAAAAATACAGAAATAGCCAACACAGAATCTCGCCCAAATTCTGTTCCTCCAATAAGCATAAGTATAGATTGCATCATAGGTGCAATCGAAAAAACAGGAAGCAGGAGCATCAGATTATACCAATAACATTTGTTACTGCGCATCATTTCCGAACATATTATATTACCTACAGCAAAAGCTAGTGGAACAAAAACAACCGAGCAGCAACCTCTTATACTACTATTAAAATTCAAGTCAGAATTTAAGAATATTGCAACCAATGATAAGCATGAAAAAGCGATAGCATACTTGTAAGAAGAAAATAATAGAGTATTCTTCCTGTGTCTACTATATACAAAGAGAGAACTTGCGAGCAACACTATTAAAGTCACCAAATACCCCGGAAAAGGTTGTGCTTCAAGTTTTTCGGCCACTATATTATATATTTGTACAGTTAATGGCAATACCAATAATAATATTTCCGACAATAGTATTTTATTTGAATTCATGCGTTCCATAAACCAGTGGCTTTATTAGTCAGTAGTTTTCGTATTTGCACACGACAAAAGAAAGATTGTGTAAAATATACCATGATTAATACAGATAGAATTCCATATATACCAACCTTTGTTGACAAATAGTTCATTGCAGGAATAGACATTACAGAAAAAATAACATAAAGGATTAATTGAAGCGTTACTTTTCCTAATCCATTGATGATATATGTATGCATTCCAGAGAAAATCTGGGACATTACATATAATGCGACCATTACATTTAATTGAAATGGAATCGTCACCTTATCGCCTATCCACACCTTAAAGAATAAAGGAGCCATAAACACCATTACTATTAATACAGGAATAGACAGCAACATCATCCTTGTTAGTGATTTAAATGATTCATTCATCCACTGATTGTCATCTCGTGCATAAGCGTCACTAAATGCCGACCAATATGGAGTAAGAATAATCACACTAACCATATATAGAATCTGAAAGTACTTATAAGACAAATTGTACTGAGAAACAGCCATTTGTCCGCAATTTCTGGATATTATTATATTTACACATTGAAAAATCAGCAACAAGGACAACTGGATAATAAAAAATTTTCCTCCTAATGAAAGGAGAGATTTCGATAATTGTATTTTAATGTTACTTAAACGTGGACGGATAGTGTGGAACAATGAGTTTTCAGGTACGTATAAGAATAATGAAAATAAAAGGGCGACAACACATGGCACTCCCGAATACACAAACACCAAATAGAGTAAATCAGGATTTGCAACCTTAGTCAAAATAAAAATAAATAACAATGAACAGAATTGCTCTATTACACCTAAAAGGGAGGCCATTGATGTGCGTTGATCTCCCAACAACAATGACCGTAATACACCAAGAATCATATTCACACAGAAGAATCCAACCATTATAAGCATAATTCTCTGTAAATGGGAATTGTCCACCTGACTAACACCTAAAAAAGAATTCCAGTTGATGAAATGATTGGCAATTGCAAATACTGCGAAAACAACAATGAATATCATTGCAATCAACACATAGGCAGTACTAACTAATTCAGACATTAATTTCTTATCCGCTTTAGCTTTAGCTTCAGTATACTTATTCCGTAGACCATGTCCCAAGCCTAAGTCAAAATACCCAATCCAACCAACAATAGAACTAATAGTGAGCCATATTCCATACTGTTCCGCATTAACGAACCCAATTGTCATAGGCACTATAAGCAAAGATAGAGCGATTGACAAACCTTTATATATAAAGGATTGGAACACATTCACTTTTATCGTACGTGTTCTTTCATCTCCGCTTTTTATGATATCTAGTAACCTTCTAATCATTTATATTCACTTTGCGGATTTTATTGGAAAAACTGAATGAAAAAAAGTCCTCAACTATCTGTGTCACCCACAATACTTTTGCTATCCTTATCCTAAATGCACTCATTTTAAACAGATGCAAAAACATTATAGAGTTTTGAACTGGCAGGAAGTATCGAACTTCGAACTTTGGTTCCACCTGGGCTGCCAGTTTTAAAATATAAATTATATGTGATTTACTTTTTCAAGTTTGTGCAGCACATTGCAGCAGTCAAGGACGACCTTTCCCTTAAGACGCTCCTCGTTGTCAAGAATATGCTGGTGCTTGACGAGAACGACCACCATGTCAACACCCTTGAGGAACTCGTCGAAGTCGGAGTACTGATTCTCGGCGATCCTGTGGTTCTCAAGGAACGGGTCATAGCACTTGAGAGGCCTTGCGAGGTGACGCTCCTGCGCCTCAAGCATCTGGAGGGCAGGGGACTCACGGAAGTCGTCGACGTTCTCCTTGTAGGTGAGGCCGTAGAGCCCCACCCTGCGGTTGTCGGTGATGCCGTTCTCCTTCATGATCTCGTAGATGCGGTTGAGGACGAATGTCGGCTGGCTGTCGTTGGTCTTCATGGACTCGTCAATGACCTTTGCAAGCTGAGGGTAATCGCCCACGAGGAACCAAGGGTCAACGGAGATGCAGTGGCCGCCCACGCCGGGACCAGGCTGAAGAATATTCACACGCGGGTGCATGTTGCAGATCCTGATGATCTCGTACACGTCCATGTTGTCGTGGCGGCAGATGCGTGACAGCTCGTTGGCGAAAGCGATGTTGACGGCGCGGAAGGTGTTCTCCACGACCTTGGTCATCTCGGCGGTGCGGATGTCGGTGACGACGATCTCGCCCTGACAGAAACTTGAGTAATATTCCTTGACCTTCTCGCCGATTTCCTTGTTGTCCGCGCCGATCGTGCGGTTGTTGTGAAGAAGCTCATACACCATGTTGCCGGGGATGATTCTCTCTGGGGCGTGAACGAGGTTGATGTCCTCCCCGATCACAAAGCCATTCCCTTCGATTATCGGACGCACAAATTTGTCAATCGTGCCGGGGCTGACGGTTGACTCGATCACCACGGTCGCTCCTTTCGGGCAGACTTTCATGACATCCTTCACCGCCTCCACCACGTAGCAGGCGTCAACCTTCTTGGAGAACTTGTCATAAGGGGTCGGCACAGAGACGATGTACATGTCGGTCTTCTGGTACTCGGTCGTGAATCTGATCCCGGCCTCAAGGGCATTCCGGAACAGCTCGTCGAGGCCTTTCTCCTTGAATGTCGTTTTTCCTGCGTTAAGGGTGTCAACAAGCTGCCTGTTGTAGTCTGTGCCGATGACCTCCACACCGTGGGACGCCATCATGAGGGCTGTCGGAAGTCCGATGTAGCCCAATCCAATTACATTGATCATAAGTAAATATTATTTAGATTATTACGTTTTCAAATCGTCTCATAGCGGTCAACATTCTCTCCATTAAGGATGCGCACGATTCGGTCACAGGCCTTTCCATCACCGTAAGGATTGACGGCTTTCGACATTTTATTGTAGGCCTCTTCATCTTCGAGTAAGGTGCTTACCTCCGCCATAATCTTGTCGTAATCTGTGCCGACAAGATGCACAGTTCCGGAAGCCAGGGCCTCAGGACGTTCTGTTGTATCACGCATCACGAGAACAGGTTTTCCAAGGCCTGGAGCTTCCTCCTGAATTCCACCAGAATCGGTTAGGACTATATTAGCTTTTGACATGAGATAGACAAACTCAAGGTACTGAAGTGGCTCTATGAAGAACATATTTCCTAAGTTGCTCAAATCCTCTCCGAACACTTCATGAATAGGTTTGCGAACATTAGGATTGAGGTGCATTGGATAGACAAAATCCACTTCTGGATATTTGTTTTTCAAGTCACGGATTGCGGTCACCATGTGGATGAAGCCTTCGCCGAAATTCTCCCTGCGGTGTCCAGTGATGAGAACAAGTTTCTTTCCGTCGTTTAATCGTGATGAGTCGTAGCCGGCCTCCTTGAGTATCCGCCTTTGTTCATCAGCCAGATCTATGTTTTGTGTAAGTTTGTCCACAACAGCGTGTAGGGCGTCGATCACTGTGTTCCCTGTCACGAATACCTTGCCCTGTGCTTTCTCGTCCAAAAGATTCCTCTCTGACAGAGGAGTAGGTGAGAAGTTGTAGGTGGCGATGCGACCTGTAATCTGACGATTCATCTCCTCCGGCCACGGTGAGTATATGTCATGGGTACGAAGCCCTGCCTCCACGTGCCCGACAGGTATCTGTTGATAGAATGCCGCAAGCGCTGCAGCCGTAGAGGTTGTCGTATCCCCATGGACAAGCACGATGTCCGGTTTGCATTCCTTGAAGACATCCCGCATGCCCGTCAGGACCCTGGCCGTAACGTCATACAAATCCTGCCCAGGTTTCATGATGTTCAAGTCATAATCCGGCTTGACATCAAATATGTTCAAGACCTGATCCAGCATCTCCCTATGCTGCCCTGTCACGCAAATGATTGTGTTAAACTCCTCTGGATGCCTCTGGAATTCCTTCACCAAAGGACACATCTTAATCGCCTCCGGACGCGTCCCGAAGACTAGCATTACTGTTTTCATAATGAGTATTATTTCTTTACAATTGGTTTCGTATTATATCCTGCCACATTGCAATGGCAAGCGAAGAAAAGACTTCTTCATTTGGGTTTCGCTCATATTAAGCAAAGAGTCCAATTTTGTCTGAATAATAGGTTTATGGTTTTGTCTAGCAAAATGGACTTCTTTCTTAACCCAGTCAGATTCATAACCTTGCGATTCAATTTGAATCAACACATCGCAGAGGTTCAATTCATGATCAACTCTAGCCTGACCTCCATTAATATTATGAAGTCTATCAATAAACACATTTGCAAAAGGTTTAAGACGAGTTTCTATTTTAACAAGAACCTCTTGAGTAATAGCAGGATCTTTAGACGTATAACTTACAAATAAACGCATTCTACTGATTAAATATCGACCAACAAAAAATAACTGCAAGGATGATGACGTAAAACAAAATAGAATAATTCCAAAAGAGCGAGCGCCAAACACGTCCACAAGAAGATCTGTTATCAGGCAAAGTAAATTCATCATTTAATTCCTTACTTGCATGCCTCTTCTTCAGAGAATGGAAACGGACATCTATCTGAGATCTTAATTTTTCTTGATAATAGTATGTAAAAGAATCATATAGCCAAAATAATATAACCACGATAATAAGCAAACGTCTCTCGTTGCATCCAAATGAGCGTTCGTTTTTAAGCAAGGCAGCTACTATAACCCCAATAAGAGTAAACATAATGCTCTTTGCATGCATGCTGTTTTTAGAAAAATTCAAGACAGCATTATGCAACTGGTCAATTATTTTCCAATCAATCTCACTGTCTATGTCGCGACTCGTTTCTGTTTTTCTTTCTTCAGCCACAGAGTGTTTTTGTGGCATTCTTGAGTGATCAATACTTCGGTAAAAATTTACCGTACTAAAAAGTTAAACAATGGAAGCCGGGTGACCGGTTCCGCTATATAAAAGTTCATTGAAATACTGTCAA
>OIYX01000610.1_pt1 | contig 12356 bp, 8 predicted proteins | sample 1588431 | NCBI WGS metagenome assembly OIYX01 (sample SAMN03283241) | human gut metagenome | biome: human-associated habitat; material: feces | host: Homo sapiens | place: Peru | collected 2012
CGGCGCTCTGCCATCTTGGCGATATGTTCTACGAAGGCCGTATAGCCGAGCAAAGCTACGGCGCGGCATGCGAAAGTTACGCTCGGGCGTTCGAACTCGGACAGCTGGAAGAGCGCTCGGCACGACGCTACGCCGACTGCCTGCGCACCGGCCGCGGTGTCAAGGTCTCGGACAAACGCCTGGCCAACCGGGTACTTGCATCCATACACACATCCGCAATACCGACACTTCTCGGCCTTGTCAAGTAGCCGAAGTCTCCGGGCTGCCGCTGTCAGACGGCAGCCCGGAGAAATATCTTTGGATTCATAAATTACCGAGAGAAGCCCTATAAGACAAACCAACACGACAACATCACCGAAACATGAAACGACTAATTACTATAATATGCGTCAACGTATTTCTATGCGCGTCAGCGCAAGTTACGATGCCCGAAGCAGGCACTTTGGCTCGCGAGTACTACGATAAGGCTGTCACAGGCGATGTCGAGGCGCAGCACGCACTTGCCAAGTGTTATGCCACGGCTGACGGTGGTGTGGGTCGTGATATGTCCGCGTCTTTTGACTGGGATCTTAAGGCGGCGCGGAACGGCAACGGCGATGCCATGTATGCCGTCGGATGCCGTTACGCCGAAGGCATCGAGGGTGTAGTCACGCAGGATTACGGCGAGGCTCTCCGCTGGTGGCGCAAAGCGGCTGAGGTGGGTGACATAAACGGTGATGCACATTACAAAATCGCGGAGTGTTACCGCGATGGCTTGGGTGTGGAAAAAGATATCGGTTTCGCTGTCCAATGGCTTCTGCTGTCGGCAGGACGCGGCAAATTACGGGCACAAACCGAATTAGGATCGACATATATATGTGAAGGCAATGTCGCGGAAGGCTTGAAATGGCTGAAGAAAGCTGCACAGCGAGGTGACCCTGATGCTCAAGTAACTCTTGGCACGGTGTATGAGGATGGCGTTTGTGGTGTTCCACAGAATTATTATATGGCTTCTGAATGGTATAAAAAAGCCGCAGATCAGGAATGGCCGGATGGAATGTATCGTTTAGGGATGATGTACCTGACGGGACGCGGGTGTCCGGTAGACACTGAAAAAGGATTAAGACTCATAAGGCTGTCGGCCGAACAAGACTGTATCGAAGCTCAGCTGTTTTTGGCATGGAGCCATTTGTATATCCAAGATTTTGCCCCGGTTGCCCAAGATTTCGCCGAGGCGGAGCGGTGGTGTCGACGTCCGGCGGAAGGAGGTATGGTAACTGCGCAGACGCTGATGGGCAGTATCCTTTATCAGCAAGGACGCAAGGCTGAGGCCGCAGATTGGTGGGGGAAGGCCGCCAAACAGGGAAACATCGAGGCTCTTACTGCTGTAGGGGGATACTATTTCTTCGACCTTAACGACTACCGTGCTATTCCTTTTTTCGAGAAAGCGGCGGAAAGCGGTTATGCCGAGGCTGAATACCTCCTTGGTTGGTGTTATCTGGAGGGCTGGGGCGTGGCGGCGGACAAGGACAAGGCAAAATCCTTGCTAAAAAGTGCTGCCGAGCAGGGGGATGAAGATGCTATGGACTTGCTATATCAGATAGACAAAGAGCCGGAACAGAACGTCGGAGACATATACAACGCGGCTGTCGCCGGCGATGCGGCGGCTCGGCACGAATTGGCTGTACGCTATGCGACCGGTGACCATGTGCCGCGAGATATGGCCGAGTCAGTCAAATGGGACAAGAAATCGGCAGAACAGGGCAATGCCGATGCCCAATACGCGTTAGGCTGTCGCTACGCAAACGGCGAAGGCGGTCTTGCCAAGGATTTGGCCGCAGCAATAAGATGGTGGCGCAAAGCCTCCGATCAGGGCGTTTTGGATGCCGATTGCCGCATTGCAGAGTGCTATGCCGAAGGCAACGGAGTGTCACGCAACGGCTATATGGCCGCAGCGTATTTTAAGATGGCTGCTGACAAAGGACATTCCTACGCCCAATACAGCTTAGGAGCAATGTATCTGTTGCTGGAACGACCAAAAGATGCCGCAAAGTATTTCGAGATGGCGGCAGAGCAGGACAATACCGAGGCGCAGTTCAACCTTGCACAAATGTACTACTTCGGCAAAGGTGTGAAGCTGAGTTATACCGAGGCTGTCAAATGGCTCAAAAAAGCTGCGCAATACGAATACTGGCCGGCGGTGTATGCCCTTGGGAATTGCTATGTTATGGGACATGGCGTGTCGGTGGACAGCTATTATGGCTTTGCATTGATACAAAAAGCCGCCGAGAACGGGCTTGAAGCCGCCCGGGTATCCATGGGCGATTACCTCTACGAGGGCCGGAATGTCAAGTGCGATTACGCCAAGGCGTTGGAGTGGTATAAAAAGGCGGCGGAGCAGGGCAATGACTATTCTATGTATCAGATCGGATTGTTCTACGAAAGGGGATTGGGGGTGAGCAAGGACTTACAACAGGCTCGTTATTGGTACAAGCAGGCCGAAGAAAACGGCAATGTCATAGCTGCGGAAGCCATCGTACGTATAGATGGTCAATAGTAGGCGGTTCGGCGAGTTCGCACCGTCGGATGCCGCGTCGGATGCCGCGTCGGATGTCCGGAGTGGATGCCGTGTGCGGACTTGCATAATAAGGAAGGGGAAATCTCACGACTTCCCCATTCTTGTAAAAACCTTAAAAATCTAATCCTATGAAAAAACTAATCATTTCATTAAGCAGTTCTTTAACCCTAAACAAAATTGAATTATAAGTATAAGATTGAGGAAGGGGCGATTTGCGCTTGCCTATCGATTCCCTTGCCTATGTTCTCTCGTTGTTTTTTGTATTCCGTGCTCTGTATGACACGAGATTTATGTGTCATCGTGCATCCTGTGCATCCTGTGCATCGTAGCTATCGACCCTAAAGCCGATAGTCTTTTGCCGGTCTAAAATATAGACGCAATACCGAGGGTAAAAGTTTAATACCTCGCTTCTTTTTATATCATTTTAACACCTCGCCTTATTCCGAATAGTAGCTTGTTTTGCCACCCTCCGGCTACGATACTGATGCCGAGGGCGCCGATGGGGTTTGTCTTGAAGGAGTGCTGATTGTGTTATTTGGAGGATGTATGCGTATGGGATGCGAGGTCGATGATGGCTCGGGCGGCGGCATCGGCGGCATCGGACGAGCCGAGTATGCGTCGTATCTCGGCATATCCTTCGAGCATCTCGCGACGTGCCGGAACATTATCGTCTATGATTGCGGCCATGCTCCGGGCCACGGCATCCGCAGTGCAGTGGTGCAGCAACATTTCGTCGATGACGCGTCTGCGGGCTATCAGGTTGGGCAGGGTGACGTAGTCAACTTTGAGCAGGCGGTGCATGATGGCGTAGGACAGTCGGCTGCCGTTGGCGCGATAGCAAGCCACTTGCGGCGTACCGGCCAAGGCCGCTTCGAGCGTTGCCGTACCCGAGGTGACAAGCGCGGCTTGCGCATAGGCCAGCAGCGGCATCGTGGCATTGCGTACCACGTGTACACGTTCCGAAGCATAGGGTGCATAGACGCTGTCGTCCATACCCGGGGCGGCGGCCACGGCCACGCCATATTGCGGAAAGCGTGCTGCGGCCTCAAGCATTACGGACATATTGTTGCGTATCTCGCCGCGGCGGCTGCCTGGCAGAAGCGCTATGTACGGGCGCTTCGAATCCATGCCTTGTGCGGCAAGAAATTCGCAACGCTCGGGCTTGGCGGCAAGTGCGGTGTCAATTTCGCCCACCGAGGGGTTGCCGACATATTCCACCTCGTAGTGGTGGCGCTGCTTGTAGTAATCGACTTCGAAGGGGAAGATGACGAGCATGCAGTCCACTAATTTTTTGATGGTACGGACGCGCCATTCCTTCCACGCCCAGACTTTTGGCGAGATGTAATATGCCACGGGGATGCCCAGGCGGTGTGCTTCGGCGGCCACCTTGAGATTGAAGCTCGGATAGTCGATGAGTACCAGTACATCGGGGCGTGCGCTGCGCAGCGCCTCCTTGGCGGCGTGCAGATTGGCGGAAATGCGTCGCAGGTTGCGCAATACCTCGCTGAAGCCCATGAACGCCATGTCGCGATAGTCTATTATCGGCGCGATGCCGCTGACGGCACGCATGCCCTCGCCGCCGAGATATACAAATTCGGCTGCCGGGTCGTGGCGGCGCAGAGCCGCCATCACTTGCGAGGCATGCAGGTCGCCGGATGCCTCTCCGGCTATCATGAAGTATTTCACTGTGTACTATCGTCTGTTGTACTTTTGGCCGATGAACGGCTTATCGTGTTACAAATTTAGCCTTTTGTGTCGTGACGGCCAAATCCATCGTAATATTTGCGCAACCATGCACCCATGGTCCTACAAAAAACATTGCGCCTTTTAAGTTTTTTAATGCTGCGCCGATGTGATAATGCGGCATTTTGGTGTATCTTTGTGCTGTCGTAAAGCGACGTATGATTTTTATACACACATTTATCTTAGGGAGACTATCTTAGGGAGACATGTTGCCCCCGACATTTCCCGGACGGTCGTGATGCCGCATTTCGCAGTTGCGATGTACACTGTGTCTTCCGAAGCGAGACAAGGCGTGTGCGATTACGCACATATGCAAACGGACTCTGATACATACGATTTTTTAGATACACATAACATCTTAAAAGTAAACAAATTATGAAATTCAAAGCAGGAAATTCGTACGAGCTTCCGGTAAAGGAACGCATTGTACAGGGCAATTCGCAGTATTTTATTGTAGAACATGACGGAGTGGAGTATCGTATCCGTCTGTATGATTTTCAAAAAGAGCAAAAAGATCCGGCAACGCTGCTGTGCCTCGCCAGGCAGGTGCAAGACGGTACTATTGCGTTGGTGCAGGATTATTCGGCATTTTTGGACCAATTTTACAAGGTAGGCGAAGAATATCCCTTTACGGTAGTGTCCGGACTTAAGGGGTACGAATTGCCTTATTACACTGTGCGCGATAATCATGGCCTTATTTTCAACCTCGCCAATTTCGGTAAAGCCAAATTGATGCCTTATCAGGATATACGCTGCCGGGTGACCAAGATTGACCGTTACAGACTGCGCCTCCAATTGATAGATGATGAGCAAGTACAACGTAAGGTCAAATTTTACAGTCTCCCGGCCATAGGAGCCGAATTGTGCATAGGAGCCGAGGCACGCCTGGCCGAGAGCCTGCTGCTTGCCGATGCATCGTATGCCGACATCGCCGCGGCTTACCGCAGCCACCGTGGCGAATGGGTGCTGAAGTTCCTGTCCAAGGTGCGCGACACCATCGAGACGATGCATTACCGAACATTGCGCCGCCACATCCGCGTCCTCCGGGCATACGTGTCCGTATGTCTGTTCCTCCTCGAAGAAAGCCGACTGATTTCGAGCCTCGACGATACGTGGCGCACGCGCTGGCGTCGACGCCTCGAAGGCTATGTGCGCCATGCCAGCACTTCGATACGCGCCCTCGAGATGATAGATTCGGGTAAGCATACCGCCTACTTGGACGACATCATAGCCAAGATGCGCCAAAGCGGATACCTCTATAATCCCGGAGACAAGCTCGAGGTGATGAACGCCATATTTGCACTGTGCCCGGACATCATCGAGCAGCGCATGGATGACATCCTTTCTATCATTTCCGACGGCAATCACAGCAATTGGAGTCAAGATCCGTTTCGCTCGGCTTTCATACGCGTGCTTGACTCTTACGTGCGTCTCAACAAGACCCGAGCCGACGGCCTTACATACGAAGACCGCGCCGGCCGCGATATGTTGCAGCGCATGATACGCGTACTGGCTCTGCGGTTGCTGCTGTCGTCCAAGGACGATGACTTCGATATACAGGAATATCGCGCCGCACTGGTGCGTTATCTTGTGTTTGAGAACGAGGCCCTGGCTCCCGACTTGCTGCGCAAGGCCTTCGAGGCCGCAGCCGGGACATCCGAGTCGCCCCTGCGCTTTGGCTGGAAGAGCCTTGACAATCTTAAACAATTGGCCCTGGAGGCCGCCTCTGCCGACTTGTCCTCCCCGACCTCTCCGTCCTCCGCCCAATACTACATGGGCAAGGGCGCCGGCCTCGTGGCCACGCGCGAAAGCCTGCACCTTGTTTCGCAAAGTCGCGGCGGTGTCAATCGCGCCATCCTGCCCGTCGATATGCTGCCATGGCAAAACATTCAGATATACACATCCGAACGCATAGCCGCTCTTCCCGAGGGCTGTGATGACTTGGACGCTCTGTCGTGCTTCTGGGCCGATGTGGAGCATGCACTATACGAACCCGGTAGTCTGACACGTCCCTCTCGTGCAAATCTGCGTGCCGTCGATGCCGGGGACACGGTCCGCGTATATGTCTCCGAAATCGAAGGCGACGGACGCCTGTTCAGGGTCAAACCTGTGGACGAAAGCATTTCTAACGGCGAAGGTACGCTGAGCCTTTCCGAGATAGTGAAATATGATGTGTACGGCATGGCCATAGATGATTTTAGGGACGACTTTAACAACGCGCTGGTATTCGACGCCAAAGTCCTGTCGTTGGGTTCGGGCGACGAGCCGCGATATACGCTGCTGCCGGCCATCAAGGATATGGTGCGCAACGACCTCGACGAAGACACTCCCCTCGAGTGTCTGGTCATGGGATGGACCAAGTACAAGGGCCGCGAAACCTATCTGGGTATATCGGCGCAGGGCGACCCGGTCAATATCGTCACTGAGAGTACCAAACTTTCCAAAGGCGACTACGTAGTGGCTACGTACATGTCTATGGAGCCCACCGGGCGACTGCTCTGCCGATACAACAGGCCGGTAGACGAGGATTTTAATACATTCTCGCCGCACGATGCCATACGCACGATGCTGTTCCTGCTCAAGTCTTCGGTGTTCCATATTCCCGAAACCATGGACCTGGCATCGGAAAATACCGATGACGACCTGCCCGAATCGACCATCGAGCCCGAGCACGTGGTCGAGCTGATACACATCATAGACCGCGTGGGGTCGCTTGAGTCAAGCTATTTGCGCCGATTTAATTACATGGCCTTTGCGCGTATGCTGGCGCGGCTCATAGACAATAACGGTTTGGTGCAGTACTATGCGCGGCGCATGTCTTTTGTTCGACGCCTGCGCACCTTCGTCAGCTCGGGATACATCAACGTGGATGATATTCGTGCCGACGAAGAAAATTCGGGCGACTATCCGGTACTGGAAATGCGCAGCCGCCAGTTGCGTATACTCAGCTACATCTACGATTCGTCCAAAAACGATTTTCTATGGGACATCATCGCCGGTGACTACGACGAGACCTCCGTCGGCCTGGCCAAATTGGCTCTGACGGCCAACCTGTCCATGGAAATGGACGTGGACGAAGCCCAAGGCGCCATCACCGGGCGCATATCGCAGTTGCTGAACATCGAGGTCAAAATACAGCAGCCCATATTCTTGGGCGAAGAAACACAGACGCTCGAGTTCAAGAGCAGCTACATCTGCCCCGAAGACGGACTGCACATCGACATGCCGCGTCAGCGAGACCATATATTGCAACGTATCTGCGGATTTCTCAATAGCGCCCAAGGCGGCAAGTTGTATATCGGTGTCAACCGATACGGGTACGTGGTGGGCAATGACGACTTATATCACCATCTCTTCGGTGGAGACCGCGACAAGTACGAACTACGTGTGCGCAACGACATCCGCATCAATCTCGGCGGAGCCGCCAACGACTGCATATCCACGTTGTGGCTCGACCCGGCCGAATCCGGCGGCAAGAACGTTTTTGTCATCGAGATTCGTCCCAACCAGTTCGGCACCGAGTACGGCGGCAAGTACTGGGTGCGCCAAGGCACTTCCACCTATCCGTACACGCGCAAGGAGTTTCTGGCCATGCAGGCCAACCGCACCCTCGCCGACGCGCAATGATATGGCGGTGCTCCACAATATTAAGCGCGAAATTGCGTTTACTAATAGACCGGTCTTCGCTCACGCGTGCAGGCCGTCATCCGTATCACCAAAGCAAACACATCACACAATGTCCATGAGACAGAAATACAATTGCGGACGCTGTGCCGCCGTGGCCCTGGCCTTGGCGACGGCTTTCGGCGTCATGGCCGCCGATGATATTAAGAACGACGAATTCAACCCCATCACCACCGGCGTGACCTCGCTGGGTATAGCCCCGGACGCACGCGGCGCATCCATGGGCGACTTGGGTGTCGCTTCAGATCCGGACGTCAATTCGCAGTTTTGGAACCCGTCAAAATATGCTTTTGCCTACTCAAGCGCCGCCGTGAGCCTGAGCTACACGCCGTGGCTGCGCAAATTGGTCAACGATATCTTCCTGGCCAACCTGTCGGCATACTACAAAATCGGCTCGGGCGACAATCAGGCCATCAGTGCCTCGCTGCGCTATTTCTCGCTGGGCGAAGTCAATACAGCCGGGCCTTCCGGGGATGCCGGACAGAGCCTCAACCCCTACGAAATGTCCGTGGATGTCGGCTATTCGCGCAAACTCTCCGAGAAATTCTCCATGGGCGTTGTTTTCCGCTACATCTACAGTGACCTGGGTTTCAGCGACAGCTATGCCGGCGATCAAACTTCGGGTGCCAGTGCTTTCTCGGCCGACATCTCGGGATACTACACCACCTATCCCATCATCGGACGCAGCGAATGTCAATGGTCCTGGGGTTGGAATATCTCGAACATAGGCACCAAGGTGTCTTACGACAATGGCAATTATCCGGCGTTTCTGCCCACCAACCTGCGTCTGGGTACATCGTTCACCTTCCCGCTGGCTGATTATCACAACTTGTCTATCAACCTCGATGCCAATAAGTTGCTTGTGCCGGCCAAGCCGCGCGAAAGCGATTTCGATACTCAGACCACCGAGGGACAGCAGGCATATCTTGATGCACTCGAAGACTGGGAGAATATGTCGCCAATCACCGGCATTTTCAAGAGCTTCAGTGATGCCCCGGGTGGATTTAAGGAGGAGTTACGCGAAATCACCTGGTCGCTGGGTGCCGAATACAGCTACAACCAGCAGTTCTTCCTGCGCGCAGGCTATTTCTACGAGAATAAGTTCAAGGGCAACCGCCAGTACTTCGGCATAGGTGCCGGCTTCTCGCTCAACGTCGTGCGTCTGGATGCGTCATATATGCTGGCCACGGCGCAGACTTCGCCTCTGGATCAGACACTGCGCTTCACCCTGACTTTCGATATGGACGGGCTGCGCGACCTCTTGGGCAAGCGCAAACGTTGACACCGGCTGTCGCCTTCGGCTCTGATGCCACTCGCATCCGAGGCAGGTGGCGTCATAAGGCGCAACCTGTGCGAAATGCCGCATTCCACATTCCGCATTCCATATTCCATAAACACTTGAAGATATGCAATATCCACGTATCGGCAACGGCTATGACGTGCACGTCCTCACCGAGGGACGCCGTTTGATTTTATGCGGTGTCACCATTGACCACGACCGCGGCCTGCTGGGGCACAGCGATGCCGATGTGGCCATACACGCCCTGTGCGATGCGCTGCTTGGCGCAATGGCGCTGGGCGACATAGGACGTCATTTCCCGGATACGGACGCGCGATATGCGGGCATAGACTCGCGCCGGCTGCTGCGTCACGTGGTTGCGCTGATACGCGACCACGGATATATGCCTTATAATATGGACATTACCATTATGGCACAAGCGCCTAAGATGGCGCCGCACATCGAGGCCATGCGTGCCAATATTGCCGCCGACCTCGGTATAGATGCCGATATGGTGAGCGTCAAGGCCACTACCACCGAGCGCCTGGGATTTGTAGGCCGCGAAGAGGGTATAGCAGCTCTGGCTACAGCCGTAGTCGTCCCGATTCCATAACGGTTCCTGTTTCATAACAGCTCTTGTCCCATAACAGCTCCTGTCTCATAACAGCCTCTGTTCCATAATCATACGGGGAGGCTGCGTGCACACAGTCGCTATATGTCCGCGCACAAGCTGCCGAATCCGCCGAATAGCGAATCCGGGGCCTCGGCGCCGCCTACATGGTTCGCGCCTGCATCGGCGATATCCCCGGCATCGCATGTCTCCATACCGCTATTCATCGGCGTGTCCTCGTAACTAATCGTAACATGCGGCGCGGCAGGCACTTCGACGCGTTCCGTGTCATCGCCCGTGCCCGCATTGGCGGCAATATCGTCTGCCGATTTCTCATTTTCAGGCGTGGCGGCACGGCTCAGCGAGGCATCCTCCTTGGTCAATACGGACGCGACACAAACCCCGGCGACACCCACGGCGGCGCTCACACCCATGGCACGGCCGAGCGACATACGTTGCCCGGCATCAGGCAGCAACGCCGCCGACGGAAAATCCTCCTGCGAAACATCCGCAGCCGCCTGATTGCCGGGCGCTTGATTACCGGGCGCCTGATTGCCGGGTGTAGGCGTTGCATCCGGCGCCGGGACAATCACTTCCGTAGCCCGAGCCATTTCTTCTTCCGAAAGTCCGTTGCCGTCTTCCGAAAGTCCGTTGCCGTCTTCCGGAAGTCCGATGCCGTCTTCCGAAAGTTCATTATCAAAACGGTTGTCTGAATACATGCCCATTGTCTAACGATTAGTATTGGTTGATTAGCGGCCTATGGCCTGTAATAGATGTCATGGCGTAAGGCGGGGAGGGGGAGAATGAGTGAGAAGATGGTCGCCTTGACGCTTCTGACGACACAAAGTTACGGGCCATCTCCCTTCGCCCCCAAACATTTCCCTCGATATTGTATGAAATATACCGTTTAATCCACAAGACCGATTTCGTATTCCACATTCGACATTCCACATTCCACATTATCATGGTTTTATCTCTGTGGCAGGACGAAGCCTTTCCACTGGTCGTTGACATTGAGGGTGGTGCGGGTGGTGCCGGCGGCGCGGGTGGTGCGTGCCGTATCGCTGCGGCGCAGGGTGCAAGCGTCCATCAAATCTTGGCGACGCGCCCAGTTGCGCACCGCTGCCTGCCAGTCGCGCATGGGAGACTTGCCGACGTGCCAGCCGTTGGAGCTGTAATAATCGGTAAATGCTTCGGCATCAAAGCCTTCCAAACCCTTGACTACGGCGTATTGGCGCACCTGTTCGACATCCGGAGCTACGAAAGCGCCGCGGCGACCATCGGATGTGCTTACTGCCGATATTCTTGCAGCAGATTTGCTCGCCGTGGGTGTACTTGCAGCCGGTTTGCTTGCCGCGGCGCCGGCCCCCTTTTTTTCCACAGTATTTGTACCGGGCGTAGCTGCGTTTCGGCGCAAGACGCAACCGTCTGTCGCGAATGACTTGCATTCCGAACATGGTACTTCACAAAACGACTGCTCGGCCTGTGGCGCGAGCGCGGGCTGAGCCTTGGCGAAGCCGCTATTCTCTCTTATATTTTCTTTATTTATTTCTTTATTTATTTCTTTCTTTATTTCTTTAGTTGTTGTTAGCGGCTTGTTGCAGGTCTGTTGAGGGTGTGTTGAGGGGTTGTTGACGGGTTGTTGTTCCGAGGTGTTGGAGCACGCTCCGCCGTCTTGGTAACGCGCATAGTTATTGACAGTTATGAGCGTGTAGCAGGGTGTTGTTTCTACTCTGATTTCGCCCGTGGATTTGAGATGTGCCAGGCAGGTGCGGACGTTCTGCACGGACAGTGTCGTCTCGGCGGCGAGCGCGGCCAGCGACGTGACCATAGAGCTGCGCGGGATGACGATGCCTTTCCAGCGGCGTTCGCGGTAATTGACTCTCAGCAGCAGGTGCAGGAACAGGCGCACGGTATTGGTGTCGCTGTACCATTCCCATTCGGTGAAGCAGCGGAACAGCTTGAGCCATCCGCATCCGGGGACGCAGGCGTTGGCGCCCGTGTCTTGCAGCGCGTGCCGTGTCCGGTCTTGCGGTGTCAGTACTTGCTCGGTCAGTGCTTGCGGTGTGCCTTGTGCGAGTTGTGTGTTTTGCATGTCTTGTTTTGTGTTCATGGTTGTGTGTGTTTGAGTGGATAAAGTTGGTGATTAATAAATATATATGCCTGAAATTCGAATGGCATATTTGCACACCGCAAAGATAGCAACTATTTTTGAAACCACCAAATTTGTCGCGCACAATTTTTTTGTTCAACGTCAGCGCTATAATAGCCCTCCAAAAAAACGTCCGCCCCAAAACTATTAAGGACCTTAGAGACCTTAAGGACCTTAAGGACCTTAGGGACTTTAGCGACAAGACTTTAGGGGCCTTAGGGACCTTAAGGACCTTTTTTTTAGGGGGGGGGTAGAGTTCTAAGTCGGGGATGGTACACAAAAAAAGGGTGGGGGACTTGGCCGTATGGCCAAATCCCCCACCGATTATGGG
>OIYX01000612.1_pt1 | contig 12349 bp, 8 predicted proteins | sample 1588431 | NCBI WGS metagenome assembly OIYX01 (sample SAMN03283241) | human gut metagenome | biome: human-associated habitat; material: feces | host: Homo sapiens | place: Peru | collected 2012
AATTTCGTCATCGTACGCTCCACGTTGATCACGGTGAACAAGAAAATCGAACTGAACTTTGCTGCGGTCGATATTTCGGTAATAGTTCATCACCATTGTCTCTGCACCGCCGCGATCCATAATCGTTAGTACGTTTAAAACCCGAATTGGCTGGTTCATATATTTCTCTATCCCTCCACTTTGGAAACTGCTTTACATCATTGCCCATGTAAAATGCATCTGGTAATAGAAAAACGCGCAGTACAGCAGCACGCACGCTGCTTTGACAAACACGGCGCTTTTTTCGGAAAAAACGCTCTTGATCTCCCACGGCAGGACGATCAGGTTCGACCACAGGCTGACGTAGATTGGCATTCGGCCGAGGAAGATGCCGGAGGTCGCCATGGAGATGATGCCGAGGCAGGTGGAGACCAGACTCGCGCCGATGCCGAGGTTGATGATCGGATCGTCTGCCGCACGGATCTTGCGGTAGCCGTAGAGGCCGATCAGCGTCGGCATGGCATAGACCAGAACGCGCAGCGGATTCGTGCCGTCGTCGTTGAAGGACTTCCAGTCGGAGACGACGTTTTTATACTGCGTGTCGGCCAGCGCCGAGCTGAGGAAATCCGTGAACTGATCGATGAAGGCCAGCGCCGTGACGCTGAGCAGGACGCAGATCACGGTCTTTTTGTTGAACGCCTTGCCTTGGATCAGGAAGATGACCGGCAGCATAATGAGCGCCGATTGGTGCATCGTCGAGGCAAGGAGGATCAGCAGCACGCTCGGGATATACTTTTTTCGGATGATCAGCTCCGTCGCGCCAAAGATGATGACCGCCGCCGTAAACTGCCGTATTCCGTTGAACATCCACGAAACATAGTCCGTCGACGCCACGAACAGGAAAATGCTCAGCCAATAATCGACGCTCAGACGGCGGCAGACGAACGCGATGATGAGCAGCTGAATGGCCGCCAGAAGCAAAAAGTAGACTTCCGGAGACTGGCAGAGGATGATTTTGACCAGAGCGTTGAAAAAATAGAAGCCCTGATCCTTAGAGTATTGGCTCAAGTATTCGCCGATCCCTCCGAAGGAGGTCGGCGCTTTCAGAAACGCTTGCTGATAGGCGTAGGTGTCGCCGAAGCCGACGCCGCGGAAGCCCGCCCAAATGATATAGGGCAGAACGAGGAGGATGGCCGGGAGGATCTTCCAGCGGACGCGATCCTTCCCGAGAATGCGTTCCCTTTGCTTCGGGAAGGCGCGTTCTAAGATAATTCCGGCCGTGAAGAGCCAAATCAGGAGCCACCAGAAATTTTTCAGTTTCATAGATGTATTTGCCTTTCTGTGAATCCTCCGACTCGGCTATCCGCCAGCCGATTCTTACACCGGTTCGCGCGCCGGGAGCAGGGCATTCAGCGTCGCCCGCACCACGGCTTTTTTGTCAAACTCCTTTTCGACAAAGCGGCGGCCCTGCTCGCCCATGGCCGCGCGCTCCTCGGGCGCGAGCCGCAGGAAGCGCTCAAACTGCTCCGTCAGGCTCTGCGCGTCCCGCGGCCTGCAGAGCAGACCGCTGACGCCGTTTTGCAGTGCCTCCCGGCACCCGGGAATGTCGGATGTGATCACGGCGCGTCCGGATGCGGCCGCCTCGAGCAGGACGTTGCTCATGCCCTCGTGGTAGCTCGGCAGCACAACGCAGTGACTCATGGCATAAAACGGCCGCGGGTCGGACTGGAAGCCGTGGAAGCACACAACCCCCGCCTCCGAGAGGCGCTCCACCGTGTCCTTATAGGCGTCCTCAAAAAATCCGACGAGGTCAAAATGGACGGCGTCACCATGCTTCTTCTTCAGCGTCTGCGCGGCCTCAAACAACTCGTCCATTCCCTTTTCCTTCATGATCCGGCCAAGATACAGCACTCGAACGCCGTCGGCCTCGGACGGATAAGGCTGTTGTGGGTACTCTTCTAAATTGATCCCGGCACCCTTGAGTACGGTCACGCGAGATTGCGGTACGATTCCGCGTTTCAAGAACTCTTGTGCATTTCCTTCGTTCTCAAAGAAAACCGTTTGCACGCCCTTCAGCGCTCTGCGATACATAAGCGTAACCACACGGGCAATGGCGGGCTTCTGGAACGCCGTTCCCAGCCCCTGCACATTCACGCAGTAGGGCACGCCGCATTTTTTGCAGGCATAGCTCGCATAGATATTGGGCTTGATGGAATAGGTCACGACCAGATCGGGGCGCTCCTTGCGAATGAGCGTCCGATAGAAGCGATAGAGCTTGAGATCGGTCTTCGGGTTGATGGAACGGCGGTCGAGCTGCGTCTCGATCAGGCGGCAGCCCATCGCGCGGAAATCGTCCTCATGGCCGACGAACGGCGTGCTGATGACGACCTCTCCGGTTCTTTGCAGCTCGGCGATCAGCTCCTTACGGAAGCGCCAGAGCATATAGGAGTGATTCGTTACAATCAGATATTTTTTTTGCTCCTCGGCGTGCTTTTGCAGCTCGCCCGTGCCGCCCTCGACCACGCCTTCGCCGCGCAGAGCGCTGATGGCAGTGCCGAAGAAGCAGCGGCAGTCGAACAAAAAGCTCATTTTTTCGACATATTCGCCGTCCAGCCGCGCCTTTTGCTCGATGGGAAGCGTATCCCGGCCACAAATCTGTGCCCAACCGGAAAGGCCGGGACGCAGGTCATTTGCGCCATAGCGGTCGCGTTCCTGAATCAGATCCTCCTGATTCCAAAGCGCAGGGCGCGGCCCGATGATGCTCATGTCGCCCTTCAAAATGTTCCAGAGCTGCGGGATCTCGTCCAGAGAGGTCTTTCTCAGGAATTTCCCGACGCGCGTAATATACTGCTCCGGATTTTTCAGAAGATGCGTCGGCATATCGTGCGGCGTCGACATTTTCATGGAGCGAAATTTAATAAGCCGAAATTCAGTTTTTCCCTTTCCGATGCGTCTCTGCCGGAAAAACACAGGTCCGGGATCGTCGATCACGATTGCAAGCATGATCAGCAGATACAGCCAGGATGCCAAAATCATCCCCAGCAGTGACAGCGTCACGTCAAGGACTCTCTTCATGCCGTTTTTATACATATGTCGTTCCTTTTTCTCTGAACTCAGCGGACATGCGTTGTCTCGAGGCGGTGATAGGTCGGCACGACCTGAGCGATGAGGCTTTGGATATCCGGGCTGTTCTGCTCGCAGGCCTCCTCAAGCTCCGTCAACTGCCTGAGGAATTCCTCCTCACAGATACGGATCGGCTGGCCGATATGGATCAGGTGGTTGGCCGTGGAACGCAGTCCCTCCTCATCCATGAGCATTTCCTCATAGAGCTTCTCGCCGGGGCGAAGGCCGGTATAACGGATCTCGATGTCCTCCTCGGGGGTGAAGCCGGAGAGGCGGATCAGGTTGCGCGCCAAATCGTCGATACGAACCGGCTCGCCCATATCCAGCACAAAAATCTCGCCGCGGTTGGCATAGGCGCCGGCCTGCAAAACGAGCGAGACGGCCTCGGGAATGGTCATAAAATAACGAATGATGTCCGGATGCGTCACCGTGACCGGGCCGCCCTCGGCGATCTGCCGCTTGAACAGCGGGATCACGCTTCCGTTGCTTCCGAGCACGTTTCCGAAGCGCACGGCGACGAATTTCGTCTCGGAGTGGTTGGCCATGGTCTGCACGATCATCTCGCAGATGCGCTTGGAGGCGCCCATGACGTTCGTCGGGTTGACCGCCTTGTCCGTGGAGATCAGAACGAACGTCTTGGTGCCGTAGCGGTCGGCCGCCTTTGCAACGTGGTAGGTGCCGAATACATTATTTTTAATTGCCTCGTTCGGGCTGTCCTCCATCAGCGGCACATGCTTGTGCGCCGCGGCATGGAAGACGATCTCCGGACGATAGGTACGGAAAAGCAGCTCAACGCGCTTGGTGTCGCGCACCGAGCCGATCAAGGTGACAAGCTCCAGCTCGGGATGCGCGCGGCGCAGCTCCTGCTGGATGTCATAGGCATTGTTTTCGTAAATATCAAAAATGACGAGACACTTGGGATGATGCATTGCGATCTGACGGCAGAGCTCGCTGCCGATCGACCCGCCTCCTCCGGTCACGAGCACGGTTTTCCCGGAGAGGTATTCCGCGATCTGCGAAAGATCGACCTGCACGCTGTCGCGCCCGAGCAGGTCGATCACGTCGACGTCGCGGATCTTCTGCACCTTGACCTCGCCGTTGGCGAGTTGCGAAATACCGGGCAGGATCTTGAGCTTGCAGCCCGTATCCTGGCAGAGCTTCAGGATCTGCTTGCGCTGCTGCGGAGTCGCCGTCGGAATGGCAAAGACGATCTCCTCAATGCGATACTCCTGCACCGCCTTGGCAATGTCGCGGCGCGTTCCGACGATCTTCACGTTGTTCAGATAGCGGCCGGTCTTCTGCGGGTCGTCGTCGATGATGCAGACAACATGGTTTCTGGAATTCTCGCTCGTTTCAAACTCGCGCAGCGTCAGCATACCGCCGTCGCCCGCGCCGATGAGCATCGTGCGCGCCTGCACGCCGCGGCGATTTCTGCGACGGACAAAGCTGCGCGCCACGCGGTAGGAAAAGCGGAAGGCTACCGTCAGCACGGAGAGGAACATCGCGTTGAGCATCGGGAAGCTGAGCGGCAGCTCGACCAGATTCAGCACGATCGACGCGAATTGCAGCACGGCGACGGCCATTGCCGCAAGCAGAATGTGAAGCAGCTCGTCCATGCTGGCGTATTCCCAGAGGCTGCTGTAAAGCTTAAACGGGACGAAGATCAGGATCGTCATCACCGTAAACCACGGCGCATAGCGCAGCAGTCCGTCGAGGAAGGTGCTCTCCCGGAGCGCCGCGTAGCTGAAATCAAAGCGCGCCAGCAGCGCGGCGAAGGACGAAAGATTGATCAGTATCAGGTCGGTGAGCAGCAAAAAAAACACGCGAAGTGTCTTTTTGGCGTCGCCGCGGCAAAGGTACTCCTTTTTTTCCATATCTCTACATCATTTCCGTTTTCTGTCTATTTTGCGGTGTTAATCCCCTGGCTCCCGTCAGCGTCGCAAAAGCTTCCGGCAGCGGCTGTCAAGCTCAAAAATCCACGGCCGCACGCTGCGCAGCCACGTCCAGACGGTGCGATACATGCGGTAGAGCACATTTCGCTCAGTCAGGTGATGCCCCTTGCGAACGAACGCGGTCGCAAGGGCGATCATTTGCTCGGGACGGATCCCGCGCTCCGGCGCGGCCTGATGGTCGCCGCACATGGTATAGGTTCCGTCCGGTTCGACCCGAATGATGCGATGCAGCACAAAAGCGCCGTCGCATCTGCGATACAGCGGCAGGTCGTTTTTCTTCAGCGGACGCGTGATCGGAGAGAGCGTCACTTGGTCGCGTCCGCCGAGTATGAAGGGGTACATGCTCGTACCCGTGACGGTCAGAGAAAACGTGCCGCCCGCCTCGAGCACCTCGCGGATAAGCGGGTACATCTCGGCGAGGCTGACACATTTCGTGCCGTGCTCGGCGATCGGCGCGTCAAGCTCCCGCTTATTCAACGCAGCCGGCATCGAGCAGCTTCTCGGTGTAGTCTTCGGCGCACTTGCGCGCAGTCGGCTCGTCGACCTCGTATTCGCGCAGCAGCGCAGCCGTCAGGCTGTCGACGTCAGCGCCGCGCTCCAGCTCGCGCCAGAGGAACGCGCCGGAATCGTTGAGCGTGATCATGCCGTTGAAGTCGACGCTGGCTGCGCCGACCGGCACGACGATGTTTGAGCCTGCAATGCTTCTCAGGACAAAGCCTTCCTTGATTTTCATAGTGTTTCTCCCTTTCCTTTCATTGTTTGATAGGACAGCCTCGCGGCGTCCGGTTCCATGTTGCACGACAGCTTCCAAATTTTCCCGCTGTCCACGATGCGCCCGATGAGCTCCATGCATTTGAGGATCTGCTCGCCCGGGAGCTTGCGCACCGTCTGATCCAGAAGCGCAAAAACCGCCTCCTGCGACGCCATCGGGCGAATGGAGTTCGTCGCGGCGCGCTCCAAAAAGGCGATGCCGCCGAGTTCGGCGTCGGCGTTGCGCGAATAGCCGTGCTTTCCGCTCCATGGGGTGCCAAACACACGGAGCGAGCCGTCCGGCAGGAAGCGCAGTGCCGGCTTGTCGTCGTTGAGGATGTATGCGCGGTCGCCCAGCTCCTTCAGCCAAAGTCGGACATGCGTCGACTTGCCCGTGCCGCAGGGCGCAGAGAAGAGATAGGCGCGCCCGTCGACAACGACGCAGGAGGCGTGGAGCATAACGCCGTTGAAGCCGACGAGCTGGCGATAAAACGAAGCGCCGGTCGCAAGATAGGTCGCGTAATCATTCGTCAACCCTGCGGCCAGTGCAAGCGCCTCCGGCTCGGGGCAGACCGTCAGCTCCGGCTCGGCGTCGGCCACGCGGTATGGCTCCGCCTGCCGCGCCGTGCGCCCGCCGACCTGCATTTCGACCAAAAGTCCGGCAATTCGATAGGTCGCCATCCGCATTCCTCCCCAATTTTATATGTACAGAGTATTATATCACATTTTGACAGAAGCCGCAACAATAAAATCACGGTTTTCCCCCGTTTTCGCCCCGCTCAAACAGGTGGAACACGGTTGCCGACGTTCCGACCTGAAAGCGCCCGTCCGCGAAGGTCAGATACCGGTTCAGCTCGGCGCTTTTGACCGTCAGGCGATCCGGCTTTCCGCCGAACCGCAGTGCGATGTGCGTCCGGCCGCCGGAGAGGGCGATCCGCTCCGTGTCCAGCGCCAGCGCGTCGCCGTCGGCGTTTCGCAGGCAGAGAGCATCGCCGTCTCTCTCGGCATACCAGAGCAGCGACTCCGACGCCTCGAGCGCGCCGTCCTGCGGCGCGGCGCCGAGCGCGACGGTGCTGCCGTCGCCTCCGAGGGCGTACCAGCTCCTGCCGTCATAAAAGGCCAGCAGATAGGCTTTGCCGTCCTTCGGGAGCGCCTTGCTCCGCTCTGTGCGCACGGTCTGCGGCTCCTTTGCCTCGCACTGGCTGCAAACGCCGTCGCGGTAATCGTGCTCAAGGCGCGGCACGGTCATTCCGGCGCTGACGCTCCCGCCGCACCGCTCGCACCAGCCGTTGCAGACGATGCCCTCGCGCGTGCAGTCCGGGGCGTAGCTCTGCCCCATCACGGCGTTGATATGCGTGCAGTTGCTCGTGCGGAAGCGCTCGAAGGCCATGCGGAAGCTTCCGGCTGAATTATAGGCCGTGATGGAGAGCGTGTAAGCCCCCGCCGGAAGCGCCGCCGTCTTCAGCAGCGCCGACAGCTCCCCGACCGAGAAGCGCACGGAGTTCGGCTCCGTGGACGCCGTGGCCATCAGCTTCTCATCCGCGTCGCGAATCGTCGCAACGACTCTGCTGATCGGCAGCGCCGAGGTCAGCGTCCCCCAGAATTCCACCGAGCCGCCCGCCGGATAGGTCAGGCCGTCGGTGCTGAAATGGCCGTCCTCCCAGCGGATCAGATTTTCGTTTTTCGCGACCGTAAACGGGCGGTCACAGACGGTTTGATAGGAGCTTCCGTTCTCCGCCGTGAGGATCACACGATATTCACCGACGGGAAGCGCCGAAAAATCGAGCGAAGCGCGCATAGACGCAAGCGAAAACACACCTTGCCGCACCTCGGCGCACGCCGTCTGCACAGCGATGCCCCGACCGTCTAAGATGGACGCGCTGACACTGCGCAGCGGCGTCGATTCGGAGGCAAGCACGCCCTCGAGGCGGAAGCTGTCGCCCTGCGTCACGACCTCCGGAAGCGTCGCGCCGCAGAGACTGATGCCGTCAAACTCCACGCAGAAGGCCGTGTCTGTCAAGATCGCCGGGCCGCTTTCGTTGACGGCCACGATGCGCAGGGTGTAGCTGCCGGCCGTCAGGCGCGAAAGCCGCAGCGCCTCGCGCAGACTGCTCAGCGCAAAGGAGGCGCCGAGGTCGCGCGCGGTGTGATCGGCAAAAACCTCGCCGTCCCCGCGCGTCACGGTCACGCGAAGCTGGCGCAGCCTCGAATCGTCGGAGACGACCGTGCCCTCGAGCGTTTTCAGCTCGCGGTAGGCATAGCGCTCCTGCATCTGAAACTGCTGCAAATGCACCGTGCTGCCGTCCGACCAGATCATGAAGGGCGCGGAAAACAGCTCCTCCGTGCCATACTCCGTCGTCGCGGCGATCTCATAATAATATGAGCCGGGACGCACCTGCGAGACGGCAAGCTCCAGCTCTGAAAGGTCAAATTCCGTTGCATACGGCTCGGCCGTCTCGGTCATCATGACCGTGCCCTCATCGCCTCGGATGCAGACGGACACCGCCAGCAGCTCGCTGCCCGCGCGAATCACGCCGGACGGCCGGAACGGCTCGCCGACAAGGCGATCGGTCGGTGCCTGTGCGTCCGAGAGCATCGCGCCCGTCCGCGAGACCGTCACCGGCTGCTGCAGCAGCGTATAGGACGCCTTTTCCGTCCTTGCGCCGATACGCAGCGTATACGCACCCGCCGCGAGCGTCTCGGTCTTGACCAGCTCGTCGAAGGCCGAAAGGTCGATCTGAGGCTGCTCAAGCGGGAGCGTGCCACCGGTCTGCAGCTCGTTCGACGAGTCGACCAGCGCGACCGTGACCTCCTGCAAATTGCCCTCATAGGATGCAATGCCGCCCGTGAGCGCCCAGTGCGTGCCCAGCACCAGCAGCTCCGGCGCCGCAAGCTCATACAGCGCGATCGGCTCGGTCTGCGCGGTGTAGCCGTTGAAGCCGTAGTCGCGGCAGATGGAGGGATAGTCCTTAAAGGCGATGTTCATGTCGCAGTTGCCCGGAACGCCGCCGACCGCGCCGGTGGACGAGTATTGCCACATGCCGTAGACCGCGTCGTAGCGGTCAAAGCCGTCATAGGTGCCGCTGGGAAGGTACATCGCCATCCAGCACTCGTATTTTTGCCCGAGCGCCGCCGCATCGACCTTGTGGTCGAGCCAGCTTTTGCTCGAATACAGGCCGCAAAGCCAGCCGTCGTCGGCCATAGAGTCCAGAAACGCCGCCGACAGCTCCGTCAAAAAGGCGCTGTCCAGCCCGGCGTGCTTCTGCGGATCCTCCAGATCAAAATAGACCGGATATTCCAGCTTTTTGCCCGCAAGCCACGATTTCATCGCAGCCGCCTCGTCGAGCGCGTCGCTGATCGTGTCGGCATAAGAATAGAGGTATGCGCCGACATCCAGTCCGGCTTGCTTGGCGCGGACGTAGTTTTCCTCAAACGTGTTGTCCTCCGTCGTGGCGAAGCCCGCGCGGAGAATGACGAAGTCGTAGCCCTCGGCCTTGATCTGATAAAAATCGACCTCATGCCCCTGCCAGCTTGAAAGATCGACGCCATGGGCATAGATGCCCCGCCCTGCCCCCTGCATACCGCCGGCATAGCCGTCGCCGTAGGCCGCGCGCACCGGTGCGGCCGGGAGCAGCGCAATGAGATATGTAATGATCAGGAGCCGGCCGAGCAGCCGGATAAGTTTTCGGCTATGCATAATTTCCCTTCTGTTCGCGCCCGGCGCTCATCGCCGCCGGGTATTCATGTATATTTGAAATATTATACCCGAAGTCCAGCTCGTTGTCAATGCCAGAAGCACGGTCTCCTCCGCGCGCCGATTGTCGCGTTGTTTTTTTCGGCGAGGCAAAAATCCGTGCCTCGCAGACATTCGCAACGCGGACGCGCACAGTGCTGTTATTTTCCACGAATGAATATTTCATTGTGTGTTTGCATAGAAATACCGTTTATTCGCTGCATCGATTGTAGTCAACCTGCAGAAATTCCAACTTCATGCAGATTTTTCTTGTATTTTTCATCGAAAGTGGTATATTTATAAGTATCCATCTGCCTGCATGATACAGGTAAAAATTCACAAAGGGAGAATCATACATGAAACACATTGCAAAACGGCTGGTTGCCCTTTTGCTGACGATCGCGATGGTCTGCGGCCTGCTTCCGACCATTGCCTTTGCGGCAAACGGCACATCCGATGATCTCTGGGCACAGATCATCGCCTATGAGCAGCGCGAGCTGCGCAGAACGCGCGACCTCAACACCGTCGCAACGGCCGAGGACTACGCGCGGCTTTCGGCTCACGTCGCCGAAATGGTCAAGGCCTCCGACGACTACACGCCGGGCACCTGCACCTATGACGGAACGAACGCCATGTTCTTCTGGGAGGATGCGGACGGCGAGCCGCAGGGCTACTCCCCCGCGCTCCGCGCGCAGATCGAAAACGGCTCGACCGGCACCGTGACCACGACCGAAGAGAGCGAAACGATCTCCTACGCCACCCGCGGCGGCACGACCACCGGCAAGGACGTCTACGTCATCGGCCCGTGGTACGGCAAGGACTCCAACTTCACCGACCAATATCAGACCGAGGGCAAGAGCATTGCCGCGGCGACCGGCGGCAGCTTCACGCTCTATTCCAGCACAAACGCCACAATTGACCGGGTCGCGGGCGCCATCGAGTCCGGTGCGGTCGTCATCTTCGACTCCCACGGCACGACGGACTACGAGGAAGAGCTTTCCTACACCCATCCCAACCAATCCGAGAAGGTCACCGACTGCGTCACGAAGGCAAACACCTCCTACCTGACCCTCTCGAGCGGCACCGGCCTGACCTCTGCCGACAAAAGGGCGGTCACCGGAACCTTCGGTACATATTATCACGCTTACAGCTTCAGCAGCAACATTGGAACCGGCTACTGCGTCGACGGCACCGTCATCGCTAACCACATGACCCAAAATGCCCCGAACAACATGGTCTGGATGGCCATTTGCCTCGGCATGGCGACCACAGGTCTGCAGGCGCCTCTGCGCAGCAAGGGCGTCGAGGTCGTCTATGGCTATTCCCAGTCCGTCACCTTCGGCGGCGACTATGCCTATGAGAAAAACTTCTGGACCTCGATGAAGTCCGGCAGCACGGTTGCGGCCGCCGCCGCCAAGATGAAGAGCGATAACGCAAACTGGGATCCGGGCTATGCCTCCAGCTACTATTATAATTCCGTCGACAAGGCCAGAGAGTATTTCGTCGCCTTCCCGATCGTCGTTTCCTCCGAGGACGCTTACCCCGGTCAGCACACAAGCAGCTCCAACTACGGCGTTGACGGCGTGCAGACCGTTAACTCGAGCTGGAAGCTGATCGACAGCAGCTCCGGCGGCAGCACGGGCGGCTCGACCGGCGGCAGCACGAGCTACACCGTCACGGCGGTTTCCAACAACACGAGCTACGGCACGGTCTCCGTCTCCGGCAACACCATCACCTGTTCCCCCAAGACGGGCTACTATGTTGCCTCTGCGGCGATCACCTCCGGCAGCGGCACCTGCACGGTAAACAGCGACAACACCGTCACGGTCGATCCCACCTCCGACTGCACCGTCACGGTCACCTTTGCGCCCAAGACCGCGATCACCATCAGCTTCAGCAGCGGCGCCAACAATATCAGCACCTACACGGGCGATGTGTTCACGCTTCCGGCCTATTCCGGCACCGTTCCCTCCGGCTACAGCTTCGTCGGCTGGACAGGCTCTGAGCTTTCCGAAGGCACAACGACCGCCCCAGAATATTATGAGCCCGGCAACTATACCTCCACCGGCAGCATCCAGCTCTATCCCCTGTTCACCTATTCCGCGGGTCAAGGCGGTTATGTCAAGGTCGCCACAGCGCCGGCGAGCCTTGCCGGCGAATACCTGATCGTCTATGAGGACGAGAGCATGATCTTTGACGGCAGTCGGACGACGCTCGACGCCACAAATAACTACCAGTCCGTCACGATCAGCAACGGCAGCATCTCCTCCGCGCAGGGCGACCCGTGCAGCTTCACGATCGGCGCCGACGGATCGATCCTGAGCAAGAGCGGCTACTACATCGGCACGTCCAGCGACGCAAACACACTGAATTCCTCAAAAACCACGAAATACACCAACACGATCTCGATCGGCAGCGACGGAAACGCTGTGATCAAGTCGCAGGGCGGCGCATATATGCGTTTTAACACCATCTCCGGGCAGGATCGCTTCCGCTACTACAGGTCGTCCTCCTACGCCGCCCAGAAGCCCATTCAGCTCTATGTCAAGCAGGGTGCGACTTACTACACGACAACCGTTCCGACAAGCACCGAGACGCACACTGCGGCTCACTTTAACGGGCAGGCAGCGACCTGCACCGCCTCCGGCATCTGCGCCTATTGGTACTGCACGGAGTGCCTGAACAACACTGCCGGCAAGCATTACGGCAAGTCCTACAGCGATGAGGCGCTGTCCACCATCGTGGCGGACACCACCGTCCCCGCTCTGGGACACGATCTGAAGGAAAACGTGGTTGCTCCGACCTGCACCGA
>OIYX01000613.1_pt1 | contig 12345 bp, 9 predicted proteins | sample 1588431 | NCBI WGS metagenome assembly OIYX01 (sample SAMN03283241) | human gut metagenome | biome: human-associated habitat; material: feces | host: Homo sapiens | place: Peru | collected 2012
GGTGTAGGGTGCGATGCGGCGGCGGGACTTCTGGAACCACTCGTGCTCGTCGCTCGTATGGTTGACGACCAAGTCCATAATGACCTTCATGCCGCGCGCGTGCGCCCCGTCGAGCACCCGTTTGAAGGCCTCCATACCGCCGAATTCCTCGGCAATATCCATGTAGTCGGAAATATCATAGCCGCAGTCGACGCCGGGCGACGGGTACAGCGGCGAGAACCAGATGCCATCGACGCCGAGCGAGCGGATGTAGTCGAGCTTCTCATAAACGCCGAGCAGATCGCCCATGCCGTCGCCGTTGCCGTCGCAAAAGCTGCGCGGCCAGATCTGATAAAACACCTTGTCCTTATACCATCGGTTTCTTTTCAACGGAATTCCCCCTTTTCCGTCAGTATATCACACACGACCTCGAAAGTCACTATAATTTTGTTGACACACGCATTTCAACACGCTAAAATAACAAGGAGAGAAATAAAAGGGGGATCTTCCGCATGAACCGTCTTGACCGCCGCAACAAATACTTCTTTGGCCTCGGCACGATCGGCCGCGACATGTTCTATTCCTTTGAGGCAAACGCGATTCTGTATTTTCTTTCTCACGTGCTGTCTCTTCCGATCCGCATCTTCGCCGCGACCAGCCTCGTGCTTTCCGTCATGCGCGTGTTCGACGCGCTGAACGACCCGATCACGGGCTTTTTGATCGACAACGTCCACACCCGCTGGGGCAAATTCAAGCCCGCCATTCTGGTCGGCGGCGTCGCCAGCGCGGTCTTCTATCTGATGCTTTTTGGCAATCTCGGCTCCGGCGTCGGCTTCGTGATCCTGTTCGCCGTGGCCTATCTGCTCTGGGACATCAGCTATGGCATCAACGACATCGCCTATTGGACGCTTCTGCCCGCCCTGTCGACCGACCAGAAGCAGCGCGAGCGCAACGGCGCCTTTGCGCGCATCTGCGCCAGCATCGGCATGTATATCATCATGGTCGGCTGGGAGCCGTTGACGAAGGCCATGGGCAACACGCCGCGCGCGTGGTTCCTGCTCGCCGTTGCGCTCAGCGTGATCTTTCTCGCCTTCCTGTGCTTCCCGCTGTTCGGCGTGAAGGAGCCGCGTCTCGTCTCGGAAAAGCAGGCCGAGGAAAAGACCACCCTGCGCCAGATGATGCGCGCGCTGGTCAAAAACGACCAGCTCATGTGGACGACGCTTGCCATGGGGCTGTTCATGGTCGGCTACTGCACCACGACGGGCTTTGCAATGTATTACATGCAGTATTTATTTGGGAACGAGCAAATGTACCCGATCCTCGCCGCTGTCTGCGGCGCAGCGCAGCTCCTTGCGCTGCTGATCTTCCCGCTGTTTTCCAAGCGCTTTGACCGCAAGCAGCTCTACACCGGCGCGACCGTGCTCGTTATCGCGGGCTATGTGATCTTCTTCTTTGCCGAGCACTCCATTCTTCTCGTGACGGCTGCCGCGCTGCTGCTCTTCATCGGGCAGGCCTTTATTCAGCTTCTGATGCTGATGTTCCTGACGGACACGATCGAATACGGCCAGTGGAAGCTTCACAAGCGCAACGAATCCATCACCTTCTCCATTCAGCCGCTCGTCAACAAGATCGGCGGCGCGCTCTCGACCGCTGTCATCAGCGCAACGCTGATGCTTTCGGGCATCAAGCGCGGCGACGTGGCCGCCGCATCCATCGGCTCAGACGGCCGGATGATCGTCAAGCTTGCGATGTTCGTTCTCCCGCTTGCGTGCATCGTGGCGGGCTACCTGATCTATCGCGCAAAATTCCGCATCGACGAGCGGTTCTATTCCGAGATCCTCAGCGACCTGCGCCGCCGCGGGGAGCTGCTCGACGACGAGACGAAATAGCGCCGTATCGCTTCGGCAGCCGCCGGGCATACTAAGGAACCTCCGAATCAATCGGCTGCGGCGCTCAGCGGATCTTTTGCCCCAGCTGATTGATTCAGAGGTTCCCTAGTATAAAACTATGATATGATATACAAGCTATCAGGAGGAGCCAAGCAAATGTGCACAGCCGCGACCTATCAAACAAAAGACTTTTATTTCGGACGGACTCTGGATTATGACGTCTCATACGGCAACCGGGTGGTGCTCACGCCGCGGGGCTTCGCGTTCCGGCTGAGAAACGGCAAGACGATGAGCGCGCACTACGCCATGCTCGGCATGGCCTGCGTGGCGGAGGGCTATCCCCTGTATTACGACGCCGTGAATGAAAAGGGGCTTGCGATCGCCGGGCTCAATTTCGTCGGCAACGCGCACTATGGCAAGCCGGTCGAGGGAAAGGACAACATCGCCCAGTTTGAGCTGATCCCGTGGCTTCTCGGCTCCTGCGCAACGGTCGCCGAGGTGCGCCGGTTTTTGCAGAGGCTGAATCTGACGGACGTTCCGTTTTCGCAGGCCATGCCGCTTGCCCAGCTTCACTGGCTCATTGCAGACAAAACGGCCTGCATCACGCTCGAGGCCGTGGCCGACGGTCTGAAAATCTATGAAAACCCGGTCGGCGTGCTCACAAACAATCCGCCCTTCCCCTATCAGATGTTCCAGCTCAACAATTATATGCATCTGGCAACGGATAACCGGGAAAACACCTTCTCCGAGGCTCTCAAGCTCGAGCAGTACAGCCGGGGCATGGGCGCAATGGGGCTTCCGGGCGACCTGTCCTCCCAGTCGCGGTTTGTGCGCGCAGCCTTTGTGAAGCTGAACTCGCTTTCCGGCGGCTCCGAGGAGGAGAGCGTGAGCCAGTTCTTCCACATTCTCGGCAGCGTGGAGCAGCAGCGCGGCTGCTGCAAGCTCGGCGAGGGTCGCTACGAGATCACGCTGTATACCTCCTGCTGCAACACTGCGCGCGGTATATACTACTACACCACCTATGACAACCGCCAGATCACCGGCGTGGATATGCACCGGGAGAATCTGGACGGAACGGAGCTGGTCATCTATGACCCGATCGTCCGTCAGCAGATCTTGATGCAGAATTAGTGATTCAAAATTCAAAAGAAAGCGAGCCCCCGGGGATGCCGCGATGCGGTGTCCCCGGGGGCCTTGGTTATTTTGCTTGAATTATTTGGTCAGATAGCGCATGAGCATGGTGGAGATCTCCGCGCGGGTGGCGGTATCCTTCGGGAAGAGCGCGATCAGTTCCGCTTGGCGCAGCTCATACGGGATTGTGTTGTTGTAATACAGATTAATAATGTTCTCCCTATACAGTCCAAGCGAAGCAATGGTTTGCTGATATTCCTTCTCACAATAGGCGCCGTAGGAGATATAGGATGCCACCAATGTCGGCTGGTAGCTGTCGTCAGACGCCCGATCGAGGCGATAAATCTCAAAGCCTTCGTTGTAGTTCAGCAGCGTGCAATACAGCACTCCCGTGTAGGACAGGCTGTAGAATGCAGCAGAGTCCTCAGTACGCTGTATCACTGACACACATTTCAGCTCGTCGCCGCAAATATCGAACAACATCTGGTAATATATGTCATCAATTTTTACTTGCACGAACAATTCCTTGATTCCATCTCCGTCAATGTCTTCAAATCCAGTAGCATGCACAGGAGAAAGTTCGTCTATGACCGCTGCATAGACATCCGCTACCGTGCCGATCTTCGAGCCCTTGATGACGCCCTCGGAGACCGCCCAGCGCACGGCGTTGGCCGCGTAGCTGCTGACGTCGGACGCGTCAAGGAAGCGGCTCAGATCCGTCTCGGTAACGGCGGGGCTGCCGGCCTGACGGTAGAGGATCGTCGCGATCTGCTCGCGGGTGACGTTGGATTCCGGCTCAAATTCGGTCGGGGAGACGCCGTTGACGATGCCGTTGTGGAAGGCCCAGATCACAGCGTTGGTGTAATATTTGTTGGGCTTGACGTCAATAAACGGGTTCGTTTTGCCCTCGACGCTCGGAGAGCCGGCCTGACGGTAGAGGATGGTCACGAGCATGGCGCGCGTCACGTTGCCGTTCGGCTCAAACATGCCGTTGCCGACACCGTTCATCATGCCGTTTTCGATCATGTAGTGCACGCCCTCGTGATACCAAGCGCTCTGGTCGATGTCCGTGAACGGCTTGCAGACGTCCTCGGTCGGCTTCGGATCCTCGCCCAGCTTCTCGCCGCAGCGGTCGCAGAGGCTATCCTTGTTTTCGTCAATATGACCCAGAGCCGCAAGCTCCTCGGTCTTGGTTTCCTTGCAGACCGTGCAGGTGTAGGTCTTGACGCCCTTTTCCGTGCAGGTCGGCTCGGTCGTCACAACGCCCTCGTCCCAAGTGTGGTTATTGGTCTTCGGAATCGACTCGTCAAATGTAAAGTTGCCATAAGGCGCTACCGCCCAATTATAGCGGCATACGCCGTTCTCAGCGCAGGTCGGCTCAACGAGCACGGTGTAGGTATAATCCGTCTGGTTCAGCGGGGGCATTTCAACAAGGACGGTTCTGCCGCACTTCGAGCAGACACCGGTGATGATGCCTGCCTCGGTCAGCGTCGGATCGGTCGTCAGCGAATAGACATAGCTATGCTCACAATTCGAGGCCTGAAGCGTCCACGTGGAGTGAACCGTCTGGAGGCTGTCTGCGCCAAAGTTCGCGGTGTTGTCCCTGCGTTGGCCGGGGTGCTTATCCTCGGACGAAACGACCACCGGGAAGGCGACAAAATACTTCCGCGCCTTGGCAAGCGTGTTATAATCGCTGTATTTTGCAAAGCTCGGATCCCACGCATACGGGGTTTTCATCGTCGCAATGGCCTCTGCCACGGTTTTCCCGGCCTTCATCTGTGTCCAGAAGCTCGCCTCGTATTCATAATCTCCGTCAAAGGTGACGGACTCGGAATATCCGTAGACCGTTTCGACGCCCTTCGCGCGCAGCGGCGCGGAGAGCCCCTCGGTCGCCATGCCGAGGCAGATGGCCATCCAGAGCAGGCTGTTCGGCGCGTTTTGGGTCATGTGGTTGGCGATCGCCGTGCCGTCGACGCAGTAGAACCCGTCGCTCCGGAAGGCGTGGTAGTAGGTCGAGCCGTCGGCAGCCTTCACCGCCGCCTGATCGGCGGACGTCAGGCCGGTGCCGCTGATGATCGTCAGATAGGACGTATGTGCGCCCGTGACGCTGTCAATGACGTAATCATCGTCCTTGCCGTCGGGGTAGGAATAGCCCATGTATTTGTCGTAGTCCGTGACGCCGTGGGAGTCAAATAACACGACTGCGCCGCTCTCCATGGCCTTGGCGACCGCGCCGATCGTGGCCTTGGAGCCGGAATAGAGCGTGTAGGTTCCGCCGGTGGAGGCGGCGATGCTTTTGGCCTCCTTTTGGTATTGATCGGTGAAGGTACCTCCCTCGGTGGGGTGGCCGTACCACGGGCCGATCAGGTAGACGTTCTTTGCGTCCGGAGAGCCGCCCCGTTTTGCATAAGAAACGGTCTGCTCAACGCCGAATTCCTTGTCGGTCGTCGCCGCGGCGCCGTTCGTGCGGGCGCGGAGCGTGGGCGAATAGCCCTGCGGCACGCCGTCTGCATCCTCCCAGAAGAACATGGCGTTCGTTCCGTCGTAGGTGCAGGTGCCGAAGCGATAATCAGTCGACGAGGTGACGAGCTTTGCGATGCCTTCTGAAAGCGACGCGTAATCCGCAGCCGTTCGCTCGTCGTCGACGCCGCGCGTCCTGCGCAGATGCGCTTTCTCATAGGCAGCGATCTGCTTCCATACATCCTGCCTTGCCGCAAAGGCGGCCGTCGGGAGCAGCGTCAGCAGCAGCATCAGGGCAAGCAGCCACGCTATGACTCGTTTGGGGAAATGTTTCATTGCAATTCTCCTTTTCAATTTTATATCTATTTTGTTTCCGGCGTCCGCCGGAGAGATTACAGCTTGAGCTTCGGCCGCAGGCGCACGGCGTAGAGCCGCTCCAGACGCGGCAGCAGCCGGTCATAGAGCACGAAGCAGACATTGGCCAGCACCAGCGAGGCCGCCAGCATCCAGTGCTTCATTTCGGCAAATTCCGCCGTCAGCTCGGAGAGCTTGAACACATAGAGCATCAGCCCGTAGGCCGCCGCCGTCGCGGCGTTGGCATAGAGAAGCTTCACGAGCCACTGCACTGCGTGCAGGCGGATGCGGCAGAGATAGCGCCGCAGCACGGGGTAGCAGCCGAAGAAGAGAAAGAGGAAGGCCGTCTCCTTCTGCGGCGCCAGCAGCATGGAAAGCGCCGCCACGACCGCGAACCAGAGCATCCCCCAGCCCGTCCCGCACTCGGCATAGACCGGCACGAGCACCATGGAGGCCAGCACGGCCGAGGCGATGGTCGCGACGGAAAGGCTGCTGCCTAAGAACATCACGGCGACGGCCAACGCCGCCAGCACGCCGCAAAGGGCAAGCTTCTTGGTGTTACCGCTTCTCATCGCGCTTCAGGCCGCCCGCGTTGTTTTTCAGCAGGTCATACTTGATGTCCCAGAGCTTCTGCGACAGGTCGACATAGTAGCAATGCGGATTGTCGAAGCGCTTGACCTCGTCCCAGAGCGTGTCGATCTGCTGCCTGCAATAGTCGCGGATCTCGTGCAGCGTGGGCAGCTGATAGACCAGCTCGCCGTTTTTGAAGATCGGCACCTGAAGCTCGCGCGCGGTGAAATTATAGACGGTCTTTTGCTTCCACGTGGCCTCGGGGTCAAAGATCAGCAGATCCTGACTGTCGTCGACGACCTCGTCGTGCACGCAGAGATAATCCGCGATGGCCTTGCCGGTGTCGTTTCCGTAGAAGCGGTAGAGCTTTTTGAAGTGCGGATTGGTGATCTTGCCGACGTTTTCGGAGATCTTGATCTTCGGAACGATCTCGCTATCACGTTCAACGGCGACGAGCTTATAAACGCCGCCGAAGACCGGCTCGCTGCGGGCAGTGATAAGGCGTTCGCCGACGCCGAACATATCGATCTGTGCGCCCTGCCGCAGCAGATCCTGAATGATGTATTCATCCAACGAATTGGAGCAGGAGATCTCGCACTCCGTCCACCCTGCCTCGTCGAGCATTTTGCGCGCCCGCTTGGTCAGGTAGGTCATGTCGCCGGAATCCATGCGGATGCCGCATTTTTTGATGCCGAGCGGCTTGAGCACCGTCTCAAAGGCGCGGATGGCGTTCGGCACGCCGCTCTTGAGCGTGTTATAGGTGTCGACGAGCAGGACGGCGTTGGTCGGATAGAGCTTGCAGTAGGTCTCGAAGGCCTCATACTCCGTGTCGAACATCTGCACCCACGAGTGCGCCATTGTGCCGCCGGCGGGCACGCCGTAGAGCTGGTCGGAGATCGTGCAGGCCGTCGCAGCCGCCGATGTAAGCCGCGCGCGCGCCGAGGATCGCTCCCTGTGCGCCCTGCGCCCGGCGCGAGCCGAACTCGAGCACGCGGCGTCCCTGCGCGGCGCGCACGACGCGGTTGGCCTTCGTGGCGATCAGGCTCTGGTGGTTGATGACAAGCAGAATGTACGTCTCCATGAGCTGCGCCTGGATCGCAGGCGCGCGGACGGTCAGCACCGGCTCGCGCGGGAAGATGGGCGTGCCCTCCGGAACGGCGTAAATATCGCCCGTGAAGCGGAAATCGCGCAAATATTGCAGGAATTCCTCGCTGAAGAGCTTTCTGCCGCGCAGATAGGCAATGTCCTCGTCGGTGAAGTGCAGATCCTTGATGTATTCGACGACCTGCTCCAGCCCTGCGGCAATGGCAAAGCCGCCGCCGTCGGGGACGTTTCGGTAAAAGACGTCAAAATAGCAAATACGGTCGCGCATCCGGCTGGAAAAGAAGCCGTTGCCCATGGTCAGCTCGTAAAAATCGCACAGCATGGTCATGTTGAGTTTCTCGTTGTGGAAAGGCATGGTAATTCCTCCAAATGCTCTAAAGAATCATCAGCTCCAGCAGGAGCACGGCGGCGCAGCAGGCCGCAGCAACCCGGAACAGCCCCGCGCGGAGCCATGCCAGGAGCAGGCCGACCGCAAGCGCAGCCAAACCGGCATAGGGGCTTTGCGTTGCATCCATGATGGCCGGGAAGGTCATCACGGAGAGGGTCACATAGGGAACGTAGAACAAAAATGAGCGCAAAAAGCGGTTGCGGATCCGCCCTCGGATGAGCGTGAGCGGCAGGATGCGGATGGCCGCCGTCACGGCCGTCATAATGAGCAGGTAGAGATAAAAATTATGGCGCATGCTCTGCCTCCTCATCCTTGACCGGGAAAAACAGCGCGGCAGCCGAGGCGAGCGCAACGGTCAGCACAATGGTGCGCGTCCCCTCCGACAGGCCGGAGACGACCGGCAGCCGCGAGCAGGCATAGCTCAGCGCGAAGCAGAGCGGCACAAGCCCAGCAAGCACGCGGTTTTCCCGCCCGGGCGGAATGATAATGGCCAGAAACATGCCGTAAAGCGCGACGCTCAGCGCGCTCGTCACGCGCAGCGGCAGAGCGCTGCCGGCAAGGATGCCCAGCACCGTGCCGAACGCCCAGCAGGGAGCGGCGACGGTGATGGCACCATAGGTGTAGCACGGGTCGAGCGTCGGCCTCTGCGTCATGGAGATCCCGAAAAATTCATCCGTGACATAAAAACCGAGCAGCAGGCGGTGCCGCAGCTTCAATCCGGGGGAAAGATGCTGGCTGAGCGCGCAGCTCATCAGCAGGTAGCGCGCGTTGGCCACCAGCGTCATGACCGCCAGCTCCGTGTAAGCCGCGTCGGCCGCGATGCAGACAAAGGCTGCATATTCCCCCGCCGATGCGTTCAGAAACGCGCTGGTCAGGAAGCCCTGAAGCGCCGTGACGCCCGCCCTTCTGGCAACGATGCCGAGGGAAAAGGCAACGGCAAAATAGCCGAGGGCAATGGGCACGCCGTCGCGCAGTCCCCTGCGATAGGCATACCGGGATTCTCTTTTCATGGGTCAAAAAATTGCTCTTTCTTTTGGATTTTCGGAAAGGGCGGGCGGTTTTCCCGCTTTCAAGGCTGCGGGATGGAGGAAACGCTCCGCCGCTCAGCCGATAGCGTTCGATTCAGAGATCGATTTGTTGCTTTGCAGATAGCGCATCAGGATGGTCGCCACCTGCGCGCGCGTGGCAAAGCCGGACGGGGAAAGATAGTTCACGCCGCCGATCCGGTCGCCGCCGATGTAGCCCTGCGCCACGCACCACTGCATCGGTGCCCGCGCATAGGCATGAACCTGCGCCGCATCCGGGAAGCCCTGCAGCTCCGCCCGCGCAGAGAGATCCTTGCCGCACACGCCGGCATACCGGTAGAGGATGGCGGCCATTTGCTGACGCGTGACGTTTCCATTCGGGTCAAATTTGTCCGGCGAGACGCCGTTCACAACGCCCTTTTCCGCCGCCCACGCGACAGCCTGCGTATAATAGGCTCCCTCGGGGACGTCAGAGAAGCGATTTTCGCCCTCCTTCGGCGCACCCTCATGCCGCCAGAGCACCGTCACGAGCATCGCGCGCGTCATCGTCGTGTCCGGTTCAAAGGTCGTGCCCGACGTGCCGTTCATAAGCTTCTGCTGAAAGGTGAAGCGCACAGCGGAGCAGAACCAATCGCGCGCGCCGACGTCGCGATAGGGCACGCCCGTGCAGTCCTTTTTCATCAGGCGGAAGAGTGTCTCGTCTCTCGAGCCGACATAGAAGCAGGCCACGCCGCCCAGGCCGTAGGCTCTGGCCAGCGCCTGACGGCGCTGCAGGCCGGCCTCGCTCTCAAAAGAGACGCGGTAGGACTTGCCATTCTCGGAATAGGTAAAATACGCATCGTCCCACTCGTCGTCGGTTTTTCGAACCTCCGCGCCCGAGCGCTCCAGCAGCGCCTGCACCCGGCCGCGCGTGATGTTCTCGGCGGTATGGTCGGTCGTGTTATATTTCACGCCATAGCTGGCCATGCCCATCAGGAGCTTCTCCGCGCCGATGGACTCGGCAGCATAGCGCAGGCAGCGACTGTGATAGAGCAGGTTGCTCAGGCCGCCCGCGTTGCAGGCGTAGTTGTTGTAATCCCTCGCGTTGCACAGGTCGTAGGTCGTGAGCATCACCAGATCGGCATACTGCGCAGCGGCGGAATAATCGTAGATCGTGCGCCGCTCCTCCTGCTCGGACATGGCCGCGCCGTAGCTCAGCAGCAGGAGCTTGCCGCGCCGGTGCAGCGCCTCGGCCGTTTTGGCGATCAGTCGGCGATACGTCTCGCGGAATTCCGCGCCGCTGAGCTCGATGTCAAGATTCAGGCCGTCCAGCCCGTATTTATCCACGACCTGCATCAGCTCGTTGACGGCAAGCTCCATGCTTGCCTCGTCGTCGCGAAGCTTTTTCAACACATCGTCCTGGTAGTAGTTGATGACGCCGCCAAACACCGCGATGCCCTGCTGCCTGCAAAGGCGCATGGCCTCGAGCTGCGGATTTTCCGCGTCCGTGCCATAGATGCAGTGGTCGATCTGATCGCCGACGAGCTGCATGGTCGTTTTCTCGCGCATCAGATAGATCGAGTCAAACACCGCAATGTTGAAGCAGTCGAGGTTGCTCCGAAAGGACGCAAGCTGCTCCGCAGCCGCCTCGGCATCGTCGTAGCAATCCTCGTAATATGCAACAGAATACCGGTATCCCCGGCTGATCTGCCGAGTCTGCACCGTTGGGCGCACCGTCCAGTCCGGGATCAGATAGGCCTCCAGCGCCCTGCGCGGAACCGTCTCCGAAACATCCAGCGCCTCGCTGTAGGCAAGGATGCCATAGTCGACCGCCGCGCAGAGCGTCAGCCGCTGCTCGGCGGAAAGCCCTTGCGCTCCGCGGAATTCATAAAGATTCACCGCGTCATAGGAATAGATGCCCTTGCTATGCGCAAGAAATTCCGCGATAAACGCCAGCGTCGCCGAGGCATCGTAGTCCATACCGGAGGGGTCGATCGTTCCCTTCACCGCCTCGCCGCGGATATAGGGCGCCGCCCAATCCGAGGGCAGATTTCCCTGCGCATCGCGCGGCGTCTCGCCGGAGGCACCCTTGTCCCAATAGGAATAGGCCAGCGTCAGCGCAAGATACTCCTCCTGCGTCATGGCGCGCTCCGGCTCCTTTGTCAGGTCAAAGTGCCAATCGGGAAACTGCTCATAAAAATACTGAGACGCAGCCTGCGCCATCGGCGGGCAGCCCGCCAACAGACAGGCGACAAGCAGCATTGCAAGAAACCGTTTCATTCTGTTCACTCCTTCTTTATTCCGCTCGCAAACGCTCGCAAAGCGCGGCGTCCGGCGTGACGATCACGGTGCGATAGCGGTCATAGACGACCATACCGGGCTTCGCGCCGTTCGGCTTGCGCAGATTGCGCACCTGCGTCACGTCCACCGGCACGTTCTGCCCCTCGCGCGCCTGAGAATACCACGCGGCCAGCATCGCCGCCTCGGTGATCGTTTCATCCGATACCGGCTCGCCGGCGCAGCAGACGATCACATGCGTGCCATGGAATTTCTGGATATGCAGCCAGAGGTCGTTGTGGCGCGCCGTCTTCATGCTGAGCTGATCGTTCTGCCGGTTGTTGCGCCCGACTAAGATCTCCACGCCGTCGCTCGAGACGAAGCGCATCGGCTTGCTGGCCGGCTGCTTCTGCTGCTTGCGCCGGTCGGCGCTGCGCAGATAGCCCCCGGCCTCCAACTCGGCGCGGATCTCGGCAAGGTCGCGCTCGTTCTCGACGCGGCTCAGCTCGTCGAGCACCGCCCCGAGATAGTCCTCCTCAAGCTCGCCGCGCGCGATCTGCTCGGCGAGGATCTTTTCGGCATGCTTTGCCTTGTTATATTCCTTGTAAAACCGGGCGGCATTTTGCTGCGGAGAAAGCTCGGGACGCAGCGGGATCTCGATCTGGGGCATTTCCTCCTGATAAAAATCCACCGCGTGCAGAACCGTCATGCCGCGCGTCATTGCGTGCAGATTGGCCGTGACGATGTCGCCGCGCCGCCGAAGCGTCTCGCGGTCGAGCGAGGCCTCTCGCTCCCTGCGCTGGAGCGCCAGCTTGCGGCGGGTACGCTCGTAGAGATTGGTGACGGCCTTGCGCAGGCTCTGCGATTTCTGCAGCATCCGCTCGCGCCGCTCCGTCTCGGTGTAAAACGCGTCGAGCAGCGCCGAAAAGCTCGGCATCGTCCGCGCGGTCATATAGTCGCCGTACTGCCGGATCGGGCAATAGGTGAAATCCTTCGGCTGCTCTCCGCACAGCAGCAGCGTCGGCTCCCGCATTTTCAGCAGCGGCGCATGCGGCAGCCATTGTGCAAGCCGTTGTGCGTCAAGCGTGCGCACATCGGCATCCGTCTCGCCGCAGAAGTCAAAGGCAAGCTCCCGCGCGATCAGCGGGGAGACGCCCGCAATGCGGTCGAGCAGCCATCGGTCGAGATG
>OIYX01000614.1_pt1 | contig 12336 bp, 5 predicted proteins | sample 1588431 | NCBI WGS metagenome assembly OIYX01 (sample SAMN03283241) | human gut metagenome | biome: human-associated habitat; material: feces | host: Homo sapiens | place: Peru | collected 2012
CAGCCCCCCTGCCGCATCAATAGTTCACATCCACACCACGCTCCACGCCGTCGTTTCGGAGTGTGCGTTTGGCTTTATTCCATTTTTTGCCGAAGTCAAGCCTATAGTTGATGCTCACCATCACCTTGTTAGCGTCGTCTTTAATGCACTGCACCATTGTATTCGGGTGCACGGCGGAAATCGTCTGTGCTTCGTCTATGCTGCCCCGCTTGGTGAATAGGTTCACACCTGTAAGAGCGAAATTCCAGTTTTTATAGCGGTATTGCACCTGTATGGTGTTCCACCGGGTCTCCGACGTGAATGTGCCGCCAACCAAGTTGTGCCGTGGCTTAATCTGATAGTTTGCCGACACCACCCAGTTTCCCCACCAGAAAGCGCCATTCACCGAGCCATACAGCCGCTTTTTGCTGAATTTCCGCTCCGGCAAAATCACGCGATAGCTGTCCCAGCCAAGTTTCCCCCACAGTGTGAAGTGGTCAAGCAGATTGTCGAATGTCACATACCATTCCAAGTTCACCAAATCGTCATGACGTCCGTTGATGGTCTTACTCATAAACTTGCCATAATAAGGGCTCTCCACATCGCTGATATAGCTATAATCATAGTAAATAGGCTTATTGGTGCGGCTGTGCGACACCCACAGCGAAGTGTTGAACTTCCGATAGACATACCTAAAATACACACGGTTTCGGATATACTGCGACGGCTTCAAATCCGGATTGCCTTGGCGAACCGATATGCCGTCGATGGTCTGCACCAGTTCCGACTGCTGCGAGGCCGATGGCATCGACGGATCGTAAAGAAACAGGTAATTCGCCGTTAAATGACTTGATATAGCATAATTCATACTCACATTCACTTTCAAGCGAGAGGCATTCACAATATAGCCATTATTGCTGCTGTGATTATTTTGATACGCTAAATTCACGCCATAGTTGAATTTTCCGTGGCGCCCGTAAAGCTGGGTGTACGCCGACACCATATTCATGCTTATCTCGTCGGAGTTGAGTGACGCGTTTTCCGCTTGGGTATTCTTTAATGAGTTGAAATAGTCCTGAACGCCAAAGTTTGCCACAAAGTGCTTTGAGAACGACTTGCTGTACATCACTTCAGCACCAACACGCCACGCCTCGTTTTTGGTTTGATTGTTCCAACTTTGGTTTTCCGCCACATTTTCCGCCACATCAGACGTAAATCTGCCATAATCTCCAGTCGAGTATCTTCCGTAAGCATTCACCTCTAAACTCTGGCTTTCGTTTATCTGTTTTCTGAAAAACAAATCCAATTTAGGCGAGGTGAAATCAATGTCGCTATGAAGAAATCGATTGAATTTTCTCACATTCATGCCTATGGTTTCGGTATTCCATGAATTGTCGTCAACCTTTTGACTTTCAAACGACACATCAGTGTTTAGCGCAAACATAGTGTTCACACTGTGCATATAAGTGTAGCCCAGCGACAAGGTGTTTGAGAGATAATTGAAATCGCACGGCATGCCCACACTGCTGCGCACAATTGGGTCTTCACCAAGCGCTTCACTCTTCACAAATCGCTCTTCCGAAGATTTGGAGCGCTTATTGTAGTCACGCCATCCTCCACTGTAGTTCACTTCAAATTCCGACTTTTTGTAATGATAGTTCACACCCACATCGGCATTGATGCTGCCAGTGGTCACTGCGCCCAGGTAATTGGCTATCACATAACCGCCATCGTCTCTGGGCTTCAAAATAAAGTTGATAATCTGGCGGTTGCCGTATCTGATGTCTGGATTGTCGTGATACTCCACGCGAAGCACATTGTCGGGACTCACCGACAGCACATGGTTTATGTCCGTAGGCTTTCCGTTGATTTTAAACACTGGCGTCTTGTTGTCGACCGACACCGACCGCAGTGTCTCATTCACCATCAGGCCAGGCAGTTTAAATTGAATTCTGTTCAGCAGCGACAAGCCATTCGTCGATTGCTCCAATTCTCTGGATGAGGGAATGATGATATAGCGGTCTGCCGTCTGCGTGACGGATTGCGCAGTGACGGTGACCTCATCTAAGCTGACCGACATTGGGCTAAGCCGCACCACGCCCAAGTCGAGGAAAGACTCCATTGTGCCATCTACCCTCATGTACACTGGCGCATAGCCTTCTTTCGTGATTTCGAGCGAGAGCGTGGTGTCGCTCACATTTGCCGATGCGAATTGCCCATTTTGGTCTGTCTCTATGCCCACACGCACCTTATTCTCAGCATTGCGCCCCACTATAAGCACTTTTCTTATTGGCTTATTGGTGCCGCCGTCTACCATTGTGCCTCTTATCACATAGGCAAAAGCCTGCGAGGGCACAAAAAGGACAGCCCAAGCCAACATTACGCCAAGCGATTTCACCACATTCCACTTCTTAAACTTTTTTTGAAAATCACGCATCGTTCGTTGTCAGTTAATGGTTTTATTAATCAGTGCCCCAAAATTACTCAAAAAAAAAAAAAAAATACAAGTTTTTTGGCCAAAAAACTTGTATTCCTGCAGAAAAACTCCACTTCTCCACTTCATGCACACATAACCATGTTTTATTGCTCCGACTTTCGTCACTCTATCGCATTAGAGTTACCATAGGACTGTGGCGTGCCAGATTGAGGTGCGCTGAAGTGCCATCCATTTGCCGAAGCGTCATTCCCGCTGTCGGCATTATGGGTAATCACCACTTCCACACGGCGGTTGTCGCCCACCGGACGCTGGTCAGCCATACCTTTGCAAAAAATTTGACTCGATGGCACACCCTTCTTCACCAAATACGCTTTCACCACTTGGGCGCGCTCCACCGAGAGGCGGCAACGCTGATTGTAAGTGCCGGTATTGTCGGTGTAACCGTAGATTTCGGCGCACGCAGTTGGGTCGTTGATGAGTTTGCGCGCCACACGGTCGAGCGCCTTCTTTGCGCCACCGTCGAGTTTAGTTTTGCTTTGTGCGTAGTAAATGCAGTTGTCGCCACGGCGTGGTGCGCTGGAGCGATAGGTGTATTGTTGTTGGCTTTGATACAGTTCATCGCCGCCATAGTAGTTTCCACTTGCCTTTTGCTGCCTTTGCTCTGCTTTTTTGTCCATGTCGCTACCGATTGCCGAACCTATCGCAGCACCAGCCACCGCACCCACAGCCGCACCTATAATCGAGTTGTTGCGGCTTGAGTAGTAACCATTGCCCATCAGCGAACCGATAAAAGAGCCTGCGCTTGCGCCCGAAGTGGCACCCACCACGGCTCCCTTAGTAGAATTGCTTGCGTCGGGGTCGGACATCACTGCCCACTCAGCCAAACCACAACTGGTGGTAGAGCCCATCAATAATGAGCCACATAATATAGTAAGTAAAGTTTTTTTCATAGTCACAAAATTTTAAATTCCACTATCAATAATATGACTTGCGAAACGAAAAATCGTTTAATCCTAATTCACTGCAAATTTACACTAATTTTTTGAATATCAACCACACTACACGAAAAACCAGCCCTAAAAACCATCGTCTTAACTTCCAAAAAATTCGTCTTAACTTCCAAAAAATCCAATCTCTAACATCTAATTTCTAACTTCTAACTTCTAATTTCTCTTTATGCAATCGTTTGAATATTAAAACTCATTAACAAGGTGTGCCCTATCTTGGATTGACTGAAAAAATAGTTTAACTTTGTGTGTGCCTTTTTACGACACGAAAAATCTGAAAACATTAACATATTATAGTATTACAAAATTATGTCAAAAATCACGAAAAAAATGGCCCTCGACTATCACCATTTAGATGATAAGCCTGGAAAAATTTGCGTGGTACCCACCAAGCCATACCAATCTCAAACCGACCTTTCTCTCGCATATTCTCCTGGCGTGGGTTTCCCCTGCCTCGAAATCAAAGACAACGCCGACGATGTGTATAAATACACCAACAAGGGCAACCTTGTGGCAGTAATCTCAAACTGCACCGCTGTGCTCGGTTTGGGCGACATCGGCCCGCTGGCTGGCAAACCTGTGATGGAAGGTAAGGCACTGCTGTTTAAGATTTTCGCTGGTCTCGACAGTTTCGACATTGAACTCGACGAAAAAGACCCCGAAAAGTTTATCGCTGCCGTTAAGGCGATTGCCCCCACTTTCGGCGGCATCAACCTTGAGGATATCAAAGCTCCTGAATGTTTTGAAATCGAACGTCGCCTGAAGGAGGAATGCGACATTCCTGTGATGCACGACGACCAGCACGGCACAGCCATCATCTCTGGCGCAGGACTCATCAATGCGCTTGAAATTCAAGGCAAAAAAGCCGAAGATGTGAAACTCGTGGTCAATGGTGCCGGTGCTGCCGCCATTTGCTGCACACGCCTGTATATGCAACTCGGTGTGAAGAAGGAAAATATCGTGATGTGCGACAGCCGTGGCGTGATTTCCAATCGCCGCGATAAACTCACCGAGCAGAAGAAGGAATTTGCCACCGACCGCGAAATCAACACGCTTGAAGAGGCAATGGTGGGCGCTGATGTGTTTCTGGGGCTTTCGGTGAAAGATGTGGTTACGCCCGAAATGATTAAGTCGATGGCTGCCAAGCCTATCGTGTTTGCGCTGGCTAACCCCGACCCTGAAATCGCCTACGACAAGGCCGTGGCTTCACGCTCCGACCTCATTTTTGCCACCGGACGCAGCGACTACCCCAACCAAATCAACAATGTGCTGGGCTTCCCCTACATCTTCCGTGGCGCTATCGACTGCTCTGCCACCGAAATCAACTCTGCAATGGAACTGGCGGCTGTGCGCGCTATTGCCGATTTGGCAAAAAAGAACGTGCCACCTGTAGTGAACGCCGCCTACAAGATGAACAACTTGAAATTCGGTCCGAAATACATTCTTCCAAAGGCACTCGACCCACGCTTGATCGAAACCGTATCTACCGCCGTGGCTAAAGCGGCTATGGATTCGGGCGTGGCGCGCCGTCCTATCGACGACCTCGACGCTTACCGCTCTGAACTGCGCAAGGTGCTGGGCTACGACAACAAGTTGCTCCGCCGCTTTACCGACACAGCGAAGAACTCGCCAAAGCGTGTGGTGTTTGCGCAAGCCAATACCGACAATATGCTCCAAGCAGCCGTGGAGGCTTACAAGAGCGGCATCTGCTTCCCTATTTTGCTGGGCAACGAGGAAATGATTGCAAAGCGTGCTAAGAAACTCGACCTCGAACTGAAGGGCATCACCATCGTGAACCCTCGCCACGACCGCGAGGAACGCCGCCGCGCACGTTATGCTAAGTTGCACATGAATAAGCATCAGCGCGATGGCATCAACCTTACCGAAGCCTACGAAAAGATGTACGACCGCAACTATTTCGGTATGATGATGGTGGAAACTGGCGAGGCCGACGCTTTCATCACAGGCACTTTCGCCGGCAGCGGCAACACTGTGAAGATTGCGAAAGAGGTGATTGGCATCAAGCCCGGATTCAAGCATTTTGCCACTCTCCACATTCTCAACACCAAGCGTGGCACTTTCTTCCTTGCCGACACTTCTATCAACCACGAGAACTCCACCGAGGAACTGGTTGACATCGCACGCCTCACCTACGACGCTGTGAGATATTTCGCGCACTATCCTGTGATGGCTATGGTTTCGTACAGCAACTTCGGCTCAAACCCCGAACACGGCCCTATCGAAATTCACAACGCCATCGACATCTTGCACCGCGACTATCCCGAAATACTGGTGGAAGGCGAAATGCAAGTGCAATACGCCCTCAACAAGCAGCTGCGCGACAAGCAATTCCCATTCAACAAACTCGTGGGTAAAGATGTGAACACGCTCATATTCCCTAACTTGAGCGCTGCCAACACCGTGTTCCAGATGCTCCTTGAAATGGGCGCAGCCGAAATCGTGGGTCCAATCCAAATCGGCTTGAACAAGCCAATCCACTTCACCAGCATCGACACCTCGGTACGCGACATCGTAAACCTCACCACCATGGCAGTAATCGACGCCAACGTTTACGAAAAAGTAACCCTCAAAAAGTAATTTCCCCACTGAACCGCAATACCCTAAACAAAATAAATTCGTGGAAATTTGTGCTAAGTCGTGCGTGTTTTCTTAAACCACAAATTAACACAAATTTCCACGAATGATTTTTTTGTTGAATCTTGTTGAATCTGTGTGAGATGTCGTTATTTCTTTTTGTTTAGGTGGTTGAAGATTTCGCCTTGTTTTTTCTTGGCGGCGGCAATGCTGGCAGGGTCGCCGGCTTTTGCGCCGTATTTTTCCAGTTGTGGGATGTGTAGCACTGCACCCACAGGGATGGTGTTGGGGTTAGGATATTTTGCCTTGTTTTCTTCGTAGATGTAAACCCAGAATTTATCGGAGCCATAGTGTTTGCGGCTCATGCGATAGAGGTTGGTACCCGGCTTAATGGTGTCGGTGGTTCCGGCAGCCACATTTGCCGTGGTTGATTTTGCAGCCTCGGCTTTTTGCTTTTCTTCCTCGGCTTTCTTCTTTTCCTCTTCCGCCTTTTTCTTTTCTTCGTCAGCCTTCTTTTGTTCCTCGTCAGCCTTCTGCTTGTCGGCATCTGCTTCGGTAGAGTTTTCGGCTAATGCTTGTTCGGGAGTTGCCACCGAATCGGTCGCAACATGTTCGGTGAAAGGTTCCTCGTCGGCTGGCGTAGCCTCGTAGCCCTTCATCAAATACAGACGATAGGCAAACAGCGTGACAATCAGCGTGGTCACCACACCCACAACGAAGCCCTCCAACAGCGAGCGGCGAGTGATGTGGCGTTTGTCAATCTCCTGCCCCACACGCTCGTCAGCCAATTCCTCGCTCACCATTTCGGACTCTGCTTCGGGCTCACCTTCGGTTTCGGCTACCTCCGCCTCATCTTCAGGCTCGGCCACGGCAGATGGCTCAACTTCCGTTACTGGTTCAGGCTCTGCTTCTTCTTCCGGCTCGTCAATAGGCTCTTGGGCAGGCACTTCGGCAGGAGTTTCTTCCTCTGCTGGCACTTCTTCCGATGGCTCAACAGGAGCCTCAACCTCAGCTTCTGCTTCTTCTGGTTCAGGTTCTTCCACAGGAGCAACGAACACAGGAGGCATCACCACTTCTTCCTCTGCGGCTACGGGTGCTTCAGCGGCTGGAGCCTCAGCGGCAGCGGTGTCGTCGGTTTCTTCCTCGGCTGGGGTGTCCTCGGCTGGTGCTTCGGTTGGCTCACCGGCATCGATGGCGGCGAGTTGGTCGTCGGTCACATCATCGTCGAGGATTTCCGTTTCAAAGTGCATAAAAGGCTGATTGATAGCCTCTGCCATATCTTTATCGGGGGCAAACGACAGTTTTTTATGCCCCGGAATCTCAATTTCTTCGCCCGTGTTCACGTCCACGCTTTTTCGAGGACTCACCTCGGTGAGTTTAAACGTGCCAATACCCTTCACCTTCACGCTCTCGCCATCGATAAGCGACTGTGAAATAGTGGCAAACAGTTCTTTCAGAAACAGTTCGCTCATGCGCTTTGAAGTATTGGCATATTGTGCCACTTGCTCAACAAGTTCGGGAAATGTTACCTTATTGTTCATATCGTTACAGAATATTCAAGTTCAACGAAATTACTTCAAGCGGTTTTTCAACACGTTACTCACCTTGAAGGCCAACACCACTTTTGGCGGAACGAGCATACGCTTTCCATTACTGGGGTTTACCACCACACGTTCGTTCTTCTTTTTAGCCTCAAAATTTCCGAAACCCGGTATAGCCACGCTGTCGAGCGCACCGCATCGGGCTTTCACCACTTCTGCGAATGCCTCCATCAGTTTAGCCACATCGCCTTTACTTCGTCCCAGATTTTCTGAAACCTTTTCCAAAAGTTCCTTGTTGTCCATAATAGTAATTTTATCATACAAAATTAATCAAACCTACCGCAAACTGCAAATAATTCCCCAAAAAAAGGCTATTCCTTTTGCCTCACACAGATTCCACGGATCTCACTGATTTTTTTGTGGGTGGGAAATCTCACGGAGGCTTCATCGCCTCTTTTCTGGGGAGGTTCACACTCCCACTCTAACTGATTTTTTTGTGGGTGGGAAATCTCACGGAGGCTGGTGGAAAGGGCGTGTGGGGTTGTCTGAGTGCTCTGAGTGCTCTGAGTGTTCCGATTTACTAAAGCTCACACAGATTCAACGGATTCAACAAAAAATATTCGGGGGATTTGTGGTTTAATTCTTTGGGGTGAGGGATGATAAAAAAAGCTGCGGGAGCATCGGGGGGATGCTTCCGCAGCTGGGTTTTATTTACCGCCTAAGGGGCGGTATGAGGGGGACGGGAATCAGCGTTTAGGGCTGATGAGCACTTTTTGAGTGGAGGTGGTGCCGTCTTTGTAGTAGGTGCGCACGATGTTTACACCCATTGTTGGTTGAGAGAGCACCATACCGTTCACGGTGATGTAGTCAACGTGGTCGATTTCCTTCTCTGCATCGATTTGCTCTGTGCCGCTTGGCTGCATAAGTGTGATTTCGTATTCACGGCTAAATGCATCGTTGCTGTCGAGCGAAACCTTCAAGGTGGCAGTTTCGCCACCATTGGCATTTGCCAAGAGCACTTGACCTTCGTTGCCCAAAAGCAGGTTGCCAGACACTGTCCAGGTCACGCCTTCAGGAACACCCACATAGAAGCCCTTCGACACCTGACTGCGTGTGTCGAGAGAATCGAGCACGAGAGCGGCCGAGTAGAACTTCACCACAGCAGTATCGGCGAGCACGCTCATTACTGGATAGCAGTTGCTACGCTTGGTCCAAGTGCTGTCGAGGTTCAAGGTGGTGATTGCCACGGTTGGCAGAGCCATGCTGTCGGCATCGTTGGCGTAAACAGATGTCACGGTCTGACGGTCGTAGTACACGTTGGTGTAAACAGTGCTTGCGATATCCTTGCCACCGTAAATATTACCACAAGATGCTGAATCGGCAGTCGATGCACAATCCACATTACCGGTATTGTAGGCGTTGGTCACTTCAGTGTAATATTTCACTGGCAGACCAATAATGCCGCCCACTTGCTTGTAGCCATACACCAAACCGTGATTAAACACATTGGTGAGGGTGGCTTTACCAGTACCCATCACACCACCTACGTTGTAGGCTGTGGAAGCAGATGTGCCTAACGACCAAACTTCGCCGGCATTACCACTCTCTTTGATGATTGCGCCAGAGGCACTATTGCCACACACGCCACCAAGATTGTAACGAGCCTCTACGCTACCCACATTGTAGCAGCCAACCACATTACCAGAGTGGTTACCAACCACGCCACCAGCCTGATAGTCGGCTACTACATGACCGTAGTTCACGTCAGCCACAACATTTGCGTCAGAGCCAGTAGAACCCACGACACCACCAGCGTTGTTCTTGGTGGCAATCACTTCGCCATAGTTAGCGCAATTAGTAATCAAAGTAGGAACCTCTTCGGTGCCACGACCCACGATGCCCACGATACCGCCAGCGCCATTTGTCTTGGCGAGCACGGCACCATAGTTGTAGCAGCTGTCGAGCAGGTTGAATGGAGTGCCACCGCAGTTACCTACGATACCGCCAGCGCCGTATGTGCCCGACTCCACTTCACCATAGTTCACATTGCGCTTAATGGCATCGGCTTTAGAAACACTGCCGATAATACCGCCTGCGGCATAGGTGTTGGTCACGATTTTTGCGCGGTTCACACAGTCGGTCACTCCGCAAGCATCATTTGACTGGAAGCCTGCAATACCGCCTGAATAGTTTTGGCTTGAATATACTGTGCCCTCATTGAGCGAATTGGTAATATTGCCCTTGCTTGAGCCCACGATACCGCCATTAGAATACTTACCTTCAATGGCACCTGCATTATAGCAACTGTCGAATGCCACATCGGTATCAGTAGAGCCAGCGATACCACCAGCCTGACCATTAGCAGAGGTAATCATACCATAGTTGCGGCAGTTGATGAAGCGAGCCTTAGGATTAGCGGTGCCTACAAAGCCACCCACGAAGCCCATCTTCAGCGTTGCCACCTGTGCACGGTTCACACAGTTGCGCATGGTGCCTGATGACCGACCTGCGAAACCGCCGATGTACCAGTAACCGCCAATCGAACTGTTTGCGCCAAGAGTGAGGTTTTCAATCACGCCATTGTCGCCAACGAGTCCGAACAGACCCTTGTTGCTACCGGTTTTCTGATCTTCATTGTAGTATTTGAAACCGTCGATAGTCTTGCCGTTGCCGTCGAAATGACCTTGGAAACGAGTAGCGCCATCGTCAACGAGCATCAGCGATGCTTCGGCGTCGCTACCGAAGTCGAGGTCGTTGACCAAGAGCAGGTATTCGCCGTCGAATGAAGCTTCATAGTTCTTAGAGTAGCGTGCCACAGTTTGCCAGTCGGCAACAGATGCAATTCGCCAAGGGTTGGCCTTGGTGCCTTCGCCATTAGGGAGCATCTTTGGAGCGGCAAACAGAGGGTATTGCTTCGTGTAGTTGCCACTTGTGAAAGTGAGCGTGTCGCGCTCAACCTCAGTGATAGCAGCAATGTTCAAAGTGGTGCCGCTAAGGGTGAAGTTTTTAGCATTCTTCAACGCGAAAGTCACGCCCTTCTGTGCCACCACTTCTGAAGCGTAGCGCACCGAGAATCGAGAATCGGTTTTTCCTTCAGATGCAAACAGAATGTAGTTGCCACGGTTGAATTGTGCGGCAGGTTCGCTTACAAACGCCTTCAAAACAGGATATTTTCCTTTCACATAATCCCATTGCTCGGCATCAAGTCCCTTGAGCGCTTCGCCCGAAACGAGCGATGCCGTTGGGAGTTTGCTCACGCCATCCACGGCAAGGGCATTGCCAGCGTTTTTGCCAGCAAGTTGCGAATCGTAATAGCAATCTGCGGTCACCGTGTTGCTGGCATTGTAACTGCCGAATACGGTGCCCAACTTATCGAGGTTAGCAAATGAATAAACCACGCCAGTTGAAAGCAGTTGCTTGTTAGTGGTGCGGTAGTTGTTGTAACCAATCACGCCACCCACGCTGTTACCGCCACTCACGTAGCCCTGGTTGAGCGAATTGGTGACGATGGCGTTGTTCACACCAATCACACCACCCACATTTTCAAGTTTGGTGCTGTCGGATTCGAAAGAAGTGAGCACAGCAGCACCCACCACGCCATCGTTCTGGCAGCAGTCAACGGTGCCGAAGTTTGCACCCACTACACCACCTGCCACCGACTGGCCAGTGAGCACTGTGCCGGCATTGTAGCAACCAGTCACGGCAGAGCCTTCAGCATTGTAAGCCACAACGCCAGCCGCGCCTGTCTTCACAGCCTTTACAGAGGCATAGTTGCGGCAATTCTCAATGCGGCCGCCATTATAGCTTGCCACACCTGCCACATAACTGCCTGCCTCGATTTGGCAGTCGGCTGCGATATTCAAATTCTTGATTACTGACTTATGACCAGTGTAAATCATCAAACCTGCCATAGCAGATTCCATGTTGTTGACATAGCCTCCGTCAGTAGCGAAACTGCGGTTCACTTTCCAATTCTTGATAGCATGGCCGTCGCCGTCGAGGGTGCCATTGAACGCATAGTCCACTCCGTGCACGCTCAAGCCAAAGAAGTCGGTTTTGCCACCCATATCAATGTCGTTGGCAAGTTTGAAATAAACGCCTGTGTAATCGTAAAGCTGCACATCCACAGCATTCTTGATTTTGAGGATATCGTCCTTGGTCTTAATCAGATAAGGACTTGCGGCAGTACCCTGACCATCAAACTCGTCGGGAACCACCTTTAAGATATAAATACGGAACTCGTTGCCAAAAGTGGCGGTGAGGGTGTCGCTCACTGCTGCGGTGGCAGTCACGGTCACGTTGTTGCCATTGAGTTTCAAGCCATGACCTGTTGAGGTCAACTTGCCTCCGTTGAAGAATTGCCATTTCACATTATTGTCGGTGCACACAGTGAATGCGCTCTTGAGACGTTTCACGGTTTCGCCAGCAGCAAGTGTGAATGGTACTGCATCGAGTTTCGACTTTTCTGTGGCTGCGCATTTTGCCAACTGTGGATAGTGGCCGGCTGCGAGTGCCCACGCCGAAGCGTTGAAACCTTCGGGCGCATCACCTGAAGCGAGGGTGGCGGTAGGCAGACTGTGCTCGGTTGAGCCGTTGAAGCAAACCTGACCGTCGAAGTAAGTGTTACTGATAATGGCAGTATCGCCCTCGAACGAGCCAGCAAGTTCGTTGTTCTGTGCTGATGGAGAGCAGAATAACATGCCTGTATTCAAACAGCCGTTAAATTCGGGCGCATCGCTTTCGGTGGTAGTGCCAGCCTTGCCCATTTCGAACTTAC
>OIYX01000615.1_pt1 | contig 12324 bp, 5 predicted proteins | sample 1588431 | NCBI WGS metagenome assembly OIYX01 (sample SAMN03283241) | human gut metagenome | biome: human-associated habitat; material: feces | host: Homo sapiens | place: Peru | collected 2012
TGACGCCGCGCGACTTCACTTCGGAACAGTTCCGCCGGGTTGATACGCGGCGTGTCGGCGCGCGAAGGACCCGCGCCGCCCCCGGCACGCCGTCAGTCCTGCGACGGCCCGTAGAACTCTTCGGCGTCCTCGTCGTCGCGGTTGTCGCCGGAGGGGTCGTTGTACCAATTGTCCAGCTGCTCCGGCGTCGTGATGTTCTCCTCGCCTGTCAGGAACTCGATCGCCTCGCGCAGGGCCGCCTTCGCGGCGTCCGTACCCGTCGCCCAAATCTGCTTGATCGTCGCCACGGCAACGGAGGGCCGCATCTCGTTGAGACTCATCAAGATCGAGTCCATCGCATCGGCGTCGGCGATCACGGCCGCCGCCGCCGTCACGACCGCCGAAAGCTCGCGGTCGCCGTTCGCCTCGATGAGCGCGCTTTCATAGGCTTCGATGGCGTCCGCCACGACTTCCTTGTCGCCGTCCCCCAGAAAGCCCGCAATCTCGGGCAGGGCCGACATGCCGATCCACGACACGGCCTCCAACGCCGCCCGCCGGATTGGCAGAGGAATGCCGTCCGGCCACTCCTTGGCCTTCTGCAGCTTCTGCACGAGCGCCAGCACCGTCTTGTGGTCGTCCTCGTCCAGCGCCTTGCGGATGGCCTCGATGAGCGCGCGCTGCTCCGTCGTGAGCGCGGCTTCGTCCGCATCGTCCAGCTCAAAGGACGGCTTCTCCCTCTTGACCACCTCGTCCACGGGCTTCTTCGCGGCCTTCGCGATCCGAGCGGCGCGGACGCGCTTCCGCGTCGCCCTGTCCTGCGCCTTGGCGTCGGCGCGGCGCACGCCCGTCGGAGCGTCCGAAGGCCCGGTCTCGCCCCCGCCCGCAAAGTGGACGTAGGCCACGCCCATGCAGATGAGCGCAACCGCCAGCCCCGCGACCATGAATTTGACATTCTTCATCGTATGATACTATATGCGCCCGTGTTGCCCGGATGACAGAAAATCAAACTTCTTTTTCTCCCATCCACGGCACAAGACAGGAACAAGGCCATCTCATGAAGCTTTCATTTGGATCAATTCAGCGAAAAGGGCGCGCGCTTTACTATGTTTCGCGCATCCACGCCCAACAGAACTGGACGCCCCTGAAGACCGGCGACCTCCGCCTTGCGCGCGTGCGCGCACGCCTGCTCGTCCCCGCCGACGACGGCGGGCAGACGGCCTGGCTGCGCCAGCTCGTCCGCCTGGGCGAACAGGCCCGGCGCCGCCTCCAGCGCATCGAGTGCCGCTCGACGCCCGGGTGGAGCGGGCTCTGGGAGGACTTCCTCGCCGGCGTCCGCGTCCCCGTCCCGGCCGCCAGCCACGCGAGCTACCACCACTGGCTCGACCTGCTCGCGCAGGCCGCGCGCACGCGCGCGCCGGACGACCTCACGGCTGCGGACGCGCGCACCCTCGCGGACACCCTGCGGAAGAAGTACCTCTCCGCCGGGCGCATGATCCGCTTCTACCGCCGCGTCTGGGACGTACTCGGCCTCGACGCGGAGGTCTGGCGCGCGGAAGCCCGTCTGCGCGGCGCGTCCAGCGTCGGCAGCGGGAAGGTCGGCGAATTCTACCGCCGTCTGACGACGGACGAGATCCGCCGCGTCCGCGACGCGCTGCGGCGGGCCTCCCCCCTTCCGTCCGATCCGGCCGCCTATGCGGACATGCTCGTCCTCGGCTACTACACGGGCCTGCGCCTCTCCGACGTGGCCGAGCTTGAACGCGGCGAGACCACGCCGGACGGCGCGTTTCTCCGCCTCCAGCCCAACAAGGTCCGCCACAGCAAGAAGCGCCTTCTGCTCATCCCGCTCGTCGGCGAGGCCCGCGCGATCGTCCAGCGCCGCCGGCAGGCGCCCGCCGACGGGGACTTCCTCTTTCCCGCCGCCGCGCGGAAGCGCCCGACGAAGCCCCTCACGGCCGCCTTCCGCGCCGTCGGCATCGTCAACAAGGGTCCCGCGCGCGCGAGTTTCCACTCCCTGCGCGCGACGTTCATCTCCCTCATGGACGAGGCGGGCATTCCACCCCACGTCACGGACGCCATCACCGGCCACGCGGGCGGCGGCATGCACGCGCGCTACACCCAACCGTCGGCCGAGACGCTTCAAAGGGCCGTCCTCCGGGCCATCCCGCCCCTGGTGGTTAGAAATCCGTTGAAGCAGCCCATCGGCGCTTCCCCCGATGGGCAAAGGGCATAAACGCCCTGCCACGCCGTCGCCTGCCACCCCGCCGTTGGAACTTCCGTTGGAAGATACCGCTCCCGGCCCACCTGCGCCCGACGCGGGCCCGGATGGGATGTCCGGACCTGGGTTAACTCCGGGCGTCAGTACGACGGTCCGCAGAAGTGGAAGAAGGCACAACAAGTTAACCACCAAGTAGAACGCGAGGCCGGGTGGCCGGACGGACGAACGGTCAAGGGGCGCAAGCCCCGGAAATGAAGAACACAATGAAGAAACTCATGATTGCCACGCTCGGCCTCGCCGTTGCCGGCAGCGTGTTCGGCGACCCTGTGGTCTATGACTACAAGGCGACGGTCAAGCACACCTACCTCAAGGAAGCCAAGGTCAAGATTTCGGGGTCTTCGGAAAAGGTCTACCTGGAAAAGGTCTACCTGAAGAAGGCCAAGTCCTCGTCGCTCAAGGGCTATCTGATTCAGGACGTTGACGTTGACGGGCAGACCACGAAGGCGAAGGGCGATGTCCAGCCCAAGAATCGGTGCTACCTCGTTGTCCTGAACCGGTCGGCGGAGAAGGACTACCGCTATGTCCGCATCATGCCGGGCATCATCGATGCTTCGTGGTATTCGAGCAAGGATATTTCCGACAAGAAAAAGGTGTCTGTCGCGGCGCAGGGGTATCTCTACCTTGGCGGTGACATGACGGACACGTTGGCTGGGGCTACGTTTACCGGTACCCGTATCGAAGACACTCTCGGCTATATCGAGGAAGCGATTGGTGTCGGAAACTATGCGCAGCGTGCGTTTATTTCCTCCCTCCAGTCCGGAAATGCGCTTGCGCGGGGAATTGACGACTACTTCTTCACGAGTTGCTATCTGTTCGGCCAGTACAATCAGCCCGATTGGAACTTCTCTGCGGCTTCTGCGGCTTCTGCGGCTGGTGCGAGTTCTGTTCAGTACCGCTGGTTCTTTGCGGATGCATGGCTGAACGGTGCGGGTCTGGGCAAGGCGAGCTACAGTTTGGAGGCTTGCTGTGGTCGCAGACCGTCCGGCTATGTGCTTGAAAGCCTCACGGGCAACTTGAAGGCCGGTCTTTATCTCTGCGGTCTCAGTGGTTCGGAGGTCCGTCACAACTACCTCTATGTCTTCGGCGAGCAGATCTGGGCCGAAGACTGGAGGAACGCCGTTTCGGGGGCTCCGCATGCCAACAAGGCCGATACGTGGGCTGATGGTGAACTTGACCTTGGTACGACCGATGTCGGTTATGGCACGTGGTCCATCAAGCGTAACGCCAAGTTCAAGGCGGTCACGATTAAGGACACGGAACTTCCGGCAGGAGGAACCTGGAACGATACGGATGGTAAAGGCACGCTTAATGCTTCCGTCTATCCGTTCATCAAGGCGGCTGCCCAGAAGCTCGACAAGAACGTGGTTCTCTTCGGAAACCCGATTAAAGGGGAGCTCATCAACGAAGAATTCCACAACGCCTACCTTGACAGGTAATCTTACTTGATCAAGTACTAGGCGAACGGAGCAGGATGCATCATGTGACGCTAATCGGAACTTGATGCATTCTGCTTCAAACATAGGGAGGCATCTTTAAAACCCGAACTCCCGTACCTTCGCAACCCCGTCCGGCTTCTCCCTTGTCGGGAAGGGCGAGAACTTGCGAAGGCTTTACAACTTCCCCTAGACATGAAGACTAAACCATGAGCGGCAATTCCACTCGATTGACCACGGGATCCACGGTCCTTTACGTTTTTACGGCTTTGGTGGCCTTGCTGGGATTTGGATGCCGGGAGCAACCTGCTGTTCGAGAACTCTCCTATGAGGAAATGAGTCCGGCGGATGTCCTCGTGTCCGTGAACGGGCGGAGTCTCACGAAAGGCGAGGTGGCCACGAAACTTGCCAAGACCTATCAGAATGCCCTGCGCCAACCTGGAGGAAACGCGAATTTGGCGGGACAGACGGTTCTGGAGGAGCGGGGACGAATCGTAGATGCATTTGTCGGCCGGAGGCTGGTTGCCGACGCGGCCATGCGCCAGCATCTATTGTCACGAGATGCCCTTTCCGAATACGTTTCCTCCAACATGACGTTCCGTGCGAAGGAACAGAACCTCTCGTTGGCCGACTACGAGACGCGCGAGCCGCGCATGGCGCGTTACCTGCGGGCGATGTTCGAGGAGGATGCCCTCATTGCGGCGTTCATTGCGACGAACCTCGCTCCGAAAGTCGCCGTCACCCCGGAGGTCGTTTCGAACTACATGGCCGAGGTGGATGCGGAGAATGTGCTTGTCGCGCAGACCAACGCCGCGCTTCGGGCACGCCTGGAGACCATTCGCAGGGAGAGCCTCGCCGATCCCAACCGCTGGGAGGGGCTTGCTGCGGGAGCGAGCGTCGACGACAGCAGCCCGCGTGAATGTGAATATGACGACTTTGATTCCGCCGAGACTGCCAAAATCGTTTTCGGCACGCCAGTCGGGGGCATCACGGCCCCCATCGAGGAAGAAGAGGGATACAGAATGGTGCGGGTGACCGCCGCGACCGGGGCCGGGGCGACAAATGCCTTTGGCGAAGTATCCGCACGCGGCACGCGGACGTGTTCGCAGATCTACGTCGAAAAAGAACCGCCTTTCCTCAAATGGTCCTTAGAGGAGACCGAAAGAGAGTTACGCCGCCAGATCACGGCACAACTGCTGAAGGGGGCTGTCGAAGACCTGCGGACGAATGGGCTCAATCGGATTGACTATCCACACGGAACGAATTTCTGGCGACGGACGCGCGCTGAACAAAAGCGGCCAAGAGCTTTGGACAAGTATACAGACAAGGAGAAAAAATGAAACACTTCGGAAGACTTCTAACGCAGATGCCCCTGTTCTTCGGGTGTCTCCTCTTCACGTTCTCCGCAGTTGCCAAAACGGGCGACAGCCCCAAGAATGCAAAGGGGCTCTCGGTCTCGTCAAAGTTGGGCGCCCTTTCCGCCGTCCTTGTCGACGAGTACGACTCGGACTTCAAGGAGAACACGGGATCGGCTGTCTACTACTTCAGGGTCACGCTCAAGAAGGGACAGTCCTACACGTTCTGGACGACCGGCGCGACGGAAAATGCCACCCTTGGGCTCGATTTCAATCTCAAGGAGGGCGTGGATGCCTGGGTTGGCATCTCGCCTGAGCAGGCGAAAGATGGCTACAACGCCTATGCGGTTCTCCGTGATGAGGAGTGGGACGAAGACGATCCCAGCAGTGTAACCTTCTATGGATGCGTGTCGGGTGACGAGATTGGCCAATCCTTCACACTCAATTACCAGCAGGGGGTGGTCGAGGACGATTCCGGCATCCTCGGATCGGAGGGGAAGCCGCAGCGCATCTCGGTGACGGAGAAGGAAATGCTCCTTCAAGGAAGGGGCCTTGAGGACACGGACAGCTACTGCTATCAAACCGCCAATCTGAACGCGGGCGAGAAATATTATTTTGCCGTGGCATCCACGAACGATTCGATTGGCATCACCTTCTCCATTCCTTCAGAAGGAAGCGAATTGGACTTCAACTACCAGGAGCTTCCCACCACGGAAGAGGGAACAATGCTCTATGAAGTCGTCCCGACTGCATCGGGGTCGTTGCTCGTGACGGTGGATTGCGAGGGCCCCTATGCGTTTCGCTTTTGGAAACTCGGCGCGGCCACGCCTGCCGAGCATGACTTCACCGACTATGTCCAGAAAGACGGCAACCGTGACGTGACCCTTTCCGGGCGCGTGCGGGATTCAACGTGCATGCCGCTCTACCGAAACAATACGGACAAGACCCACAAGTTTGACAACGTGACGGACCAGGCCCTCTATCGGTTCAAGCTTGCCCGCAATATCGAATACCGCTTCGTGGTTTCCGGAGTTGCCGCGACGAACGTGACATTGGACGTTTTCAATGCACACGGCGCCGTCGTTGCAACCGGGACGAGTGCAACGGGGGAAGAGACGCTTACGGTGTACTACCGTCCGACACTGGAGGCCTATTACTGGGTGGGAGTCTGCCAGACGCACCTTGACGCGGCAACGGGTGAACTGGACAAGAACATCCTCCCCGTCGATATGGTCTGTGAATTCTCGGCCATGCCCGTCTCGGACGCATTTGATCCGAAGGACGACACGCCGTCAGGCGCGACAAGGCTCAATTTCGGGCGAACCGGTGCGATTGAGCGTGGCCGTACGCTGTGCGGTTCGGACACGAACGACTGGTTCACGTTCACGGGCGCCGAGGGCAGCTATTACCGCTTCGAACTCTCCGGCGTGGAGGGCGCGCCGCGGATGGCGGTGTTCGGCCCGAACAACTGGACGAACGCCTGCGCCTACGTCCTGGAGCGCGACGAGGCGAAGGCCGTGCAGGTCTGCGCGGCGAAGGGGACCTACTACGTGCGCGTGGCGCAGGCCGACGAGGCGAACCCGGTGGACAGCGCCTACACGCTGACCGCCTCGATGGCGACGCCCGGCGTCGTCAAGCTCGCGAAGACCGCGCTCACCGTGAAGGACTCGGCGGGCCACGCGGACATCTCGGTGTCGCGCACCGGCAAGGACGGGCGCGTGCGCGTCGCCTTCCGCACGGAGGGCGCGCAGAGCGACCGCGCCGACGCCTACTACTACCCGACGAACGGTGTCCTCGAATGGACGGACGGCGACAACAAGGCGAAGACGGTGCGCGTGCGCCTCGCGCCGGACGCGGCGTGGCACGACGCGCGCACGGTGAAGCTCGTCCTCTCCGCGATCCCGGAGGACGACGAGGGCTTCGATCCGTCCAAGGAGTACGTGGCCGCGTTCCCCGTGGACGCGAGGACGGGCGCGACGCTCGACACGGCGACGGTCACCGTGACGTCCGCCGCGAAGGCGGCGCCGGGCACGGTGCAGCTCGCGGACACGGACACGCCGAAGAGGCCGGTGGTCGACGTGAAGGCCGGCGAGCCGGTGACGCTCACGCTGGAGCGCACGGGCGGCGCGGACGGCCTCATCGCCGTGACGGCGACGACCGTCAAGGGGACGGCCAACAAGGCGGCGGGCCTCGACTATGACGAGACGGAGGAGACGTTCACGTGGAAGGACGGCGAGACGGAGGCGAAGACGCTGACGATCCGGACGAAGGCCGTGGCGGGCGACCACACGGCGAAGAAGACGTTCACCGTCAAGCTCGCCGCGAAGACCGGCAAGGACGCGGACGGGACGGCCTACGCGCGGCCCACGCTCGCGGCGGCGTCGGTCACGGTGAACATCCTCAACGAGAAGTTCGCGTCCACGATGGCCGACTTCGCGAAGACGCTGCCGAAGAACGGCGGCGTGGCGGTCAGGGAGGGGAAGGCCGGCACCTGGTTCGTCGCGGAGGACGGCTCGTTCTTCGCGTCGCCCGCGCCGGCGGACCTCACCTTCACGCTCGACGGCCCGGGGCGGTTCACGTACCGGGCGGCCGGCGAGGCGACGAACCGCGTCGCCTACGTGGCGGCGGGCAAGAAGACCGTGGCGGTGAAGGGCGTGGCGGGTATCGACGCCTACACGTGGGAGCCGCTGCCGGCGGCGACGCCGCTCGCCCCGACGTGGGACAAGGCCGTGCTGCGCGCGGGCCCGGCAACGCTCGCCTTCGCGCAGACGGCGGGCGTCTCGTACCGCGTCTATCTGCTGAACGCGGCGGAGCGGGGCGTGAGGCTCGGCGACGCGGCGACGGAAGTGCCGGCGCCCTACGCGGTCGAACTCGCGGCGGACGCGAAGTACACGTGGCGCGTCGATTCCTACTTCGAGGGCGGCACGGTGACGAACGTGTCGAAGAAGGCGTGGGCGCTTGCGACGCTCGGCGCGGACGCGCCCGGAACGCCCGTCGCGGGCGGCGCGGACGCCTGGGGGAGACCGGTTGCCTACGATCCGGCGAGCGCCGCCGCGACGAACATCGCGCTGTACGTGGGCGTGAGGGCCGAGATCGCGGTCGCGGACGACACGGCCACGGCGGTGAAGTCCGTGGCGGGCACGCTGCCGACCGGGTTGAAGGTCGAGCAGGACCGCGCGAGCAAGGCGTGGTTCATCCGGGGCGTGCCGACGAAGGCGGGCGCGTTCGAGGCGCTTGTCCAGGCGACGTACAGGGACGAGGCGACGAGGAAGGCCGTGCCCGGCACGACGACGGCGTTCGGCTTCGACGTGGCGCCGCTCGGCGCGGCGGCGGGGACGTTCAACGGCCTCGCGGCGACGTCCGACACGACGAACGGGGCGCCCCGCCTCGCGAGCATCTCCCTCACGGCGGCGGCGACGGGCAAGCTGAGCGCGAAGGTGCAGATCGCCGGGAAGTCGTACACGTTCGCGGCTGCGGGCTACGAGGTCGCCGAGCAGGAGGCGGACGGTTCCGTGCGCCTCCAGGCGGAGCTGGAGAACGTGGCGAAGGTCAAGGTCGGCGAGGGCCGCGAGGCGGTCACGGTGACGGTCACGAACACGCTCCGCTGCGCCCTTCTCGCGTCGGCCACGAACACGGCGGCCGTGTGGCGCGACGAGCCGCAGGTCGACATCGCGTTTGCGGCCCTGCCGGACGCGAAGGGCGCGGGCTTCCAGGAGGGCGTCTGGTACACGGGACGGATCGTCCGCGACGGCGCGAAGATCGCGGACCGGGCCGAGCTTGCGGCCTGGCAGGCCGAGGCCGCCGCGTTCGCCGGCTACTACACCGTCTCGCTCCCGGTCGCCGCCATCACGGACGCGCCGCGCGGCAGCGGCTACCTGACGCTCACGCTGGACGCGAAGGGCAAGGCCCGGGTCGCGGGCATGCTCGCGGACGGCACGAAGTACACGGGCAGCGCGACCCTCTCGCTCGCGGAGGAAGACGGCGCGACGGTGGCGCGCGTGCCGGTCTTCGCCGCGAAGGCGACGACGGCGTTCGGCGGCTGGCTGACGCTGCGCGTGGTGGACGGCGTGCCGGTCGTGTCGGCGAGCCTGATCGGCGACAACCTCCTCTGGGCGAGCGACGAGCCGAAGGCGACGCGCGAGGGGACTGCGGGCTTCGAGACCACCCTCCATCCGGTCGGCGGCTGGTACGACACCGTTCAGAACCTCCAGCGCGCCTACCTCGAAAGCGACCTCTCGGTCTCGCTGCCGGAGGGCGACGAGGCGCTGGAGGAGATCCGCGAGCTGACGGCCCTTCCCGACGGCTACGACTTCACAGCGCGGCCCGACGGGACGCCCGTCACGCTCAACGGCGACAAGATGGAGGTGGAGAGGCAGAAGTTCGCGACGGGCAAGGACCGCCTCAAGGACTGGGCGGCGAACGTGAACGCGGCCAACGTCAAGATCACGTTCAACCGCAAGACCGGCCTCGTGAACGGCTCCTTCGACCTCTGGTACGAGGGGACGAACGCCAGGGGCGTGGAGCAGAAGGCAATCAGCAACCTCAAGCACAACGGCGTCGTCCTGCTCGCCCGCGACCCGGAAGACGGGACGCTCGACCCGGACGTCCTTTCGAGCGGCTTCTTCCTCGCGCCGCTGAAGGTCACGGACACGACGGGCGCGCGCCCGACGACGCGCACGTGGAATGCCTCGTACCGCTTCGACATCAACGCGGTGTGGTCCGAGCGTACTTGGCAGGATGCCCCTTCGGGAGAGTGAGACGGCAATGGCGGCGAACATCCAGAAGGCTGGAACCGCGAAGGGCTGGGCGACGCATGTCGCCCGGCTCTTCGTCTTGTCTGCGGCAGTGGCGTCCGGCGGTCTGCTCTGCGGCGCGGACCTCGACGCCGCGCTCATCCAGACGGCGGGGAAGCCCGCGCTCGGGACGGGCTGCTTCTACGGCTACCGCACGGCGGCGGAGGGCCCCGGGGCGACGGCGTTCGCGGACGCCCGCGACCTGGCGCGCGCTGCGGGCGCGCCGCTCGTCCTCGTGTGGGGCGACAAGAGCTGTGCGCACTGTGCCGCGTTCACGGCGGAACTCAACCGGCGGAAGGACGAGGTGGCGGCGTGGCTCGGCGCGACGCGCGCCGTCTTCGCCTACTTCAAGGACGATACGGGTGGTCCCGACCCCACGCCCGCAAACCCCTACAGGGCCTGCTACGAGGCCTGGGCCTTCGCCAAGGGGACGTGCCGCGCACAGCCGACGTGGCCGCTCTTCGCGTTCTGGTACGTGCGTCCGGACGGGACGGTCGTCACGTGGGGGAGTGCCGACGACTGGACGGGCGCCACGCGCACGTTCGACAACCTGCGTGCCGCCTACGCGGCGTGGACGGAGAAGAACGGCATCGGGAACGTCCACGGGGGACGCTTCGCGGCGACGGGCACGGGGACGGACCGCTACGAGGCGCAGGCGTCCACGCCCTCCGTGGAGGTGGAACTTGTGCGCGACGGCATCGACGTGGCCTATGCGGCGACGAACCGCCTGGAGGCCGTCTGGCCGGCCGGCGTGTTGCTGGAAGGGGAGGCGCCGGAGGCCGTCGAGGTGGCGTGGGCCCCCGGCGAGGCGGAACGGCGCGTGGCGGTCGATCTCGCGCAGGGCACGCGCACGGCCTTCCCCGTCGGCGGGCGGATCGCGCTGCGCCTGCTGGACGCGGACGGCGCCGTCGCGGAGACGAACGCGGTCCACTTCGTCGCGGACGAGGTCTCGGCGGGGTGCCCGCTCTGGAAGACGGAGCGGACGGCGGAGACGCTGGACTTCGGCGAATGGACGGCGGACTACGACGCGGCGACGAACAAGGTCGCCCGGGCCGACGGCGCCGCCTACACGCTCGTGAACGTGCAGGGCTCGCTCTGGTGTCCCGATTGCGTGCGGACGGAGGCGAACTTCCTGGACCTGGCGGACGAGACGGGCCTGAACCGCTTCTGCGCCTGGGCGAAGGCCCGGCAGATCGCCCTCGTGGCGGCGGACATCCCGAACTTCAACGGCCCGGACGTCACGAACCGCAGCGGCGCCACGCTCTTCACGCGCGAGGCGTACATGACGGGCGGTTCCGGGAGAAGCGGGCGCGCCTACCTCTCGCGCAAGGCGATTTCGGACGAAGACGCCCAGGCGGCGCTGGCGGCGTTCCACCGTCTGGCCTCCGCCAACACGGCGCAGGGCGGTTTCCACCGCCCCGAGGACCGCAACGCGAACAGGACCGGCGTGCCCATCTTCGTCCTTGTGCGCAAGGACGGCACGGTGGCGGGGCGCTTCACGCGCTTCGCGGCGGTGAGCCCGACGGAGGCGGACCGCGGCCATTTCGGCGCCTACGTGCAGCGCATCGAGGAGCTGATCGCGCGCGACGGCGAGGCGGCGGAGATCGAGAACAACCACTGGTCGTCGACGCCGCTGCGGCTCGCGGCGGGCGCGGCGGAGATGGGCAGCCTGTGCCAGTCGGACGCGGCGGACGTCTTCCGCCTCGCGGGCGTGGCCGAGGGCGCCCTTGTGCGCCTCTCCCTCGCGGGGCCGTCGGACGGGACGGCGCGCAGGGCGACGCTCGCCGTGACGGCGGTTTCGGGAGGCGCCGGGCAGACCGTCGCGACGACGGCGGGCGACATGGCGGGCCTCGCGCTCGACGTGGAGCTGGCGGCGGCGGACGCCTGGTTCGCGACGGTGGGCCACGACGACGAGGCGGAGGGCTTCAAGGTCGCCTCGGCGGCCTCGACGGTGGCGGCCTACACGCTTGCCTGCGACATCGTGCTCGTGCCGGGCGCGGCGGCGCGCGCCGTCGTCCCGCCGGGCGGGACGGCGCTGCTGCGCGTGGCGGCCGGGGGGCGCTACCGCATCACGGGCATCGCGCCGCCGGCCAGGAACCTGGAGGCCGTGCCGGGCGTGGAGGGGCTCTACCGCGCCTCGGCGGACGGGGACGTGCGGCTGGTTCTAGCCGAGGGGCACGGGGAAATCGCCTACCAGCTCTGGACTCCCGGCCGCATCCACTTCGCGTCCGGCGCGGAGCGCGTGATCGAGTACGCCGGGACGGGCACGGTGGCGGTGGTGCGCACGGGCGGGGCGTCGGGCGAGGCGCGCGTGACCGTGCGCCGGGCCGTCGGCGAGGACGACGGCGGGCGCGTCGCCTGGGCCGACCAGGAACTTGTCTGGGCGGACGGCGAGGACGGGCGCCGGGAGGTGGGCTTCGCCGTGCGGGCGGACGAGACGCCGCAGGGCGAGACGGCTCTCACGCTGAACCTGGAGGCGGGCGCGCCCT
>OIYX01000617.1_pt1 | contig 12318 bp, 8 predicted proteins | sample 1588431 | NCBI WGS metagenome assembly OIYX01 (sample SAMN03283241) | human gut metagenome | biome: human-associated habitat; material: feces | host: Homo sapiens | place: Peru | collected 2012
ATTTCTATCTGCTTAATGGCAAGGATTCGCTTGTGAAATACGTGGAGGAAGTGGAGCTCAAAACAAATCATTGAGCACCACTTCGTTCTGGGCAATGCCCGAATACATGTTGCGCTGAAGACCATAACTGCTGATAAACGTCAGCTGTATGGACTTCCTAGTTTTCGTTTCTTCCATAAAACGGGCTATTTTGTTTCTCAAAATCTTATCATAATCCTTATTGATGGCAAACTCTCCTTCCGAGAATTTCATTTCGCATAGATTGATGGTGTTGTCACCACGCTCTATCACCATATCTATCTGAGCGGCCCGCTCATCAGCCTCCCCACTACTCTTGCTCCGCCATGAATATAAATTGGTGGATACACCAGCAATACCCAACCGCTGCTTGACCTGAGAGATATGATTCATCGCCAATATCTCGAATGAAACTCCTGCCCAGGCATAGAAACGGGGCGTGCGCTGCAACTTGCTCCAATACAGAAGATTCCGGAACGAACTGTCTCGCAGAAAACGAAAATAAAACAAGGTGAAGAAATCCACCAACTGATAAAGAGATTTTCGGGTAGAACATCCGAAGTTGACATATTTTCTGATAAATCCGCACGATTCCAGATTGTCAAGAATCGTGGTCAATGTCTTGCCTGATTTCATCTGGGCTGCATTAGCTATTTCTGTGCGAGTCATTCCATATCCACGCTTATTCAGGCACTCTACTACCTTGACATATGCCTCAGAATCCTTGAACAGGGAGCGATAGAGTATCGAAAACTCATTATACAACTGACCGTTGGGATTGAACAGTATACGGTCTATATTCTGCGCTAAACTTAACCGCTCGTCCAAAAGATTAAGATAGTATGGGATGCCTCCCAATATCATGTAAAGCTCTGCCATCTCGTATCTTGACAGCATCATCCCCTTGGTCTTCAGAAACGTTTCCGATTCTCCAAGAGAAAAAGGTTGCAGGAATAGACGATGGGTAAGACGACCATAAAGTCCACCATGATTATTGATGAGTTTGTCCATCATCCAGGAAGTGGCAGAGCCACAGACTATCAGAACGATGTCGCGACGTGCCGAAGCCCATCCATTCCAGAAGTGCTCCAAGGCAGAGATAAAGTCAGAACCCACAGTATCCATCCAAGGCAGTTCGTCGAGAAAAACCACCTTGCGTTCTACTTGGGACAGAGAATCGAGATAAGAAATCAGCATCTCAAAGGCATCGAGCCAATCATGGGGCAGCGATGATACTTTCCGGTCATAACGACGAAGTGTATAAAAGAAGTTTTTCAACTGTTCCTGAGTGTTTCCTCCTGCCAGTCCGGATGCTTGAAAAACCATTTCCTGCTCAAAATATTCACGCACGAGAAACGTTTTCCCCACTCTGCGGCGTCCGCATATAGCCACAAATTCAGACTGCCTTGACTCATATATGCGAGCCAAGGTATCCTGTTCACTTTTTCTGCCTATGATATTGTTCTTCATTTCCTTTTCTCCTGCTTTAATTTCTAACCATTTGCAAAAATAGCAAGAAAAAAGCAATTATTGGCTATTTATTGCATAACTTTAAGCCAATAATACCTATTTTTAAGCATTATTGGCAAAAACAAGCGGTACATTTAGCCAATAACCATAAAATCAGCATAAAAAAGGCTAGCGCTTATCAGAAACGCTAGCCTTTTTCGTATTTTATCTAACCTGAATTTCAAATCGCTTAATAGCCTATCAACTATAAACTAAGCCTAAGCCTAAACTATCAACTAATCATAAAATCCTGGCTGTTTGTACTCAATACCGAGTTCATCATCCACGGTGGCGATGACGCCCTGAATCTGACCCATGGCAAACATACGACCCAGAAGAGTATAACCCGCATTGTGTCCGTGGTTACTCTCATCGAATACGCCGCCAGGCTCATCGGTGAAGGTCATACCATGGTCCACTCTCATAGGGAGACGACGACCAGAATTGCACTTGCCTTCCTGCTCTGCCTTCTCGAAGATACGGCAAAGTTCGATGAGATGACCACGACCACCTAAGTGAGAAGCCTCCGTGAAGTTGCCATTAGGGAAGATGTAGCAGGAACGAAGGTGAACGAAGTGGGTGCGATCGGCAAACTGCTTAGCCATAGCTACACAATCATTGTGTTCGCCGGCAGAGAAAGAACCTGCACAGAATGTCAAACCATTGTGCTTATTTGGTACAGCATCCAACATCCACTGGATATCCTCTGCACGACCAATGATTCTTGGCAATCCGAATACTGGATAAGGAGGATCATCTGGGTGAACACACATATTGATATCGTACTCATCGCAGATAGGCATGATTGCCTCCAGCCAGTATTTCATATTCTCCTGCAACTTCTTCTTGTCAATGCCATCATAAAGTTTCAAGAGGTCGCGGAACTTCTGTACAGGAGCAGCATCACCCTCGCTGAAATTACCGGATACAAAACCCTGGGTCTTGATGATGATGTTCTCTACCAAAGCATGATCCTGCTCTGGCGTAGAAGTCTTCTTGATTTCATCAGCCTCAGCCACGAGGTCTCTGCCCCACTTGTGTTCCTTAGAGAACTCTGCCCAATCCTCACGGGCGCCTTCACGCTGCAGGATATAGATATCGAAGTAGGCAAACTCGCCCCAGTTCATATAGAGGTTATTGGCTCCGTTAGGATTGTCGTGAGACAAATCGGTACGTGCCCAGTCTAAAACCGGCATGAAGTTGTAGCAGATACACTTGATGCCTTCCTCACCTAAGTTGCGGAGACTCTCCTTATAAACCTCAATCTGATGATCACGGTCAAGGCCGCCATATTTCAAGGTTTCAACCACAGGCAAAGACTCTACCACGCTCCATTTCATACCGTAAGATTCAATGTACTCCTTGAGTTCATGAATCTTCTCACGTGTCCAAACCTCACCCAGAGGAACATCGTGCAATGCGGTAACGATGCCCTCAACACCTATCTGTTTCAACTGTGCAAGCGTAATCTTATCTTTCTTGCCAAACCAGCGCCATGTTCTTTCCATATATTATATAATGTATAAGTTTGAAAATGAATTATCTCGCAGAAACATACTTATGCAATGCCTGTCTTACAGCACCCTTGCCGGCAAAGAGTTCCTTCACCATGCCTTCTATCTGCTCTCCGAAACCTGCTTCGTAGAGATCGAGACCAAATACATCCTTACGGGTATAGAGATTCTTGAGACAAGAATAGTCCTGATCTGCCTTGCCTACTTCCAGAGGAGCTACAATAGCCTGAAGTTCAGCCAATAATGGGTCGGAAGATGGCTCGAATGGTTTCAGATTGTCATCCAAAGCCTTGAGATAACGGGCATAACCAGCTAATACCAATGGAATCAATACGAGATTACTCTTGTCGAGACCGCGGGCGATATACTTTTTGATAGTTTCACCGAAGCGGATAGAGAGTTTCTGACTGGTATCAGTAGCGATACGCTGAGGAGCATCTGGCATAAATGGGTTTGGCAGACGCTTATTGATCACGGTACCGATAAACTCGTATGGATTCAAGACTCCTGGGTCTGTTACCACAGGCATCGCCTCGATATAACCCATCTTCTGGATGAAGGCACGCAGGTCCTCATCAGCCATCTCGGCAGAAATCAAAGTATAGTCGAGCATACAACCATAGATAGACATGGCAGTATGCAGCGGGTTCAGACAGGTGGTTACCTTCATGGTCTCTACCTCATCCACCGTCTTGCGGGTGGTATAGAGTGCACCGCCCAACTCCAATGGTGGACGACCATTGGTATAAGTATCCTCACAAACGAGATACTGCACCTCCTCAGCATTCACAAAAGGAGCTGTAAAAGTATGTTTTTCGGTGATGATGGTTTCGTTGTCCTCAAAGCCATCCTCTGCCAGCATCGCCTGCACTTTCTCATGAGGACGTGGAGTGATCTTATCTATCATAGACCAAGGGTATGTAACCTTGCTGCTATCGTTGATATAATCCAGAAAACCAGCCTCTACGATGCCATCCTTCACCCAGCGCTCAGCATAAGCCTTCACACCAGCCTTTACATGATCGCCATTGTGAGAACAGTTGTCTGTAGATTGAAGTGTGATAGGCAACTTACCTGCCTTGTATCTTTCATAAAGGAGGGCAGTCAACTTACCCATTGCAAAAACTGCGTCGAGACCACGAGCCAAATCGGCATCATTGAAAGAATAACCTTTTTCTGTGATGGTGAAAGTTACCATCTGCAGACTTGGAGCCTGGAAGATCTGAACCAGACGAGCCCAGTCTTCACCAAACTGCTTGTCGGCCTTGAGACTCTCTGTGATAGAAGCGATGACCTTCTTCTCAATGGTTCCATTAGACTGGAGGCTTACGAGAAGAGAGAGGTTATTGTAAGGACGATAAGCCTTATCGATAATTTCATAGTCAAAACTTTCAACCACGATGACACCATGGTCATACTTACCCGTGTTAAGTGCATCGTTGAGGATAGCAGCAGGGAACGCACGGAAAATGTTACCTGCGCCAAAGTGAACCCAAGTAGGCTCATCATGAGTCTTCTTGGCTACAGCAGCGATGTCATACTGAGGAAGCTGATAACCTTTCGCCTCCCATTCTTCAGCATTAAAATTGTTAGAAAGAATGTCGTTTAGTTTCATATTGAAATCCTTTTGATATTGTTTTATGTATATTTATTCCTATATATTATGTACCATATATTACGTATATATGGATACATATACTCATCATTGATCGTCAAAGCAACACATTACATGTCGGATTGACTTGGGCAAAAGTACAAATTAAATCGGGAAATCATTTCTTTTTCTGAGATTATTTTCGAAATTTGCACAATTTACCATACAAATTGAACAATTTGAAATGTTTCTGTTACATGAGATTATACGACAATGCCTCAAAAGGACAGCAAAACACCCCTTTATCGGAAGAAAAAACAGCCTACAAAAAGCACATTTTATTCCTCCAAAGCCTTCAGTTGCTTCTTCGGAGTTACACCGAGTCCTTTCAGACTTTCTACCCTTCTCATGACATTTCCTGCTCCATCATAAAGTTGCTTTTTAGCCTTATCAAAGGTTCCAGAGAGTCTGGTAATTAAATCACCTATACTGGTAAAAGTATCTTCAAAGACAGCAACTTTATCATATAAATCGGCAGCAGTCTTAACAATTTTCTCCACGTTCTTATTCTGGCGATCATATTGCCAGAGATTATAAGCGAGTTGAAGCGCCATCAAGAGGTTGCTTGGAGAGATAATAATGATTTTCTTCTGATAAGCATAGCGACTCAACTCCGGTTGTTGTCTCATAGCAGCGATATAACTGGTTTCATTCGGAATGAACATCAGCACAAAACCGATGGCATCCTCTACCAGTTTGGAATAATCCTTCTCAGACAATTCATCAATATGATTGCGAACACTCTGTGCATGTGCCTTCATCAATCTTTCTCTCTCAGCATCATCCTCAGCAGCAAGGGCATTTGTATAGGCAGTAAGCGAAACCTTAGAGTCGATGACCACACTTCTTCCTTCAGGGAATCGGACGATGACATCCGGACGGAAATTCTTGCCATTCTCGTCCTTGGTGTTTTCCTGGATAAAGAACTCCTCGTCTTTTCTCAATCCGCTATTCTCCAAGATGGTTTCCAAGACCATTTCTCCCCAGTCACCCTGCATCTTACTATCACCCTTCAATGCCTTGGTGAGATTGGCTGCATCAGAACCAATCTTGGACGTTTGCTCTTTCAGACTCAATACAGCCTGCTGCTGTTCCTGCTGAAAGAGTTTCATCGTAGCCTCGAAGGTATTCTGCAGTTCTTTCTTGTTTACTTCATTCTGCGTTTTACTCTCCTCCACCGATTTCTTGAAATCAGCAAACTGTTCCTTGATCGGTTTCAAGAGTTCATCCATCTGCAGACGGTTGTTTTCCTGCAAAGCCGATTGCTTGGCAGCCAGTTGTTCCGCTGCCACCCGCTGCTGCTCGATATTCATCCGCTGCATCTCCTGCTTGAGGTTTTCGAGTTTCTGCGCCCACTGCTGGTCGCTCTCTGCCCGAAGTCTCGCAGCATACTGTCGTTCGTTCTCCATCTGAGTTTTTAAGGATTGAACCTCAGAAGCATGAGATTCTTTCATACCTTTCATCTCAGAAGCATGATGTAGTTTATCCTGCTCAATGTTAGCCGCCAGTACCTGCACTTTTGCTATCAGTTGTGTCTTTTCCTCTCCACCAGTTTTAGCTTCCATCAGCTTGCCAACAACAAATCCGATGACAAGCCCTATGATGATTCCGATTACTATCTCCATTGTTTTTGAATTTTTCTAAAAATCTACAATTATTACGTTTTGCAAAAATAATGTTTTAAAAGCATAATGCCAAATTTCCAAGGAGATTCTTGTAGTTATTTAACTTATTCCTTACATCCACACTCACCTTGACTATATCCCCTGGAGCGAACTGATTTTGTTTTACTTTTTATACCTTGAATATTCTCTGCTGCACACTGCGCAACAGAACTTAAAGTTTAATTTTGCTGAAAATATCTTGTACTTTAAAAGAAAAACTGTATTTTTGCAGCCATACAATTCATAAAACATAACGATTATGAAAAAAGAAAAAAACAATTCTTTCGAGAATGTAGAGAAGAGAGCCAGCAAGCTGCCTTCTGAGTGTACCACCATCATCGTAGGCGAAGAGCAGAGTGCAGATGGCGCCAAATACCTTTGCCGTTCCAGCGACTTCGATGCGCTGATGGCCATCAACATCGAAGTACATGAGGATACAAAGTTTGGCGCTGAGGAATTTGTGGCAAAGGACAGCAAATTCCGCTGTCCACTGCCTAAGGAGGCTTTGGGATATACAGGATTGCCAGATTACCAATTCCCTGGCGAATGGGGAAGCGCAGGATTCAATACGGCTGGCGTGGGCATGAGTTCAACAGAGACCATCTTTTCAAGCGATAAAGCACTTGCCTTTGACCCATACGTGAAGAATGGACTTGCCGAGAACTGCACCTACAATATCGTTTTGCCATACGTTCACACCGCTCGTGAGGGAGCTGCACGCTTGGGCAAGCTCATCGAGCAATATGGTTCGGCAGAAGGATTCGGCATCGGATTCATCGACGACAAGGAGATATGGTATCTGGAGAATGCTTGCGGACATAAGTGGTTAGCTTGCCGTATGCCAAAGGACCAGTACTTCGTTACCGGTAACCAAAGCCGTTTCCGTGATTACGCACCAGAGGACAAGGAGAACTTCATGGCAGCACCCGACTTGATAGAGTTTGCCGAGAAGAATGGTCTTTACGATCCAAATGATGCCGAGGCAGAGAAAGACAAGCATGGTAAGGCGAAGTTCGATTTCCATAAGGCATACTCTCGTGATGAGGAACTCGACACCACCTATAACTATCCACGTGTATGGGGTTTACAGCAGATGTTCTCACCAGCCATCCAGAATGATGTCACCAAGAATACCTTCCCTGTCTTTGCCAAGGCTGCGCATAAGATTTCGCTCACCGACCTCCGCACCGCCTTCCGTTTCCATTATGACCATACCGATCATGATCCATATCTGCATGAGAATGGAAAAGAGCCTTATCGCCCAGTATCTATCTTCCGCACCACGCAGACCCACATCATCCAGGTAAGAAAGGATTTGCCTCATGCCATAGGTCACATCACCTACGTCGCATTCGGCATGGGCGACCTCAGCGTCTTCCTCCCACTCTACCAGGGAGTAAAAACCTTCCCTGAGCTTTACACCCATGTGGCTAATGGCAGATGCAAGGACAACAGTGCCTACTGGCGTTTCCGCAAGGTGATGACGCTCGGCATGACCGACTATAATGCCTTCGCTCCTATCATCAAGGATGCTTACGCCAAGTTGGAGGCTGAGAACGACCAACGTCAGAAGGAGATGGAAACAGAGTACTTGAAGCTTTACAAGGAAAGCCCGATAAAAGCCCAAGACCTCTTGCAGCACTTCTCAGATGGGGTTCTGAACCACGCCATCGAAGTGGCAGATGAATTGGTGGAAGAACTCTTTACTCGACTCACGGAGAAGATTCAAAAGGAATACCTCTTCCACGGAGCATAAAGGAATACAAATGAGCATAAAAACGTAGTAAGCTTCATTCGCCATCGAAACTTACTTCAATCAACAACGAAGCCTGCTTCAACACGCATTGAAGCAGGCTTCATTATTTTCATATAAATATATTTTTCAATAATGCTCTTCTCTATTACATTCATGACTTGACGTTCATACATTACTTAACAACAACCTTCTTACCAGCTACGATGTATATGCCAGAAGAAAGATTGCTCATATTATTACGGGTGCCCACGCGTTGCCCGCTCAGGTTATAAACAAACCCATCGGTTTGAACCGCAGCGTCCTCTTGTCTTGTCACGTTCTCTATGGCTGTCGTAGAAGAATCACCATCAAAGCTGAACGAGAGCGCCTTGGCATTGCCGTCTGCATCTGTTATGGTGACATACCAACTTGTACCCACAAAGCTTTCCCACTTTGATTTAAGATGATACATATTACCGTTATTTACCACGTATGCATTAGCAGGAGCTGCACCTGGGTCGTAATAGAAGCCTTTGAACTGAACCTTATAACCACCAGAAATTTCCTCTTCCGTTGTCACACCATCACCATCAAATGTAGGAGGAACAACACCCTTTACCTGATAGATAGGTCCTTTTACCTTTACCGTGGTATTGATACCCCAAGGGAATGTGTATACATCATTCTTTGTCTTGATATCAGCCTCCTTGCCCACCATGATGATATAAGGCGTGCCAGCAACGATACCCTCATTATCAAGATCAACAGGCCTGAATTTGACACAGGTTCCTTCCACCTTGTCAAAGACACTGAGTTTCACCTCCTTGTCGCCTCCGAATGTCTGTTTTACCTGGTCGCCCGTCAGTGTGCAAGGAAGAATAAGGCTTTCCCACTTGTTCACGTTGAAGTAGCGGCGTATGTTGTAAGTAACGGGGTACTTATACGGGTCAGTACCCTTATTGTGATTGATGCCACTTGGAGTGTAGTTACCATCGGCGTTCTGGGTTATGTCAAACTCAGAGGTGCTTGTGTTCGTAGCATCGAGATACCACTGCTTGTCTCCCATATAGAAAAGTTGGAAATTGTCAAAAAAGGCATAGCCTTCCCCGTTGGCTTTCTTGCCAGCACCGATGTAGAGAGTACCCGTACCCGTCTCTGAGTCTTTATCCGCCTCTACGAGGACTGCCACACTGTTGTCGTACTTACGACTGTCCACATCCTTGTCTTCATAAGGATTGCTCTCTGCGAATATTTTACCGGCATTGACACAATGCTTGATAGAATAATCCTTATAACCATTCAAGCCATCCGCTGTTACTTCGGCACCATGATAGGTCATATTCTGCATCAAATCCCAGTCTGCGGGTTCAATGGTCTTCAGAGCTGTCTGATTGCTTATATCCGTAGAGTCCTGCGAGGCAAAAACAAAAGAAGTGTTGTCCTTGTCGTCCGGCCTATTAGGATTAAAATAAAAACCTTGGCAATTGACACGATAAAGACCCGGCTTCAAGTCTTTAATTTTCTGAATCAAATAATTGCCTTTTTCCTCTTTACTGCCTTTAGGGCCTACCCAAGCCGTCATATACGCCAGTTCTTCCACATTATCCTGCAAATTTGGGAAAACATAGGCATCTTCGCTTCTGTCGTAACGGAACTGCCAAACACTGTTCTTTGAATCTGTACCATAATCACCATACAAACCATTACTACCATCAATACCTTTGTTGTTTCGTTCGAAACGAGCATCCTGCACAAGACCAGATACATTGATATACTTTTTCTTCTGGTTATTAATGACATTATGGTAGTCCCTTTTCTTGGTGAAATAGAACGTCTCAGCCTGGCTTTCGTCCGTAGTAACCACCAGGAATTTCTTCGGTGTTTTAGGATCTTCGTAATAACTCAGGTAATAATTTCGCTCTTCTCCATCGGTAAATTCCCCCAGATTGTCTTTCCATTTAGAATAGATTCTATAACCATTCTTGGTATCATTAACCTGCTCAAAATACCATTGAACCCTTTCGGGAGCAGAAATTGTATGCTTATCATCGTAATTGTCCTTTCCACGATCCACAAACAAATAAATGGACTTCTGAGGTTCACCTTTCGAATCAGTAAAATCGATGTGCTGATCCTTATCCATGAGAGGCTCGACACCAAGATAGTCGCCAAGTCCGGTTTCGTGAGAAGTTGTAGGATTATGCACCCATGAGTGGATGTAATAACGACCTTTAGTATCGCCGGCGACCGCCTCTACATAGAAGTTCATACCCACTTCTGCCAGAATAGGCTGCGCTCCATAGCGGCCACCCACTGTCACAAACTTTTTGTTTTTTGTTGCATACAAATATGTTTTTTTCGGCGCAGCCGAAGGGCTGCAGGCAATTTTGTCTAAACTCTCATTAAAATCAGACCAGTCTATTTCCTCTGGCCTAATTCTATCCTTCTTATCGTCAGCAAAAGACGACAAGGACATCAAGATGCACAAGACAAGCACCGAAATTCTGAAAAAGAGTTTCATCTTCATCTTATAATTTTTTAATACATTATCAATACTAAATATCATCTTCCCACGCATTAAAACCATGCCATTTGGCATAGGGATCACTTCCACCGTCAGGATTACCTTCGACAATCGACTGGTTAGGGCCGCTGCCGGGATTCCATGACGTAGGATCGTTCATCAGATTCTCCTGACAAACCTCTACGATCCTCACCTCTGGGACTATATAAACTTTTCTTTTACTTATATTCATTTTACTTAAAATAATTGTATTACCTTAATTCCGCATCACTATAATTTAATATTTTTTATAAGCCCCTGAGCAACAATAAGTTGCTCAGGGGCTTCGTAGGATTTGAGGATAAACTCACTTTACTATTTACCATCATGATTGGGTTATCGGTTAGCCGATTGCCACTGATAAGTTTTCTCACAATGGATATTGACAGTCTGGTCTGCAATCATCAACTTGAAATCGCCTTCTTCCAATACCCACTTGCCATCATAACCTACGAAGGCAAGATCATCGGCATTCAAATCGAAAGTAACAGTCTTGGTTTCACCCGGCTGAAGCTCTATTTTATCGAAAGCACGGAGGCGTCGGCCATCAGGAACCATGCTGGCAATAAGGTCGCTGCTGAACAGGAGAACACTCTCCTTGCCTGCCACCTTGCCCGTATTCTTCACATCCACGCTCACCTTGATGATGTCGCCGTGGCGGAAATCAGACTGGGAAACCTTCAGGTTGCTATATTTGTAAGAGGTGTAGCTCAAACCATATCCGAATCCCCACTGCTGGGTAATCTTCGCATTGTAGTCGTAAGCACCCTCCATCGTACCGACCTCCTCACTCTTCTTGAAGTCGTAGTTGGCGAGCGAATTGATTTCCTTAGGATAGGTGTAAGGCATCTTGCCACTGAAGTTTGACTTGCCCGATACCAAGCCTACCAAGGCATCTCCGCCCATGTTGCCAGGGATAAGGATGTCGATGATGCCCTGTGCCAATGGTTCGATGTCAGCGATGAGACGAGGGCGACCTTCATTCAATACCAGAACGACAGGCTTACCGGTCTTGGCGAGTTCCTTCACGAGATTACGCTGGTTCTCTGAAAGCCAAAGGTCGGTCAGATTGCCCGGAGTCTCTGTGTAAGAGTTCTCACCGATGCAGGCAACGATAACATCAACATTCTTTGCTGCATCAACTGCGCCCTGAATCTGAGGTTCGTTCTCCTCCCAGTATTTTCCCTTCTCATTATAGGTAACACCCTGGTTCAAGATGACATTCTCCTTGCCATACTCATTGCAGAAAGCCTCATAGATGGTATTGTACTTGCCGGCAAACTCATCGGTACGATTGCCCTGCCAGGTATAGCTCCATCCACCGTCCAGGCAACGCATCTGATTGGCATTAGGACCCGTGAGGAGAATCTTCTTGCCATGCTGCAAAGGAAGGATATTACCCTCGTTCTTCAGGAGCACCATACTCTCGGTTGCACCATTCAAAGCAAGTTTTTCAAACTCAGCACCGCCAAATTTAGGATAGTTCTTGAGTTTCTGTGTAGAATGATCAAACAATCCTAAACGATATTTCATACGGAGTACACGACGGCAGGCATCATCAATACGGCTCATCGGAATCTTGCCTTCCTTCACCAATTCGATAAGGTAGCCACAAGCATCGCAAGAATAAGGTTCCATAATCATGTCGATACCAGCATTGA
>OIYX01000619.1_pt1 | contig 12303 bp, 10 predicted proteins | sample 1588431 | NCBI WGS metagenome assembly OIYX01 (sample SAMN03283241) | human gut metagenome | biome: human-associated habitat; material: feces | host: Homo sapiens | place: Peru | collected 2012
CCTTGTCATTCTCCCCCAAATAGTCTATGATGATATTCAACTCTCATCCATCGTAACAGTTTTTAGGAGGACTCTTATGATGAGGAAAAATGGCGCCGCCATGGCGGCTTTGGCAGAGGCCTTTCCACTGACACTCCCCATTTTCGCGGGATTCTGGTTTCTCGCCTTTGCTTACGGTTTCTATATGAATACGCTCGGCTTCTCCTGGGTCTATCCCATGGCGATGGCCGCGATCATTTTCGGCGGCTCTCTGGAATTCGTCACGATCTCCATGCTGCTTTCTTCCTTTGCCCCGATCGAGACATTCGTCGTCGCCTTCACAGTGCAGGCACGTCACCTCTTCTACGGGATCCCGATGCTGGAGAAATACGCCAGCACCGGCTGGAAGAAGCCCTTCCTTATTTATATGCTGTGTGATGAGACATTCGCACTGAACTACTCTGCCACCATCCCCTACTCGATCGACAAAGGCTGGTTCTACTTCTGGGTCTCTCTCTTAAATTTCCTGTACTGGTGCTCGGGTGCAGCGATCGGCGGTCTCTTAGGTGGTCTTATTTCCTTTGATACGAAAGGCCTTTCTTTCGTCATGACGACCATGTTCCTCGTTATCTTCCTGGAGCAGTGGATGAAAGAGAAGAAGCACTACACGGCCCTCATCGGACTCGCTTCCTTCATCTTGCCCGCCATGGGCCTCATGCTCCTCATCATGACACTGTATCGTAAGCCATTGGAAAAGAAAGGAGGCTTCTGATGAGCCCGCTTCCCTTCTGGCAGCAGTGCGTCATCATCGCACTCTGCTCTCTCGCCTCCATGCTTTCTCGCTCCCTTCCTTTTCTCCTTTTTAAGCCCGGGGCATCTCTTCCCTCCTACATCCGTTATCTGGGAAAAGCGCTGCCGTCTGCTGTCTTCGCACTCCTCGTCGTGTACTGCCTGAAGGATGTTTCTTTGCTGTCCGGAGATCATGGTATCCCGGAAGCCATCGCCCTCCTTGTGACCACGCTGCTCCACCTCTGGAAACGGCAGATGATGCTCTCCATGGCCGCCGGCACGATCCTTTACATGGGACTTGTGCAGTATGTGTTTCCTTGAAGGGGGCTGAGACTCCCTCATGGGCTTCGCCCCATGTACCTTGGTGTCTCTTTATTCCCCATGTCATGCAAAAAGCGCCTCGATCCTTTCGAATCGAGGCGCTTTCACTTTGGTGACCGGTATGGGATTCGAACCCATACTCTCTGCGCTGAGAACGCAGCGTCTTAACCGTTTGACTAACCGGCCATGTGCAAATAATTATACACGACACGGGTAGAAATTGCAAGAGGGAAAAAAGAAAAAATGCAGAAATATCTGCCTCCGGGGAAACGCGAGATCCCATCAAGTCATGATTGGATTCGTATTCACCCGGAGGCCTCATGGATTCATGACGAAAAGATCCTACGAGAAACAACGCAGGACCTGTAAATCGGGCATTCTCTTACGCTTCTCTCTTCTTATCCGCTTTATTTTTTTCATACAGGACAAGAAGCCCCTTCAGTGTCAGCATCGGATCCACGATGTCGATGGTCTTCGAAGACTTCGCGATGAGAGTGGCAAGACCGCCGGTCGCAATGACCTTGACATTTTTCTCATTCAGTTCCTCTTTGATGCGGTTCACGATCTCATCGATCTGTCCGACGAAACCGTAATAGATCCCTGCCTGCATCGCGGAAACGGTATTGCGGCAAATGATGCTCGGCGTCTTGACCAGCTCGATGCGCGGAAGCTTCGAAGCTCTCTGGAAAAGAGCTTCCATGGAGATCCCGATGCCCGGTGCGACAGCACCGCCCAGATAGTTGCCCTTGGTATCTAAGACGCAGAACGTGGTCGCAGTACCCATGTCGATGATGATCAGAGGGCATTTGTACTCATCCACGGCAGCTACGGCATTCACGATACGGTCAGCCCCAAGCTCCTTCGGGTTATCATAGAGGATATTCAGCCCTGTCTTGATGCCAGGTCCTACAAGGATCGGCTTGGTATGGAAGTAGCGCTGAGACATCGTTTCCAGAATAGGAATGATCGGGGGGACGACAGTAGAAATGATGATATCTTCTACCTCTTTGAAGCTGAGACCAGTCAGTTGGAAAAGATTGCCCAGCAGTGCAGCGTATCCATCCGCGGTCTGCAGGGTATCAGTCGCTACCCTCCAGTGACGGATCAGTTTTCTATCCTTATATACACCACAGACGATATTCGTATTTCCTACATCAAAAGCAAGAAGCATGTGCATCTCCTCCAAGTGAATGGCGCATAGCCAATAATTTCAAGGGGTATTCTTGTCCTTCTGAAATCATCCCCCTTGTTACCATGTGTATAATGCAACAAAGTTTCCATTCTGTCAAGGGAAAAATGATTATTCTGATATGAATAAAAAATCCCATGCAAAAAGAGTTATGAATAAAAAATGCGGGATGGGAGATACGATGGGATGCTTGGCTGGCAGCAAGAAGGTCTGATAGTGAAGTAAAAATAAAACGTCTCACCTCAAAATGAGATGAAACGTTTTTAAGGCCACACTGCTTCTCAGGTGAGATCCATACGTCTTTACGCGCTCAATGCTCCAAGGACGGATAGAACCCTGCCTGATGCAGCGCCTGACGGATGCGGGTACCGGCAAGGACACCCAGAATGACTTTGATGAGATCAAAGGCGACGAAGGGGAAGACCGTCATGGTGAGCGCCGTCCACAGCGGCATGTCTTTGTCAAGGCCGTACTGGAAATAGCCCATGAACCATACCGTCCCCAGAGCATAGCAGCAGACAAGACCGGCCAGCGCGCAGGCGATCTGGCGCACGAAGTGTCCCTTCTGCGCCAGGCGGAAGCCCGAGAGCCAGGCCATGACAACGAAGCCCAGATAGTAGCCGCCAACCGGAGAAAGGAAGATGCCGATGCCAGCCTTCCCCATGGTAAGGATCGGGATGCCAAGCATCCCAAGAAGAAGCCATAGTCCGATGGAGATCGCGCCCCACTTCCGTCCCAGTACACCGCCGGCCAGCGCACAGACGAAGCTCTGCAGCGTGATCGGCACAGCACCGATGGGGAATGTAAACTGTGACAGGATCGCCATAATGCCCGCAAATAAAGCGGCACTGATCATATCATGCATATGTCCTTTTTTCAAAGGAAAGACCTTCTTTCGTGAATGAGGAATAAGGGTTCAGGGTTCAGCGGGTTCTATAGGTAGGGCGGGGGTGGTGCGGCGCATAAAAACCAGAAGCGCCGCAGAATTTTGATAGCGCTTCGCGCCGTCGTCATTTCGAGCGTAGCCGAGAAATCTCTATGGCAGAACGCTCATTGCCTGATGTGAGACAGCACCAAGACATCGTTTTTCCTCAGCACATACACGCTGATTTTCTGCAGTGCAGTAAAGATCCCTCGGCTACGCTCGGGATGACGATGCCAGAGAACCCCAGTCACTAGTTACCAGTCACTCCTAATCCCTAGCCACTCATCCCTGCTTTCAAACTTGTGGTGGCGGCTCAGCCGCAAATAGAAAGAGGAACGATACGAGAATGCCACTATTTCTGAACTCGCGGCGCTCCCATATTATTTTGCGCCGCCCCTCGTTGAACCCATTGACCCTTCAGAACCTGTTTGTTTTTCACCACTTGCCTGCCAACCGCACTTATCGTTTCGGGAGCGGCGCATCGATCGGGCGGATGGAGACATCGCCTGCGATGACGCGCTCGACCTTTTCACCGGTATCAACAAGAAGACAGCCATCCTTATCGATGTCGACCGCCTTGCCTGTATAGTTTTCCTCGCCCATGATGACGCGGACATCCTGACCTAAGGTGACGGAGAGAGCTTTCCAGTCCTCAAGCACCTTGTCAAAGCCCTGTGTCTGTGCGATCTCATACTCCTTCTCCAGCTCCGCCAGAATGGCAGCGAGGAGATCCTTACGAGAAACATCGATCCCCTCTGCCAGGAAAGAGGTGGCACTTTCACGGAAGAGCTCCGGGAATTCGCTTTTCTTCATCCCTGTATTGATACCGGCACCGATGATGATGTAGTCGATCTTTTCCATGGAGGCAGACATTTCCGTCAGGATGCCGACCAGCTTCTTGCCGTGATAAAGAATATCATTCGGCCACTTGATGCCCGCGTCCTGAAGCCCCAGACGGCGGATCCCACGGCAGACACCAACGGCTGCCATCAGCGTACACTTGGACGCTTCCATCGGGAAGAATTTCGGACGGAGTATCAGCGTAAACCAGATCCCTTTCGCAAAGGGGCAATAGAAGGAGCGCGTGAGACGTCCACGACCGCCCGTCTGTTCCTCCGCTACGACGATAGTCCCCTCTTCTGCACCCTCGCGCGCGATCTTCTTCGCTTCTTCATTCGTCGATGTGGTACTAGAGAGATAGACCACGTGACGGCCAAACGTCTCGGTGTGCAGCGCGCTGTCGATTTCCAGCGGTGTCAAAAGATTCGGCGCATAGATCAGTCGATAGCCCTTGCGCGTGCTGGACTCGAAAATATAACCGCGTTCTTTTAAAATATTGATGTGCTTCCAGATGGCCGTCCGCGACACATGCAGATCCCGAGAGATCTGCTCGCCGGAGATAAACTGACCATTGGCTTTGCGGAAATAATCCAGAATTTCGTTTCGCATAGAAATGCCCCCTATACAGGAAATGTTTGGTTTACTATTTTTTCTTATTATAATCAGTTGTAAACCATTGGTCAACTATTTTATAAAGCGGGATTGACATTAGAAACAGGTTCAGGGTTCAGGGTTCAGGGTTCAGGGTTCAGGGTTAGCCCTTGGGGCGTCCCGCCCCTTGATTACGTTTGAAAGCCTCTCGCTTGCTCTAGTTAGGAGTGAGGAGTTAGGAGTGGTGGTGCGGCGCATAAAAATATGGAAGCGCCGCGGAATTTTGATAGCGCTTCGCGCCGTCGTCATCGGAAGCGTTGGCGAGAGATCTTTCTTGCAGAACGGTCAGCGTGCCAACTGCGCTATTTCAGTCACCGCTTGCTCCTAATCCCTAGTCACTAATCCCTAACCTCCAGTCCCATAAGAAAAGGCTAAGCCATCCCATGATAGCTTAGCCTTTTCTTATTATTTCGTTTTTCCTTCCATCTGTTTGAATGCTTCCTGCATCTTGATATTCCGGATCACTGTCTGTCCATCCTCGCTCCGAAGGTACGTCAGCGTGGTCTTCGGTACCATGCGATAAACGGTCTCCCAGTCATCTGCCGCGAGAGCGCGGCGCACCGAGGAGGCGGAAACGATCTGATCGCCCTTCTGCTCTCTGGGAATGACCTTGAGCTCGATCCCGTTTTCAGCGAAGACCTCACGCATTGCTTGATTGTAGGCCAGCGTGGTCTTGTCGGTCGGTTCTTCGCCCACGAAGCGGACGGTGATATTCAGCGCAGGTGCGATGCGGGTAGCAAAGATGGTCGCATCCAGTTTCGTCTGCGCGGCGAGCTCATCCGTGCCTTTGATGAAGTAGGTCGGGAAGGTCGCATTGGAAATGATGAAATCCCCGCCGGAAATGACTTCGACTCCCTTCATATCCTTCACGCCCTGCTTGATGAGAGTGAATCGGTTCGAGAAGGGGAAGACGCTCCTATCTTCCTGCACGGCAAAGATGATGACTTCATCACAGTTGTTATGTGCGTACTCGACAAGGCTTCTGTGTCCCAAGGTGAAAGGATTGCAGTTCATGACGATCGCACCGCGGTTCTTTCCCTCCCCGCTGCCCAGAAAGGTACGCACGCGCGCGAGATAGTCCTCGAGTGTATCTGTACCTGACTCTAAAAGCGCTGCATACGGCTCAGCGACAGCCACACACTTGAAGCCCATGTGTTCAAAGACCGGTACATTCTTCGGCTTTGTGAAGATCTGATTTCCATTGATCCCGCGGCGGTTGGATTCCCCCTGCAGGTTCCTGATGATGCGGTGAGTCAGACCTTTTCGCTGATAATCGCTGCTGATCGCAAACGCGCCCGCCGAGCGAACCAGTACCGATGAGCTTGCCATCATCAAAAAGTCCCATGGTATAGTCAATGATCCCCGTAAAAGTCAGATCAAAGCCTTTCAGGAATTCGACAACTTTTGCTTTTTCTTCAGGATCGGTCAGGAATATTTCACGTTCGGTAATCATATTGAGGTCCTCCTATAGGAAATCGCAGCCATGCCGCAAGTAGAAATAGTCTTCTATTTCGTGTTCCCATTATAACATATGAGCAGATGTATGTATAACTGTTTTAGATAATTTTATCTATTTTAGAGATGATGGTTTAAGGTTCTGGGTTCAAGGTTCTGGGTTCTGGGTTAGCCCGTGAGCGTGCTGGTCCTTGATTCCGTTTGAAAGCTCTGCCCGAATGAGGAATCAGAAATGAAGGTGGCGGTTTCGCCGCGAATATATATGGGGCGATGCCCGAAAGTCATGAAAAAGCGGCTACCGCAACCCGTTAAACCCCGAAGTTTGAAAGCGGGGATGAGTAGCCAAGGATTAGGGATTAATAGCTAGGGATTCTCTCGTATTGTCATTTCGAGCGTAAGCGAGAAATCTTTGTCATTCGCAGCTCAGCGGTCGATGTTTGGAAATCCCAAACGGGAAACCTGCTATCCGTCGACACCTTGGCATCGCCACTATTTATACTCCGCGGCGCTTCCATATTTTATGCGCCGCACCACCCCCGTTGAACCCATAGAACCCGCTCCCCCCTTTTTCGCCTGCAGTCAATGGGACGGCACGCCTCGTGGGCTAACCTTGAATCCCAAGACAAAAAACGGTTACACCGCCAGCTGGCGATGTAACCGTTTTCCTTACTAGTTCAATTTCCAATCTTCTTTGCCATCCACTCCATGGCTTCGCCAAGGATGTAGAGGGAGCCGCAGATGATGACGACATCGCCATCTTTGGCTTCTTTCTGTGCCGCATCCAGTGCTTTCGTGACAGACGGCTCTGCCGTATGCACGGCTGCGATCTTCTGCTCATCGATCATGGCAGCGATCTCTTCCGGCTTTCTGGTGCGCGGTGTCGGTGCTTCCGTCAGGAATACACGGTCACCCTTGCGAATGAGGAGCTGGATGACGGTCTCCGTATCCTTGTCCTGAAGAGAAGTGAAGACAAGGACGCGGCGCTTGTCCGGGTACTGTTCTTCGATCGCTTCCTTCAGCGCTTCAGCGCCCGCCGGATTGTGTGCGCCGTCCATGACGAACGGGATACCGCCCAGATCATGGATCTCAAAGCGGCCCTTCCACTGGGCACGTGCAAGACCTTCACGCAGGTCATTCTCATTGACTCTCTCATCCTGCTTCATGATGAGCGTGAGCGCCATGGTCGCGACAGCCGCATTGACTGCCTGATGCGCGCCGACGAAGGGCACGAAGAGGAGACAGTTTTCGAGTTCCTTGGGCATGTCCTTGCGCTTGACGACGACGACCTGTCCATGACCGTACTTACTGCGGGTATCGATCTCAAAGTCTCTTCCATAGAAATAAAGGCGCGCTTTCTTATCATGCGCTTCTTTTTTCAGCTGCTTCAGCGGTACATGCTGGGCTGCGGTGACGACAGGGATGCCCTCTTTGATGATGCCGGCCTTCTGATGTGCGATCTCCTCCAGATTCTTGCCGAGGTATTTCTCGTGGTCCATCGCTACATTCGTGATGACGGAAACGACCGGGATGATGACATTTGTAGAGTCGTAGAGCCCGCCCATACCAACCTCCATGACGGCGTAGTCGACCTTCTGTTCTTTGAAATACCAGAACGCCATAGCCGTCAGGAGTTCAAATTCAGTCGGAGCTTCGACGCCGTCAGCAATGGCTTTTTCTGCGGCTTCGCGGACGACGGTCGCAGCCTTCGCGAAGTCTTCCTTCGGAATATCATAGCCTGCGATGTGGATGCGCTCGGTGTAATCGATGAGATGCGGGGAAATGTAGCGACCGACTTTGAGTGTCGCATTTTCCAGCACGCTGGTGATCATGGCCACCACGCTGCCCTTGCCGTTCGTACCCGTGACATGGATGACCTTGTAAGCCTTTTCCGGATGATCCAGACGTTCAAGGATGGCTTCGATGCGTTCGAGGCCCGGCTTGATCCCGAAGGATGCCGCCGCTTCCAGATAGGCGATAGATTCTTCGTAATTCATGATTTCTCCTTACTATAGTTAGCTGCTCGCTGCAAGCAGCAGTCAGGTAGCGGATGCCCTCTGCCTGCTGCACGCAGCCAACGATCTTTTAGCCAAGCTTTTCCAGGAACTGCAGACGTTCGTCCAAAGACTTCATCTTTTCTTCAAAGGTCGCCAGCTTTTCCTTTTCCTTCGCTACGACAGCTTCCGGTGCCTTGGCGAGGAAGCCCTGATTGGAAAGTTTGCCGGACGTGCGGGCGATCTCTTTGTCCAGAGCATCTTTCGCCTTCTGGATCTTTTCCTTTTCCTTCGCCGTGTCGATGAGGCCTTTGAGCTCGAGGTAGACTTCAAGACCTGTGACGACAGCCGCATTTGCATTTTCCGGCTTTGCCGCATCTGCCGCGAGGAGCTTCATGCCTTCGACATGGCCGAGTTTTTCGAAGTATTCCTTATTGTTTTCAAGGCAGGCTTTGAGGTCATCACGAAGGACAGCGATCTGGATATGGCAGGCCTTATTCGGGGTGACACCCGCTTCGGCACGCATGTTACGAACCGCCTTGATGCAGTCCATGATGCGATCGAACTGTTCTGCTTCGGTCGGGAAACGGAGCGCCTCGTCCGCCTTCGGCCACGGAGCTCTTGCCAGCGTTTCGCCTTCATGCGGCAGATGCTGCCAGAGGTGTTCCGTGATGAATGGCATGAACGGATGGAGCAGTGCCAGCATGCGGGTCAGGGTGTACACAAGGACATACTGGGTGACTTTTCTATCCGTATTGTGCTGGCCATAGAGACGGCCCTTCGCCGTTTCGATGTACCAGTCACAGAAATAGTTCCATGCGAAGTTGTAGATGCTGTCTGCCGCTTCACCGAGTTCATACTTGTCAAGGTTCGTGCCTACATAGTCTTCGGTGTAGGCGAGACGGTCGAGGATCCACTTGTCTGCCAGCGTCAGCTGTTCCTTGGTCGGGACGAAATCCTTGTCATAGTCATCCAGGTTCATCAGGGTGAACTTGGTCGCATTCCAGAGCTTGTTGGCAAAGTTTCTATTTCCTTCGACACGTTCATAGTAGAAACGCATATCATTGCCCGGGGTGTTGCCGGTCACCAGGGTGAAGCGGAGCGCATCTGCGCCGTACTTTTCGATGACTTCAAGAGGATCGATACCGTTGCCGAGGGATTTGGACATCTTACGTCCCTGAGAGTCGCGGACAAGGCCATGGATGAAGACGTATTTGAATGGGATCTCCTTCATGAATTCCATGGACATGAACATCATGCGGGCTACCCAGAAGAAAATGATGTCGTAGCCGGTGACCATGGTGGAGGTCGGATACCACTGCTTCAGCGTCGGGGTCTGATCCGGCCAGCCCATCGTGGAGAATGGCCAAAGTGCAGAGGAGAACCAGGTATCGAGTACGTCCGGATCCTGATGGATATGCTGGCTGTGACACTTCGGACATTCTGTAAGGTCGGTGCGGGACGCAGAGACAGCGCCGCAGTCATCGCAGTACCAGACCGGGATACGATGCCCCCACCAAAGCTGGCGGGAAATGCACCAGTCATGGATGTTCGACAGCCACTGGATATATGTTTTCGAGAAACGTTCCGGGACGAACTTGGTCTTACCGGAGGTAACAGCTTCCATAGCAGGACCGGCAAGCGGTTTCATCTTGACGAACCACTGCTTGGTGGTCATCGGTTCGACGATGGTCTTGCAGCGGGAGCAGTGACCGACCGCATGCTTTGTTTCTTCGATCTTGACGAGAAGACCGGCTTCCTTGAGATCAGCAATGATGGCTTTTCGCGCTTCGTAGCGATCCATGCCGACATACTTGCCTGCCTTTTCATTCATCGTGCCATCTTTGTTCATGATGACGATGGTCTCGAGCTGATGTCTCTGGCCGACCTCAAAGTCATTCGGGTCATGCGCCGGTGTGATCTTTACGCAGCCGGTACCATAAGCCATGTCAACGTATTCATCGGCAATGATCGGGATCTCACGGCCGGTGCCGGGAAGTGCGACCTTCTTGCCGACGAGATCCTTGTAGCGTTCATCTTCCGGATTCACAGCGACAGCGGTATCGCCCGGGATGGTTTCCGGACGGGTGGTCGCGATCTGGATGTATTTTCCCTCTTCGCCAGCGATCGGGTAATTGAAGTACCAGAGATGTCCGACTTCATCTTCATGTTCGACTTCGATGTCGGAGAGTGCTGTCTGGCAGCGCGGACACCAGTTCGTGATGCGGAAGCCCTGATAGATCAGGCCTTTTTCATAAAGAGAAACGAAAACCTCGCGAACGGCACGCGCACAGATATCATCCATGGTGAAACGTTCACGGGACCAGTCGCAGGAAGAGCCGAGGCGGCGGATCTGCAGACCGATGCGGTTGCCGAATTTTTCTTTCCACTGCCATACACGTTCCAGGAATTTTTCACGGCCGAGGTCATATTTATTGAGACCTTCTTCAGCGATCTGCTTTTCGACCTTGACCTGCGTTGCGATGCCGGCATGATCTTTGCCCGGCAGCCACAGGACATTGTAGCCCTGCATTCTCTTGTAACGGATCAGGATATCCTGCAGGGTATTGTCGAGCGCATGTCCCATGTGCAGCTGGCCGGTGACATTTGGCGGCGGCAGCACGATGCTGTACGGTTCTTTTTCAGGATCTGCTTCATCATGGAATACACCATGATCTTCCCAGAAGCTATACCATTTCTGTTCGATCTGACTGGGATCGTATTTTCCCAGATCTTTCATGTCTTCTGCCATATCGTTCACTCCTACAATAAAAAAATCTCCTTCATCCACATAGGACGAAAGAGTGCTTCCGCGGTACCACCTAAATAATCAGTAACTGATCGCTCATTCGCGCGTAACGTGCGCCGCGGACAGATCTCGCTGTCAGCTCCGGGGTGACCCGCTGTTTCCTTCCTGCCGCCTTTCCAGCCCCGGCGGCTCTCTGTGAGAAATTTCCCAGCTTCTTCCCATCTTTGCTTGTACATATACGTTAGTATGATAGCAGGATTTAAAGCAAAATGCAAGAGGAAAATGGGAAAGGTTGGCGGGTTCATGGTTAGCCTCTAGGGCGTACTGCCCTTTGATTCCGTTTGAAATCTTCGCTTGAATGAGAAATTAGAAATGAGAAATGAGAAATCCGAAATGGTGGTGCGGCACCAGATCCTTCGACTCAGTTCTCACTGCTTTGCCTTTACATGATCGAACATCCGACATTTCACTCCGCTCAGGATGACGAAATGCGCCGCGAAGCATAAATAATGGCGATGCCATGAGCTGGCATGCCAGTCACTAGTCACCAGTCACTAGCGACACCTAATCCCTAGCCACTAATCCCTGCTTTCAAACTTTCTGGGGGTATCCCTTTCCCGTATCGTCATCCCGAGCGTAGCCGAGGGATCTTTCTAGGGAAACACTGCGGTCAGTATCACATAAGCACCGGTACGGAAACGACGCCTTGGCGCTGCGTATTTCTACTTTCACACATCCTTCGTTTAGCGGTCTGCAAGAAAGATTTCTCGGCAACGCTTTCAATGACGATACGAGAGTCTCATGTCTCCTAGTCACTAGTCACTCCTAATCCCAAATCCCTAGCCACTCATCCCTGCTTTCAAACTTCAGGGGTCAGGGTTAGCCCACGGACGTGTCGCTCTTTGATTCCGTTGGAAAGCTTCACTTGAACGAGAAATGAGAAATGGTGGTGGCGGCTCCGCCGCAAATATATATTTTGCAGCGAAGCTGCCACCACAACCTTGAACCCATCAACCTAAACCCTGAACCCATTATATGATTTTCCTCTTCCTATAGATCACGCATGCAGCGAGGAAAAAGCAGAAGGCTGTCGACCAGAAGACCATACCATAGCCCCACTGCATTGCGATGGCGCCCGACGCCATGGGGCCGGCGACATTGCCCATAAGAGCGAAACTGGTCGAGAAGCCCACCACCATCGTACGCTTTTCCGCCGGCACCGCTGAGGCAAGGATGGTATTTGCCAGCGGCATGATCATCCCGAGGGAGAAGCCGGTGAGCCCGCGCATGAAGCCCAGCGTCCAGACTTCGGGCATCAGATACTGGAGGATGAAGTTCACGCCTGTCACAAGAGACGCAAAGATAAGAATCTTCGGCATGGAGATCCGTTGAGCAAGGCGCGAGACATTCAGAG
>OIYX01000620.1_pt1 | contig 12290 bp, 10 predicted proteins | sample 1588431 | NCBI WGS metagenome assembly OIYX01 (sample SAMN03283241) | human gut metagenome | biome: human-associated habitat; material: feces | host: Homo sapiens | place: Peru | collected 2012
CCTTCTCCTCCGGCGTCAGCGCCACCGCCTTCTTCCTCAACGGGTCCCAAACCTTCTGCTGCTCCATCTTCTTCTGAATATGCCAACCTTTATTCGTGAATATGCCGACCGAAGTTTATGAATATTATCGTCAGAACTCCGGCTTTTTCACAGCTTCCACCGCAGCCTTCAGCACACGACGGTAGATATCATCAATCACAAGCCCGGAAATGGTCATTCCGAATATGGCCGTGACGTGGACCGTCGTGCCATTGATCTGCGCCTTCGAGGAACACCACTCGTGGTTCAGCAAGTCCGGATTCCCCGGCCCATCCTGAGCCTTGGGACACATACATTTCTCCGTGCCGCAGCTCTGGCAGTGCCCTCTGTTCGGCAGCACCTCATCGTCATACACGCAGAGGAACTTCTTGGCCGGCATCGTCTTGGCCCTTTTCATCTTCTTCCTCAGCGCCGCCCCCAACGGGCATCCCCGCACGTTCCAGAACTCCGCCACCTTGATTTTCAGCGGATCCACCTTCAGCGCCGCCCCCAGCGAGCAGAAGAACTTCGCCTTGCTTGACGTGGCGTTTAAGATAAGATGCACTTTATCTTTCAGAGAATCGACAGCATCGATAACGTAGTCATATTCATCAAGATTGAACTGTCCCGCCGTCTTCTCGCAGTAGATCTGCTGGACCGCCGTGACCTCAGCCTTAGGGTTGATCTCCAGAAGATGAGCCTTGAGCGCGTCCACCTTCACCTGGCCAACTGTTTTAGTCGTCGCCATAAGCTGCCGGTTCACATTAGTGATGCAGATCCTGTCCGAGTCCACGATCGTCAGTTTCGTGATCCCGCTGCGCACCAGTCCCTCCGCACACCAGCTCCCGACTCCCCCGACTCCGAATATGATCACCCTGACAGCCGCCAGAGCCTCCATAACATCATCGCCCAGAAGCAGTTCTGTACGGTTGTATATCGCTTTCTCAATCGTGTTCTTTGCCATAGCCTGCAAAGTTAACAATCCTTAAGGAATATTCTTAAAGCTTTGCCTATCATTTTTTAACAATGAGCCCACTTTCAAATGTTGGAAAGGCTATTTAGGATGCCGCCTGTCATCGCTATCGGGAGCCGTGGAGGATAATCTTTTACAGTTCAGCACATAAGCCATTATCCATCAGTCGTTTTCCACTATAGGTAACAATGATATTATTTGATTATGACTACATTATGCGACACCAACTCAGAATCAGCCAATGGCGCACAACGCCCTGATTAGCAAAGATATAGTTAACAACCTTCAGTCCAATTCTCCCAAAGGCAACAGCTTATTTTTCAGATTATCAAAAAGTTACCTCCCACATCAAATTTTCTTTATGATTTGAAACAAATCTGGAATATTCATCGTATCTTTGTCACAAATCGCTTGGGGATGTTCTGGTTTTGACAGCAATGATTCTGAGCGGTAAGCACGTCGGGCTCCTGGAGGGCCGGCCCGCAAAACTGGGTCTCCAAAAATTTAGTTGCTGATAACAACTACGCACTCGCTGCCTAATCGACCAAGTCGCATTAGCTTAATCCGAGCCGCCTAGGATGCGGTTCCGACGAGTATCCCGCGGACTTTACGCCTTCTCTGTTCCGAGTTCGGGGTATCATTCAAGAAGGACGCACCGGAGGACTCCTTTAAATCCGGCCAAGCCTCAAAGGATAAGCTTCGGTTAGCCCGTCTTCCGGCAGGCCGCGGCCGACAACCAAAGGACGACTAAGCGTGTAGAAAGCCTCTTGGCGCGTTGTTTGGACGGCGGTTCGACTCCGCCCATCTCCACAATATTAATTGATTACAATTAATTAAGCCAATTAAACGGCTCACCTGCAAACTTCCGTGTGAGCCCTATCCGAAGATTGTGCATAGCCTGAACATGAAGAAGGGCAGGTCAGACACTCCTCTAAGCTGAGCCCGGAAGCCTTTTATTTTTGAGTTGAAGGATTCCGCTCCCGCATTGGTGGAGTGGTCGATGAAGTAGTTCAGGATTTCATCCTCCCGTGCTCTCACCGCATCCCTTGCCGCCTTCATTTCACGGAGGGAGCATTTGCTCACATCCTTATACCATTCCCTGAACTTGACTTTTGCCGTTTCCCTATCCAAAGTGGGACTCCGGAAGATGGCCCTGAGCCGGTTCGTGATGTCGTAGGCCTCTTTGAGTTTAGGATAGAGTTGAAACAGGGTGTTCATTCGTGCGTTCTGCCGTTCGCTCCATTTGTCTGGTGTTTGGGTGAGGGCATATCTGCTTCTTTTGAGAAGTTCGTTGCGCGTGTCGCCATTGCTCAGCGCGGGCGGTCTGAACCTCTCGTTCTTCCGCAAGGGCTTGCGGCCACGAGTCTTGCCCTTGTAGTTCTTCGGGTGCTTCTTGCGGTAACATCTGCGTCGTGCGGCATATCGCTTGAGACGTCTGCGGTGTTCGAGTTCAAGCCGGAGTTGTTCCGCCTGCGCCTCGCGTCCGTAACGGAGACGTATCTCTTCCACGCCGTCAATGCAGCGCTTCATGATGTGGAAGCAGTCCAATGTCAGAATCGCATTGGGGAAGGCCGTATGCGCAATGACCGCCATAGTGTCGGAAAGATCGGCTGTCACCTCCTTAACCCTCAATCGCTCTTTCTCGGGTATTTGGAGCGGGATTGTCAGCACATCCTCCGCCTTTGTGCCTCGCACGGCTGCTATCAGCGAGCCCTGACGGCAATGGCCGTCCTTGTTCGTCAGGAACGTGAACAGGTCGTCCTAGAGTGAGGTCTCGTCGATGCCGATGCACGGAATTTTCCGACCATCAGCAACGATGTGCGTCCCTTTGTCCAGACGAATCCAGAACTTAGGAATATACACGGCGCTGAAATGCAGCACGGTGGTCGAGTCAGTAAGCTCTATCCTATTGACGTCCAGCGTCTCCGTGGTATAGAAATCCACCGCCGGATATTCAACGACATTAGTTTCACGCTTACATCCTGCTGCAATACTCACCAGCAAAAGCGACAGCCCGATTATTCTTTTCATCTCGAAACTTTAATTTGCGGGTTCAATTTAAGGATTACATTTCAGATTGGCAATATCCGATAACGGAATATTCACTACCTTTACGGAAAATTTCGGAATCAGCATACCCACGCTATTTCAAGAGTCACATTCCTCAAAGCGGCACTGCCGCCCAGTGTGCGAGATTCCGGTTTCGATGCACATAGCATAAAAAAAATAAAGAAGTATGAAAGAAGGAATCCCAAAGAGACTACCAGAGCCTACGCATTTGAGTTCTGGATGAGGGCTCCGATGCCGATGGTGACGTTTTTCAAGACAATCGATGTCTCACGACTGACAAGAATCAGCAGAAGGACAGGACTGAAATTCAATATGTTGATGTGCTACTGCATCGGCAGGGCGGCAAGCGGAGTGAAGGAATTTTACATGCTGCCGGTCGGAGAAAAGCTGATTGAATATGACAGTCTGGCGGTGAACACCATTGTCGCGAACAAAAACGGAGAGGTCAGCTCGTGCGATGTGCCTTTCAGTGACGACATGCGCACCTTCAACGACAATTATCTGAAACTCACCAGGCAAGTGGCCGAAAGCTGCGAAAATCACGACCTGACGGACAGTATGGTCATCGGAACGTCAGCGTTGGCGAAGTATGAGATCGATGGAGCCGTCGGAATGTACAGCGGCATATTCAACAACCCGTTCCTCATCTGGGGAAAGTACAGAAGCCACTGGTTCAGAAAGACTCTGACCGTCTCGTTCCAGTTCCACCACACCCAAATGGACGGAGCGCACGCGGCCATATTCTTAAATAGGTTGCAGGAGGTCATTTATCGCCTGAAAATAAAATGAATCTATATAGAGGCAGACTATCTTTTGCCTAATAGTACTGATATTCAAACAATTACAAACCATTGACATTCCTGTGCTATAATTTGTATGTAAAGGACTTAATCTCCATTGTGGTCATACACTATACTAAGACAAAAGGTGGCGGAGGAGCTCGGGGGTTATGCATTGGGTGAAAAAAGCCACTTTTTTCACCCAATGATAATCCGTAATGACTTTTCGGGTGTCAAACGCGCCTTTTTTCACCCGGAATAATAACCCTTCGCGTCTAAACCAACTTTGCCACACGCGAAGGTTGGTGAACGTGAATCAAAAATATTAGGCCATTTTATACACGTGTATAAGCCTTTCGCCGTACGTTTTTGTCCCACGAGATCCAACTCTTCCTGGTGCGATAAACCAAGCGCACCTGAGGGTTATGGGCATATTGTGGAATAGTCAGTGGAACCTCAGAACCGCACTATATTTAGGTCTGGCTATTATATGTCATTAATAAACACAGTTATCTGCTGCTCGCAACCGTCCAGACGTTGGTACGATATGAAGAACGATAGTCAACAGGTATATAATTTCTATTATATGTTCCTATGAGAGATGAAGTGTATTGTCAGTTTAATGAACTAATAATGCACCTTCACAGGCATCTATTTGTGTAAACCACGCTTTTAGGGGGATAATGATCTCTTCACGAGCGTCTTTCAGTCATATTCCCGCTTTTAGAGAATGTGGGGTAAATTTTAAGGCAATTATAAGAGACTCGCCGCCAACTAGGCAATATGTTAAAAATTAATAAATTACAATATTTTGTCATCAACTCGTATATAATTGCCTGGTTTTTTCATTATATTTGAAGAACGATGATTACTGGTAATGAGTACTTTTCATAACATAGATGAACTGACACGTTGTCTTGACAGGGAGAAAAAACTGCTGAATGAATTATTCGCCAAGCGTAACGCACTTTCTTTCAGATATGATTACGCCTTGGAGTTAACCGACTACAAGGAAGAGCGTATTAAATATCTGATTGAGAATGAGGTTATCCGTGAAAGCGGAGACTTTCTGGAGATGGAGGACATCTATGTACAATTCTTCGAAGAGGTTCTTCAGATCAATGAAGAGATTAATGTCTCAAGCGTTCAGGACTACATCACCCACCTCAAGGAAAACATCGGATATTGGATGAGTTCTGGAAGCGAAAAGGATAAGTATAAATATTCCAATGAGGTCAGAAGAGCGTTGAAAAGAATCGCTCTGGCGACAGAGAAGAACGTCATCGATGTAAAAAGGAATATTGACAGAACGTACAAGAATGAACCTGACTACAAAATCAAAAAGAAGAAGCTTGAGAATCTTGGATGACAAACGTAAAGGAATATCCTCGCTGATTGACAGTGCCGAGCGGGTCATAGATGAGGAAAACGCTTTCTTTACAGTCGCTCTGGACAACCTGATGAGAAGCGTTGTCAATGATGCGCGTCTCCAGATGAAAGACTCTTACCATAATCTGATTGAGATTGAGCGGCAGATCATCACTTACCTGAATTTGATCGAATACCAGAATAAGCTTCTGGAGAAAGCCCGTCGCCTCAGGTACCTTAAGGACCAACTCATTCTTGAGGACGTGACAAACATCCGGCAGATAGCATCCGAAATGAATCCTGTGATATTCGAGCCAGAAATAAGGACCTTGAACCGCAGACTCTCTCTGGAGAGGATGCAAAATGACGACGATGTTCAAGAAGTCATACTGAAGGTTGTAAAAGAGATTGGGAACAGGCATTCCACTCGTGGGAGAATGGCTGTCGACATCCCTGAATCATACTTGATGGACGAGCCAAGAATCAATGATTCCTTTAATCTTAAAGGAATATTCAATGCCTTCGCCGCTACGGGACACAACTTGTTCAAGTTCGTTTGGAATTATGAATATCATACACCGGTTTCTGACGACACAAGAATAATACTATTCTGTCAGATCGCTTCAATATTCTCAGACAGCCTCAACTTCACCGATGAATATGAAAGATCCGGAGGAATTGAATATCCAATCGTTAATGTTAGGTAACAGAAAAGATGAGATACACCACAGAAATATTCGAGACTCTCTCAAAAGGGAAATTCATCTCAGCCAACAGTCTGGACAAGACCCAGCAGCATTGGTTCGATGATATTGAAGACAACTTTCAGGAATACTACGACTTCTTCATCCAGATTGGATATTCGCTTGAAGGAGGAAACGGATACTGGTTTTTCACCAGACCTATGTCCAAGGTGGATCTTGAATCCAAGATAAAGTCATTGATGAAATGGATTGACAACCTCTCGTTTCTAAAGTCATTCAATTCCCTGTTTGGTTCTGGGTTCACATTCACGAAAGCCGACATCCTCGTCCAATTTTCGTGTAATGTGGAACTGAAGAATCTGATTTCCAAAATGTTTTCAGGGAAGAGCAGCAATGAGGACAAGATAGACGCTCTCATCAACGACCTTATGCGCGAAGGATTCATTGAAATCGAGAATGAGATCGAGGGGCGCTACAAAGTGCTGAATTCATTCGGCTATATTGAGGAAATAGTTCAAAAGATTGACATAACGGAGGAGGCTGACAATGAGGAATCTAAGTAAAATCATATTCATAAACAGCGCGAATATTCCGTATTCCGAGACAAGACTTGACGGCAATGTGCATTTCATAGGGACCCAAGGCGTAGGGAAAAGCACGATCCTACGCGCTATCCTATTCTTTTACAACGCCTCCCCTATCCATCTAGGTATTCCCAAAGAGAAAAAGAATTTCGATGCTTTCTATTTTCCGTTTTCCAACTCACACATAATCTACGAAGTGGAACGAGAAAACGGGGTCTATTGCATAATCGTCTCTAAATCAATGGGACGTATCTGCTACAGATTCGTTGATGCCCCATACGACAGAAATTGGTTCATCGGTCTTGGCAACAAAGTCTATGAAGATTGGGCTGAAATCAGACATCGAATCAGTGAGTCAAGCGGAACCCAACCGTCAAGGAAAGTGACCACATTCGAACTGTTCCGCGATATCATCTATGGCAACAACAGGCGACCGGAATTGGTTGATTTCCGGAAATATGCCATTGTCGAAAGTTCCAAATATCAAAATATTCCACGAACCATCCAAAACGTGTTTCTTAACACCAAGCTGGACGCCGATTTCATAAAGGACACAATCATCAAGTCAATGACAGACGATAACATAAGCATTGACCTTGATTATTTCAGAAATCAGATTCGTGATTTTGAGAATGAGTACAATGACATCTACCTCTGGCTCAAGAAAGAGGCTAACGGCACGAACAGAAAAACAATTCAGGCTGGAGATGTCTTGAGGAAATACAACGCTATCCTATACTCACGGAAGCATATCCGTGAGCTTCGTGAGGAATTGAATTATGCGCTAAGGCAATGCCTTGAAAGCAAGCCGGAGATAGAAAGACGCATCGAAGAGACCTCATCGGAACTTCAACGTGCGGAGCGGCTCATTTCCGAAGAGACCGGAAAATACAACAAAGAGTTGGACTCTTTGAAAAAGTCCATCAATATTCTTGGCGACAAGATCAACGAAAGCAGAAAGCGGAAGCGCAAATACGAAGATATGCGGATATCCGAGATCATCAGCCGTGTCAAGCAGGAAGATTCATTGATCTCTGAGAAAGTCAACACTGAAGCCATCCTCAGGGAACTCACATCCGGCAGCAAGGACATTTCACTGAAATACAAGCATATCGAAGATTCTCTTCGTTCTGCCACGATCGAAAAAAAGAATATTCTGAACGCAGAACTATCCGATGCCAGAGCATACAAAGCCGAAGAAAAAGAGCGAATCATCGCCGATGGCAGGAAAACAGAGGACAACATAAGGTCCCTGTCGGCGGAAGAGATCAAAGTCTCGGAAGAGTCTGTCTCCGGGATAATGGAACAACTGACAGCGGAAAGAGTTCGTAGGGAGCGTATTGCCAGAACCAAGTATTACGAAAGGGAAATCAGCGATAAAGAAACTGAGATAAAGACACTTGACAAGGTCATCATAGAATCTGATGCTGAGAAAAAATCTTTGCATAGAGAAAAAGAATCCATCAAACGGGAGGGAGAAATGTTGATGAAAGAGTGCGAAATGAAATACAATGCACTCATCTCAGAACTTACCGGCAAATCCGCAGTGACAAAGAAAAACATTGACGAAATCAACAGTGTTCTTGATGGTTACAAAGGCTCCCTATGCGAATGGCTGTCCGAAAATGTTTCTGGCTGGGAGGAGAATATCGGAAAGGTGATAGACGAGCGGAATATCCTTTACAGCAAATCATTGTCCCCTGAAAGAGTGGAATATTCAGAGAATATATTCGGAATAACTTTGGATCTTGCCAATGTTGAGAGGGAAATTCTAACTCCTGAGATTCTGAAAGGCAGACTGAACGAGGCTAAACAGAGGAAACAGGAAATAGACAAAGCTCTTGATAATGCGATAAATGAACGTGAGGCAGAGAAAAACGCAATTGTCAACAAAGTCAACCGGAAAGCAAAGGCCCTTGATGTCAGGATTCAGGAAGTCGGCTTGCGTTGCTATGAAAGTAATGAAGCCATCAAGAAGTTGAATGTCGAGATCAATGATCTGAAGAAGGCTGGAAAAGATAAGAAAGACAAAGAGTTAAATGCCGTAGAGAATAGAATCGGAGACTTTAATAATAGGCTTGAACTTGCGAAAGCGGCTCTTGCACAATGTAAAGAGGTGCTGAACAAGAAGATCGCCACAGCAAAAAAGGCGACTGATGCAAAACTGTCCGTCATAGAATTAGATTTCAAAGAAAAAGAGAATGACATTAAGATGAGGCTGAAGCAGTTAGACAGTGACCTTGACATTGCATTGGATCAGAACAACAAAGAAAGACTACTCGAATTGAAGAACGCCGGCGCGGATGTGGATTCTATGAAACGGTATGAAACTATGATCCGTGAGATTGACAATGAGCTTTCTTTTATCAAGAGTCACCGGTCCGATGTCTCTGATTACGAAAAAGACAAACGCGAACTTTTTGACAACGAGGAAGGTTTCTGCAATGAGAGGAAGGAAGTCGAAGCTAAAGTAAAGAATCTTGACGAGAGATTCCGATTGCGCAAGGATAGATTGGAAACGGAAAGGGAAAGGCTCCTGAAAGAAATCAGTGATGAAAAAGAACGACTGAAAACAATCAGTGATAACGTTCTTGAGGCGAACAACTTTCTCGATGATCCTATGCTAAATCCTCATTCGGAACAGACGGACAGAGAAAAGCAAATCTCCGGCAAGTCTTGCCGTGAGATCACAAATGATTTGAGGTCGAGAATCATTTCAAGAGAAAACGATATGAAAGCGTTCAAAAGCGCTGTAACTGTGTTTAAAGATGGATTCTCACCCCGAAACCTTTTCAACTTCAAGACAGGGATGGTTACCGATCAAGAATATATGGACTTTGCGTCAGATTTGGACTCATTCATATCCAATGATATGCTTCAAGAGTTCCAAAAACGCATCAGCGAACGTTATACTGACATTATTCGACGCATTGCAAAAGAGACTTCCGACCTGACGCAAAACAGAAGCGAGATAAACAAGGTTATCAATGAGATAAACGATGATTTCTGCAAAGACAATTTTGTCGGAGCCATCAAGAATATCTCATTGAGGCAATTGGCAAGCGAAAACCGCCTTGTCCAACTTTTGTTGACAATTAAGGAGTTCAACGAGGAGAACCAATACAATATGGGCGAGATAGACTTGTTTTCCCAAGGAGACCGCTCCGAAGTCAACACAAAAGCTGTGGATTATCTGATGCGCTTTATGAAAGCGCTACAGAACGAGCCATCGACCAAGACTCTTGACCTCTCGGATTCGTTCAAACTTGAATTCAGAATTGTAGAAAACGACAATGACACAGGGTGGGTGGAGAAAATATCCAATGTTGGCTCTGACGGAACGGACATTCTTGTCAAAGCTATGATCAACATTATGCTTATCAATGTATTCAAGGAAAGGGCTTCCCGCAAGTTTGGAGATTTCAGGATCCATTGTATGATGGATGAGATCGGCAAACTGCATCCTAACAATGTCAAAGGAATACTAATGTTCGCCAACAAAAGGAATATCCTACTGGTAAACAGTTCTCCGACAACTTTCAACGCGGAGGACTACAAGTACACCTACCTACTTGAAAAAGACAATGATAGCAGGACGCGTGTAATCCCTCTCATAAGCCATTTAGACTGATTGTTATGTCAGAGAACAGACTTACAACCTCACAAGCGCAGAGGCTCAAAAGAATTCTATCCGGGGAGACTTTATCTTGGACAGCGCTTCCTGAATGGATTACAAGACCGCTTCTGGACGAGAATGTCATCTCCATCAGCACAAACGGAATCCGTAAGAAGATCCGTGTTCAGAATCCGGAGCTATGTGATAAACTCATCAGGGATCTGTTCACTTGCGGTGTCCCCATCGACGAATGGATGGAATTGCGTTCCGATAATCTTACCAGACAGGCGTTGGTAAATAAAACAGGTGACTCAAAAACATTAAAGGTTAACACTCTGCGTGGTTTCTTGGTCAATTGTATCGAACCGGTGGAGGTAATCATTGATAGGCAGACAATCTCGCTTACCCCACATTGCGGGATGTCATTTTTCATCTATCATCCTGAAACCTTAAGCATTCCAGAAGATGTAATTGTCGTAGGAATCGAGAACTTAGAGAATTTCAATAGCCTTTCGGAGCTAACGAACTTATTCTCAAGAGGAAAGTACATCTTCGTATGCAGATATCCACAGAACTCCGCACTCTATGAATGGTTGGAACGAATACCCAACAGATATATTCATTTCGGAGATTTTGATCTTGCTGGCATTAACATCTACCAGACAGAGTTTTATTCCAGATTAGGAGACAGAGCTTCTATGCTTATTCCGGACGACATCGAAGACAGAATAAAGCACGGCAATGAATCGTTATTCAACAAGCAGTATAATAAGTTCAAATCTTTGAATATAGCTGATTCTCGTATCAAGCCGTTGTTCGATATGATAATGAGATACCACCGTTGTTATGAACAAGAAGGCTATATTCTGGTCTAAACTTCCGACCACAATCAAAAACAAAACAGTTTAAAAACAACTAAGTCATAATTCGGTTTGCAAATTGCACGGTGAAACTCATTTGATTTTGCGGTAGAAGGTGCCGCTCTGGCCTTTTATGTGGTATTTCTTGCTGGTGTTCCAGGTCTCGTCGCCGCCATAGATGCGGAACTGGGCGGAGGTGCTGATATATTCATTGCCATATCGGTCCACAAAGACATCGCCTTGCGAGGATGCGCTGACGCCGCCTGAAGAGACTCCGCCGACAATGGCGCCAATCACGGCAAGGACTGCAAGGACTGCAAGAACCGCAAGGGCGAGCCACCAGAAATTCTTTATGACGAAAATGCCAAGGCTCAGTGTCGGGGCGGCAAGCAACAAGCCAGTCAGGACGCACCCGGCCGCCGGCAACCAACCGCCCGTATTACCCATAAGGCCGTCGATCACCACCATATAGAATGACGCGGCGACCATAAGGGACAATATTCCTGTGTATGCCAAGGCCAATGAATATTTGAGAATACTTTCGTCCAGCATCTCCCGTGAGCACATCTCCCTCACCGTCGGCATCACCTTATCCACGGACAGCGCCAGTCCGGCGGATGCGGCCAGCCTCGCGCCAACCTTCCTTTTCATAAAAAACGCTTCCCCACAACGCCAATGAGGCACAGAAGAACGGGATGATGAGAGTGATAACAGTATCAAGCATAAGCGAATGCCTTTTTATAAAGCCAAACTTACATAAAAATTCCGTGATTTCTACTAGTTGCGCATTAATTTAGGGTACTATAATAGGAGTTGACTAACATTTGTTTTGGAAACCAAATAGGAGTTGGCCAACATTTCTCTTGTAACACTGATATTTAAACAATTGTGAGTTATTGATATTCCTGCATAAGAATCTGTATGTAAAGGACCTAATCTCCATCGTAGTCATATAATATGACAAGGTGTGGCGGAAGATCCCTGGCTTATGCATCGGGTGAAAAAAGTGGCTTTTCTCACCCGAATCCAATCTGGGATGTCTCTCCGGGGGTCTAACCACTCCTTTTTCACCCAGAATAATAGTTATTTGAATCTGAACCGACAACGTCACGCCCAAGGTTGATGAACGTGAATCAGGAATGTCACCCACTTTTCGGCCACAGTTTTCTTCCCCTAACCAAAACCAGACGTCTTATCCTTGTTGGTACACCAAAAGTGCATTCCTGCACCAATGGTACACCCCTGTATATTCGGTGCATACAATGTATTGTCCTGATTTTGGTTGACTCGTGTTTATAGAATATCACTTATATAAGTT
>OIYX01000629.1_pt1 | contig 12063 bp, 8 predicted proteins | sample 1588431 | NCBI WGS metagenome assembly OIYX01 (sample SAMN03283241) | human gut metagenome | biome: human-associated habitat; material: feces | host: Homo sapiens | place: Peru | collected 2012
CGCCCGGCTACACGAACGTCCGCTATCCGCACGCCTGGGACCCGAAGCGCGACATCGCCGCGCCGACGATCCGCGACCGGGGCTCGGACGCGCGCGACTACAACCCCGTCTCGTCGTACCGCACGCGCTTCTCGGTGCCGGCGGAATGGGCGGGGCGCGACGTCATCCTCCGCTTCGACGGCGTCTACTCGGCCTACTACGTCTGGGTCAACGGCAAGCGCGTCGGCTACGCCGAGGACTCGAAGCTCCCCTCCGAGTTCGACATCACGCCCTATCTCAACGTTCCAAACTCCCAAACTCCCAAACAGCCAAACGCCCAAACGGACAACGTCCTCTGCGTCGAGGTCTACCGCTGGTGCGACGGCAGCTTCCTCGAGGACCAGGACATGTTCCGCTTCTCGGGCATCTTCCGCGACGTCACGCTCTGGGCGAAGCCGAAGGACGGCATCTGGGACTTCGAGGTGAAGACCGAGATCGCCCCCGACTATCGCTCGGCGAAGCTGAACGTCTCCGGCTGCGACCTCGCGGACGCGAAGCTCTATGACGCGGAGGGAACGCTCGTCGGCACGTTCACCTGCGGCCTCGCGCCGCTCGCGGTCCCGGACGTGCGGCTCTGGTCGTCCGAGCATCCCTACCTCTACACGCTCGTCCTGCGCAAGGGCGACGACATCCGCGCGAAGAAGGTCGGCTTCAAGGAGCAGAAGATCGTCGGAAACAGGTTCCTCGTCAACGGCCGGCCCATCAAGTTCAAGGGCGTCAACCGCCATGACACGAGCCCCGACAACGGGCGCGCCGTCACGCTGGACGACATGGTGAAGGACATCACGCTCTTCAAGCGCTACAACATCAACACCGTCCGCACGAGCCACTACCCGAACCACCACCTCTGGTACGACCTGTGCGACCGCTACGGAATCTACGTGGTCGCCGAGGCGAACGTCGAGGGCCACGAGCCGGGCTATGGGGCGGACGGGCTCGGGCGCCATCCCGAATGGGACCACTCGATCGTCGAGCGCAACGTGCGCCACGCCGTCTTCTACCGCAACAGCCCGTCCGTCACGATGTGGTCGATGGGCAACGAGACGGGCCACGGCGACTGCTTCCGCCACGCGATCGCCGCCGTGAAGGACATCGACCCGACGCGCCCTGTCCACTGGGAGCGCGGCAACCGCGACGCGGACATCGACAGCCGCATGTATCCGTCCGTCGAGTGGCTGGAGGCGCGCGGCCAGTTCGGGGACACCGGGGATGGCGCGATGAAGAAGGAGGCGGGCGGCGTGGGCTTCGTCGATTCCGGCGACCACACGGCCGGCAAGCCGGCGTTCCTCTGCGAGTATGCGCACGCGATGGGCAATGCGATCGGCAACTTCAAGGAGTACTGGGACGTCTTCTACCGCCACGACTCGCTCGCGGGCGGGTGCATCTGGGACTGGATCGACCAGGCCGTCTGGAAGTATACCGACCGGGTCGATCCGAAGACCGGGGCGCGCGAGCGCTACCTCGCCTACGGCGGCGACTTCGACGAGCAGCCGAACGACGGGCCGTTCTGCGACAACGGCGTGGTCGATCCGCTCCGCAACGTCACGGCGAAGCTCGTGGAGGTCGCGCACGTCCACCGCGACCTCGTCGTCACGCGCTCGGAGAAGCCGGGCGACAACCCCTACGCCGTCGTGTTCGAGCTGTGGAACCGGTTCCTCTTCACGCGGGCGGACGCCTACGCCGCGTCGTGGGAGCTCGTCGAGGACGGCGCCGTCACGAAGTCCGGCGCGTTCGAGACGCCGGCCGTCGAGCCGCTGAAGCGCTGCCGCTTCACCGTGCCGGGCCTCGCCGAGGCGCTGGCCGCCGCGCGGCCGGGCGCGGAGGTCCTCGTCAACTTCGCGTTCGAGACGCGGGAGGCGACGGCGCTCGTGCCGAAGGGCTGGGCCGTCGCGCGCGACCAGGTCGCGCTGGGGACGGGCTGGGACTTCGCGAAGGCGGCGCGCGGCGCGTCCGCGCCGGGAAGCGTCACGTACGGCCAGGACGCGCGGACGCTGACGGTCACGGCGGGTCCGACGAAGGCCGTCTTCTGCCGTCGGTCGGGGACGCTGTGCGAGCTCGTCATGGACGGGCGGACGATTCTGAAGGACTTGGCGCCGGGCGTCGTCGCGGGCCCGCAGCTCACGTGCCTGCGGGGCCTGACGGACAACGACGGATGGATGCGGCGCGGCAACAACTGGAAGGACGACCCGAAGCGCGGCAGCGTCTACTCGCGTGGGCTCACGCAGCTCCGCCACCACGCGCGGCCGCTCGCGCTGCGCGACGGCGCGGTCGTCGCGACGGTGGAGGTGACGGGCAGCAAGTCGGCCGGGTTCACGCACGAGGCCGTCTGGCGCTTCGCGGCGGACGGGTCCGTCACGGTCGCGAACACGGTGACGCCGCACGGCGCAATGCCGCCCGCGCTGCCGCGCCTCGGCCTCTCGCTGAAGCTCGATCCCGCGCTTGAAAGCGTCGCGTACTACGGGCGCGGCCCGCGCGAGAACTACGTGGACCGCAGGTCGGGCTCGTTCCTCGGCCGGTGGGAGTCCACCGTCGACGGGCTGGCCGAGGACTACGTGCGCCCGCAGGACAACGGCAGCCGGACGGACGTCCGCTGGGTCGCGCTGACGGCGAAGGACGGGCGCGGCGTGAAGTTCTCGGCCACGGAGCCGCTCTTCGTGCAGGCGCTCCGCTACGGCTGGGAGGACCTGGAGTTCGCGCGGCACCGCAACGGGCAGCAGCGCTTCCGCGCGCCGCTCGCCGCGCGGCCGGAGGTCTGCCTCAACCTCGACGTCCGGCAGACGGGCCTCGGCGGCGCGAGCTGCGGGCCCGAGCCGATGAAGAAGTACGTCTTCCCGGTCGAGAAGACGGCGTGGACGCTCCGCCTTGAGCCGGTGACGCGCGCGGCGTCCCGGTGACGTGGGGCGAGGAGGGACGCATCATGAACGTATTCGAGACGGACCTTCCCGACGTCAAGGTCGTCGAGCCGGAGATTCATCGCGACGCGCGCGGCTTCTTCGCCGAGACGTATAACGCGGCGCGCTATCGGGCGGCGGGCATTGACGTGACGTTCGTGCAGGACAACGAGAGCAGCTCGTCGCGCGGCGTCCTGCGCGGACTCCACTGGCAGGCGGGGGCGTACGCGCAGGCGAAGCTTGTGCGCGTCGTGCGCGGCGCGGTGTGGGACGTCGCGGTGGACATCCGCAAGGGCTCGCCGACGTTCGGCCGGAGCGTCTCCTGCGAGCTGACGGCGGAGAACGGTCGCCAGTTCTTCATCCCGCGCGGGTTTGCGCACGGATTCGTCGTCCTGGAGGACGACACGCTCTTCAGCTACAAGTGCGACAACTTCTACTGCCAGGCGTCCGAGCGCGGCCTGCGCTTCGACGACCCGGCGCTTGGCATCCGCTGGCCCTGGCCGGGCCGCGATTACCTGTTGTCCGAGAAGGACACGAAACACCCCTTGCTCAAAGACATCGAACCCTGGGAGGCTTGAAAATGACGGTCAATGGCTATGCGAAGTATCTTCTGGTGATGGCGGGGCTCGGCGGGCTCCTCTATGGCGTGGACGTCGGCGTCATCGCCGCCGCGTTGCCGTACATCGAGCGGACGTCGACCTTCACGCAGGATCAGATCGGCTGGATCGTCGGCATGGCGCTGTGGGGTTCGCTTCCCTCCTCGCTGGTCGCGGGTCTGCTCGCCGAGTGGTTCGGGCGCAAGCGCATGATCGTCGCCTCGGCGCTCCTCTTCCTCGTCTCGATTCTGGTGATCTGCGCGTCGGGCCTCTGCGACGGCGGAAGCTTCTGGATGATGGTCGGGGGTCGGGCGATGCAGGGCGCGGCGGCCGGGCTCTTCGGCGTGATCGTTCCGATGTACCTGGCCGAGTGCCTGGACGCCGACTCGCGCGGCAAGGGCACGGGCATGTTCCAGCTCCTTCTGACGATTGGCCTCGTGTTCGTCGCGGTCGTCGGCTTTGGCGTGACGTCCGTCGTCGGCGACGCCAAGCTGGCGGTTGATGCGGCGGCCGCCAAGGCCGGCGTCGCGCCCGCCGCCGTCACCTTCGCGCAGATCAAGAGCTGGATTGCCCCTGCGCAGATGACCTCCTGGGTTCGGGCGTGGCAGATGATCTTCCTCCTGTCCTGCATCCCCGGCCTCGTCCTCTTCCTCGGCGCGTTCCGCCTCAAGGAGTCCTCGCGCTGGCTGTACCGGAAGGGCCGCCGGGACGAGGCGCTCGCGTCGCTTGCGGCGAACAACGGCGAGGCGAAGGCGCAGGCGATTCTCGCGGAGATGGTCGCCGCCGACGCGGCTGCCGACGCCGAGAAGGCGAAGAACGCCGCCGCGACGGACTCGCTTCTCCAGCGCAAGTACGTGATTCCCTTCGTCCTCGCGGTCGTCATCCTCGCCTGCAACCAGACGACGGGCATCAACTCCGTGCTCAACTACACCGTCACGATCTTCCAGAAGACGGGCATGCAGGGCGCCTTCGCGAACGTCTCCGACGTCGCCATCAAGATCATGAACTGCGTGATGACGATCGTCGCCTGTGCGCTCGTGGACAAGAAGGGCCGCAAGTTCCTGCTGAAGCTCGGCACGTCGGGCATCATCGTCGGACTCTGCGGCGTCGGCTCGATCTTCCTCGCGATCTCGAAGGGCTGGGTCGCCGCGTCCCTGACGACGGGCGTCCTCGCGACCGTCTTCTTCTTCATGTTCATCGCGTTCTACGCGGTCGGTCCGGGCGTCTGCGTCTGGCTTGCCTTGACGGAGCTGATGCCCACGCGCATCCGCGCCAACGGCATGGCGATCGCGATGATCATCAACCAGGGCGTCTCCGCCGGCATCGCGACCGTGTTCCCGAAATGGTGCGCGTGGACGAACGACAACGGCAGCGTCTTCTTCGTGCTGGCCGGCTTTACGGTCGTCTACTTCATCACGGCGGCGTTCTTCCTGCCGGAGACGAAGGGGCGGACGCTGGAGGAGGTCGAGCGGTACTTCACCACGGGAAAGATGCCGGAGAAGAAGGCGTGAGCGTTTCCTTCCGGTTCCTGGGGACGGGAACGTCCGTCGGCGTGCCGCAGATCGGCTGCACGTGCAAGGTCTGCACGTCGGACGATCCGCGCGACCGCCGCAACCGCTGCGGCGCCTTTGTGCGCGCGGGCGACGTCGGCTTCCTCATCGACACGCCGCCGGAGATGCGGCTCGCCTGCTGCCGCTAAGGCGTCACCCGCGTCGACGCCGTCGTCCTCACGCACGCGCACATGGACCATGTCGCGGGGTTTGACGACATCCGCCGCTTCAACACGATGAACGGAACGTGGGTCGCGTGCGATCCGACGGACGACGGCGCGAACGGGCGCACGAGCCGGTGTCTCGGCAAGGTGATGCCCTGCTATGCGATGAAGGAGACGGAGGAGGCGATGCACCGCATCTTCCCGTACATCAGCGCGAAGGGCGGCGAACACGGCCTGTTCCGTCCGATGGTCGAGTTCCGCAACGACGACGCCTTTACGATTGGCGATGTCCGCGTCGAGCGCCTCAAGGTCGAGCATGGCTTCCCCTGCTGCGGCTACCTCCTCACGCCCACCCCCAACCCCCAAACGCCTACCCCCCCCACCCCCCAAACCCCCAAACCTCCAAACCCCCAAACCCCCAAACTCCCCAACTCCTCCCTCGCCTACATCTCCGACTGCCATGTGCTGCCGGACGAGACGGTCGAGAAGATTGCGGGCGTCGGGACGCTAGTCCTAAACTGTCTGCGCGTCCGCGAGCATCCGACGCACCTGAAGCTCGCCGACGCGCTCTCCTACATTGAACGCATCGCGCCGCAGCGCGCCTATCTCACGCATCTCTGCCATGACTTTACCTATGTCGAGTGGCTGAAGATGCTGCCATCTGGCGTCGTGCCGGCCTTTGATGGGCTGGAGTTGGTGCTCACGGACTGATTCACGTCTGGAGTCGAACATGAAAAAAAGATCTCTTCTGCTTCCCTCCCTTCTTCTGGCCGCCCTTGTCGCCCGCGTGTCGCTTGCCGCGACGAGCGAGATCAAGGTCGATCTTCGCCTGGACGGCTCGGACTTCGTCTCGGGCGAGCGCATTCGCGGCGTCGTGGACATCGCGAATTCGTCGCCGGACCGCGTCAGCGTCGGCTACTCCAACTCGAAGGACCTCTTCTTCATCGAAGTCTGCCGTGCGGGCGACCGCAGTCCGCTTACGCGCCTTGGGAAGCGTCCGTTCGTCGCGCGCTTTCGCGTAGATTCGAGCGAGGGCCAGAAGCTGGAGACGTTCCTGGGCGACCACTACGCTCTCCGTGAGCCGAGCCGCTATCTGGCGAAGCCGGTTCTCGTCCACAACGGCACGCGTTACGAGGGCGCGATCCGCGCCTTCGACGTCGTCGAGGGCATCCGCATCGCCGGCGCCATGCAGATGTTCGCGAACCGCAAGGGCCTGCAGCGCAACTTCTCGCTCGTCTACTGGTCGCGCGACCGCGCCGAACACCTCTTCCTCCGCGCGCAGGACGCCGGATCGTCCACGCGGAAGTGGGAGACGCGCGACCTCGGCCCGATGCTGCGGATCGGGAACCCGACGGTCAGCGTCCTGCCGGGTGGCGAAGTCGTCGTTCTCCACCGCCTCAACGCAGACCAGTTCGTCCGCAACGAGTTCTGGTCGCTGCCGGATGCGCTCGAGTTCCGGATGCGCGAGACCGTCCGGGATCCGGAGACGGCGGGCACGGCGCGCGTGCGCGAGCTCTACAGGGAGGGCGGCGTGAAGCCCAAGGAAAACCCCTGGTGGAAGTTCTGGTAGGCGCCTGACGCGAAACACGATGCTGGACTGCCGCGCCTATCTTCTCGACGTCACGGATCGCCGTCCGAACGAGCCGCTCCTGCAGGAGCTCGTCGATGTGCTGGCGCGCTATTCCTACACCGAGCTCTTCTGGTATGCCGCCGAGGCGGCGGAGGCGTCCGCGCCGTCGCCGCGCCTCGCGGCCTACTGCGAGATGCAGGGCGTCGCGTTGCGCGCGCTGGACGCGGCGGGCTACGAGAGGCTCCTGCTCGACCCGGCGAACGTGTGCGTCCCGACGTTTGCCGCGAAGTCGCTTTGCGGACGCATCGAGGAGATGCGGCTCGCGATGGAGGCGGGCGAGCGCGCCGTCCGGGCACGCCGGGCGACGCGCTTTCTTGTGACGGACTTTTCGGACGGCTACGCCTGGCAGCCGCTCTGCGTGTCGCTGCCGGCGATCATCCTTGCGGGCAACCTCATGACGAGCGGCGCCTCGGCGGCGAAGATGGATCTTGAGAAGGAGCTCTGCTCGGTCATGAACCTGCCGGTCGCCGGACTTCTCCAGAAGCTCGGCACGCTCTATCTGCGCGGCGGCGCGCGGCGCGCGGACGCCTCCGAGTTCTTCAACATCCTCGCCGGCGACTGTGGCTATTCGCGGCATCCGGGCCTCACGCAGACGGTGCTGGACGAGGTTTCCGGCATCTGTCGCGGCGTGGGCCTCGCGCTGGAGCGCTGGACGGCGCGGAGCGACTGGGCGAAGGAGATCGCCTACGCGGCGAACCTTCTCGACTGCGCCTGCCACCGCCGCAACGAGGCGATGCTGCGCGCGCTCCGCGACGAACACGGCCGCATCTGGCGTCTCCGCTGCACGCCGGAGGGCCGCGTCGAGTCGCTGGCGAAACTGCCGAGGTTCTGACGCGATGCGACGCCGTCTTCTCGGTGCGGGGCCTTTCCTCGTGACGCTGGCCGTCTTCGCCGTCGGCATCACGAACGGGCACCTCAATCTCGACGACTGGGGCTACACGGCGGGCTGTGCGTTCGTGCGGGGCGGACTGTCGTTCGCGAACGTCCGCACGGCGTTTGCCGACCTCGGCCACGGCGGCATCTGGATGCCGCTGACGTATCTTTCCTACATGGCCGACTTCTCGCTCTTCGGCGGCGGCTGGGCGGTGCATCACGCGGTCAACGCCGTCCTGCACGCCGCAAACGCCGTGCTCGTCCTGCTCTTTCTCCGCGCGCTTCTTGGCGCGCGTGTGCGGCCTTGGGCCTGCGCGGCCGCCGCGCTCCTGTGGGCCGTCCACCCGATGCGCGTGGAGGCCGTGACGTGGATCGCCTCGCGCAAGGAAGAGCTCTGGACGCTCTTCGCGCTTGCGGGCCTGCTCGTCTGGACGCGCTTTCTCGTGCGCAGCGGCAAAGGGCTCTACCTCGCGACGCTGGCGCTCTTCGTCGCGTCGATGCTGGCGAAGCCGACGGCCGTCTGCCTGCCCGTCCTCGCGTATCTGACGGCGCGGTTCGTCGCGCCGACGGCGCCGCGTCGGCTGGGCCGCTACCTGCCGATGCTCGCCTGTGCGCTGGCTGTTGGCTTTGTCGCGGTCGTCTCGCAGACGCGGCCGACGGGGCTGGACGCCGTCGATCTCGCGGACACGTCCGTCGCGTGGCGGCTTCTCAATGCGGCGGTCTCGCTGGGGCTTTACGTCTCGCACGTCGTCTGGCCCGTGAACCTGCACCTCGACTACCGCGCCGTCTTCGGCGGATGGCCGCAGGACGGCTGGCAGGGGCTGCTCGTCCTCGCGGCGACGGTCGGCGCCGTCGGCTGCGCCGGCACGCGGCTCGCGTCCGCCCCGGCGCGGCGGCTCGTCGGCTACGCGGCGTGGGCGGCGCTTGTCGCGGTGCTGCCGGTTCTCGGACTCCTCGGCGTGACGGGAGACAAGGCGTATGCCGACCGCTACGCCTATCTGCCGGCCGTCTTCCTCGCGCTCCTGGTCGCGGCGGCGCTGGAGGCGCTGGCGCGGCGTCGGGCGGGGCTCGCGGTTGCCTTGGCGATGGCGTTGGCCGTCGGCGAAATCGCGCTGTCCGTGCCGACCATCCGCGCCTTCGGCAGCGACCGCACGATCTACGCGCGCGTTTGGGCGGACGACCCCGACCACTGGCGGGCCTTGCGCGTCCTCGGCGCCGAGGCGTGTGCGCGGGAGAACCGCCTGGCGGACGGCATCGCGATGCTGCGCAAGAGCCTGCGGCTGCGTCCGAGCGCGTCCACGGCCGCGTCGCTTGCGTACGTGCTGGCGATTCGCGGCGAGCCGGGCGACTTTGCGGACGTGCGGCGGCTGGGCGCGGGCGTCCTGAAGAACGTGCGGCGGGATCGGGAGGGCCTGATGCTCGACGCGCTCGCGATCGCGGCGTTCCGCGAGGAGGACGACGAGGAGGCCGTGCGGCTCTTCGGCGCGGCGTTGACGGCGCCCGCGCGCAGCCACAACAATCTCCACGCGATGCTGAACTTCGGCTATGCGCTCGCGAACGTGGGGCGGACGCGGGAGGCGCTGGGCCTGTTCGCGAAGCTCCGCGCGGTCTCGGACGCGGGCATCCGCCGCCGGGCGGCCGAAGCCGCCGCGCAGGTGCAGGCCGGCGCCTTCGCCCGCTTCGCCTGGCAGTAGGCGGGCCGAGACGCCGTTGACTTCAACTGCGAGAAACGACCCGTCCCCGCGTTCACTTCTCCCCGAATGCGCCGAGGAAGGTGAAGTGCTCGATCTCGGGGTCGGACGACAGCTCGGCAAGGAGCTCGCGCACCTGCTCGTCGCCCGCGTTCGCCTCGAAGTCGAAGACGAAGCTGAACTCGAAGTCCCGGCCCGGCACAGGGCGGGATTCGAGCTTCGTGAGGTTCACGTCGATCGCGGCGAACTTGGCGATGATGCCGTTCAGCGCGCCGGGGCGGTGCGGCAGGCTCAGCATGAGGCTGATCTTGTTCGCGTCCGCCCGCACCTCGAGGTCCTTCGCGATGCAGATGAAGCGCGTGTAGTTGTAGGCCGCGTCGCAGATGTCCTCGGCGATGACGTCAAGCCCGTAGAGCTCCGCGCAGGCCCGCGAGGCGATGACCGCCCGGTCTGTCGCGCCGCTCGCCGCGAGCTCCTTCGCCGCGACGGCCGTGTTCGGGCCCGGCTCCGCATGGATCTCGGGGTGCGCCTTGAGGAAGCGCGCGCACTGCGCGAGCGCGTGGGGATGGCTCGCGACCGTGCGGACGTCCGCCAGCGTCACGCCCTTCGGCGCGAGGAGGACATGATCGACCTTGAGCCGCAGCGCGCGCACGATGTGGAAGCGGTGCTGGCGCATGAGGTCGTAGACCGCCGCGACGGAGCCCGCCGCCGAGTTCTCGACCGGCAGCACGCCGTAGGGGCACAGGCCCTTCTCGACGGCCTCGAACACCTTCTCGAACCCCTTGAAGTAGAGGATCGTCGGAATCGGGAAGAGGAGCGACGTCGCCTGCTGCGCATACGAGCCCTCGACGCCCGCGCACGCGACGACCGCCTTCTGGGGGAAGCGCTCGGACGTCGCCGCCCGCGCGAGCTCGTCCAAGAGCGCGCCGCCCGCGCCGATTCGCCGGCGCTGGAGGGCCTTCGAGAGGCCGAAGAGCGTCGTGAAGAGCTGGCGGACGCCGATCATGTGCTCCGGCGGCACGTGGTCCGTCACGCGCGTGAGGATCGCCCGCTCGCGCGCCGGGTCCGTCACGGGGCTGCCCGCCGCGCGCTTCAGCTCGGCGACGCGCTCGGAGACCGCGAGCCGCGCCTCCATGAGGCGCGTGATCTCGTCGTCGATGGCGTCGATCTCCTGGCGGCACTGCCCCAGGTCTTTCGTCTTCAGGTCATTCGGGGATTCGTTCATGGCTTTCACTTCCTTTCGTTCCATTTCTCGACGAGCGCGCGGACGTCGCGCACCTTCTCCATCGTGCGCGCGAACATCTCGGGCGTCTGGCTCTGCGCGCCGTCGCACTTCGCGTGCGGCGGGTCGTTGTGCACCTCGATGATGAGGCCGTCCGCGCCGATGGCCGTCGCGGCGACGGCGACCGAATCGACCATGTAGGCGTGGCCCGTCGCGTGCGAGGGGTCGATGACGATCGGCAGGTGCGAGAGGCGCCGGAGCATCGTCACGACGCCGAGGTCGAGCGTGTTGCGCAGGGCCGTCTCGAACGTGCGGATGCCGCGCTCGCAGAGGATGACGTTCGGGTTGCCGGAGGCCATGACGTACTCCGCGCTCATGAGGAGCTCCTGCAGCGTCGCGCTCATGCCGCGCTTGAGGAGGATCGGCTTCTTCGTGTACGCGCCGACCTCCTTGAGGAGGTTGAAGTTCTGCATGTTGCGCGCGCCGATCTGGATGACGTCCACGTCGTTGAAGAGCTCGATGTCTCGGAAGTCCATGAGCTCCGTCACGATCGGAAGGCCCGTCTCGCGCTTCGCCGTCGAGAGCATGTCGAGGCCGACCTTGCCGAGGCCCTGGAAGGCGTAGGGTGAGGTGCGCGGCTTGAACGCGCCGCCCCGGAGAAGCGTCGCGCCGGCCGCCTTCACGGCCTTCGCGATGCCGACGACCTGCTCCTCCGACTCGACGCTGCACGGGCCCGCGATCACGCCGAAGCCGCCCGCGCCGATCTTCACGCCGCCGCAGTCGATCGCCGAGTCCTCCGGGTGGAACTTGCGGTTCGCGGCCTTGTAGGGCTCCTGCACGCGCTGGACCTGCTCGACGACGTCCAGGGCTTCGAGGATGCCGGGGTCGATGTGGGCGACGTCGCCGACGCAGCCGATGACGGTCTGCAGCGAGCCGACGGATTCATGCGGCTCGACGCCGCGCGAGCGGAGCAGGCTCTTCAGGTTCTCGACCTGGCCCGGATCCGCGTTTTTCTTGAGTAGGATGATCATGGGGTGTTAAGGTTTGGGAGTTTGGGGGTTCGGATGTTTGGGAGTTGGGGGTTTGGAAAATCAAAACGGCCCCGCTTTTCTGCGGGGCCGCCTTGTTGCCGAATCAGCTTGTTGCCTTTCATCAGTACGACAAGAGCGCCCCGCGCGGAATAAACGCGAAGTTCACGTAAGCGAAAAAGTAATAACGCTGATTCATAGAAATGGCGTGTAGTGTATCATAACACGCCCCTCGCCGTCAAGCGGGTGTCGCGACAGCGGGTGTCGCGGTGTCGCGACAGCGGGTGCCGCAAGCCACCCTTATCCCGGAACATCCGGGATAAGGGGTGCAACGAGATATTTATGCAGAGTCAAAGGGTTTTAGCCGCAGAGAACGCAG
>OIYX01000633.1_pt1 | contig 11942 bp, 17 predicted proteins | sample 1588431 | NCBI WGS metagenome assembly OIYX01 (sample SAMN03283241) | human gut metagenome | biome: human-associated habitat; material: feces | host: Homo sapiens | place: Peru | collected 2012
CTGTCGAGCTTCGTCAGCTGGTTCGTCAGCTGGTTCGTCAGCGCCGCGCCGCTGTTCCTGGACGCTCCGGGCGCCCTCTGCTTCTGCTGGTTGAGCTGGTCAAGTCTTCCCTGTAGACCCGAAGTATCGAGCTCGGCGTTTATCTTCAGTGTGTGTTCGGCCATCGTGAATCCTCATGGATATTATTACGAAACGGGCCCCGTCCGGGGTCCCTTTTCAACCGTTCCTGTCTTTTCCGAGCTCTTCTATCGCCTCCATGTCCTGGAGGTTCATCTAGTTCGGGTCTTTCCGGAACAGCTGCTGGCGCATGCACAGCAGAATCTGCGAGGCGGGGACCTTCCAGACCGCGTCGTCGGGGTCTACGCCCATGTCCTCCACGGCGAAGTGGAAGAGCGCGGCCATCAGGCCGTTGCTTGTGGACTGCCCTTTTTTTTAGCGCCCTCAGGGGCCGAGGAGGCCGGGGCCGTCTTGGCCATGCGCGCGACCTTGTCCTGGATTTCGGCGAGGGCGTCCGCCATCTGCTCCAGGTCTATTCCCTCGCTCCATTCGAGAGCCTTGTCCTTGAGCTCCTGGACGTTCGCGGACGAATAGCCCCTGAGCTCCGAGACGTCCTGGGTCATGATGAAGAGGCTCGGGACGACGTTGAGGACGTTGAACTCCACGCCGGGTGTCACGAACGGCGAGCCTACGAGCTCCATGAGCGCGTAGCGCGCCACCGTGAGGGGTTTAACCTGTACGGACTTCCCGTCCGTCTCGAGAATGGCGTCTAGCGCCGTCTTGGGGTCTTGCATAAGATGAATTTCCTGAAATGAGTCCGGAAACGGGGCGTCGGTCCCCGTCTCCGGACGGTTTAGTCGAATCCTGTACGCGGGGCGCCCCGACGCGGCGCCCCGCCCCTTTATGACCTGAATCAGGCCGGGAAGTTCGTGTAGCGCTCGAGCGATATCGTGAACTTCTTCTTGTCCTGGAAGCTTCCGTTCTCGACCACGCCCACGACCTTCCACGCCTTCTTGGCGCCGCCTATGTCGTCTATCGGGAACTGGAAGTCCGTCGAGCCTATCGCGGGAAGCGCGCCCGAGCCCACGACCGTGACCGTGCACGTATAGTGCTTGTCGTAGTCGAGCTGGGACACGACGGCGCCCTTCTGGTCCTGCGTCACGTCGAAAATCGGTTCGTTCGACCAGTCCGCGGACTGTATGATGAATCCCGTGAGGACCGTGTCGACGCCCCACTGGGCGTCGCGTATCAGAGACTTGCCGTTGGCCGGCAACGGAGACGAAGTCGTTGAGATGTCTGCCATTTTAGATTAATCCTTTCGCATGTGTATACATTTGTGAAGTTACTCCGCGGCGGCGAGGACGCTCAGGGTCGTGTCGCTGAACGTCACCTGCTTCAGCACGAGGGGCGTCCCGTTGAGCGTCAGCCTGTCGGCGTTCATGTGTATCTGGCGGCCGTTCACGTGGAAGACGTTGTTCCCGACCTTCTTGTCCATCCACGCCTGCACCTCGAAGATGCCGTTCCCGTCCTTGTCGGAGACCTTGAGCTCGGGCTGGGTTCCGCCCTGGCCCATCTTGAGCTCGAGCCTGTTCGAGGGCGCGTACGGCGTGTTCAGGTCGACCTCCACCGGGCCGTATACCTTGGCCTCCGTCACCGTCGGCGAAATCGAGTTGTCCCTGTACGAGTATTCGTTGCACTTCTCGGACGGCGAGACCGCGACCAGCTGCACGACGTCGTAGGGGGTCTGGACCTGGTCTGTGGACTTTATCCTCAATCTGAGCGCGCTGTCCTTCGATATCGGCCTGCAGATGTGCAGGACCTGCTTCTCGGAGAGGACCGCCATCTTCTCCGTGACCTTCGCGCCGTCCTGGTCGAACAGCTCCATGGCCATGAACGCCTTGTTCGCGGTCCAGCCGCCGTAGTCCACCAGGACCGAGAAGTTCTGCCCTATGGTCTGCGTGAACTGGTTCACCTTGGGCAGCGAGCCGTCTATCTGTATGTCGAATTGCTTCATGTCTGAACGTTTTCCTTTCGGTTAAATCATCATTTCATCAGACGTATTCTGTCTGAATAGTATTTCACGAGGAACTCATGCGGATGAGACGACTCGGCGTACCTCGCGGCGTTGAACCACCACAGCGGGACTTCGCCTTCGAACTCATCGTAGCCGCGCAGGTTCTTCGGCCCCTTCGCGAACTTGAGGTTTTCAATCCCGTAGAGGTTCCTGCAGAGGGAGCAGCCCGCGAGGACTCCGTTCGCGAAGCAGTTGACATGCGTATCCGTCATGAGGTTGTACATGTCGACTTCCTCTTCGACGAGGGTCGACGATACGCATCTGGCCGTCCTGCCGTCGTGTTTCAGGGCCGTATGCCCCGCGAGTCCGTCTCCGTACACGAAGTCCTGCTGGTCGACGCTGAAGAACTCGTGGCCTTTCGGTCCGCACGCCCTTACGGAAGTCCCGTCGTCGAGCCTTATGTCCCAGAAATACGGGGCAGTCTCCTTCTTCTTAATCCAGAACGGCTTCGCGTGGTCGAGGCGTCCTTCGTCGAAGTTCCAGACAAGCAGGCGGTCGTCGTAGCATATGTCCTCTATGTTCTTCTAGGAGCCGTCGACCAGCCTAATCTTCGTGCCCGCCGCGAGGCAGTAGAAAGAGTAGACCGAGACGGTCGTGTCAGCCGTGAGCAGCGTGTACCCGTAGACGTCGGTCGACGACCCCTTGTCGTCGACGCATCTGCCGTTTCTGAAGAACATGGTCTGGTTGTAGAACTTCAGCTCCGGCTCGCTCAGATACAGGTCGGGCACGGTGTTTCCCAGACCGAGCGGCTTCATGTTGAAGCTGTCGACGCTGTACGACACGTCGAGTCCGTCTACGTACACGTGTCCGGGATTGTCAGAACCGTATTTATAGAACCCTTTGACCGTGAGCGTATGCCCGCCCGGAGACGAGCCGCCTCCTCCGACCGCGTTGAGCGTTCCGTCCGCGTCTATCGTGAGGTTGGCGCCGACTTTGACGATGCCGGGCTCGGTCGCCGACGCAATCTGCTTGTCCTCTACCCCGCTCCAGGGCACGTACGCGGCCTGCGCGGCGCCCCACGCCGAGATGTCGTAGATGCCCGTCTGAAGGTTGACCGGAAGCTTGTCCTGCTTAGCCGTCAGGTCGTTCTTCGACGCGTATGTCGACTCGATTTCGTTCCCCGCGCCGTCGAACGTGGCCTTTGTCGCCTCGTACGCGTTCGCGGCGTATCCCGGAATCATCGTATAGGGCACGACTTCCGTCTTCGAGACGTACGCGGACATCTGCGAGGAGACCCGCGAGTCGACGTCGCCGAGCGTCGCGACCCTTGTCTTCTGGTCGTATTTGTACGGCTCGTCGACGTATATCGGAGCCAGCGCGAACGCCACGCCGTCGAGCACTATCCCTCCGTCGTTGCTCGGCGACAGCACGACCTGCTGGACGCCCGAGTCGGACGCCTGCCCGAACCCTATGCGCGCGGCCGTCGCCGTCTTCATCCCGTTTTTGTCGATTATGACCGAGAGCCCTTCGCCGACCTCGAGCCTGGAAGCGCTGAGCGTGCCGAAGTCCCTGCCGTACCTGACGGCGACTTCGCCTTCCTTTTTCCAGCTCTCCTGACCGGGAGCGTAAGTCCTCGTCCAGTCGACGTTCGCGACCTGCTGCGTTATCGTCAGGGCCGTTTCGGCTGCTTCCAGGCTGTGGAAACCTTCGGAGACGAACTGGAATCCCCGGTCGGCCCATACGTACGTCGGAACGTCCGGGTCGACGAGCTTGACCGAGAGGTCTGTCCTCGTGTTTCCGTCAGGGTCCGTCCACGGGCCGTATGTCCCGGGAGCCTGTACAAGCGCGCTCACGTCGCCGTCGCCGTAAATCCTCTTATTCCCGTCTTCGGACTCGATGTACTTCGCGTCGTCCTTCGCCGAGACCGCGCTCGATATCTTCTCGTCCGTCTGGGTTTTCGTGTAGTAGTCCTGGAGTACTTCCGTCCCTATGAACCCCGAGTCGTTGTTCAGCTGCGACGTCTTCGTAGGAACCTGGTCGAGGTTCGCCTTCTCTCCCAGCTGCGCCCTGAGCTCCTGGTCGGCCTCCTGCCTTGCCAGGGCCTCCTGCGTCACCTTCTCGTCCACGTACTCCTTCGTGACGGAGTCCTGGTTCGCGGATATGTCGGACTTGAGCGCGAGCTCGCCCGTCTGAATCCATTCTCCGGCCGAGAGCGCGTACACGAGCCCGTCGCCCTCTATCTTCCTCCGGTCGTTCCTCGAGAGCAGCTCGTACGCGTCCTGTTTCTGCTGAATTTTCTCGTCCGTCTGGGATTTCGTGTAGTAGTCCGAGAGGGACTGGTGCTCCGTCAGGTATCCCGAGTCGTTCACGAGGTCGGACGTCTTGGTCGGAACAGCCGAAAGGGGCGCCTTCTGCCGGATTTCGGCCTGGAGCGCCGCGTCCGCCTCCTGTCTCGCCAGGGCCTCCCGCGCGACCTTCTCGTCGACGTACCCCTCGCCCGCGTATCCGCTCAGGTCTGGGAGGTCGTCGAACTTGACGTAGTCGCCCAGCTGGTCCTCCGTGACGTATCCGCTGTCGTTCCCGAGCTCGGAGGTCTTCGTCGGGATGTCGGTCCGGAGCGCGACGTCCGGCCGGTCCTGAATGCCCGTCCAGGGAACCTTCTCCGCGTTCTGCGCCTTCAGGGCGTTCTGGGCGTTCACGGCGTCCTGGGCGTTCACGGCGTTCTGCGCGTATCCCTCGAACTCGTCTGAGGGCTTGATTTGGGTTTCGGTCAGGTATCCTGAGTCGTTCTCGAGCTCGGACGTCTTCGCGGGTATCCCGGGCTTGTCCTGAATGGCCGCCCAGTCGACCTCGAGCGCCTTCTGGGCGGAGAGCGCGTTGACTGAGCTCAGCGCGTATCCTTTATAAGCGGGGTCTCCGGGAAGGGCGAGCTCCTCCTTCGAGACGTATTCCCGCGCCGTCTGCTCCTTCAGCCCCTGCATTGACTTGTCTGTATAGTCGTTCGCGTCCGAAAGTCTCCCGTCGGAGTAGGCGTTCGCCTTTCCGAGCGTTTCGAGCGCCTTCCGGTCGAGCTCTTCCGTCCCTATGAACCCGGAGTCGTTCACGAGCTCGGAAGTCTTCTTCGGGATTTCGGTCCTGAGCGCGAAGTCGGCGACGTCCTTTTCCGTCAGGTAGTCGCCCTTCGGCTGGTAGACGTCGGAGAGTCCCCCGATTTCAGTCTCGAGTTTCTAAGTCCTGTTCCCGAGGTCCAGCATTCCCTCCTTGATTTCCTCCGTGCTGAAACCCTCGAAGCTCGCCGAGACTTCAAGCACGGCGGCGCTCAGCCTTTCGAGCTCGTCCTTCGACGCGAAGGGGACCTCCGCGTACGAGCCCTCTCCGTCCGAGGATATGAGCCCCGACAGCTGCCTCGAGCACGTAGTCTTGAAGACCGCGTTCACTACGAGCAGTCCGCCGTTCTCGGAGCACCTTATGTCGCGCGTGCAGAAGTCGCCGAACAGCCCGCCCTGGGGGCCGGCGAGCCTTTCTGCCGCGATTTCGGCTATGTCGAGGGCCGTTCCGGCGCTGAGGCCTTCCTTCTTGAGCCTGTCGCGGTTGACAGGCGGGTTCTCGACTATCCTGAGCGTCAGGTCGTCGCACTGCCAGGCGGTGCAGACGCCGTCGTGACCCAGGTTCGTAAGGGTGGGCGTCATGACTATGGCGGCCAGGCCCTGGCTCCTGAGGTTCTTCCTGACCTCAAACTCAATGTCGAGGCTCTGCTCCGGGAAGAACTCGGCCTTTCCGCTGAGCTGGGGCTCGCTGTTCAGAAGTTCGCAGACGCGGCGCTGGAGGTCGCGCGCCACTGGTTGATAGTCAATCCTCATGGTGTCCATTCAGGCTATTTCTCCTCGAAATGGACATTACCGGAGGGGGTCTGACATGCTGCGGCGAATGTCAGCGAATTAGATATAATGGAGTCATGTATGTCCTGATAATCAGAACGCGCTCGGGAGGCTCCACGACTCGGGCAGCGCAGCCCTCAGAGGCATGTCCCTGGCCGCCTGGAGCGCCAGGACGAGCGCCGAGACGATATCTCCGTGCCCGTTCGCGTTCCTGTCCGCCCTGTACCTGACCTGGCCGTCGGGCGTCACGACGCGGTAGACGTTCTGCATGTCCTCGGCGGCCTTTTCGCGCGCGTCTTTCTAAAAGAAGAGCTTCCCGTCTTTCGCCAGATGCCTGACGAACTCGTACGCCTGCGTCTTGCTCTGGGCCGTGAAGCAGAAGGGCTTCAGCCTGGAGTCGAGCTCCTGGTGCGCGAACTCCGCCACCGCGGAGCCGATGCCGCCCGCGTCGATGTACCCCCCTCCGAAGAGGGGCGCGCCCCGCGCGGCCTTCCCAATCTCCGACAGCTGGGTTTTGTACTGGGCCCCCCCCATCGTCTTTATAGAATCCACCCAGTAGACGCCTTTCCTGAGCGATACCTGGACGATGGCGGTCATGTCCCTGAAACGCCCTATGTCGACGCCCGTCCAGCTCTTTTCGGGGGGCGAGGAGGGTTCCTTCCAGACGAGCTCGTCCTGTGAGAGCATGGCGGCCATGCTGTCCTGGAACGCGCATTCGTACTCCTGCGCGAAGACGAGCGGGTCGGGGCAGAGCTTCCTGAGCGACTCTATGTCCACTTTCAGGCCTTGCTTCACGGCCTCGTGTACGTCGGTTCTCTATGCGTGCCAGAGGGGGTCGCCCTAAGCGCGCGTCCAGATGTCATAGAACGCGCCGCTCCTTCCTGCCGGAGTAGACGCCAGGACAAGGGAAGCGTCTTGGCATCTCGAAAGGGTGGGCGCGAGCGCCTGCATGACCTCGTCCATGTTCCGGATGAAGGCGGCCTCGTCCAGGGCCACGCATCCCGTGACGGTCCAGCCCCTCAGCGAAGACGCGTCGGAGGTGCAGGGCAGCGCCATGACCCTCGAGCCGTTCGAGAACCTCACCTGGTCGAAGGACGGCTGGTAGTCTACGGCGCCGTCAGTCAAGGTCTTGGCCGCCGCGGCAAACTGGCGGCATTTCTGTATGATTTCGGCGGCGCTCCGCGCGCCCGTCGAGACGCAGAGGGAGAGGCCCCCGGGCTTCCTGAGCGCCGAGGCGGTGAGTTCGTAGGCGAGCGTCCAGGATTTCCCAATCTAGCGCGAGGACACCCATATCTTGCGCTTCTTGGGCGAGGTCAGGAACTCCCTCTGGTAGGGGAGGGCGAGCTCGAGCAGGGATTTCACAGGCCGAAAACCGACTTGATTTTCTCTGTCTTCTCCTCGTCTGTGAGGACGACGACGGGCTGCGGGGTCTTGTCCTCTGCCCATCCGGCGCTGCGCGCCTGCTTCGACTTAAGGACGAGCTCCGCAGCCCTCAGGGCCGCCTGCTCGGACTGTGAGTCAAGCGCCCTGTACACGGCCTCTTCCGCCTTCGACACGAGGTTCGCCTTCTGCTCCTGGACGAAGTCTCTGAGCTGCCAGTGTGAAACGGCGCTCCAGAATTGGCTGTAGGTCAGGTCGAGGACGTTACATATAGCGGTCGTTATCCCCATATATTTTTCGACCACATCCATGAATTGCTGTTTCGACATCCTTTTCCACGCCGCTGGCAACTTGGGCGACATTCCGTTCGTTATTCCGTTTGTATAAAAACCAGACTTCATCGATGATATCTCCATTATCGAGATTACGCGCGGTGTCTTTTCCCGGCATACCGCGGCAGCCTTTTTGGCTTCTGTCCCGGCATGAGAAGCAGCCTGACCGAGTGGGGCAGGCCGCAGAGTACGTCCAGCCCTATCACGAGGTTGACGGGCCGCTGGCCCCCGCACGTCCGTCCGTCCGAGCGCTTGAGGTGCGCGCATTTCTCGTTCAGATAGTCGAAGTAGTCCTTCCGGTCGGAATACGAGCGCGCTGTTTCCACCGCGTCCCTGTACAGCCCGTCGTCGTCCGCGACATGGGCTTCCTGCCAGCGCTTGAGCTCGGATTTCCTGAATATCAGGACTTCGGCGGCGTATATCTCGCTCTTTTTGAGCGTCGAGAAGTCGTGGTTGTCGGAACTCAGGTTTATGTACGCGTAGAGGTCGGTCTTCTGGTCAGGCTTAATCCACCACCCGGACAGGGACGTCCGGTCGGCGTCCTGAATGACCTCTACCGAAGTATACGGGAACATCGGCTCGGATATCGACCGTTTGCATTTAATCTTTTCGTCTATATAGACGGGCTTCCCGTCGCTTCCCGGAACGACGACGTCCACTCCGGCCTTCTGCATGCCGAGGTCTGTCACCCGTTCGCCCGAGAGGGCGTTCCAGAGGTTCTCGCACATGAACTCGCCGACTTCGGACTCGGCGCGCAAATCTTTCCTGAAATTTGAATACATCGTTTTTTTCTCCTGTTATATCCGTATTTACAAATTTCACGGGACAGCGCGCGTCCGAAGCGCGACAGGCAGAAAAAAAAAGAAGAGCGCGTGTGAAAACGAAGAAAAACACCCGCGCCCCGTCTATGTCAAACGGTCATATTCATCCGCGCCGCCGCCTCTGGCAGTCGGGGACGTACTCGTTCGGGTTCAAATTGAGGATTTCAGTCTTGGCGAAGGTCTTCATCTGCGTCTCTTTCTTTTTTATTGGGCGCCGGTCGTCGGCGCTTACGCAGACAATTATATCGAAATCCCTGTATTTGCCGCGGGGGTCTTCAGGTTTTTCAGGACGTATTTCCACTGTTCCGGGCGGTTCTGCATGAGGTAGACGGCGAGCTCGAGATATCCGGCGTCCTTATGCTGCCGCCAGTGGTGGCGGCTGCAGAGAACGACCAGGTTGTCGAGGTCTTCTTGGAGATTTTTATGGAACTTCCGCGGCCAGATGTGATGGACTTGGAGGTTCTGGTCAGACCCGCACAGCACGCATTTACGGCCGTCCCGTTCAAGAGCCTTCTCCCGGAGCTCCTTCCAGGCCTTCGAGCGGATGAACGGGACGGTCTTCCTCCTCTTCAAGGAGTCTCCATGCATCCGTACGCCGAGTTCGTGGACGCCTGAGCCGTCTGCGTCGCGCAGATGAACGTGCGGTTCGTCGACGCCTGCCTGAATATGCCCGCCCACGAGGTCTCGGACGACGACGTCCTGACTACCGTGAGGTTCGAGTTCGTGGGCAGTCCGAGCCTTACGCCCGAGACGTACGACACGGCTTCGACCCCGTAGAGCTGGCCCGAGACTGGAATATACGCGCCCAACTGGAGCGAAGTCCCCTCCAGGTACCTCGCGCCGGTATGCGCGCACCCTGTTAAGAGCAGCGCGAGCGCGGCCAGTACGGCGTATTTCATTTGAGCACAGCCTTCCTGAGCGTCTCGAACGCGGGCTCGAGCATGCGCGCGAGCGCGTCCTGCTCCGCTTCGTCGACTTTCCCGTCCCTGAGCGTCGAGCTGAGCTTCTTCGAGAACCCCAGGAACGAGTCGGCGACGGTCGCCCATTTCGATATGGCGTCTTCCCGTCCGGACCCGTTCACGGACGAGGCGAGCCTCGAGGCGGCGAACTCCGCCAGCGTCTTGGCCGACGGCATGAACGCCCTGAGGAGGGTCTTCTTGACTGATGTGAATGAGAGTTTCATATATAGTTGAGCTTACTGTTGTCCTAAGTCGAAGAACTTAATCCCGACGTTCAAACCGTGCTCGAGCATGTCCCTGAGCTGTGTCAGGCTCAGGCCGTAGAACTCGGCGGCCGACGCGAGGTCGCCGAAATAGTTGAAACCGTCAGGCTTTATGCACACGAGGCACCAGTCGCGCGTCCCCTCCGTCTCGAGGAAGAGGTCGATTTCGTCCGGTCCGGAGACGCTCACGAGGCTTCCTCCTTCCGGTACGAGAAGAGGCCGTCCAGCGCCGTCAGGAGCGGGCGGCCGGGGTTCAGGAGGAGAAATTCGATATGGGATGAGTCGTTCATGTTTAAATGTCCTTTCAGGATTTCAATTTTACAAAGTTTTAGACGCCTTCATCTCAACCTCGCGGCGTTTCCAGCTCTTCACCATGAACTTGAGGTCGGAGACGAACTTGAGCGTCTTCGCATCCTCCTCTTCCATTAGGAACGGGTTCTCTTTGAGCGCGGTCAGCGCGATTTGGGCGCGCAGGCCTGCTTTGGCGTAGGCGTACTGGGCGCAGAACCCGCCGGGGGCCTCTCTGTATGTCGTCTTGAAGCGGTACGCGATTTCGCTTATCCTCGACGCCTCGCGCGCGGATATGACGTAGGCGTCGACGCATTTCTGAAGGATGGGGCAGAGCTTCGACCTGTTTGGGGGAGTCGCGGGAATGTCGTCCGCCTGACGTCCTTCGGGCTGCTGCACCCGCTGTACGGGTTCCGCTTCGGCCGGCAAATCGTCTTCTGGATGGGCGGCCGCCTCCGTCATTTCCTGAGTCATTTTAATCTCCGATTTTTCTGTTTTTTCGCTGTTTTCTGAAGTTATAGTCGTGTCATTCTCCTGAACTGCTTCGTCCGCGCGCATGACGGCGAATATGAGCCTGCGCTGGCGCTTCGTGTAGAAGTCAGATTTCGCGTTCAGGACGTTCTTCAGGAGTTTTTCGTCCGAGAATATACTGTCGAGGATTTCGCGCCTGATGCGGTACCTGCGGCAGATGTTGCGGCGCTTTCCGCCTACGACTATCGTGCCCTTGTTGAAAATATCTATGTCAGGGCAGCCATTCAGGATTTCCTCGTAGGTGAGACGGCGTCCGTCTGGGTATTTGCCGAATATCTTCGCCACAAACTTGGAACCGAGCGCCGTGGCGTTGAACTTCGCTATCTGGCCGTATATCCTGGGGCTGTACTTGGCTTCGCCGCTGTGCCACTTCGCCCAGAGTACGGGGGCGTCGAAGTACGCCTTTACGTCGGCGTTGAAGAAGTGTCTGATTTTGGACGTTAGATAGAACGTCAGTACCTTGACGAAGTCGTCGAGGCGTTCCTGCTCGAGGGTTTTGTTCTGCTACATTGCTGTATTTCCTTTTGGATGGTTCTCGAGATACACGGCTGTTCCGTCTTTTGGATGGAAGACGGGACTACTCTCTTTCGATTTCGTCCCTTAAGAAACATAGCAATGCATCCGGGTTACTAAGTGTCCGACTTTTCTCCCTTCTAATACATATATACTCTTTCGGAATTAATCCGGGATGAAAAAAACGCTTCCCGCTGAAAGTTTTTAACAATTGCTAGCATTCGTCTAACAATTGACGTTCTGTTTCGAAATACAAATCGAGCTCAGACGACGGTATTCGACAGAACGCGCCAGAAGGCGCCTTAAACGGCCCTGTATCACGTCCGGAAAATATCCGTAGTTCTATACGTCTTTTTTTCGGATGCGATACAGGGCCGTTTTTGGACGTATTATGAGATTCCATTCGGATAGTTGTAGTTTGACAATCGTCGTTCTAATCATATTCATTCAAGTCGTATAAAATGGATTCATCCTTCAATTCAACACCGATTTCAATTTCGTCGAATGTGTTCACTAAATTTATAAGTTGTAGGATTCATCATCATCATCATCATCATCATCATCATCATCATCATCATCATCATCATCCGTACATTCACATATTCTCATATTCTCAGCGTTCAGTTATTCTCTATCGTACAAGTCATCTTTAAATTTAACCTTTGATATTTTCATTGAATATTCATAAAATAATCATCTTCTGATAATTTCTAGAAATTTCTATAATCTATACCTCTACAATCACTTCAATAAAATCTAACACAACCTTCGCGCGCACGCGCGTAATAATTTTTAGAATATTTTATTAATGATATTTTATTATAGATATTATATTATAGATATTATATTATAGATATTATATTATAGATATTATATTATAGATATTATATTATAGATATTATATTTAGGGTTACGTCCTTTTTACAACGTGGTTACGTCCTTTTTACAACGTGGTTACGTCCTTTT
>OIYX01000636.1_pt1 | contig 11883 bp, 10 predicted proteins | sample 1588431 | NCBI WGS metagenome assembly OIYX01 (sample SAMN03283241) | human gut metagenome | biome: human-associated habitat; material: feces | host: Homo sapiens | place: Peru | collected 2012
TCGGTAGCGAGATATTTGCCGCCGCAGGTGATGTAGTAGGTGCCGTCGGCGTTTTTCTTCAGCTTATAGACGCCGGCGCCCTCATTGGCGCGCAGATCCTCCGCCGCAACGGCTCCGATCGCGCCGCCGTCGGCGCTTCCTGCGAACACCGCGGAGCCGGAGGCGCTGTAAATCACAACGGCCTTACCGTCCTCGGGGATCGCATCTAACTTCGTGATGGGATAGCTCTCGCCCGCCGCAAACGCGATGGTCGGAAGCATAGCGAGAACCATTACCACAACGAGCAGCATGGCAAGGGATCTCTTGAGATGGTTCCTCATGTTTTTTCCTCCTTAATTTTTTGTAGGCTCTGCAAAAGGGCGCAAAGAGCCTAGTTGGATACTATCATGATAGCACAAATCAAAGAAAAATGCTACAGGAAATGTCCCTGTAGCATTTTGTTTTTCGTTTTTTGTGAATTTTCACGGTTTTCGCAAAAATTCCTTGGCTTTTTCGTCGTTTTACAGAACTTCTATTCTCAGAAAACGACCGTATGCCGTCATTTTTTCACTTTTGTGTATTTTGCCGGATTTTAGGGGGCTTCCGGGCGGATCAGCGCCTGTACAACGTATCCGGCGAGCATCAGACCCGCGCACGACGGCACCCACGAGACCGATCCGGGGACGCTTCTGCGACCCGGAGGCGGCGCCTCGCCCGACTCGAGCTGGGCGTGCGGCAGCTCCCGGCTGTAGAGCACGGTGTGACGCTTCACGCCGCGCGCACGAAGCTCGCGCCTCAGGATGCGCGCCAGATGACAGCCGCTGGTTTTGTAGATGTCCGTCACGCAGAACTGCGTGGGGTCGAGCTTGTTGCCCGTGCCCATGGCGCTGATGATCGGGATGCCGCGCTCGAGCGCCGTGCAGATCAGGCTGAGCTTGCAGGAGACGAGGTCGATCGCGTCGACGATATAGTCGCACGGCGCGGTGAAAAAGCGCTCCTTGTGCTCCTCGTCGTAATGCGCGGCAAGCGCGCTCACGCGGCAGTCGGGCGAAATATCCCGGATACGCTCGGCCATGACCTCGGCCTTATTGCGGCCAAGCGTCGAATGCAGGGCGCAGAGCTGCCGGTTCAGGTTGGTCAGCCCCACGGTGTCGCTGTCGACCAGCGTCAGCGCGCCGACGCCCGCCCGGGCAAGCCCCTCGGCCGCATAGCTGCCGACGCCGCCGATGCCGACGACCATGACATGCGCCCGGGCAAGGCGCTCCATCGCCTCTCGGCCGAGGAGCACCTGCTCACGCTGGAAGGCCTGCTCCATCCTCGGATCAGTTGCTGCTCGTTCCGAGGATGCGGCCGACCTCCGCCTTCATGGCGTTGTCCAAATCGAACCCGTTGGCTGCCTGTGCAGCCTCGGTCACGCTCTTGTACCAGTCGGTGCGGAGCTGGTTGGTGACGTTGTAGTAGCGCAGAGTGTGCTCGTTGGCGCCGACATAGTAAACAAAATAAATCTTGCTGTCCGTCTCGAAGCGCTTCCAGTCGCCCGCCTTGCGGGTCTCGAAGGCGCCCCACTTGAGGATCTCGCGATCCATACTCGCGAGGGACGCACGACCCATAGCCTCAACGGGCTCGGTGTCGGCCTCGGCGTTGTTGCTGAGCATCTGCTTTGCGAAGTTCTCCTGAGAGCCGTCGCTCTTGAGCGCGTTCTCAAAGACCTCGGCCTTCTTCTCGACGGAGACCTCAGCCGTCTCGGTGTCGGAGGCGTCGTCGGTGTTGCCCTCGGAGGGCTTGTCCAGCGAGAAGTAGAGCAGGTCAAAGGTGTCATAGTCTTCCTTGTCGATCAGCTTCAGGACATAATAGGTGTTGCCGTCCTCGCTGGCAAACAGCTTGACGTCGCCGGCCTTGGCCGTCTCGAACAGCCACTTTGCGGCGTCCTCGGTGGCGGCGGAGGCCGCGTTCTCCTGCGTCTGGTCGGCGTTGAATTTCACGCTCTCGTCGTTCTCGTCAAAGCGCTTGGCGAACTTCTCGGCGTCCTGCTTTGCCTTGTCGCGCTCGGTGTCGGTCGGCTCCGGCGTGCTGGTCGTGCCTTCCTCGTCGGTCGTAGACTCGACATAGGAGGAGGCGTTCACGGTGTAGAGCGCATAGGTCGCCTTGTCAAAGGTCTCGGGGCTCTCGTCGTAGCGCTTCTGAAGCTCCTCGTCGGAATAGGTCAGGGAGTTCGGATAGGCGCTGGCGATGTGCGTGATCTCGAGGTATTCGCGGTAGCTCTTTTCGTTGCAGCCCTCGCCGTAGACGCGGGAAAGGAAATCGTTCAGGCTCAGCTCGCTGTTCTTGGCATAGCCCTTGAAGGCCTCGACCTCCTCTTCGATGTCCGCCTTGGTCTCGTCGTCCAGCTCGTAGCCGGCCTTCTGCGCCTCCTCATAGACAGAGATCGCAGCGGTGGCGTTCTTCTGCGCGACGTCGACCAGCAGCTCCGCCCATGTTGCGTCATAGACGGTGCCGTCGTTGTTCACATTGGAAAGGTAGCTCGAGTCGATGCCGAACAGCCCCAGATAGCCCGCGCCCTCGGTGGTGACCTTCTGCTCATCGAGCGCAACGGTGCCGTCGATGCCCAGATAGGTCTTGTAGCCGCTGAGGTTATTGACCAGCGTGTAGTAATAATAGTTGAAGTTCTTCACGGACAGATCATAATCGCCGACCGTCAGCACGGTCGCGTTGCGCTCCGCCGCGCGGAAGGCAAACATGCCGCCGAACACAAGAACCGTCACGGCGACGACCACAATGGTAAAGACCCAGCCTTGGGAAAGCTTTTTCTTCGTCTTCGGCGCTGCGGGAGACTGCTCTGCCCCAACGCGCTTTTTTCTTTCACGGGAAGCGCTCATTTTGAACATACCTCTTTCAAACATTTTTCGGATTATACAAACCGTATAACTCGCTCTATTATACAAAGAAACGCTTGAAGTTGCAAGTATAAAGTGCGCAAAAACAAAAAAATTCCGCCGAGCGCTGCGTCGGCGGAGTAATATGCGGAAAAACGCGGCGGCCGAGCCGCCGGTTTCCCGGTTCCTTGTGGCTCCCCGCTATAGCCGTGTAGCCCCATTTATAACCTGCACGTGTCGGCAGGTGGGTCGCCTCTCCGCCTCTTTTCAGCTTCCAACGTCCATTCTCGGTCAAAGCCGGAACGGGAGGCCTGCACGCCGAGACGGAAGTTCCGGCGTCCCTTATCAAAAATGTGGGTCTAAAAGGGGCTATCACGCACCAAGCAGGGAGGTTCAGACGGTCATAAACGGCTGAAACCGTCAAAGCTCAAAGCTTACTCCTCAGAATCGGCGTCCTCGTCCTCGTCCTCGTCATAGAGGTTCTCCATCAGAAGGTCATAGACGGTCTGCAGCTCCTCGTCGTCATCGACGGTGACGAGCATCGGCTCGCCGTGCTCATCCGTGGCGGATTTGAGGATGTTGACCTCCAGCTCCTCGGCGTCCTCGTCGGCGTCGGCCGGGGTCAGCGCAAGATATTCCGCGCCGCGGTAGGTCACGGAGGACAGCACCTCCAGCTCGAATTCCTCGCCCTCCTCGTTTGTGATGGAGATCACGTCGCGGCCGAATTCCTGTTCCATTGCATTGCCCTCCCGGTGATTTTGCTGTTCTCTTCCTCTTTATTGTACCCGATTTTCCGCGAAAATCAAGAGGAAATCCGGCGAGAAAACTTCCCGGAAATGCGGCGCGCGCCCGCTTTCCATGCGGAATGGAAAATTTTGCATTTTCTCACAGCTTTACAGCGTGTTTTACTTCTTTTTTATCGAAAAAATCCAACATAAAAAATTTTTATAAGGATTTGACAGACGTGATATAATTATTAAATAGGGAGAATGGGTAATATACCTCTCTGGCGGCGCACACCGCCGCATATGCGTCTGCGTTTTTCCGGCGTCCCGGACGCCGATTACAGAAAGCGAGGTTCAATTCTATGCCAGACAACAACCAACTGTCCGCAAAGCGTCCCAACCGCGCCTGGCGCGTCGTGCAGGTCATTGCGCATGTGCTCGGGCAAATCTGCCTCTGGGCACTTGTGGTCGCCGGCACCGTTGCCGTGATCGCGGTGATCGCCGGGTCGATTTTTATGAATCGCTTCTCCGACTATCTCAAAACCGACGTCATTCCCAAGGCGGAGGATTATGCCGCGTCGCTGGAGCTGGACAACATCTCGCTGGATCAGACCTCCTTTATTTATTATATCGATCCGGCGACCGGCGCCGCCCGCGAGCTGCAGCAGCTCTACGCCACGCAGAACCGCGTCTGGGTCAGCTATGACGAGATCCCGCAGGATCTCGTCAACGCCGCCATCGCCATCGAGGATAAGCGCTTCCGCGAGCACGACGGCGTCGACTGGCTGCGCACCGTCTCAGCCGTGCGGAACTTTGTCGGCGGCGACTCGTCCTTCGGCGCGTCGACCATCACCCAGCAGCTCATCAAAAACCTCTCCAAGGAGGACAGCGTGACCGTCAACCGCAAGGTGCAGGAGATCTTCCGCGCCCTTGCCGTGGAAAAACGCTACACCAAGGAGGAGATCATGGAATGGTACCTGAACACGATCTACCTCGGTCAGGGCTGCTACGGCGTGCAGAGCGCCGCGCAGGTCTACTTCGGCAAGGACGTCAGCGAGCTGTCCACGGCCGAGTGCGCCTGCATCGTCGGCATCACCAACAACCCTTCGCTCTATGATCCGTACTATTTCCCCAACAACAACCGCAAGCGCCAGACGACCATCCTCGAGGAAATGTACAAGCAGGGCTACATCGAGACCGAGGCCGATCTCGCCGCAGCCGAGGGGCAGGAGCTGCTCTTCCACAACGGCCGCTATGACGAAAAGACCTACACCTGCGGCTCCTGCGGCTTCAACGGTCCGCGCAGCGAATATATCCACGAGGACAGCGCCTACCTCTGCCCGAGCTGCGGCACGCAGAATTTCTCGGTCGAGGATTCCGAGGGCTATTCCTACTTCGTCGACACGGTCTACCGCGACGTGGTCGAGGACTTCCAAGAGGCCTTTGACCTCAGCGCGCAGGCTGCCGAGCGCAAGCTGCTGACCGGCGGCTACCGCATCTATGCCACGGTCAACCCCGACATCCAGAATCTGGTCGACCGGGTCTACAGCGACGTCAACAACGTCCCCGGAACCGTCAGCGCCCAGCAGATGCAGTCGGCCATTGCCATTGTCGACAACGCCACGGGCGACCTGATCGCCATCCGCGGCGGCGTCGGCGAGAAAAACGGCAGTCTGACCTACAACCGCGCGGAGGCGGCGCTTCCGACCGGCTCGGCCATCAAGCCCGTCTCGGTCTATGCCCCGGCGCTCGACGCCGGCGTCATCACGCCCGCGACCTCCCTCTCCGACTCGCCGCTGTTCGACAACTGGCCGCAGAACAACTCCCGCTACTACAGCGGGCAGTGCCTCGTTCTGCGCGGCCTGACCAGCTCGCTGAACACGATCTCGGTCAAGACGCTCGACCGGCTGGGTCTGGAGAACAGCTATAACTTCATGACGCAAAAGCTCGGCTTCACGACGCTGGTCGACTCCGTGACGATCGGCGGGCAGGAATACAGCGACATTGCCTATGCCCCGCTGGCACTGGGCGAGCTGACCTTCGGCCTGACCGTGCGCGAGATGACGCAGGCCTACGCGAGCTTCCCGAACAACGGCGTCTTCCGCGAGGCGCGGAGCTACTCCCGCGTCGAGGACAGCGAGGGCAACGTCGTTCTGGACAACACGCAGGATACGCACACCGCCATCGGCACCAAGGCGGCATACTATATTAATTATATGCTGCGCAACACCGTCAACTACGGTCTTGCCAGCGGCGCGTATATGAGCGGCATGGACGTCGCCGGCAAGACCGGCACCTCCGGCAACAACCAGACGCGCTGGTTTGCCGGCTACACGCCGTACTACACCGCCGTGGTCTGGTGCGGCTATGACGAGCCGGAGCAGATCATTCTCTCGAGCACGTGGCAAAACCCGGCCATCACAATGTGGAACCAAGTCATGAAGCCCCTGCACGAGTCGCTCGAGGGCGCAAGCTTCTATCAGCCCGACGGCGTCGGCTACTACTCCATCTGCGACGACTGCGGCAAGCTGGCCACCGAGGCCTGCGAAAAGGACATCCGCGACGGCAGCGACCGCGTCAGCAGCGTCAACCTGTTCTACGAGGACGCCCCGACGGAGAAATGCACCTGCCATGTGCTCGTCGACATCTGCGACGCCTCCGGCAAATACGCCACCGACGCCTGCCGTGAGGCCGCAGGCAACTCCATCTCGCAGGTCGGTTTGATCGTCAAGAACAACGGCTTCGAGATGCAGCCGGACTCGGAATATCTCTATGACCCGACCGACTCGAACATGTGCCATGTGCACAGCGGCACGCCCGAACCGACCGACCCGACCGACGAGCCGTCGCCCACCGAGCCGACCACCGAGGCGCCGGAGCACGCCGCGCTTCCGCCCACGCAGGCCGAATGGCTGCGCCGGCTGCGTCAGGGGCTTTGAGCCGCGCGCCGGACATGCATTATTATAATATCGTTAGAAAGAGACTCTGAATTATGTGGAAAGCAGACCAATGGAAGGATTATGAGGTGCTCGACACCTCCGACGGCGAAAAGCTCGAGCGCTGGGGGCGCTATTTTCTTGTTCGCCCCGACCCGCAGGTGATCTGGCGCACGCCGAAGCTCGACCCGCGCTGGCGCAGCTTTGACGCCCGCTATTCCCGCTCGGAGACCGGCGGCGGCCATTGGTCAAAAAACCGCCTTCCGGAGCGCTGGCAGGTGCGCTATCGCGAGCTGACGTTCAACGTCAAGCCCATGAATTTCAAGCACACGGGCGTCTTCCCGGAGCAGGCGGCCAACTGGGATTTTATCGACGAAAAGATCCGCTCCGCCGGGCGGCCGATCTCCGTTTTGAATCTCTTTGCCTACACCGGGGCGGCCACGCTGGCCGCAGCCGCAGCCGGGGCGAGCGTCTGCCATGTGGACGCCGCGCGCGGCATGGTCGCATGGGCGCGCGAAAACGCCGCGTCCTCCGGCCTGAGCGACGCGCCGATCCGCTGGATCGTCGACGACTGCGCGAAATTCGTCGAGCGCGAGATCAAGCGCGGCCGCCGCTATGACGCCGTCATCATGGATCCGCCGTCCTACGGGCGCGGCCCGTCCGGCGAGATCTGGAAGCTGGAAAAGGATCTGTTCCCGTTTTTGCAGCTCGTGAGCGGCGTGCTGTCCGACGAGCCGCTGTTCTTCCTCATCAATTCCTACACCACCGGGCTTGCCCCGTCGGTTCTGACGTGCCTGCTTGACAGTCTCATCACGCCGCGCTTCGGCGGGCACAGCGAGGCCGACGAGCTGGGTCTCCCCGTGACGGACTCCGGACTGGTGCTCCCCTGCGGCGCATCCGGCCGCTGGACAAAATAAAGGACGCAATATGACAAACAACGCCATCGAGATCGACCGTCTGCGCTGCTCCTACCCCGCGCAGAACGGCGAGCCAATCCCCGTCTTTGACGGGCTGAGCCTGAACATTCGCGAGGGCAGCTTTGTGGCCGTGCTCGGCCGCAACGGCTGCGGGAAATCCACCCTCGCCAAGCATATGAATGCCATCCTGCTGCCCGAGGGCGGCAGCGTGCGGGTCTTCGGCATGGACACCTCCACCGAGGAGCTGCTGAACATCCGCCGCACGGTCGGCATGGTCTTCCAGAACCCGGACAACCAAATGGTTGCAAATGTCGTCGAGGAGGACGTCGCCTTTGCTCCGGAAAATCTGGGCGTCCCGCCCGAGGAGATCCGCCGCCGCGTCGACGCCGCTCTGGCCGCCGTCGGCATGAGCGAATACCGCGAGCACGCGCCGCACCTGCTCTCCGGCGGGCAAAAGCAGCGCGTCGCCATTGCCGGCGTCATCGCCATGCAGCCGCGGTGCATCGTCCTCGACGAGCCGACCGCCATGCTCGACCCGCAGGGGCGCGCAGAGGTGCTCGACACCATTGAGACGCTCAACCGCGAAAAGGGCATCACCGTCGTGCTCATCACGCACCACATGACCGAGGCCGTCCGCGCAGACCGCGTGATCGTTCTGCACGAGGGCGGCGTCCTCGCAGACGGCACGCCGAAGGAGGTCTTTCCGCAGGTTGAGCTGCTGCAAAACGCCGGGCTGGACGTCCCGGCGACCACCCGTTTGCTTTATGAGCTGAATCGTCAGGGCGCTTCCCTGCCCCTTGACGCGCTCTCCACAGAAGAATGTGCGCAGTCACTTTGCCGCTGGGCGAAGGCTTGACCCACGCAGGAGGAATTACCCGTTGTCAGCCATTATCGAGGTCAAACATCTCAGTCACACCTATAGCGTCGGCACGCCGTTTGAGCACGTTGCCGTCGAACAAATGAATTTCACCGTGGAAAAGGGCGAATTGATCGGCATCATCGGCCACACCGGCTCCGGAAAATCCACCCTCATCCAGCACCTGAACGGGCTGCTCAAGCCGTCCGAGGGCGACGTGCTGCTCGGCGGCGAGAGCATCTGGAAGGACAAGCAGACCACCCACGCCGCGCGCTTCCGCGTGGGGCTGGTGTTTCAATACCCGGAATATCAGCTTTTCGAGGAGACGGTCTTCCGCGACATCGCCTTCGGGCCGAAAAACATGCGTCTGGACGAGGCGGAGGTACGCCGCCGTGTGCTGCGCGCCGCCGCCTTTGCCGGCGTCGACGAATCGCTGCTGGACAGCTCGCCCTTCGAGCTTTCCGGCGGGCAGAAGCGGCGCGTGGCCATCGCGGGCGTGATCGCCATGGAGCCGGAGGTCGTCATTTTTGACGAGCCGACGGCCGGGCTTGACCCGGCCGGCTGCCGCTCGCTTCTGAAAAACATCACCGAATACCGCCGCGCCACCGGCGCGACCGTGCTCATGGTCAGCCACAGCATGGATGACGTCGCGCGGCTGGCCGACCGCCTGCTCGTGCTCAACCACGGGCGGCTGGAGCTGTGCGGCACGCCCGCCGAGGTCTTTGCGCAGGCCGAGCACCTGCGCGCGATCGGTCTGACCGTCCCGGAGGTCACGTCGCTCTTCCTGCGGCTGCGCGAGCTGGGGCTGCCGGTCGACCCGGCGACCTATACGCTCGAGGACGCGCTGCGTCAGCTCTCGGCGCTCCGGAAGGGAGGCCGGCCATGCTGAAGGACATCACGCTCGGGCAGTACTTCCCCGGAAACACCCCCATTCACCGCATGGACCCGCGCACGAAGCTGCTGCTGACGCTGGTCTATATCGTCGCGCTCTTCCTTTGCAAGGGGTTCTTCTCCTATGCCGTCGCGCTGGTCTTTCTGGTCACGGCGGTCGCCGTCTCACGCATCCGACTGAAGGCGCTCTTCAAGGGGCTGAAGCCTCTGCTGATCCTCATCGCGTTCACGGCGCTGCTGAATCTGTTTTACACCGACGGCACGGTGCTCGTGCGCTTCTGGATCTTCAAGATCACCCGCGAGGGTGTGCGCAACGCGTGCTTCCTCGTGCTGCGCATCGTCATGCTCGTCGCCGGCACCTTCCTGCTGACCTACACGACCTCGCCGATCTCCCTGACCGACGGGCTGGAGTCGCTGCTCTCGCCGCTGAAAAAGATCAAATTCCCGGTGCACGAGCTGTCCATGATGATGAGCATCGCGCTGCGCTTCATTCCTACTCTGATCGAGGAAACGGACAAGATCATCTCGGCGCAAAAGGCGCGCGGCGCCGATTTTGAGACGGGCGGCCTAATCCGCCGCGCCAAGGCGCTGCTGCCGGTGCTCGTGCCGCTGTTTGTCAGCGCGTTTCGCCGCGCCGACGAGCTGGCCGTCGCCATGGAGTGCCGCTGCTACCACGGCGGCGAGGGGCGCACCAAGCTGCGCCAGCTCCGCTTCCGGCGGCGCGACGCCTTCGCCTTTGCGGCTGGCTTGCTCCTGCTCGGGAGCATCATCACCCTGCGCGTTTTCGGACTGTAACGCTTTGACCCAACGGAGGTGCAGCAATGCGAAACATCGCCCTGTTTTTACGCTATGACGGCTCGGCCTACCACGGCTGGCAGGTGCAGAAAAACGCGCGCACCGTCGGCCGGACGCTTGAGGAGGCCGCCGCGAAGGTCTGCGGCCATCCGGTGCATATGACCGGCTGCGGCCGCACCGACGCAGGCGTCCACGCGCGGGTCTATGTTGCCAATTTCCGCACGGAGTCGCACATCCCCGCAGAGCGACTGCCCTACGCGCTCAACACCCATCTGCCCATGGACATCGCCGTCTACGACGCCCGCGAAGTGCCCGAGCGCTTCAACGCCATCGGCTCGTGCGTCAAAAAGGAATACACCTACCAAATCTACAACTCCCCCATGCGCGACCCATTTTATGTAAACCGCGCATGGTTCTACCCCAAGCATCTCGACGAGGCGGTTCTACAGGCCGCTGCCGACCAGTTCGTCGGCACGCACGATTTTGCCGCTGTCCGCTCGGTCGGCACGGAGGTCAAGTCCACCGTGCGCACCGTCCACCATTTTCAGGTGGAGCGCCGGGGCGACCTGCTGCTCTTCCGCATCTGCGCAAACGGCTTTCTCTATAACATGGCGCGCGCCATGACCGGCACGGCCGTCTACGCCGCCGAGGGCAAGCTCCGCCCGCAGGACATCCCCCAAATCCTTGCCGAAGGCCGCCGCACGGCCGCAGGGCCGACCGTTCCGGCCGCAGGGCTTGCCATGACGCAGCTCTGGTACGACGACGGGGAGGTGGCCTTCCATGTCGAATAGTTCTGTCTCTCCGCGCAGACTGCTGCCGATTTTTCTGGCGCTGGCCGTGCTCGTGGTCGGTCTGTTCGCGGCCTTCCTGCTGCTCAACACGAACGCCCTCGACGGTCTGAAGCGCCGCACCTCGCCCGCAGAGGTCATGCGCTTCGACGCCTCCGAGCCGTGCGTCTGCGCGCTGTCGAGCGGCCGCCTCGCCGTGGCCGACCCGACGGGTCTGCGTCTGCTTGACGCCGACGGCGCCGTCAGCGCCGAGTGCGCCGGTGGGCTGTCTGAGCCCGCCGTCCTGACCGCCGGGCGCTTCGCGCTTGCTTATGATCTCGGCGGCACGGACGCGCTGCTGCTGCGCGACGACGGCAAGACCTGCCTCAGGCTCCGCCCGGAAACGCCGCTCTACGACGCCGCACTCAGCGAGAACGGCAGTGCCGCGCTGCTTCGCGAGGGCGACGGCTGTCTTTGCGTGCTCGAGGTCTACCGCAAAGGCGGCGACCTTGCCTATCGCCGCAAAGCCAAAACGCAATACCTCACCGCCTGCGCCCTCTCTGCCGACGGGACGCTGCTGGCCGCCGCGGCCGCCGGTGCGTCGGACGCCGCGTTTCAGAGCGCGGTGGAGCTTTATCGCACCGGAACGGACGAGGTCGTTTTCCGGCTCCCCCTCGGGCAGGAGGTGCTCTGCGACCTTGCCTTTCTCTCCGACGGGACGCTCTGCGCCGTCGGGGAGCGCACGCTCTATTTTCTCTCTGCGGACGGCGCGCTGCTCGGCAGCTACTGCCCCGAGGGCGGGCGCCTGCTGCGCTGGAGCTTCCTTTCAGACGGGCTCAGCGTGGTGACGGAGTCGTTTTCCGCCGGCGCGCCCCGCAGCCTGCTCCGCCTCGACGCGAGCGGCCGCGTGCTGGCCGAGGCCGCGCTCTCCGAGATGCCGCTCAGCCTGTCGTGCGCCGGGAGCTACACGGCCGTTTTGAGCGAAAAACGGCTGACCGTCTATGACGGGCAGCTCCGCGTCCGCTATGAAGCCGAGCATTCCGGCAGCCGTCTCGTGCTGATGCGCGACGACGGCGTGGCCTACGCCGTGCGAGCCGGCGAGGCCGTGCCGTTCAACCCATGATTTTCAAAGCAAAGGAGGAAC
>OIYX01000639.1_pt1 | contig 11861 bp, 8 predicted proteins | sample 1588431 | NCBI WGS metagenome assembly OIYX01 (sample SAMN03283241) | human gut metagenome | biome: human-associated habitat; material: feces | host: Homo sapiens | place: Peru | collected 2012
CCGTCCGCGTCTACACCGCCACCGGCGACGGCCACGACCTCGACGTGAAGTACACCGTCAGCGACACCACCTACACCTTCCTCATCCCGGCCACCTATAAGCCCGACGTGCACACCGTGCAGGCTGCCGACGTGATCGTCGCCGTGACCTTCCGCAAGGCCTGCTACACGCTGACCAAGGCGGCCGACTGCGAGACGGACGGCATGATCTCCGTCAACGGTTCCGTCGCGACCGAGACGAGCTTCGAGTATCTCTTCATGGATCCCGTCACCATCACCGCCACGCCGAAGGACGGCTACTACGTTGCCGCCATCGTTGCGCAGAGCGCCGACGGCTCCGAGAAGTTCGAGATCACCGGCACCAAGCCTGCGGTCGACACGATCCGCGGCGACGCGCTGACCCTCAGCTTCCTGATGCCCGCCTGCGACCTGACCTACACGGTCGACTACGAGAAGTGTGACTTCTCCATCACCACCGTGTTTGACGCCGAGCAGGGCACCGTTACGACCAGCCCGGCAAACATCGCGCAGCTCGACGACATCGTGACCGTCACGGTCGAGCCGAAGCCCGGCTACCGTCTGGCCTCCCTCACCGCGACCTACGCCGGCGGCGAGAAGTCCCTCGTCCTGACCGAGATCGCCGAGAACCGCTACACCTTCACCATGCCCGCGGCGGCCGTCACCGTCACGGCGCTGTTCGAGGAGGTCAACTACACCGTGACCCTCACGGTCGACGGCGAGGCGACCACCGCGCTCAACGGCTTTGACACCGTGAACATCGGCGTCGATTATCTTGACACCGTGACGGTCTCCGTCGCTCCGGCTGCCGGCTGGGAGCTGACCGCGATCACGGTCGACGGCGGCAAGATCACCGTCAACGAGGAAATCAAGCAGGGCGGCGGCGACTACACCTTCACCATGCCCGAGCACGACGTCGCGGTCGAGGTCAAGCTCACCAAGACCGGCTACGGCCTGAAGGCTTATGCGATCAACAGCTTCGAGAGCGGCCACGGCAAGGTCACCCTCAACCCCGAGCGCGTGGCTTATGTCGGAGATCTGGTCACCATCACGGCTGACCCGGACGACGGCTACCGCGTCGGACGCGTGATCGTTCTGGATGTCAACGGCAAGACCGTCCCGGTCAACTATGTGAAGAACGATTATGACTACATCGAGACGTGGAGCTTCACCATGCCGGCCTCCAACGTTGAGATCACGGTCAAGTTCGAGGTGCAGGGTTCGTCGTACTACGATGACGTCCGCACGGACGCGTGGTACTATAACGCCGTCACCTTCGTCACCGACCGCGGTTACTTCAACGGCGTCAGCGAGATGCTCTTCGCGCCGTATATCGACATGAACCGCGCCATGTTCGTCACCGTGCTCGGCCGCATGGCCAACGTCGACACGAGCATGTACATGGGTCTGGCCTTCAGCGACCTTGAGGCCGGCATGTACTACGTGCCTTACGTCAAGTGGGCCAACGAGAACGGCATCGTCCTCGGCCGCAGCGACACGATCTTTGATCCGGAGGCCTCCATCACCCGCGAGGAAATGGCCGCGATCATGTATCGCTACTGCGAGTACATCGGCATGGACATGACGCCGAAGAACACGATGTTTATGGATCGCTACACCGACCGCAATGAGATCAGCGATTGGGCTGTGACTTATGTGGAGTGGGCAGTCGGCTGCGGCCTGATGCGCGGCATGACTGACCACACCATCGACCCGCTGGAGCACGCCACGCGTGCGCAGGTCGCGCAGGTCATCATGAACTTCTGCGACAAGGTTCTTTACCGCTAAACAAAAAAGGGAGGAGCGCCTCGGCGCTCCTCCCTCGGCGTATCGAAAAATCTTTTTCGGCACGCCGGCAGACAGCAAACCGATTCGGAAGTCAAGCAACACCCGTCGGCGTATGAGAGAGAATACGGTAGGGGCAAAGTCAAAATCCTTGCGTAACAAGTAAAAAACGTCCCAATTTCCGTGTCATTGCGAGGCCGCAGCGCGGCCGTGGCAATCTTAAAGTGAACGGTATGGCATCCCGTGGCGAAGCACGGGAGCGGGAAGCAAAAAGGAATACCTATAAAAAAACAAGAGCTTGGCTGCTTCGTTCCACTCAACCATAGTTCGTTTCGGGATGACAAATCGCTTCGTTAAAGATTGCCGCGTCGCTTCGCTCCTCGCAATGACAGGATCGGGAGGTTTGATTGAAAATACGGAACGAAAAACCGAATCTTCGGAATCCGAAAACGGTAGGTTTTTGATTAAAAATGCTTGGGAACCTCTGAAACAATCATCTGCGTCGCTCAGCGGGTCTTTTGCCCCCACTGATACGGATTCCTGATTCAAATATTGAATCAAGAATCCCGTGTGCTACGCACACTCGCAATCGTGCGAATGCACGCTGCGCCGTCTCGTGCAGACTCTGACGCGCCGTTGGCGCTATAAAAAGCGCTTCAAGCTTTTTAACAGATTCTGGTATCAGCCGAAACGATCCAATCAGCGACGAAGCTCAAGCGCAAAACGCTCCCCGGGAGCAGAGCACGAACGGCCGTGTCCGTGCCCGCCCTCGGGGAGCGTTGCGTTGCTTTGCCGCGCAAAGACCGCGCGGCCTCGGCGGGGCTTTATGTCAAAATTGCCTTGTGGTAGACCTTTTTGCCCTTGCGGAGCTTCACGCCGCGGCGGAGCTGCTCGGCCGTGAAGCAGACGTCGATGCCGCTGACCTTTTCGTCGTCGGCCAGCACGCCGCCCTGCTGCACCAGCCGGCGCGCCTCGCTTCTCGTGGGCGCCAGCTTGCAGGCCATCATGAGGTCGAGGATCGCGATCTTGCCGTCGGTGAGCTGCGCCTCGGTCAGCTCGGTCGTGGGCATATCGGAGTCGTCCGCGCCGCCCGCGAAGAGCGCCTTGGCCGCCGTGCGCGCCTTTTCGGCCTCCGCCTCGCCGTGGACGAGCTTCGTCAGCTCATAGGCGAGGAGCTCCTTGGCCTTGTTCAGTTCGCTGCCCTCCCACTTGTCCATCTCGTCGATCTGCTCGAGCGGCAGGAAGGTCAGCATCCGGATGCACTTCATGACGTCGGCGTCGTCGATGTTGCGCCAGTATTGGAAGAAATCGAACGGGGAGGTCTTGTTCGGGTCGAGCCAGACCGCGCCCTTGGCCGTCTTGCCCATCTTTTTGCCCTCGGAATTGAGCAGCAGCGTGATGGTCATGGCGTGGGCGTCCTTGCCGAGCTTGCGGCGGATCAGCTCGGTGCCGCCGAGCATATTGCTCCACTGGTCGTTGCCGCCGAACTGCATGTTGCAGCCGTAGTGCTGGAACAGGTAGTAAAAATCGTAGGACTGCATGGGCATGTAGTTGAACTCGAGGAAGCTCAGCCCCTTCTCCATGCGCTGCTTGAAGCACTCGGCGCGCAGCATATTGTTGACCGAGAAGCACGCGCCGACGTCGCGAATGAACTCGATATAGTTGAGGTTCAGCAGCCAGTCGGCGTTGTTGACCATCTGCGCCTTGCCCTCGCCGAATTCGATGAAGCGCTCCATCTGCTTTTTGAAGCAGGCGCAGTTGTGCTCGATCGTCTCGCGGGTCATCATCGAGCGCATGTCCGTGCGGCCGGACGGGTCGCCGATCATGGCCGTGCCGCCGCCAATGAGGGCGATGGGCTTGTTGCCGGCCATTTGCAGACGCTTCATCAGGCAAAGCGCCATAAAGTGGCCGACGTGCAGCGAGTCGGCCGTCGGGTCGAAGCCGATGTAGAACGTGGCCTTGCCGTTGTCGATCATTTCGCGGATCTCTTCTTCGTTGGTCACCTGCGCGATCAGACCGCGGGCGACCAGCTCGTCGTATACCTTCATAGTTCCTCCTAAAAAATCAACGCCCTCTGCCCGGTGCTCCGGACAGAGGACGTAAAAAATTACGCGGTACCACCTCTGGTTCGCAGACGCCTCGCGGCGGCTGCCTCGGCGGGTCGTGAAGGATGCTCTGATTCAATCGCAAGAGTGGTCAGCGCGGGATTTTGTTTCAAACCGATCAGTTGGGACAAAAGACCCGCTGAACGCCGCAGACGATTGATTCTGAGGTTCCTTAAAACCCCTGCGCGCTCACGGGCGCACCCGTCCGACCCTACTGCCGCTTCAGGCCGGCCGCTCCGGGATGTAGTTCGCCGCGTCCTCCGGCCGCCTTGCACCAACCGGCGGCTCTCTGCGCGTGAAGCGCGCGGGTACTTCTTCCCTTCCTTGCGTTTTTTCTATCCTATCAGACAAATCGGCTTTTGTCAAGCCTGTCTTTGCTTGAGCATCTCGCCCGCGCTTTGCAGGGTCGTCTCGGTGATGTTCGCGCCGCCGATGATGCGCGCCAGCTCCTGCCGCCGCCCCTCGAAGTCCAGCGGCGTGACCTCGGTATAGGTGCGGCCGCCGGCCTCGCGCTTGGCGATGCGGAAATGCGTGTCGGCAAGCGCCGCAAGCTGCGGCAGATGCGTCACGCAGAGCACCTGCTTTGTGCGCGAAACGGCCAGCAGCTTTTCGGCCACGCGCTGTGCGGCGCGGCCGGAGACGCCGGTGTCGACCTCGTCAAAGATCAGCGTGGGCACGCGGTCGCGCTCGGCCAGCACGTTCTTGAGCGCCAGCATGATGCGCGCAAGCTCGCCGCCGGAGGCGACCTTGCTCAGCGGCTTGAGCGCTTCGCCGGCATTGGCCGTCATATAAAACGCGACGGCGTCCGCGCCCAGCGGCGTCAGCTCCGTCTCGGTGAATACGCAGGAAAATTCGACCTTTTTCATGTCCAGCTCGGCCAGCTCGGAGCAAATGCGCGCGCTGAGCTGCTCGCCCGCCCGCTTGCGGCGCTCGCGCAGCACGAGCGCGGCCTCCTGCGCCGTCTGCTCGGCGGCGCGCAGCTTTTTCTTGAGCTGCTCGACGCGGTCGCTGGAAAATTCGATCTCATCGAGCTCATTTTTGGCCTTTTCCAGATAGGCCAGCATCTCCTCGCAGGTCGGGCCGTACTTGCGGCGCAGCCGGTGCAGGATGTCGAGCCGCTGCTCGACGTCGTCCAGCTCGGCCTCGCTGAAGCTCAGCGCGTCGACCTGCTCGGCGACCTGCTCGGCGCAGTCGCGCACGCGGTACATGAGGTCGGCCACCGTCTCCTGAAGCGGGGCAAACTGGTCGTCGATGCGCGAAAGCCGCGCCAGTGCGCGCTCCGCCTGACCCAGCAGGGTCGCCGCGCCGTCGGTCTGACTGTCGCCGTCAAGGCAGGCGGAGGCCTCGTGCAGCCCGTCGGAGAGCTTCTCGGCGTTTTGCATCAGCTTGCGCCGCGCCTCCAGCTCCTCCTCCTCACCGGGGCGCAGATGCGCCTTCGTCAGCTCGTCGATCTGGTATTGCAGCGACTCCATGCGGCGCAGCTTTTCGCTCTCGTCCATGGAGAGCCGGTCGATCTCGCGGCGCAGGGCGCGCACGGCCTCGAAGCGCTCGGCGTAGGCCGCACGCTCGGCCTCGTCCTCGGCGAAGCTGTCGAGCAGGGTGAGGTGCTGTGCCTCGTCGAAGAGGGCGGCGCTGTCATGCTGGCCGTGGATGTTGATGAGCTGGACGCCCAGCCTTTTCAGCACACCGACCGTGACGGCCGTTCCGTTCACGCGGCAGAGATTTTTCCCGTCAACGGTCAGCTCGCGCCGGATGTCCGTCTCGGCGTCGTAGGGCACGCCGTTTTCGGCGAACCACGGCAGCTCGGGCACGCGGTCGAAGATCGCGCGCACGCAGGCGCGGCTCGCGCCGGTGCGGATCATGTCGCGGTAGGTGCGCTCGCCGAGAATGGCGGAGATCGCGTCGATCACGATCGATTTGCCCGCGCCCGTCTCGCCGGTCATAACGTTGAAGCCGTCCTCAAAGACGATCTCTGCCTGCTCGATGACGGCGATGTTCTCAATGTGCAGCAGTCGAAGCATAGCGCTTGTCCCCCGGCAATTTTAATCGAGCATTCTGTGGATCTCCGCGCAGAATTCCGCGGCGGAGGCGTTGTCTCGCATAATGACGAGCGTCGTGTCGTCGCCGGAGAGCGTGCCGACCACGTCAGGCATGTGCAGCGCGTCGATGTTTGCGCCGGCGGCCGCGCCGAGACCGGGCACGGTCTTGACGACGATCAGGTTTTGCGCATAGTCGATGTTCGTGACGCATTCGCGGAAGATCACGCGGAAGCGGCTGTCAAAGCGGTTGACGTCGTGGGTCTGCGGCGCGGAATAGTGGTAGCCGCCCAGCCCGTCGAGCGTTTTGATGATGCGCAGTTCCTTGATGTCGCGCGAAACGGTCGCCTGCGTGCTGCGGAAGCCGCAGGCGTTCAGCTCGTTGAGCAGCTGCTCCTGCGTTTCAATGTGTTTTTCGGCGATCAGCTCCAGAATTTTCTTCTGACGGTTCGCTTTCATGAGGAAACCTCCCGATTTATTTGAACTTATTTCTTACAATGTCGAAAAAGCTGCGGTCGCTGAGGCGAACGAGCTTCGTGGTGCAGGACGCGGCGGTCACGGTGACGCGGTCGCCCGCGCTCAGGCGCAGGGCGCGGCCGCCGTCGACCGAGAGAAAGGCGCTTTTCCTGCCGATGCGCCCGATGGTCGCGGTGATCGTCCGGTTGGACGCCGTGACGACGGTTTTCGTGCGCAGGTCGTGGGCGCAGATCGGCGTGATGACGATGTTATGCGCCGACGGCTCGACGATCGGCCCTCCGGCGGACATGGAATAGGCCGTCGAGCCGGTGGGCGTGGCGAGAATGACGCCGTCGCCGCTGAAGCTGACGATCTCGACACCGTCACAACTCAGGCTCATCTGCACCACGCGCGCCACGGCGCCCTTGGTGATCACGGCGTCGTTGAGCGCGACCTCGTCGGCGATGCATTTTCCGTCGTGCTCCGCGCGCACGCGGAGCATCATGCGCTCCTCCACGCGCCAGCCGTCGCCGGCCAGCAGCCTCAGGCGCTCCATGTCGGAGGCCTCCAGCTCGGCCATGAAGCCCATCGTGCCGATGTTCACGCCCAGCACGGGGACACCGGCGCGCGTGGCGGCCTTGGAGGCGTGCAGGATCGTGCCGTCGCCGCCGAAGCAGATCAGAAGGTCGGCCGTCGGCAGCTCGCGGTGCAGCTCCTTGAGCACGATGCCGCGCGGCAGCTCAAAGCTGCGATCCACGTCAAAGGCGAGGCAGATGCTCGTTTCGATGCCCGCGTCGTCGAGGATCTGCGCGGCCTGCAGGGCATATTTGAAATTCCAGTCCCGATAAGGATTCGGGGTCAAAATGACTTTTTTCATAGTGCTTCATGCGCGGCATCGACCAGCGCGGCGACGTCCGGACGCACGGCGTCCGACGGCTGCATGGAAAGATGCCCCAAAAATTCAATGTTGCCCTCCGGCCCCTTGACGGGGGAGAAGGTCAGACCACGGACGGTGAAGCCGAGCTCGTCGGCAAGCTCGAGAAAGTGCGTCAGCACCTCGACGTGCGTGCTTTTTTCGCGCACGACGCCCTTTTTGCCGACCTTGTCCTTCCCGGCCTCGAACTGCGGCTTGATGAGGCAGAGCACCTGCCCGGTGGGCTTGAGCAGCCGCTGCACCGTCGGCAGCACCAGCCGCAGAGAAATGAAGCTCACGTCGATGACGGACAGGTCGAGCGGCTCGCCCAGCTCCTCGGGCGTGACATAGCGGATGTTCGTGCGCTCCATGCAGACCACGCGCGGGTCGGTGCGCAAGGACCACGCGAGCTGGCCGTAGCCGACGTCGATGGCGAACACCTTTTTGGCGCCCTTTTGCAGCAGACAGTCGGTGAAGCCGCCGGTCGACGCGCCGGAATCGCTGCAAACATAGCCCAACGGCTCGACGCCGAATTCGCGCAGCGCCTTTTCCAGCTTCAGGCCGCCGCGGCTGACAAAGGGACACGTCTCGCCGCGCACCTCAACGGAGGCGTCGTCGGCAACGGGCGTGCCGGCCTTGTCGCACTTCTGCCCGTCGACATAGACCGCGCCGCTCATGATGAGCGCCTGCGCGCGGCTCCGGCTGTCGCACAGGCCGCGCTCGGTCAGCACCAGATCCAAACGTTGTTTATGCTTCATGCAGCACCTCCTGCGCCTGCTTTGCCAGCGACTCGGCGTCCAGCCCGTAGAGCGCCTGCAGCTCCGGCACCTTGCCGTGGGGGATAAACCGGTCGCCCAAATTGCACAGCCGCGTCGGCACGCGAAGGCCGATCAGACGCAGCTGAGAGAGAATTTCCTTTCCGGCGCAGCCGATGCAGATCGCGTCCTCGGCCACGAGCAGGCGCCTCGTCTTGCGCACGGAGGCGGCGATCTCCCTCATGCGCACCGGCTTGACGGATTCGAGCTTGATGACCTCCGCCGAGACGCCCTGCCGCTCGAGCAGCTCGGCCGCCGCAAGCACGTTGTTGATCATCGTGCCGTAGGAGATCATGGTGATGTCGCTGCCCTCGCGCAGCACGGGCTGCTCGGCGACCTCGGAAAAGGCGCCGTCTCCGCCGCGCGGCCAGCGCACGGCGACCGGCCCGTCCAGCTCCAGAACGGCTCGGCGCAGCATCACGCGCAGCTCGGCACGGTTCGAGGGGCAGAGCACCTGCATCCCGGGCACGGAGCGCAGATAGTTGACGTCGAACACGCCCTGATGCGTTTCGCCATCCTCGCCGACCAGACCGGCGCGGTCGACGGCGAACACAACGTGCAGATGCTGCATGGCGACGTCCTGAAGCAGCATATCGTAGGCACGCTGCAAAAAGGTGGAGTAGATCGCGACGACCGGGAGCATTCCCTGCTTGGCAAGGCCGCCTGCCATGGCCACGGCGTGCCCCTCGGCGATGCCGACGTCGAAGCTCCGCTCTGGGAAACGGCTGAAGAAATCCCGCAGCCCCGTGCCTTGGATCATCGCCGCCGTGACGGCGCAGATGCGCGGCTCCTCGGCGGCCAGCTCGCAGAGCGTCTGGCCGAAGGTGTCGGAAAAGGTCGGCGTGTGCGCCTCGAGCGGCGTTCCGCGCTCGGGGTCGAAGCTGCCGATGCCGTGGAAGACGTCGGGGTTCGTCTCGGCGGGGGCATAGCCCTTGCCCTTTTGCGTGATGACGTGCAGCAGCACCGGGCGGGCGCAGCCCTTTGCCAGACGGAGCATGTACTCCAACTGGGTGACGTTGTGGCCGTCGATCGGGCCGTAGTAGTCGAAGCCCATCTCCTCGAAAAAGGTCGAGCCGAGCACGAGCTTCTTCCAGCGCTCCTTGACGGCGTGCGTGAAGCGATAGACCGCCTTGCCGCCGGGGATCTTGCCGGTGATCGTTCGGTATGCCTTTTTCAGGCGGAAATAGCCCGGACGGATGCGGATCTGGGACAGATGCTCGGAGATGCCGCCGACATTCGGCGCGATCGACATACCGTTGTCGTTCAGGATCACGATCAGCGGCTCGTTGCTCTCGCCGGCGTCGTTCAGCCCCTCGTAGGCCAGACCGCCGGTCATTGCGCCGTCGCCGAGCAGGGCAATGACGCTGTAATCCTGCTTTTGCAGGGTACGGGCGCGCGCCATACCCAGCGCCGTCGAGACGGCGGAGGAGGCGTGCCCGGCGACGAAGGCGTCGCAATCGCTCTCCGACGGCTTCGGGAAGCCCGAAAGGCCGCCGAAGCTGCGCAGGGTGGGAAACTGCTCCCGCCGCCCGGTCAGGAGCTTGTGGACATAGGACTGGTGCCCGACGTCAAAGACCAGCCGATCCTTCGACGTGTCGAAAACGCGCTCGAGCGCGACCGACAGCTCCACCACGCCCAGATTGGAGGCGAGGTGACCGCCGGTGTGCGAAACGGTCTGCACCAGCTCCCGGCGCAGCTCCTGACAGAGCAAGGCGACCTGCGTGTCGTTGAGCGCCAGCAGATCGTCGCGGGAACGGATGGTATCTAATATAATCAATCTTACACTACCTGTCTCGGAGCGCCGCAGGGTCGCAGGATCGCGCGGCGCGCCTTCTGTATTTGTGACTAATTTTTGTGTTTCTTGGGCGCCCCTTTGCCGAACACGCGCCGGAAAAAGGCGACCGGCTGCGCCACGGCCAGAACGATGCCCGTGGCCTGCTTCATGGCAAGGGTCTTGCCCATGGCCTTGCCCGCGATGGTCAGCCCTGCGACCAGCGCCGACATGATGAGCTGCGCCACGGACTCCGGCGCGAAGCGCTGAAGCGCCATGACCGCCAGCACCGCCGAGGCCGAGCCGGACACGACGCCGCAAATATCGCCCACGACGTCGTTGCAGAAGCTCGAGACCTTCTCTGCGTTGCGCAGGAGCATCAGCGCCTCGGCCGCGCCGCGGCGTTTTTTTGCGGCCATGGAATGGAACGGCTTTTCGCCCGCCGACATGACGGCCACGCCGATGATGTCGAACAAGATGCCGAGCGCCACGATGAACAGCAGCACCAGCGACGCGACGACGACGTTGACGCGCTCCATGATGGCTGAGGACAAAAAGGAGATCGCCGAGGAGATCGCGATCGTGACGAAGAAGATCGTGATGACCCAGCGAAGGTTACCGCGTTTTTTTTGCTTTTGCTTGCCCCGGCTTTTTGGGGCGTCGTCCGGTTTCAAATCGGAACCCTCCATAATCGGATTGAAGTATAAAACTTCATGCAGGAACGTTGCACCACGAAAATGCGCAAAGGCATAAGCATGAAGTTTTTGTGCATCATTTCCGGTTGCCCCACAGGGGCGAGGAAATGGCACAGTTCTTAGGAGCCTCTGAATCAATCGTCTACGGCGCTCAGCGGGTCTTTTTCTCCAACTTATCGGTTTGAAACAAAATCCTTCGCTGACCGCTCTTGCAATTTAATCAGAGCTTCCCTTATTTTTGCTATGCTTTTGCATAGCAAAACAGTGGCAGCAGACAGAGTAAATCTTGCGGCTTAGGTCGGGTTGGCTTTCCCCGCGGGCTACCGTTCGTCGCCGGACGGCCGTTTCCGTTTGAAGTCCGCGCCGGAGCGTTGCCGCATCCGGTACCCGATTGCCACTCAGACCGCACTGCAATCCTCTGTCTGCCCGGAATCGACTGCTTAGGTGTTTTCCACAACATCGCGTCTCGGTTCTATCCTCTTTTGCAGCCACGATTTCAGCGAGCAATATCGTCACGCCGCTGCGGCCGCAGCGGTCAACGCCTGTTCTCCCATCCCAACGTGCCCACGCAAGGCAGGCTACACTGCACCCAGCACATGATTCTAAGCACCGCGATGCAGGTTCTGTCCTGCTTCGTACGCAGTCCGGGTCGTAACACTTTACGGCTGTCGCACAAGAGCAGGTCTCCACGGAAATCGGGTCGGTCGGTATATGCCGTTACACCTCGCCCGAAAGCCTTAACCCCCAGCACCCACCCTAATCTGGGCGAAAAAAGCAAGCACCAGGGACTTCATCGATATGCCCTTTAAAGGATTTTTAGGCCCTTCTTCGAGACCGAGACGCTTTGACTAAGATACAGCGCCACTGTATTTCATAATAGCATATTCCGCCCGAATATACAAGCCATTTTTTACGGAAATTTTGAATATTTTGCATGTTCATTCCGGAAAATGCGTGTTTCGGGGCGCATTTCCCCGCAGCATGAAAATTCTTCCGAAAAATACGGAGCCGCCCCTGTGTATATACGCGCATATACACAGGGGCGGCTCGGAGAAACGCTGCCGCGAAGCAGGGAAGACGCGGTTATTCGATCAGGCCGGATTCCCGGAGCAGCAGCTCCACATCCGTGCCCTTGGCCTTCTTCAGCACGACCTTGAGCAGCTCCTTTTCCTTGAAGGAGAGCTTCACCGAGCTAATCGGCTTCTTGTCGAGAGCGTAGTAGCAGGCGCGCAGCAGCTCGCGCACGTCGTACTTGCTGCCCCAGACCT